>Ga0073934_10006812_pt1 | contig 16343 bp, 10 predicted proteins | sample LarsenN4metaG_FD_76834 | JGI IMG/M metagenome (GOLD analysis project Ga0073934, IMG submission 76834) | Hot spring sediment bacterial and archeal communities from British Columbia, Canada, to study Microbial Dark Matter (Phase II) - Larsen... ...
CTGGGTGGCCGCCACCGGCGAGAGCTATCTCTGCGAGGACACCGTCCGGGATCCGCTGTATCTGCCCGGCGCGCCGAATGCCCGCAGTTCGCTGACCGTCCCGCTCATCCTGCACGACGAAATCCTGGGAACGTTCAACGTCGAAAGCAATCAGCCGCACGGCTTCACCCAGAACGACCTGCAGTTCCTGGAGCTGTTCTGCCGCGAGGTCGCGCTGGCGCTGAACACCCTGGAACTGCTGGTCGCCGAGAAGCTCTCGACGGCGACGGCCAGCACCGACCTGATTCTGCGCGAACTCGCCCAGCCGGTCGACGAGATCCTCAACGACACCGCCTGGATTCTGGAAAAGTACATCGGCCACGACCCCGCCGTGTGCGAGCGGCTGCAACGGGTGCTCAAGCACACCCGCAGCATCCGGCAACTGGCGCACCGCGTCGGCGAAACCATCGCCCCCCAGCTGGCCAACCCGCCGGTGATTCTCCGGCAACAGAACCCCAAGCTCCGCCACAAACGGGTGCTGGTCGTGGACAACGACGAATCGGTCCGCATCGCCGCCCACGAACTCCTGGGCCGGTTCGGCTGCGACGTGGAGACCGCCCATCACGGCGAAGAGGCGCTCTTAATGGTCCGCAGCTTCCATTACGACGCGGTCATCGCCGACATCCGCCTGCCCGACATGACCGGCTACGACTGCTTCGTCCGGATCCGGGAAATCCACGAGCACCTGCCGGTGATCCTGATGACCGGCTTCGGCTACGATCCGTCGCATTCGATCGTCAAGGCCCGGCAGATGGGGCTGAAGTCGGTGCTCTACAAGCCGTTCCGGCTGGACCAGTTGCTCAGGGAAGTGGAGGCCGCCGTGTCGCCGCCGGCGGAAGGGTGACGATGCTCAAACAGCCGATGTCCGACGTCACTTGTCTTGGTCCCCTCGCCCCCGTCTTCGGGGGAGAGGGTTAGGGTGAGGGGGCCGTGGCTCACCAGCGGGTGGATGGAGGAGAGACGCTCAGCACTCACCGATTTTGATCGGCTCCTCCGTTGAAGCGCTCCCCCCTCACCCCGGCCCTCTCCCCCGAAGACGGGGGCGAGGGGGCCAGAAGATCACGTCTACGGCTTAACTCGCCAGCGAGATCCGCATGTCCCTGCCCCGGTTCAGCGTTCAGAACGAAGTCCTGGTCAACGTGCTGATGGTGGTCATCATCGTCGGGGGCGGGTTGTTCGCGCTCACGCTGACCCGCGAGATGTTCCCGGAAAGCCAGCCGGACAAGATTCTGGTCTCCACGATCTACCCCGGCGTGCAGCCGGAGGAGATCGAAAAGGCCGTCACCATCAAAATCGAGGAGGCGCTCCGGGACGTGGACGGCGTCGAGAAAATCGACTCCACGATCAGCGAAGGGGCCAGCGTCACCGTCCTCACGCTCCGCAACGAGGTCGAAGACGCCGACGTCGTCCTGCAGGAAGCCAAGGCCGAAGTCGACGCCATCCAGGACCTGCCCGACGAGGTCGAAAGCACGACCATCCGCAAACTACAGCCCAAGCTGCCGGTGATCGGCATCGCCCTCTACGGCGAAAACAACGAGGCCGCCCTCAAACGGGCCGCCCGCAGCCTCCGCGACGACCTGCTCCGCCTGCCGGGCATCACCGAAGTCGAGATCGGCGGCATCCGCGACGACGAGATCAGCGTGGAAGTCCGTCCCGAGCGGCTCCGCGAATACGACGTGACCTTCGAGGACGTCGCCGCCGCCATCCGCGCGACCAATCTCGACGTCTCCGGCGGCCAGCTCAAGGGCAGCCGCAGCACCATCGCCGTCCGCACGCTGGGGGAGGAATCGCGGGGCATCGATCTGGAGGACATCGTCGTCCGCACGCAGTCCGACGGGACGGAAATCCGCATCCGGGACGTCGCCGTGGTGCGGGATCACTTCATCGACTCCGACGCCGAGAGCTACTTCAACGGCGAGCGGGCCGTGAACATCCTGGTGTTCAAGGTCGGCGCGCAGGACGTGCTGCAGATCTGCGAGACGGTGAAGGCGTACATCGCCGGCAAACAGCAGAGGGTCGAGGACTTCAGCGGCTGGACGGCGGCGTGGGACGCGCCGTGGTACTGGCGGCCGCTGGCGTTGATCGGCAACGCCGCCTGGCGGCTGGTCGTGAAGGTGGGGGGCAAGCCCGATCCGCAGCAGATCTACCAGGACAGTTACCGCACGCCGTTCGCCCACAACTACCAGGTCGCCCTGCATACGGACCTGGCGCGGTATCTCCAGGGCCGGTTGGACCTGATGGTCCGCAACGGCGCGCAGGGGCTGGTGCTGGTGGTGGTCTCGCTGATGCTCTTCCTGAACTGGCGGCTGGCGTTCTGGACGGCGTGGGGCATTCCGACGGCCTTCCTGGGCAGCTTCTTCGTGATGTGGCTGTTCGGCGTGTCGCTCAATCTGATCTCGCTGTTCGGCATGATCATCGTGCTGGGCATCATCGTCGACGACGCCATCGTGATCGGCGAGAACATCTACCGGCATGTCCAGGAGGGGATGCCTCCCGTCAAGGCGGCGATCGTCGGCGCGGAGGAGGTGATGTGGCCCGTCATCGCCTCGGTGACCACGACCATCGGCGCATTCTTGCCGCTGATGTTCATGGCGGGGCAGATCGGGGACTTCTTCGGGCAGTTGCCGCTGGTGATCATCGCCGCGCTCAGCATGTCGCTGCTGGAGGCGCTGGTGATTCTGCCGGCGCACCTGAAGCATCTGCCGGACCAGCAGCACCTGGCCGCCGCGGAGGCCAAGTTCGAGCGCAGCCGGCTGGGCCTGGTCCGCCGGTGGATGCACCGGCTGACCGACTGGCTGTCGCACAGCACGGCGGTGCGAGTGTACGAATGGGTGCTGCGAAAGGCGCTGGAGTGGCGGTATGTGACCGTGGCCACGGCCGTCGCGAGCCTGTTTCTGGCCGTCGGTCTGGTGCTGGGCAACATCGTCGAATGGCAGTTCATCCAGAAGATGGACGCCGAATCGCTGATCGCCGATCTGGAGATGCCGATCGGCACGCCGGCCGACGTCACGAAGCAACGGCTGTTTGCACTGACTGAAGCCGCCCGGGAATTTCCCGAGGTCCGCAACGTGCAGACGCACGTCGCCGTGCGGATGTCGGTCGGGCCCGCCGGGGCGGAGGGGGCCGCGGTCGCCTCGCACCTGGGACAGATCATCATCGAGCTGGAGGCCGCCGACGAGCGCGAGCGCAACAAGCAGCGGACCAGCGAGGAGATTCTGACCGAGCTGCGGAAGTTTTCAGAGACCTTGCCCGGCGTGAATTCGGTCGGCTGGATCGCGCTCTCCGGCGGACCGGCGGGGAAGGACGTCGAGATCGTCGTCAACGGCCCCAACTTCGACGAGCTGGTCACCGTCGCCGGGGCGCTCAAGGACAAGCTGGCGACGTTCGACGGCACGGTGGACATCGATGACGATTACGACCGGGGCAAGCGGGAGATGCAGCTCGTGCTGTACGAGTCGGCCCGCGCCACGGGGGTCAGCGTCGGCTGGCTGGGCGAGTTCGTGCGGTCGGCGATGTACGGCCGCGAGGCCCGCCGCATCACCCGCAACCGCGAAGACGTGAAGATCATGGTCCGCTACCCGGAGTCGTTCCGGGAGAACGCGTACCATCTGGAGTCCATGTGGGTCCCCACCGGCGGCGCGGGACAACGGGCCTGGGTCCCCTTGGGTGAACTGGCCCAGATCCGGGAGACGGAAAGCTACGGCACGCTGCACCGCAGCCGGCAGATGCGGTCGGTCAAGGTTCTCGCCGACGTGCAGGAGGGGGTCAGCAGCGACGACATTCGCGCCGGTCTCCAGAAATACTTCAACGAGGACCTGCAGCCGCAGTACCGCGATGTGGAGATCACGTTCCAGGGGACCGCCGAGGACCAGGCGAAGTCGTTCGACAGCCTGCGGGTGGCGATGCCGATGGCGCTGCTGATCATTTACGCCATCGTGGCGTCGGTGTTCCGGTCGTACTACCAGCCGGTGGTGGTGATGCTGGCGATTCCGTTCGGCCTGATGGGGGCCGTGGTCGGGCACTGGATCACCGGATATCCGATGACGATCATCAGCGCGATCGGGTTCGTGGCGCTGACGGGGATTGTGGTCAACGACGCGATCGTGCTGATCGACTACGTCAACGTCCGCGTGCGGCAGGGCATGTCGCCGTTCGACGCCAACCTGGAGGGCTCGAAGACCCGGCTGCGGGCGATTTTTCTGACGAGCGAGACCACCATCGCCGGGCTGTTGCCGATGCTGTTCGAGACCAGCTTTCAGGCGAAGTTCCTGATTCCGATGGCGATCACGATTTCATTCGGGCTGTTGTTCTCGACGGTGCAGACGCTGGTGATCGTGCCGTCGCTGAACATGATCTTCTTCGACGTGCTCGGCTGGCTGGGAATTCCCGCGGTGCCGGAGGAGGACCTGATGAGCGCGGCGGAGGAGTAAGGCGGCAACCCGAAAGGAATCCTGATTTGCCCCTCGTTCCCAAGCTCCCAGCTTGGGAACGCACTCGCCGCGAAGCTCTGCTTCGCGTGGCGGGCGGCGTCGATGGAGTGCGGTTTCGCACCCATGTCGCCCAGGACTCGGCGACTCCAAGCGGAGCTTGGCCGCGGGGGCGTTCCCAAGCGGGAGCTTGGGAACGAGGGAGTTTGCTTTTTCGTCAGTACGTCCACTCCACGCCCCAACTGAGCGTGTTGAGGTACCACGTGGTCTTCTCGCTGTTGAGCTCCGGGAACTGCGGGAAGCCGCGCCAGGTGATGACGTTGCCGGGACGATACATCGACCCGACCACCAGGAAGGTGTAGCCCATCTGGAACTGGGCCTGCTCGAAGACCTTCAGCTTCTTGACGACCGGGACGTAGGACAGGATCGGGGCCCGCACGAACACCGACTGCTCGAACGCCGGCGAGACGTGCGTGGTCGTGTCCTGATCGTGGAAGCTGGTGAGCGTGGGATCGTTGGGGGTCGGTGTGGTCGGCGCGGGGACGGCGGCGCCGGTGATGCGGCCGATGCCGAACCCGTCGATCTCGCGCGTCGAGTGATTGGCCCAGATGCCGAGCTTCGACTGCGTCCAGACCAGGAACCGGTCGCTTCCTAGATCCAGGCGGACGCCCAGTTCCGGACCGGCGAGCTGCGACTTGGTGTTGGACCGCAGATAGGACTCGAACACGTCGGGGACGCCGGTCACGCTGCCGGCGACCGGCGCGAAGTTGCCGCCGTCGATGGTGTAATCGAGGCCGCTGTCGGCCCCCTCGAACGTGGCGTTCTCGCGGATGTTGACATACCGTACGCCCAGCATGGGCCGCAGCTTCATCGTATCGCCGCGGTACAGCGGATCGGTGTAGAAGCCGAGGCCGGTGCCGTAGGCCTGCGACTGCCAGGCCAGCCGGTAATACATGTCGTAGGGAATGAAGCCGCCGCCGGTCACGGTCACGCCGGTGGTGTCCGGCGGGGTCGGCGGGAGCGTCACGGTGTCCTGACTGCCGTCGAACACGCCGATGCCGGCCCGAGCCCGGAGCGTGTCCTCTGGCCGCGACGGATCGCCCAGAATGTCGGATTCGCTGTACGAGGCGGCCCCTTCTTCCGCCCAGAAGCCGGTGGCGAACCAGCCGCTGTCGTCGGCATTGAAGAAGCCCAACATCCCCTGGAAGCCGCCTCCCTGCATGTGGTCTTCCACGAACGACCAGTCGCGGGGGGCGAACACCTGCCGCACGCCGGTGGTGGTCCCGGCGCCGCCCCCGGCGCCGCCGGTCACCGTCAGCGTCCGGAAGTCCCCCGGTGCGTTGGGGTCGCCGACCACGACGTCATCCGGATCGGCGTAGGTGTTCAGCGAGCCGCCCAGAAACGCATAGTACTTCCGGCCGCCGCGAATCTGCTCGTTGTACCAGAACCCGTTCTGATGGCTGTGCTGATCGACAGCCGGAGCGCTGTAGGGCGAAATGTACGGCCACTGCGTCGCGCCGGGGGGATAGCCCGCCTGCTCGATGCCGCTGTAACTCGGGGCGTACTGCGCCGCCGCCGGAGAACCAGGGTCGATGTACGGCGCGTAACCGCCTGCATAACCCCAGCCCCCGTCCGGGCCCGTTTGAGCCAGACCCACAGCGGTCGTGGCACTCCACAGGGCGCCGCTCAGAAGGCTCGTCAACCAGTGCCGTGTCCGCATTGTCGTTCCCTGACCAGCGACGCGGTGTGTTCGGAACGAAATCCGACGCCCGGCCCGCGCAAAGTCGGGCCGCTGTGATGGGTATCGGTCAGGGGCTTTGGTAAACTGTATCGAATATCCCGAAGTTGCCGGATTCCCCGGTCGTGACGGTTGTGCCGAAAATCACCCCCCGCGGGTGGCCTCATCAGAAGCCGCCGGGTTCCACCACCGCGGTTCTTTCGCGCGATCCAACAGAAATCACTCCGGGGACTTACGTCCTCCGGCTCGCCTTTGGAGCCATCACCGCTGCGCGTTCGCCATCTGCTCGAACAGCGCCGCGCTGGCACGGGCCAGCACCGGCAGATCGTGCCGCTCGCGAACCAGCTCCCACCCCCGCCGCGCCAGCCGCTCCCGCTCCGCGTCATCGCTCAGCAGCCGGTCCAGCCCGTCCGCCAGCGCCGCCGGATCGCCCGGCGGCACGCACACCCCGCCGCCGGTCTCCTCGACCAGTTCCGGGAAATGCCCATGCCCCGGCTGCACCGCGGGCACGCCGTTCGCCCACCCCTCCAGCACGTACAGCCCCTTCGGTTCCCGGTACGGCGTCGGAACGGACAGCACGTCATACGTCTGCAGCAGCTCCACCTTGTCCGCCAGTGTTTCCGGACTGCCGGCGTCGTGAAACCGGGCCCCCAGCGGCGCCGCCCGTTTCACGACGTCGTCCCGATACGCCTCGTGCTGCGGCGGATGATACCCCCCGGCGACCACGCGAAAATCCTGACGCCGACGGTTCAGCAGCACCGCCGCCTCGACCAGTTCCCGCAACCCCTTCTCCGGGGCATACCGCGCGAAGAAGCCGATCGTCGGCACGGCGTTCCGCGGCCGCGGCTTGCCGGTATGCCCGCGGCAGTCGATGGCCAGCGGCAACGGGTGCAGCTTCTCCGCCGGCAGGCCGAGATAGCCCTGCATGTACTCCGCATAGAACCGGCTATGCACCAGAAAGCCGTCGAGCGCCGCCGTGATCGGCTTGAGCAACTCGAACACCCGGCTCCGCCACGGTTCCTGGAGCGCATCGAGGAACACGTCGTCCCCCTGCAGCACGCACAGCACCGGGCCGTTGAACGCCGCCTGGATCCGGGCCGCCTCCGCACACAGCATCACGTTGCTGAAGACGATCACGTCCGGCTTGAGGTCGCGGGTCAGGAACCGGACCAGGTCGGCCCCCTCGCGGGCCTGCGGGCTGTCGGCGGCGGACAGCATGGCCACCGTCATCTCCCCCAGTTCGCGGGCGTCGTTGCTGATGCCGAAACTCGTCGCCCACTTGATCAGCCACGGCGCATCCAGCGGCCGGGTGAGCCACGTCGGCAGCCGCTTCCAGCCGGGAACGTGCTGATCGAGATACACGTTGATCCCGCCGTAGAACACCCGCGAACTGGTGAGGTCTTCGTCGTCCACGCGGATCGGCGTGTACATCGGGACCAGCGTGGCCTCGTGACCGGCATCCCGCAGCGCCCGCGCCCAGGCGTTGTCGTGCAGGCACGACCCGCAGAACATCCCGGCCCCGCCCGCGGTGACAATCGCAATGTGCATGGAAGGTTCAGGGTTGAGAGTTGAGGGGGGGAAGAACTCCGCGCTCACGACGGGTCGGGCGCTCAGTCGGTCCTGGGCCGCGCTTGCGGGTTCGCGTCGTCACAGCTTTCCATCCGCCCGCACCCGCTGCCGCCAATACTTCCATCCCGGCAGGAAGAAACACAAGCCCATCGCGACGCCGAACACGCTCAGGCCGTAATCGTACCGGGGAAACCGGTGCAGGGCCGCCATCACGAAGGCCACGACATACATCGCCCCCGCCTGCACGTAAAACTTCCCCGACAGAATCCCCGCCTTCACCAGGAACACGCTCCCGGCGATCAGCGGCAGCACCGACGACAGCGTCAGCACCGGCAGGTTCAGCAGCCCCTCCAGTCCGAACAGCAGCGTGCTGGCGAGCGTACTGCCGGCCCAGACGTGCGCGATCTGCCGCTCCACAAACGTGATCGGTCCCGACCGCCTTCGCAACTCCCAGAAGATCGCCGCCCACGCCCCGACGCCGAAACCCCACAGCGCCACATACGGCCAGCGCTGATCGACCTGCCGGAATTGCATCGCATTGGTGACCAGACACAGCACGCACACCACCGCGCTGTGCCACATCCACAACAGGCCCCAGTTCTCCAGCACCGCGGCGTGATGCGTCTCCCGAAAGGCTCGCGTGAGGATCTGCGAGAAATGACTCGACCGGGCCGCAATCGGCTCGTTCGCCAGGTACGCCTGCAAATCGTCGGCCAGCGCGTCCGCATCCCGATACCGCAGCTCCGCCGGCTTCTGCAGACACTTCAGCGCGATCAGCTCCAGATCGGCGTCCGCCTTCGGGTTCAGCATTCGCGGCGGCAGCGGATCCTGCTCCAACACCATCAGCACCGTGTCCAGCGCGCTCGGCGCCTGAAACGGCGGCCGGGCGGTGAGCATCGCGTACAGAATCGCCCCCAGGGCATACACGTCCGTCGCCGGGCTGACTTCCCCGCGCTGTCCCGCCGCCTGCTCCGGCGCCATGTATCCCGGCGTGCCCAGGATTGCCCCGCTCTGCGTCAACCCGCCGGACAGCGAGCCGTCCGCATTGTCCGGCGTGAGCCGCTTCGCCAGGCCGAAGTCGGTGACGTACGTCCGGCCCTCGCGGTCAATGAGAATGTTCGACGGCTTCAAGTCCCGATGCAGCACCCCCTGCCGATGCGCATCGGCGATCGCGCGGCAGACGGGAATCAACATCTCCGCCGCCTGCCGCGAGGGCAAAGGCCCGTCCGCCAGCCGCCGGGCCAGCGTGGTCCCTTCGATGAGCTTCATGCTGAAGTACGGCCTGCCGTCCTGCTCGCCGACTTCGTACACCGGCACGATGTGCGGATGCAGCACCTTCGCCGCCGCTTCGGCCTCCGCCCGAAAGCGGGCCAGATCGTTCGCCGACGCCGCGTCCCCCCGCAGCACCATCTTCAGCGCGACGATGCGGTCGGGACTCTTCTGCCGCGCCCGATAGACGACCCCCATCCCGCCCCGGCCGAGTTCCTCCAGCAGTTCGTAACCGCCAAACGCCCGCGGCAACTCGGGCAGACGCTCCGATGATGATTCGCCGCCGACGTTGGTGAGCGCCTCAAGTTCGCCGGAGAAGCTGGCGAAGTCCTCGGCGATCATCATCGTGGCCCACAGCTCGCGGATCTCGACTTCGAGCTGCGGATGCCGCCGGATGACCCCCTCCAGATCCGGCCTTCGCCCCCCGCGCGACCCGGCGAGCAATTCGTCGAGCACGTTCGCCAGGAGTGCGTCATTGTCCGGCGTGAGGGTGGAGGAGTCGGTGGTCATGGGATTCCGTCATCAGCCGCGGAGCGGCGACAGAGCGTAGCCCCACGCGTCAGCGTGGGGGGATTGCGTCAGGAAGCATTGTAGCCCCGGAGGGGCGGCAGAGTGGCGCGCGACGACACGGATTCTCTGTCGCCCCCGTCCACCGTGGTCGAGCCGGTTCGCATGTCAAATCCCGGTGAGCGCGCGGACAATGGTCTTGCGAAGGCGCCTTGGTCGCTTGTAGCTTGTGTACGAGCTCAGAACTCGGCCGCGAATGTGGCGCGAAAGTCGCCATGCGTTCACGAAGTTTGTCATCCCGCCGATGGAAGCGACGACGCCAACCTCCCTGCCACCCGGCGCCGAAGCCACTCCATCGGCGAGCCGTCCTCGGCGCAGGAGATTCATCAGGCTGTTCTTTCGCGTCTGGCTCGTTCTGGCAGCCTGTTTCCTGTTCTATTTGTACTACTCGTACCGCGCGTCAGGGTTTCCATCGACGGTGCTTCGGACCGACGCCCGGGTGACCGTGACCTTCACAGCGGACACGATCGCCTTTACCCCAACCCAGCAGCCCGAGCGCGCCTCGCTGATCTTCATTCCGGGGGCCCTGGTGGAGCCGACCGCCTATGCCCCGCTGGCGCGGTCCGTCGCCGAAGGCGGGTACACCGCCATCATTGTCAAACTGCCGTGGCGAATGGCCTCCTTCGATTCGCAGCGTCAATTGGTTGTTTCGCGTGTCATGCAGATCATCGAGTCGGGTGCGCCGACGACACGGTGGGTGGTCGCCGGCCATTCCGTCGGCGGGGTACTGGCATGCCGCGCGGCGCGCGACTATGCCGACAAACTGTCCGGCTTCGTGCTCATCGGCACGTCGCACCCACGCGACTTTGATCTCTCACACCTCTCCCTCGACGTCACGAAGATCACCGCGACCAACGATGGACTGGCATCGCAGGCGGAAGTGAAGGCGAACGCAAAGCTCCTGCCGCCGCAGACTCGGTGGGTGATGATCGAGGGGGGCAATCACTCCCAGTTCGGCTACTATGGATTCCAACTTGGCGACCACCGCGCCGCGATCTCCCGTGCCGATCAGCAAGCCGTGACCGCCCAAGGGCTTATCGAATCGCTCACTCAAGCCAGCTCCGCAGTCGAGCGCGTCCTCGGAGAAGACACTGGCAGCCCGAAGTGACTGCCAGTGGCACTGCCGCCGCCGATTCCCCTTGCGCTGTCCACACGTCCGCCACAGAATGGCAGCGGAGGTTCCATGACAACGCTTCTGCAACGTGCGATCGCCGAGGCCGAAAAGCTTCCGGTCGCCGACCAAGACGCCATCGCTTCGCGGCTGCTCGCCGAGGTCGAAGACGAGCGGCAATGGAACGCCCGCTTTGCCGCCACCACCGACGACCAGTGGGACCAGATGGTCCAAGCGATGCGCCGGGAGGTGGCGACCCGCGGCGCTCGTCCGCTCGCCGAGGCCGTGCGGTCCGGAGAGACGCCCGAATGAACTCGGTCGTCACTGTCGAGTTCGTAGACCGGCTGAACCGGCGCCCCGATTCGGTCCGCCGACAGGCGTCCCGTGCCTACGCCTTGTGGCGGGCCGACCCGCATCACCCGAGTTTGCAGTTCAAGCGAGTTAGTCAGCGTCAGCCGATCTACTCGGTACGGGTCGGATTGGGACACAGGACGTTGGGACTTTGGGAGGGTGCCGCGGTCACTTGGTTTTGGATCGGGACGCACGGTGATGACGACACGTCCTGGCCCGACTGTAACGCGTCGATGCCATTGACGGCATGGCAGGCCGTTGAAGTAGGCCGAGCCGGGGAGTGTTCGTCATTCATCGGGTGACCGGGCCGAAGTCTTTGATGACCCGGAGATTGCATCCCGAACCACGATCACTGGGTCGGCGCAAAGCCTTCGACCCAGCCACCCGCCGAACACTGCATTCCCAGCCACCATCGATGGCGTCGTGCCACATTCTCCCCGCTTCAGCCGCGGAGCGGCGACAGAGCGTAGCCCCACGCGTCAGCGTGGGGGTTTGCGTCAGGAAGCATTGTAGCCCCGGAGGGGCGGCAGAATCGTGCGTGGCAACACGGAATCGCTGTCGCCCCTCCGGGGCTGCGATGTTGTTGCGGACGAGGTCCCCAGGCTCACGCCTGGGGCTATGCTCTGCCGCCGCTCTGCGGCGAAATCACGACAGGCGTTGAATCACGTCGTCGCCTCGCCGTTGAGGGATGGCCGGTCGCCGAGGATCGCGCGGAGTTTGCGTAACGCGCGGAGGTGCCGCATGCCGGCGGCGGCGGGGGACAGGCCGAGGGCGGTCGCGGCTTCGTTGTTGCCGAGCTGCTCGAAGTGCCGCAGCAGCAGGATTTCGCGGTCGTCCTCGTCGAGCTGGTCGATCGCCGTCAGGAAGCGGGCCTCCAGTTCGCGGCGGATGTTCGCGGCGGCGGGGGTCAGCTCCTGATCGGCGAGCTGGGCGGCGAGGTCGAACGACGAGCGGTCGCCGTACTGCGGGCTGGCCAGCGGCTGTTCGCGATCGAGACTGCGGCGCTGGGCCCCGCGGTGCTGGCGGTGCATCTCGATCAGCCGGTCCTTGGCCAGATGCCGCAGCCAGAGATGGAACGGCATCCGCGGGTCGGCGAGGTAGTCCGCAAGCCTTTGGTTGGCCTCGAGCAGCACGTCCTGCACGATGTCGCTGGCATCGACGCGGCGGGCGATGGCCCGGTCCAGCCGCATCTGCACCAGCTTCCGCAGCGCCTCGCGATGCCGGTCCAGCAGCGCGTTGACGGCGTCGGCCCGTCCCCGCCCGGCGGCCGCCAGCAGGTTCTGGGTTTCGTCGGTGTCGGGCCAGAGGGGCATACGGGGGGAAGAGTCCAGAGCTAAGGGTCGAGAGTCAAGAGCCAGAAAATGGACCATGAACACACGACCGATTTCGGCGGTCGCTTGCGGTTTCGCGGCGGCGCGCAGAGCCGCGTGGATGAAACCCCGTGGCTGCCACCTCGGACCACTCAGGGCCGCTACCCACCATCCCCCTGCTCCAACGGGTACTCACTGATCGCCAGTCCCAGTTCGCGGACCTGCTGCAGTCGTTGCCAGCCGCGGGTCATCAAGCCTTCGCGGCGGGCGACGTCGGCGGGGTCGAGTTTCCGTTTGTCGAACGGGCCCTCGACGACGACCGGCTCAAACCCCGGATCGACGATGAACTGGGCGTCGACCGGGTTGCAGCGGATGTGCCGCTCCGGGGCGGTCAGCAGCTCGCGCGCGGTGACGTCGCCGACGACGTACCGCAGGTACAGATCGCTGTCGGTGATGTCGGCGACCTCGTCGCCGCAGACTTCGCACAGATAGCCTTGTTCGCACTTCGCCACGGGACCGCTCCGGGGGGATGGCCCCATCATACGCCGCGGCGGGGCTATTCGCGCGGCCAGTCGGGGATGGTGTCGCGGAGGATGGCCAGCGCGGTCTGGCGGACCTCGTCGCTGCGCTCCGGGCCGGTCCAGGGTTCGCGGCCGTCGAGCAGGGCGGTCATCCGCAGTTGCACCTCCCGGCGGGCAGGGTCGGGCAGTTCCCGGAACGTCCGGGAGTATACCAGCGGACTCACGCCCCAGCGGAACACCCGCGATTGCAGGTCCAGCTCGCGCAGCGAGCGGCCGGCGGCGTCGCGCGGGCCTTGTTCGCGGTACCAGTCGGCGAACCCGCCAATCCCTTCGATGGGGCCCAGCAGCGGCGCTTCATCCAACAGCAGCAGCGCGGTGACCAGCGCATCCAGCCCCTTGAGCGGTTTGCCCAGCCGCTGCTCGGCGTTGACCCGCATCAGGATGTTGTACGTGTCGCCGTAGTGATCGAAGACCAGCGCCGCGGAGACGTCGCTGTGACGGGAAATGTACCGGCTGAGATCGGTCAGCGACGACAGTTCGTCCAAAGCCCCGCGGTGCAGCGGCTGGTCAACGTGCTGGGCGAAGTCCTCCTTGCCGAGCAGGTTGGCGCGGTGCGGCTGCTTGGGGGTCTTGCCGGTGAGGAACCAGCCGCCCCAGCGGTCTTCGATGGGGGAGGCGTGCGTGATGCGGGCCTTGCCGGAGAGCGCGCCGCCGCGGGCGTCGGTCTCGAAGCTCCGGACGATAAAGCCGGGCACGCCGGCCGAGCGGGTGGTCACGTGGCAGCCGTTGCAGCGCTGCTGTTCGCGGCGGGGCTGGAAGGCGTCGGCGGTCTGCGGAATCGTGTAGAACACGCTTCCCTTGACCGGGTCCTGGGCCATGATTTCGATGAGCGGCGCGTCGGGAATCCAGCCGAGGGTGACCTCGTCGGTGAAGTAGATGGCCCGCGGGGTCTCGGGGCCGATGTGCCGGCCCTGCAACGACGTCCGCGAGAATAGCAGCAGTTGCGATTGGACCGGGACGTCGAGTTCGCTGAGCAGGGCGGCGAGATAGCCGGTGGATTCGTCGTAGGGCAGTTTGGTCCGGCCGGCTTCGACGTCGGCGATCAGCCGGGCGACGGGGTCGGCATTGGCGGGGGAGAGGTAATCGACGCCGGCCTGACCGATCGGCAACCGGGGCGGATCGTCATCCTGGGCCGACGCGATCGAAACCACGAACAGGCAGAGGGCTGCCGAGGCGATACGAGATCGGAACATGCTCGCTCCTGCGGATTTGGCATCGGGCATTGTAAATCTGTTGGCGGGCCCGAAACACAGACCGGGGAGCGGAATCTAACAGACGCGGAGGAATCCGGAACCGCGGAAAAAGGCGGAAACGACTGGCCGGATTCTGGCTGTGGAGCTAACATGAATCACTGTCGATGCTTGCGAGCGAGGACCGGTCACGGGGCCGGCCGGGATCCGCGACGGGAGATCCCGGCGGGCCAATGGACCCGCCCGCGGCGGCGTAGGTATAGCCGTCCCCGGCATCGGCTTTGCGGCGAGCGCCCGGTTGCGCCCGGCATCCGCCGCGGCCCATTTTGCTTCAGGATGTCTCTCATGAACGGCTTGGGTCTGCGTCTGGCCCTGTGTGCGGTGTGGCTGTGTGGCGGCTTGTGGCTTCCCGGGCTGGTTCACGGGCAAAGCCCGCTCGACGATCTGTTGTCGGGGAAGAAGGCGCTGGGTTCGCGGTCGGCCCGGGCGACATTCACCGCAACGGTGTCGCCGGAATCGGTCAAGCCCGGGGACACCGTCGCCGTCTCCATCACCGCCAAGCTGCCGAGCGGATACTACATCTACGGCACCGAGGGCAAATACGGCGGCCGGACGCGGATCACGCTGGCTTCGCCGCAGGCGGAGCCGATCGACGGCAGCTTCACTCCGGACCATGCCGGGAAGACGTCGATCGATGAATTCGAGAAAGTGGAAGTCACCAAGTTCCCGGAAGGGGTGACGTGGAGCCGCAAGTTCCGCGTCTCTCCCCAGGCGACGGGTGACGAAGTCCGCTTCACGGGCGAACTGGCCGGCCAGTATTGCACCCTCAGCGGCGGACCAGGCGGGCAATGCATTCCGATCATCCCGCCGTACAAGATCAACGTGGCGGCCCAACTGGTCAGCGCAACTTCTCCTGCGGCGCCGGCCAGCCGGTTCGTGCAGGAGCTCCGTCCGGAACGGAAGCTCGGCGGGCAGGCGAGCCCCGATCCGATTGCGTTCCGGTTCCGGTTGTCTCCGGAAAACGCCGCCCCCGGCGAGACGGTGACGCTGTCCGTCACGGCGACGCTGGACGAGGGGTGGCACACCTATTCGCTGACGCAGACCGGCATCGGCGCGGCCCCCACCGAGATCGACGTCACGCCGCGGAACCTGAAACCGCAGGGGGACGGTTTCGAGGCGGACCGGCCGTACGTCATCGAAGCCGAGGGGGAGACCACGCTGCAGTCGCACTACGGCATGGTGACGTGGACGCGGGATTACGTCGTGACGGCGGACCGCGCGGGCGACTACGGTGTGGAGGGGGAATTGAGCTATGTGGTCTGCAAGGAGAACCTCTGCAAACCGCTGAACGTGGTGGCGTTCGCCGTGGGAGCGCCCGGCGAGACCGCCCCCCCGCCGCGGAGTTTGGCCGAGCCGACGGAGGACGAGCCTCCCTCCCCGTTTACCGCGGTGGAGGAACCGCCCGGGCCGGATGGCCAGGGTGCGGCGGTGGCGTCGGACATGTCCGGTCTGCGGGCCGCCGAAGAAACGCTGGCGTGGATCGAGGGGGAGTCGGCCGCGTCCGACCAGCCTCCGAAAGACCAGGGGCTGTTGCCGTTCCTGCTGTTGTGCATCGGCGGGGGGTTTGCGGCGCTGCTGACGCCGTGCTCGTTCCCGATGGTGCCGATCACGGTCAGCTTCTTCCTCAAGCAGAGCGAATTGAACCACAAGCGGCCGTGGCTGCTGGCGCTGGTGTATTGCGGGTCGATCGTGCTGGCCTTCACGGTGCTGGGGGTGGGGATCTCGGCGCTCTTCGGCGCGACCAAGCTGAATGAGCTGGCCAATCATCCGTGGCTGAACGTGATCATCGGGCTGGTGTTCGTGGCGTTCGCGTTCAACATGCTGGGGGCGTTCGAGATCCGCATGCCCAGCTCGCTGCTGAGCTGGTCGGCCGGACACGAGGGGGGCGGCAGCTACCTCGGTGCGGTGTTCATGGCCCTGACGTTCACGCTGACCAGCTTCACCTGCACGTTTGCGGTCGTCGGCACGCTGCTGATTTCCGCGTCGCAGGGGCAGGTGTACTGGCCGACGGTGGGAATGCTGGCGTTCGGGACGGCGTTTGCCTCGCCGTTCTTCGTGCTGGCGCTGCTGCCGGGATTGCTCAGGAAGCTCCCCAAGAGCGGCGGGTGGATGAACTCGGTGAAGGTGGTCA
>Ga0073934_10006813_pt1 | contig 16342 bp, 16 predicted proteins | sample LarsenN4metaG_FD_76834 | JGI IMG/M metagenome (GOLD analysis project Ga0073934, IMG submission 76834) | Hot spring sediment bacterial and archeal communities from British Columbia, Canada, to study Microbial Dark Matter (Phase II) - Larsen... ...
GCCCTGAGACCCGGCGCACCGGGCATAATAGTGCCTGGGTGGGCAGCGTCGTTTGCCGTTCGTCTTCAAATCCAGACTTCCGAAGTCCTCCCGACTGCGGAAGTCTGTTCTTTTCCAGCGGGCCACAGCGCTCGTTCCCGTCGGTCCCCATCACTTCATGTTCGCTTCATGCTGGGGCAGCATCGCGCGCCTAAGCTGGCGACGTTGTGGTTGACCGGAACCCTTCGTGAAGTTCCTTCACAGGAGACGAATGATGCTGAATATCGCGGTATGGTCGTTGCTCGTTGCTGGTGGGCCCGTCAGTGTCGATGTCGGGCCGGGCGCCATGCTGCGCGGGACGCCGCAGGCAGCAGTTGAGGCGCTGTGCTTCGCGTGGCAGGAGGACCCGGCGAAAGCTAGCCCGCCTGGCGCGCCAAAAAAGGGGCCGCGCGGTCCCAAGGATCGCGACGAGCTGCCAGGGCCGTTCAAATTCCCGCCAAACATCGAGGCGGCCGGCACGCAGCGCGAGTCGCTGCAAAAACTCTTCGAGGTGTTCGAACCGCTGCGGAAGGAACGTCAAGACGCGATCGACGCGGTGTACACGGCAAGTCAGCGCGAAGCGATGAAGGCCGCGCGCGACAAGGCGCGGGAGGCCGGGCTCAAAGGTAAAGACGCCGATGCCGAAGTGCAGGCCGCCGCCAGGTTGTCGCCGGAACAGATGGAGCAGATCGAGCAACTCCGCGAAGAGGCCCGCGAGCTCGACGAAACCATCCGCAGCGCCGTCATCGCACTGCTCACACGCGACCAGAAATCGCAGCTCCAGCCCGGCCCAAGCCGCAAGAAGGCGCAGCCGAAAAAAGGTCCGCCACCCGGAAGGGCAGAGGCGAACTGAGCAGACTGCCCATGCCAAAAGCGTCAGGAGGCGGCAATGTTGTGCGACCTTGGAATGGTTCGCTGCCAAAAAACGGCGTGCTGGGGCCGCGTGGTGGTGGCAGTGATCGTGCTTTTCTTTGGAGGACTCTCAATCCGGCACGCAGTCGCCCAGACGGGCGAGCCGAAAACGAAGGGGCCGCCGCGCTCTCCGGAGGAATTCCTCGAGCGCGAGCGGGCCAAGATCAGGGAGAAAGCCGCACGGGAAGGGGCGCGATTTGATGCTTCGCGCGAAATACAGAAGGTGAGCGAGCGGTTCCAGAAGGACTTTGGCGAGCCGCTCCCAGAACCGTGGCAAACAGACTTGGGAACTGCGGCCCAGGAGGTGTTTTCACCGCCCGCGCTCCTGGCGACGCCGTCCCCGACAAGACGCCCCACGACTTCAGGAGCCAACACAATGTCTCGAGGGCCGCGGTACGTCGAAGGGCTGCCGGCGTGGTTTTGCGAGCGAGACACAAACCGCGATGGTCAGGTGGGGCTGTATGAATGGCCACGGCCGGAATTGACTCAGTTCCGCGAGTGGGATCTGAACCAGGACGGCTTTGTGGCTCAAACGGAAGGACTGCGTCGGCAGCGCCAGTTGAGCGCGGCGGTTCCGCAAGACCGGGCGAAGTCAATGACGTCGGCATCCCGTCCCGCGGCCGCCCCCGCCACGACGAGATCCGGCTCCATCGTCGGCGCACCGCCTGCCCTGTCGGTCAGCCCTGCGAACACCACACCGGCCCCAAAGGCGCCGCTCACTTCCAGCGAGTTCCTGGCACGCGAGATGCCGAAGTTGCTGGAAAAGGCACTGCGTGAAGGGGACCGCCTCGATGTGGGCCGCGAACTGCAGAAACTCCGCGACAAACACCGCAAAGACGTCGGAGAGGAGCTGCCGGCCGACGTGGAAGCCGAGATTCGCAACGCAATCCGGTGACTCGAATCAGCGGACCGTGCCGGCGTTGATATCATGGCTCGGACACCGACTTCGGGAACCACGATGCGGGTGCTGGTCATTGAAGACGAGCGAGATCTGGCGCGGGCGATTGGCGAGTCGCTCGAAGAGGACGGCTACGTGGTTGACGCGGCGCACGACGGGCCAACCGGCCTGAACAAGGCCGCCGCGCGCGATTACGACGCCATCGTGCTCGATGTCATGCTGCCGGTGAAGAGCGGGCTGCAACTGCTGCAGGAGCTGCGTCGCGAACGGTCCACTCCGGTGCTCATCCTCACCGCGCGCGACAGCGTCGCCGACAAGGTGCGCGGTCTCGACCTCGGTGCCGACGATTACCTGACGAAGCCATTCTCGCTGGTCGAGCTGTCGGCGCGGCTGAGATCCCTCATCCGCCGGTCTGCCGGGCAGCCGACGGCGATCTGGGAGCTGGGTGACGTGCAAATCGACACGACGGCGCGCGTCGTCCACAAGGCGGGAGAAGTTGTGTCATTGACTGCCAAGGAATACGCGCTCGTCGAATTGCTGGCGCGGCATCGGGGGCAGATCGTGTCCCGCGCGATGATCTACGACCACATTTACGACGAATTCGACCAGACCGAGTCGAACGTGCTCGAAGTTTACATTGCCGCGCTGCGCCGCAAGCTCGGCCGCGATTTCATCGTCACCCGCCGGGGACAGGGATACGCGATCAATGTTTAGGTCCATCCGCTGGACGCTGCTGTTCTGGTACGCGCTGATCCTGCTGGCAACCGTCGGCGGCTTCGGGACTGCACTGTTTCAGACGCTGCGGCATGCGACCGACAAGGAGATCGACGCGAAGCTCAAGATAAACCACCAGGCGCTGCGGTCGGCGATCGCGACAACCAACGGCACGGCCGCGAGCGTCACGGTGAACCTCCCGCCCGACGTGCGCAGTCGATTCCGCGCCATGCCCAGGACGGAGGCCTATTTCATGGTGTGGAACGCGGAACGCGCGGTGATCGCGGCGTCGGAGGGCGCGCCCGCGAGGGAGTTTCTCGTGGCTCCCGCCCGGCCGGAGCCGAATCCAAGGGACTATCCTCCGAAGAAACACGCAAACGACAAGCCGTGGCACGTGGAGCGCGGCCTATTTCGGGAGTTGAATGCCACCGGTCCGTTCGGCACGACACTGGTCGTCGGCCAACGGACGGAGAAGGAGCGAGAGCGCCTGCAGGCATTCCTGCTGGCCGTGATCGGCGCGGGCGCCGCAGCGCTGGCGTTTGGGCTGGCCGGTGGCTGGTTGTTGACGGCGCGGTTGCTCGCGCCGATCCGACAGATCAGCGACTCGGCGGTCGCCATCGCCGCGGGGCGCCGTTCCCAGCGAATCGACGCCAAGCGAACGCACAACGAACTCGGCCAACTGGCCCAGACGCTCAATTGCACGTTCGACGAACTGCAGGCGGCCATCGATCGGCAGGTGCGATTCACCGCCGATGCGTCGCACGAGCTGCGCACACCCCTGGCGATTCTGCTGGCCCACGCCGAACTGGCATTGAAGCGCGAGCGGTCGCTGGACCGCTACCGCGAGGGTCTGGAATCGTGCCTGGAGGCCGGCCGACGGATGCAATCGGTGGTGGAGGGATTGTTGACACTGTCGCGAGCGGACTCCCGCCACGTGCCGCTGTCGCGCGAGCAGGTTGCGTGGGACGAAGTCGTCCGCCAATCTGCCACGTTTCTCCAATCACTGGCCGAGGAGGCACACGTCACCGTCGAACTGGATTTGGCGCCGGTTACGGTCATCGGTGATCGCGATCGGCTGGCCGAGGCTGTCGCGAACCTGTTCACGAACGCCATCCGTTACAACTGCGAAGATGGTTATGTGCGGGTCGCGCTCGTCGCAGAGGGCTTGAACGCCCGGTTGACCGTGCAGGACACCGGCCTTGGCATCCCAGAGGGCGACCTGCCGCACGTGTTCGAACGGTTTTATCGAGTGGACACCGCTCGTTCCCGCGAACGGGGCGGCAGTGGCCTGGGCCTGGCGATCACCCGGTGGATCATCGAAGCGCACGGCGGCGCGATCGATCTCATCAGCCATGAGGGTGTGGGCACGACCGTGACCGTGCAGTTGCCTCGAGTCATCGAGCCACTGCCGCAGGCGCCGACCGGATCCTGAGCGATCGCCCACAGCGAGGCTGCTGGAGTCCAGGATTACGCAAAAACAGTGAAAGCCCCCTGTTTCCTGCGACCGCCGACACGGTTAGAATGACGTGAACGGCCGGCAATCGGCCGGTGCGCGGGTTACGATGTGCGCTGGCAGGCCGGCGATGCTGCTGTTTTCTGAAGGGTGGCCGCATGGCCAAGTCCTTGCGCGGGCAGTGCCTGATCGCCGCCAAACACCTCCGCGATCCCAATTTCTACAAAACAGTGGTGCTGCTCATCGAACACGGGCAGCACGGCGCAATGGGACTGGTGATCAATCGCCCGTCCAGCATCCTCGTCTGTCATGCTCTGTCCGGTCACTTCACCGATCTGCCGGAATTCGGCGACCTGGTGTACGTGGGAGGTCCCGTCGAGCCATCTGCGTTGCTGATTCTGCACAACGCCCAGGAATTGTCGGGCGGCGACAAGCCGGTCGTGCCGGACGTATACATCGGCAACAGCGAACGGGCGTTCGAGGAGGTCGTGCACCGGGCGGCCCATCACGATGTGGGCCTGAACTTCCGCGTCTTTTCCGGTTGCGCCGGCTGGGCGCCGGAACAGTTGGAGGGCGAACTGGCCCGCGGCGACTGGTACACCGTTCCCGCCACCCGCGAACTTGTGTACCATGACGATCCCTACGAGGTGTACGAGCAATCGCTGCAACGCGTGGCGGAAGCGCACCGCGTGGTACCGGTAGAATGCCCGCACCCGAACTGGAATTAAATGGTAGCAAGCACACTCCGTGTGCCGTTGACTTAGCATTCGAAGAGAATAACGGCACACGGAGTGTGCCTGCTACATTGGAGAGCCTGCATGGTTTCGCGACGGGATTTCCTGGCGACCGCGACGGCAGTTTCAGCAGGCCTGACGCTGCGATCGGGGATCGCCGCGGCGACCGAAGCCGTCCCGCCGCCCCGCGGCAAGGCCGAGCACTGTGTGCTGATCTGGCTCGGGGGCGGTGCGGCCCAAATGGATACGTGGGATCCCAAGCGTCTGGGCGACCCGAAGGCCAAGGTGGCCGGCTCGTATTACTCTGCCATCGAGACGGTCGTTCCCGGCGTACAGGTCTGCGAGCACCTCTCGCGCTGTGCAAAGTTGATGGACCGGTTCAACGTCATTCGCACGCTGAACCACGATGTCATCGACGAGCACGCGGCGGCCGTCAACCGATTGCACACCGGACGCGTGCAGAGCGAAACGGTGGTGTATCCGTCGATCGGCTCGGTGGTGGCCCATCAACGCGGCTCGGCGGGCGAAAACGTTCCCGCCTACGTGCTGATCGGTTACCCCAGCCCTACCCGCGGCTCCGGCTTCCTCGGCGCGAAGCACAACTACATTTACCTCACCGATACCAGCGCCGGCCCCGCCGGGCTGTCGCGGCCTCCCGAAATCACGCCCGAACGGCAGGCACGAAGGGAATCGCTGCTCACCCAGGTGCGCTCGGGGTACCTGCAGCGCCGCGGCGACGCCGTCAACGTCCAGAACTACGACGCCATGATCGGCGAATCGCTGCGGTTGGGCGGCCCGCAGTTCATGAAGCTGTTCGACCTCAGCGCCGAGCCGGGCAGCCTGCGGGACGAGTACGGCGGCGAGTTCGGCCAGCGGTGCCTGCTCACCCGCCGATTGATTCAGGCCGGCGTGCGGTTCACCGAAGTCTCGCACAACCTCAATTTCCTCAACGGCACCGGCTGGGACGTGCACAACGAGGGCATCCTGAACCAGCACAAGCTCATTCAGGAGCTGGACCAGGCCCTTGCCGCATTCATTCTGGATCTCGAACGCAATCGGCTCCTGGATAAAACGCTGGTCGTGGTGGCCACGGAATTCGGCCGGCCAGCCCAATTCGACGGCGGCGGCGGCCGCGGGCACCACGGCAAGTGCTTCAGCATCGCTCTCGCCGGCGGCGGATTGAAGAACGGCAGCGCGATCGGCGTCACCGACGACCTCGCCATGTCCGTCGTCGAGCGACCGGTCTCCGTCCCCGATTTGCACGCCACCATCTACGCCGCGCTCGGCATCAACGTCCGCGAAACGCTCTACGCCGGCGATCGCCCGGTTCCCATCACCGACGGCGGCGAACCAATCCGCGAGCTGTTTGCGTAAGAGCCAGTTGAAGCCCAGGGATGGCTATCCCTGGGTCTCTTCCAGTGCTTGAATAACTCCGTCGACGCGCACGTTCGCCAGTTCGCGGGGCTCGAGCTTGTGCAGCCCGCCGCCGTACACGCGGCCTTCCTCCACGAGCGCGCCGCGGCCGATCGATCGCAGGCGCATCCAGATCGTCCGCAGCAACCCTGGCGAGCAGGAAAGAACGCCGCTCGGCCTCGGTTTGGGATAGAGCAGCAGGTACACGTTGGCGGCGGTCGCGCGGGAGTGATTCAGAATGAACCGGAACGGACCGCCGTTCTTGCCGTGCGAGCGACCCATGTACGTGCACAACAACGGCGCGGGCGGACGGTGTTCCTGCAAGTACCACGGCCGGCGATGCCGGCACAGATATCGCTGGTCGATGTGCTGACTCCGGCCGGCTTCCAGGTAATCCCACAGCGCCGCGCACTCTCGCTCCAGTTCGCCGGGAGGTAACGAACATTCCATCAGAAAACGTCGTGGCTCGACAACCGGGTCGCCGCGGGAGTCGGCTTCCACCTCCTCCACGTCGAGGTGCCTTGGGCTGGGCAGAATGGGTTTCAGGAACCGCCGCGGAATGCGCAAGTCGCGCGCCTGGACAGGAGAGAGAATAAAGAAGTCGTTGCAGCCGGTTGCAAGGCCGCGTTTGATCTCGAACAGATCGCCGAGCTTGATCCCAACTGACGTGCGCGACTCGCGACGGTTCCGCCGCGATGCGCGAGCCCATTTGCCGACCGGTCGGAGACACTCCGCGACAACGCGCTCCGTGGTGTGCGGCCGGCTCAACGGTCCGCCGCTCGTGAATTCCACGCAGTGCCCGGCCGGAGGCGGTTCGTTCCGGAAGAAGACGCACGACGACACCAGCGCGTCCTCAAATTGCACGTCGGCGGCGTGGAAGCGGTGGATCCGCAGCAGCGTCACGCGCTCCCGCAGGAACCGCTTCACCGCCGCGCCGTAGTTGACGTCGAGGAACTCGCTGGGAACCAGCCACGCCGCGACGCCGCCGCGCGTCATCCAGACCCGCGAGAGCACCAGGAAGTAACAGTACAGCCCGCTCAGGCCGTTCAGCGGCGTTCCCAAATCCGTAACGCCACGCTGGAGTCGATCCTTCCGGCTTCGAGCGAGATGATGATGCCGCACGTAAGGCGGATTGCAGATGACGAGATTCGATTTTTCGGCCTCAGAATGGGGCGGTGTGGCGGCCGTGAAGTCCGCGATGTGCAGGTCCAGCGGGGTCTTGCTCCAAAGCCGGCGCGACTCGACGGCATAGTGCGGATCGATTTCGAATCCTGCGGCCGCCTGCAATGGACGCGCAGAGACTCGCAGCAGCGCTGAGTAGAACGCGCCGGTTCCAATCGCGAGATCGAGGAATCGCAGACGCTCGCGACGATCGAGCAGCGCCACCGCCGCCGTAACGATGTCGTTCGCCAGCGCCGCGGGCGTGGCGAATTGGCCCAGTCGGTTGCGGTCCTCCCACGATCGGCCGCCGTCGAGTCGCGTCTGTAGCGTCAGCCGCGCCGATTCGAGTTGCGCGAGTTGCGACGCGCAGTGTCCCAGGAGCGGTCGCGTTCGCTGCGATGGTGCGCTCATCGGTGTCGGCTCCGCCCGAAACGCCGGGAATCTGGGGTGTTTTCGCGAGGTCGGTGTTTCGCGACGCAGCGCGCGACTGTTTCTCGCGCGCACAACCTGAGACGTGTTGCAACGGCTGTCAAGTCTGCGTCGCGACGCAAAAAAACTTCGCGCAAAGCGCCTTGCCGAGACGATGGTCACGCGGCAGAATGTGCCCCCGTGTTCGGTTCTCCTCGAACCGCGGATCCCTTCCCACATCCGGTGCGCGAGGTCGCGAAATGCGGAGCTTCCATGAATGTGGACTCAACGGAAGTTTGATGATCGCCGACAAGGTTGTCACCGTGCTGGAGATCCAGCCCACCTGGGTGCGGCTGGGCATCGATGATCCCACTGCCTTCCCTTCCTACCGGGAAGCGACGCTTCACCTCGAAGACGACGATGGCGGCCGCGAGCCGGACGCCGAATGCTACGAATCGACTGCAGCCCTGCTGAGCGCGTGGTGAGGACGTTCGACGTCGGCCTGGCTTCCGAACGAGCCGGCGCCATGTCACCGGGCAGAAGACAGGCGGAAGGCTGACGCACGAGATCGGAGTTGCCTGGCTGCGAAAATGTCGGACAATGACAAACGGAGGATCGCTCCGGATGAGCGTTGTCAGCAGCCGTCGCCCTGCCTCTGCCCTGATCGGATTTCGAGCAGCGCCCGATGACCCGTACTCCGATGCGCAGCTCGCCGCATGGGGTTTAGTTCGCGGTGCGCTGCCCCGCCATGTCGCCGCCATCATGGACGGCAACGGACGCTGGGCGCAGGCCCGCGGACTGCCGCGGATTGAAGGCCACCGCCGCGGCGTGCAGACCGTTCGCGCGATGGTCGAGGAATGCTCCCGGCTCGGACTGGAACAACTCACTTTGTACTGTTTCAGCAGCGAAAACTGGAAGCGGCCGGAGCTGGAGCAGCGGCTGCTGATGCAGCTTCTGGAGCAGTACCTGGTCGAAGAGCGGCAGGAGATCCTGCGGCAGAATCTGAAGTTCGCAGTGATTGGTCGCCGCGACGGATTGGGGGACGCCGTCAATCGCGAGATCGACCTCACCGAGTCGCTGGCCCGCGACAACACCGGCATGCGGCTGTGCCTGGCGGTGAACTACGGCAGCCGCGGCGAGCTGGTCGACGCGATGCGATCCCTCGCCACCGACGTGCAGGCCGGCCGACTCGACCCGGCGGAGATCGACGAAGCGGCCATCGAATCGCGACTGTATACCGCAGGCATGCCCGATCCGGATCTGCTGATCCGCACGGCAGGCGAGCTGCGCGTGAGCAACTACCTTCTGTGGCAGATCAGCTATGCCGAGTTGTGGGTGACGCCCCGCTGCTGGCCGGAGTTTTCCTGCGAAGACCTGCGACAAGCGCTCCGCGATTTTGCGGCGCGCGACCGGCGGTTCGGAGGATTAAGCCAGTGCTCGTGACGCGGCTGGCGATGTCCGCGCTGCTCATCCCTGCCGTCATCGGGATCTTCTGGCTCGATGTGCAGGCCGGGCCATCGGCACCCATTCTGCTCGCGCTCGTCGTACTGTTGGCGCTGTTCGGTTCCAACGAGCTGGTGGACCTGCTGCGCACGCGGTCGTTCACGCCGAACCGCATCCTCGTGTGCATCTCGTGCGTGCTCGTCGCGGCGTCGAGCTGGTACGGCCGGTTCGAGCACATGGGCGTGCAAAAGACCGGCGAGGAGAACTCCCTCGCGCAGGTGCTGCTGACGTACTCGTGTGCGGTGCTGATCCTGTTTGCGCTGGCGGCGTACCGTTATCGCGAGCCGGGCCGCAGCATGGAAACGCTCGGCGCCGAGCTGTTGATCGTCAGCTATATTGGCGTGCTGCTCGGCGTGGCGGCACAATTGCGCTGGGTAGCCGGCGACGCCGCGGGGTACCTCGTGATCGGCTCGCTGGTGATCGTGACCAAGGGGGGCGACATCGGCGCCTATACGTTCGGCCGGTTGTTCGGCAAACGAAAGCTGGTGCCCCTGTTGTCGCCGGGCAAGACCTGGGCCGGAGCCGGGGGCGCGCTGGTCGGCTCGGCGGCCAGCAGCATGGCCTGGTTCGCCGTCGCCACGCCGTTGTTTGATCGCACCTGGGCTGCCCCGGAATGGCATTGGACGGCGTTCTACGGCCTGATTCTCGGCGTCGTCGGCCTGGTCGGTGACCTGTGCGAATCGCTCATCAAGCGCGACGTCGGCAAGAAAGACTCGAGCGTGTTGTTTCCCGGCTTCGGCGGACTGCTCGATATCCTCGACAGCATTCTCTACTCCGGCCCGGTCGCGTACATTCTGTGGAAGGCCATGCCCCTCGCCACCTGGCACGGCGAGGGAATCGGTGTCAGGTATTAGGTGTCAGGCATCAGGAAAGAGGGCGCCGGGTAGTTTGCTTGCGGCTGGCGGGGTCTGCGGCACGCGTCGTTTCTCAGGGGTGTTCATCGTGATTTACGGGATCTTTCTTGCATCGGTGGCGTTGCTCCAGCCCGCCAGAGACGTCGTCACCGATACCGCCAAGGAGGCCGAGCACCTCGCGAACCTCCGGCAGGTGACGTTCGGCCTGCCGCGGGCCGGCGAAGGCTACTTCTCGCCCGATGGCGAATGGATCGTCTACCAGGCCTATCCGATCGGTTACCCGTTCTATCAGATCTACGTGCAGAAGCTGGACGAGAAAACGCCGCGACTGATCAGCACCGGCCGCGGCCGCACCACCTGCGCGTACTTCTCGCCGGACGGCAAGCAGATCATCTTTGCCTCCAGCCACACCGACCCGCACATCGACCAGACGGAACTGAAGGCCCGTGAGGAAGCTGCCCAGGCTGGACGCCGCCGTTACCAATGGGACTTCGATCCGCACATGGATATTTACGTGGTGAACTTCGACGGCACCGGGATGCGCCGCCTCACCGACGCGCCCGGCTACGACGCTGAAGGCAGCTTTTCCCCGGACGGCAGGCAGATCGTCTTCACCTCCTCGCGCGATGGCGACCCGGACATTTTCGTCATGAACGCCGATGGCAGCGATGTGCGACAGATCGTCAACGCTTCCGGCTACGACGGCGGGCCGTTCTTTTCACCCGATGGTCGATGGATCATCTTCCGCAGCGACCGGCAGAAGGAGCACATGCTGCAGTTGTTCGCCGTGTCGGTCGACGGCCAGACCGAAGTGCAGCTCACCAGCAATCTGGACGAGGTCAGTTGGTGCCCGTACTTTCACCCCAGCGGCAAGTACCTCGTGTGGTCGAAGGCCGATTACAGCCGCGGCCCCAGTTCGGCCCACTTCAACCTGTTCACGATGGAGCTATCGGAAGTGGGCGGCAAACTGCAAGGCGGCGCGGTGACGCAGATCACTCACAGCACCGCTGCGGACGTGCTGCCCGTGTTCAGCCCGGACGGCAAAAAGCTGATGTGGACCTCGACCCGCACGCCGGACGGGTCGAGCCAGTTGTGGATCGCGGACTGGTTGCGGGGAAAATGATTCCCCTCGCGAAGCCGCAAGCGATCGACGCTTGCGGCTTCGCGTGGAACGGCGTCTTCAGGCTCCAGGATTCTCTAAAGTTCCGCGCCATGACCACCCGCTGGATTGCCGACCGCATGCACCGCATCGATGCCTCAGGCATTCGCAAGGTGTTCGACCTGGCGGCGTCGATGAAGAACCCGATCAATCTCAGCATCGGGCAGCCCCATTTCGACACGCCGGAGCCGGTGAAACGCGCCCTGTGCGACGCCGTCAACTCCGGCAAAAACGTCTACAGCCAGACGCAGGGCATCAAACCGCTGCTGGAAACGCTGCAGCAGGCGGTTGATCGGCAATACCGCCACGGCGACCGGCAAGTGTTTGTAACGTCGGGCACGAGCGGCGGACTGATGCTCGCACTCTCGGTGCTCGTCAATCCCGGCGACGAAGTGATCTGCTTCGACCCGTGGTTCGTGATGTACAAGCACCTCACCACGCTCGCCGGCGGGACCACCGTGCTGCTCGACACCTATCCCGACTTCCGCATCGACCTCAACAAAGTCCGCGATGCCATCACGCCGCGTACCAAGGCCATTCTCGTCAACAGCCCGTGCAATCCCACCGGATCTGTGGCCAGTGAAGCCGAGCTGCGCGAGTTGGCTCTGTTGTGTCGTGAGAAGGACATCGCCCTCATCAGCGACGAGATCTACCGCGTGTTCTGTTACGACCGGCCGTTCGTCAGTCCGACGACGTGGAACGACCAGACGATCGTGATCGACGGCTTCAGCAAGTCGCACTCGATGACCGGGCTGCGCCTCGGCTGGGCGCACGGGCCGAAGCACGTCATCCAGGAGATGATCAAGCTGCAGCAGTTCACGTTCGTGTGCGCGCCGCAGCCCGTGCAGTGGGCAGGCATCGCGGCGTGGCATTGTGATGTGTCGGACCGCGTCGCCGAGTACCGCCGCAAGCGCGACCTGATTGTCGATGCACTGAAGGCCGACTACGAAATCCACGGCGCCAACGGCGCGTTCTATCTGTTCGTCAAGACGCCCTGGGGAACAGGGACCGAGTTCGTCGCCGAAGCGATCCGCAACGAGCTGCTGATCATTCCCGGCAACGTCTTCAGCCAGCACGACACGCACTTCCGCCTGTCGTTCGCCGCCGAGGACGACACGCTGCTCCGCGGTGCAGAAGTGCTGCGGAAGATCGCGCGGCGTTAATCGCGATACCGCAAGCGTTGTTCGCTTGCGGCCTCGCGATTCGATTCACTCCCGCCGGCCCAGCGGAAACTCGCGGGACTGGCCGGCTTCGTTGGCTTGCCAGACCCAGTCCGCGTCGACGTCCAGGCAGGTCAACCAGCCGCCGCGCTCGCAGTCGGTGTCGATGCCCACCCAACCCGGCATCTCAAGCGGATAGCCGCTCTTCTGTGGCGTGTGCCCGCAGATCACGCGGCGCTGCGGATCGTAGCGGCGCTCGTTTCCCGAGAGATGCGTCCAACGCAAATACAGACCGTCCTGCTGGTCCAAAGGCGCGTGCGGCTGCAGGTTGGCGTGGATGAAGATTGTCGAAGGCGTTTCCCAGTAGTCCAACCCGGACTGAATCAGCTCGATGTGTGACTGCGGGATCGCGTGCATCGACCCGCCATAACTCTCGACAGCCTCGTCGCCGCCGAAGTGATACCAGAGCTTGCGGTCGAGGCCGTTCAGCGCATTCAGCATCATCTCCTCGTGGTTGCCCATGATGAGAATGACGCGACAGCGGTTCTCCAACTCCAGGACGCGGTCGAGCACCTGTTTCGTGCCGGGACCGCGATCCACGAGATCGCCCAGAAAAACCAGCGTGTCTGCGGAGGCGGGCGCCACCCGTTCGAGCAGGGTATCGAGCGCGGTGTTGCAGCCGTGGACGTCGCCGATGGCGAGCGTGCGGGAAGTTGATGACGGAGCGCTCATTTCAGGATTTTATGCGAGCCTGAAAATGCTCGCACACTTTAGCGCACGCCGCGCTGCTTCAGCTCCGCCACCACCGCTTCGACGATCTTCGCAATCTCATCGGAGCCGTTTGGCGCCGGACAGCCGCAACTGGGCTCGTCGGTGACGCCGTGCTCTGCCAGCAGGCATTGCAGCTTGTTGGCCAGCTTCGCCAGTTCGACCTGCTGGTCGTCCGAGAGAGGTTGCCGACCGGCACCGGTTTCGAATCCGCGAAGCCGCACTGCGGTGCGGAACCCGTCGGGAAATTCGGCCGTGTAGATCATCGCGTCGAACAGCGTGACGATCTCGTACTGCAGCGCGCGGGCTTCGTCGAGCCGCTCCGCCATGGTGAGGTCGTACAGCTTCACCAGTAATTCGGGAACAACGCCCGAACTCGCGTTCGTGCCGCCGTCGCAGCCGACCAGCAGCATCGGCATCAGCGCGGCATCCCAGCCGGTCAGAAAGCTGAAATCGGGGCGAGTCGGCCGTACCGCCTGGATCAGGCGGATCATATTGGGAATATCGCCCGACGAATCTTTGATGCCGACGACCTTCGGGCATTCTTCCGCGAGCCGTTTCACGGTCGGGACATCAATCGGGCTGGCGAACATCGGGATGTTATACAGCGTGACGTCGATGGGCGTGTTGTCCGCGATCTCCTTGAAGTACGCGTACACGGCCCGCGGGCTGAGCTTGTAGTAATAGGGCGCTACGATCGCGACCGCCGCCGCGCCGAGCTCGTAGTACTTCTCGCAGGCCCGCAGCGTTTCCTTGACGTTGGCCTCAGCCGCGCCGGCGAGCACGGGCACGCGGCCCTGCACCTGGTCGCAGATGATCTCCATGATCCGCACCCGCTCGTCCGCCGTGAACCGTGTGAACTCGCCGGTGGAACCGTTGGGATACAGGCCGTGCACGCCTTTGGCGATGAGCCAGTCGACGTACCGCCGCAGCTCGCGCTCGTGGATCTCGCCGCGGCCGTCGAGCGGGACAATGTTCGGCGTGTAAATGCCGCGGAGCTTGGCGGTGCTGTGCATGGGTTTCCTCAGAGGCAGTCAACCATAGGTCATCGTCGCCTGACAACCGTCCGGTGGTGCAGGGAGGTGGCGAGACGTCTACCCGGCAATGTCGGCGCAACCCGTAAGGCCGTTGCGACTGCGAGACACCGTTCAACGGCAAGCGATGGAGTTAGGGGAGTGGCCGCGGCCAGCAGACGGTGACCGCGGTCGGCCCGCCGGGGGGTGATGCGATGACGATCGTGCCGCCGTGTTGCTCGATGATTCGCCACACTTTGCACAACCCGAATCCCAAGCCGCGGCCTGCCTGGCGACCCGAGAAGAAGGGGTCGAACGCGTGCTCCCGTTCCAAATCACTGAAGCCGCGGCCGTGGTCGGTGATGCAGAAATGGGCCCACTGGTCGTCGAAGGAGAGCGCCACTTGAATCGTCCCGCCGGCCGGCTGCAGGGCAGTGATCGCATTGCGGAGCAGCTCGCTCCACACAACCGCCAGTTGTGCGGGATCGGCGCGCACGACCGCATCGTCGCCTGAGGGAAGTTCAACGCGGCAGTTGCCCTCTGTCAACTGTTCGGACAACCGCTCGACGACGGCCTCGGCCGTCGCACGCAAGCGCACCGCCTGCGGTTCCGGTTGGGGCGGGCGGGCGAAAAGCATCGCGTCGCCGATCATGTCGCGGATGCGATAAGCCTGTGCGGCGATGGTGGCCAGCGACTGGCGGCGGTTGGGATCGGTCTCGTCGCGCAACAGCAGCTGCGCGCGGCCGATGATGGTGGCGAGCGGGTTGTTGATTTCGTGCCCGGCGCCGGCGGCGAACTCCGCGAGGGCGCGAATCTTCGCCGCGTCGGGAGACCACGATGGAGACAATGGGGTCTCAGACACAAGATCACCGTTTAGCCGCGACCGGGGTGCCCATTCCGATGGGTCGGGGAGCGCATTGCCACGATGCCACGCAGCGCTCCCCTACGGGTCGCGGCTAAACGAAGACAACTAGGCCTCGACTGGCTCGACGTCGAGCAGCCGGCACATCCGTTCGACCAGCGTCTCCACCTCGAACGGCTTCTGCAGGAAGTCGTTCGCGCCGGAGCGCTTCAGGTCTTCGACCTTGTCGGCCTCAACCATGCCCGAGATGCAGATGATCTTGGTATCGTCGAGCGACGAGTCCATCCGCACCCGCTGGCAAACTTCCTTGCCGTTAATGTCCGGCAGCATCACGTCGAGCACCAGGATGTCGGGACGGTATTCCTTGACCATCATGCCGGCGTCGAAGCCGTTGTTGGCCACGCGGACCTCGAAGCGTCCGTCCCCTTCCAAGGCGTCGCGGATCAATTCCACCAGCTCTTCATCGTCATCGACCACCAGCGCCTTGCGGCGCCCGCTCTCCAGGGCGTCGGTGGGGATGCCGTTCTCTTTCATGAACCGGTACAGCACATCCCGTGGGATGCGGCGGAACCGGGAACCGGGGACGCGAAAACCTTTGAGTTGCCCCGAATCGAAGCAGCGAATGATCGTCTGCTGGCTGACCTTGCAAATCTTGGCGGCTTCGCCTGTCGTAAAGACGGTTTTCATGGCGTCCAACCATCCCTTGCTGCGGCCCACCTACGGGAGGCAGGCCGGATCCTAAAGCTTCCCGGCGGTCCGCCACCAGGAAACACCCCCGTTTACGCCATCCGAGTCACCCGAGCCGAACATCCGGGGGATGCCCGGCCCGATGGTTTGCCATCCCTTATTCACGCGGAAAACGAAGAATAGACATGATTTGACAGGTTGCAGTGATTTTGCCAATTTTTCCGTGGGTTCCGATTGTAGCTATTCTGGCCGATCCGTCAATGTCGTTCCATTTTGGCTGTCCACCACACAGTGGGGATCTCGCCCGCTCCGCCTCTCTTGGTCCGTAACGCACACGATAACAGCAACTTAAGGAGATCCGGCAAGCTGCCACGAACACGGGGTTTTGCCGCTGCAGATCGGCAAATGCGTCGTTTCGGTATGCAGAATGTCAGGGTGGGCAGGATAACAGGGCATCCGGCGTCAGCCGCTTCGGTTCCCGAAGATAAAGCATGAGGACCGTCAAATCCGCAGGCGTGATGCCGCTGATCCGGCCTGCCTGTCCAAGATCGGTTGGTCGCACTCTCGCCAGTTTCTCTTTGGCTTCGCGACGGAGCTGCGGAATGGCCCAGAAGTCAAATGTCGC
>Ga0073934_10006814_pt1 | contig 16340 bp, 15 predicted proteins | sample LarsenN4metaG_FD_76834 | JGI IMG/M metagenome (GOLD analysis project Ga0073934, IMG submission 76834) | Hot spring sediment bacterial and archeal communities from British Columbia, Canada, to study Microbial Dark Matter (Phase II) - Larsen... ...
AGAGTCCCAGCGCGACGAGCCCCGCCCCCAGCGTCCAGGTGACAATGTTCCGGGGTACGCGTTGGGCAAAGAGGAGGTGCCGCAGCAGGAAGAGCAGAACGCCTGTCCCGACCCAAACGGGTAGGGCCACCCAGTACGCCCACGCCCCTTGCCGCCGCCAGAAATCGATGGCCGGATGAATAATCAGCCAGAAGAATGGCACCGGGAAGAAAGCCAGCGCGTAGAGAAACGCGATCCCGTCGAGAACTGCGTTGAACGTAAAGATACCGCGAAAATGGGAATTGCAAGCTTGAAACCGGAAAACCGAAAAGCCCTGGCCTCCCCGGCTCATCCAAATCAAGGAGTCCAAAGCCGGAGGGGGGCTGTGTCGATTTTCGTTTTTCGCTTGCTTTTACAGGGCCGGGCCCCGCAACAGAATCCCATTCTATCGCAGTTCGGACGCAGGGGAGTGTAGAATAACCGCGCGGCGGACGGATCTCAAATCTGCAGGAGATGATATGGAACTGCTGGCCTGGTCAAATGTTAAAAAGGAAGTCCTGAACGACAAGATCTGGCGCCGGGTCATTACCGGCGAACGGGCCATGATCGCGGAAGTCTCCATCGCGAAAGGCGGAGTCGTGCCGCTCCATCACCACGAATCTGAGCAGCTTTCCTATTGCGTGGAGGGGGCGTTACAATTCGGTATCGAGGGGCAGGAAATCACGGTGCGGCCCGGGGAGGTGCTGGTGATTCCTTCCAACGTTCCGCACAGCGCCGTGGCCGTCGAGGACTTCCGCGGATTTGATATCTTCAGCCCAATTCGGCATGACTGGCTGGCGGGCACGGACGACTATTTGAGAAGGAAGTAAGCGGGGCGGATCAGTCTTCCTCTAGGGGAATAAAATCCCGCCGTGTGCCGCCGCAATCAGGGCAGAGCTCCGGCGGGTCTTGGGCCACCAGTGCGTAGCCGCACTGCAAGCATTGCCAGATGAAATACTGCGGCGCCGCGCGCTCGGAGGAAGGTTGGGACATCATCGGTTTGCATTCCGCTCACGGCGGCCATCATTTTATCGCTTCGCATCGAGCAAGTGCGGCGAAAAATTGCGCCTTCCGCTTTTCCCCATCTCCCCCCTGCCACCTACTGCTCTTCCCGCACCTCGACTCCCGCCAGTCCTTCGAGGAACGTAATCACCGCCGCGTAGTCTTGATCGCCCTGGCCCTGCGCCCGTGCCGCACCGTAAACTTCTTTCACCGCCGCCGTGGCGGGCATGGGCACACCTTGCGCGTAGGCGGATTCCGTCACGAGCTCCAGATCCTTGTGCATGAGCTTGAGCGGGAAATACGGCGTGAAATCGCCTTTGAAAACAAAGGGAGCTTTGAAATCGACAATACCCGAACGGGCCAGACTTGATTGCATGATCTCGAGCAGTGTGGCGGGCGGCACACCGGCCTTCTTGGCCAGCACGAAGCCTTCGGAGAATATCTCCACCATCGTCGCGAGGATGGCGTTCATCGAGAGCTTGGCGGCGAGCCCCAGCCCGTGCTGCCCGCAATAGATGTGCCTCTTGCCCAGCACTTTCAGCACGGGCATCACGCGCTCCATGACCTCGCGCTCGCCGCCAATCATGAAGGTGAGCTCGCCCTTCTCGGCGCCGTGCTTGCTGCCGGTGACCGGCGCATCGAGCATGGCGGCGCCCTTCCCCGCCAACAGGCAGGCGAACTTCCGGCTCACAGTCGGGCTGATGGTCGAGGAATCAATCAGCACCGCGCCGGAGCGGATCGTCTCCAGGATTCCATCTTTCCCCAGAACGACTTCCTCCATGGCCGTGGTGTCACTGACGATCGTGACGATGACGTCGGCCTCGCGCGCGGCCTCCGCGGGAGTCGGCGCGACGCGCGCCCCGGCCTGCTTCAGCACTTCCGCCTTGCTCGCCGTGCGGTTGTACACCGTCACAGGGAATCCTGCTTTAACCAGGTTTAGCGCCATGGGGGTGCCCATGATGCCGAGACCGATGAAGCCGACGGATTGAGACACGAGAACCTCCGAGGATATTTCCAATGCAAATGGCCAGAGTCATCCTCGCCGCCACGGCTCAGTCCACTGTCTGCGAATCGCCTCGGTGGTCGGCGACATTGGAAGCATGCCTCTTGCCATTTGCCTTGGTTCTTGATTCCAGGTTCTAAGCTCCGAAATCCAGAAAAAGCCGCACGTCGCGAACGTTATTGTCGGTGAAGCCTGTCTCGATGGTGTCGCCCAGAGTGCGAAAGAAGTGATAGGAATCGCACGCGGCAAGATAACGCTCGGCGTCCATGTCGAGCGCCTTGGCGCGCGCGATCGTGTGGCCATCGGCGAGGGCGCCGCTGGCCGGGCTGTTCCCGTCGCGCCCGTCCGTCCCCGCGCTCAGAACCACGCGTTGCTGGCCTGCGATCTTCTCCGCGGCGTAAAGCACGTACGCCTGATTGCGTCCGCCCATCCCCGGACCCGTGACCGGGCTGATGACCTCACCGCCCTGCACAAGGCAGACAGTGTGCCCCGGATTCTTTTCCGCCAGCGCCCGCAGACGGGGCAGGGTCTCGTCCACGACCTGGCGAAAGTCCGCATCCCAAACGCCGGTGTCAATCTCAGCGGTGAAACCCAGTTTCTCGGCTGTGGTGCGCGCCACTTCCAGCGCGTCCCGGTTCGAGAGCAAGCAAAACGACCGCGAGTGGACGAACGGCGGATCGCCGGGCTTCGGAGTTTCCTCAAGTGTGCGCTGCACGAAGTGTTTGCGAATGCTCGCGGGCAGGCGGGAAGCAAGTCCGTGCTGCGCGACGAGCGCGTAGCATTGCTCGACCGTCGATTCATCGGCCATGGTGGGCCCGGAGGCGACCATCGAAGGAACGTCCTCCGGAACATCGGAGATGAAAATGGTGAGCTGCCGCGCCGGGTAGGCCCGCGCCGCGAGCCGGCCGCCTTTCACCGCCGACAGGTGCTTGCGGAGCACGTTGATCTGCTCGATGGGGAGGCCGCAACCGACGAGCAGGCGATTCAGTTCAATCAGGTCGGCAAGCGAGATCGTCGGATCCAGCGGCTTCTCGAAGAGCGCCGAGCCCCCGCCGGAGATCAGATAGATTACGGCATCCTCGCCCGTGAGGTCCGCGACCAGCTCCAGCGCCGCCTCGGCTGCGTGCCAACTGCCTCGATTGGGATACGGGTGGCCGCCCAGAAAGTACCTGAAATGCTGCAGCTTGTGCGGCGGCTCAGTGGGACTGACAACGATGCCGGATTCAATTCTTCCGCTCAGGATTTCGTGGAGGGTGGCCGCCATCCGGTTCGCGGCCTTACCCACGGCGATGACGCGCGGCGGGCGCGCCAGGGGAATAGATTCCTCTCCCGCGACGAGCGTCTCGCCCACGAGCCGGATTCGCCCGAGCATCGCGTGGCGGACGTCGATCGCCGCCATCGTTTCCAGAAAAATCTGCCGGGCCATCTCCTTGCCGCTCGAGTACGCGAGCTTGAGAACGTGCATTGACGCCGCGCGCGTTCCCGTCATGCGAGTCCTTTCAGAGCATCGACGCCCGCCTGCGCGACGAGGACGTCTTCCTCCTCGCTCCCACCGCTCACGCCAATCGCGCCCACGCACTGGTCTCCAACGAACAACGGCAGGCCGCCGCGGATCCCCGTAAGCTTCCCCTCCGTCGCCAGCGAGAGGCCCAGCGTCAGGATCACATTGGGCTCCGCGGCGTCCGGCGCGGGACCCGAGGGCGTCCGGCGGAGCGAGGCAGAGACGGCTTTCGTGATTGCGACCGCAATCGACGAGAGCTTCACGCCATCCATCCGCGCGAAAACCAGCAAGTGCCCGCCCTCGTCCACCACGGCGAGGTTCATCGGCACCTTGATCGCCAAAGCTTCCTTTTCGGCCGCGGCCAATATGGCGCGCGCCCCTTCCAGCGTCAAACGAACATTGTTTCTTGTCAGCATGGCTCTCATTATTTGGAAGTGTTGTGAGAAACGCAAGGGAAGAGGTGAAAGGAAAGCAAGTCAAATTCCAAATGGCAAAGATCGAATGGGACAGACAACAACTCCGGCAGGGAGCGAGTCATCGCGAGCGCGGCAGTTTTCCTTCGCCGGCGGGTGCTTTTGCACTTTTGCCCTTGGAGGTTGCCGTTAGCCATGCTCGCTCCGGCTTCTTATCCATAGACCTCGGGATTGACGACATTCGGTGGGCGGCGGCCTTCGAGCGCCGCGATCAAATTCTCGCCGGCGAGCATGGCCATGGCCAGGCGAGTTTCCCTCGTCGCGCTGCCGACGTGGGGAAGCAGCACGACGTTATCGAGTTTAAGAAGCTCCGGGTGAAGATGCGGCTCGTGCTCGAAGACGTCGAGTCCGGCGCCGGCGATTTGGCGCGACTTCAATACCTGGACGAGCGCTTCCTCGTCCACCACCTTGCCGCGCGCCGTGTTGATGAGGAACGCCGTCGGCTTCATCCAACCGAGTTCGCGTGCTCCGATCATGTGGTGAGTTTCCGGCGAATACGGCACGTGCAAGGTCAGGAAATCCGATTCTCGTAGAAGAGCTTCCTTGTCCACAAGATGGCCATCCAGTTCGCGTTCGATTGCTTCGGGAGCGCGGCGGCGGGAATGATAGATGATGTGCATTCCAAATCCCCGCCCGCGCCGCGCCACGGCCTGGCCAATGCGCCCGAAACCGCAAATGCCCAGCGTCTTGCGGTGGAGTTCCGAGCCCCACAGGGAGCCAAACTCCCAGCGTTGCCAGCGTCCTTCGCGAACGTAGCGATCGCACTCGACGACGCGCCGGGCGACGGCCAGCAGCAGCGCGAACGCCAGATCGGCTGTCGCCTCCGTCAGGACCCCCGGCGTGTTAGTCACCACAATCCCGCGTCGCGTGCAGGCCGCCACATCAATGTTGTCGTAGCCCACGCCGCAGTTGGCCACCACCTTCAGGTGGGGGGCCTGGCTGAGGACTTCTTCGTTGACCCGCACCCCGACGCACAACAGACCAGCCGCCTCGCGGCAGGCTTGGCCGAGCTGCGGGGGCTTCAGGGCGGCGTCGGCCGGGTGGACCTGAACCTCAAAGAGCGCCGCCAGACGCTCAATGGCTTGGTCCGGAATCGGACGGCTGACGAAGATTTTGGGTTTCATGGGCTTCCTGCAAGGTCCCAGATATCACAGGGGCGGAATCCCCGTCAACCGTCGGCGGAAGAGAGTCAACTTCTCCTCTTAATTTTCTTAGGCAACTCATGTCGCCTACGTGCCCGTTCGAGGCTGGGTTCCGCCTGCACGGCAAGAAAGGCCCTCGTGGGCCGGCATGAAACCGAAGGAAAGCGCACGCCTCCCCGTTTGGCGGGGGGTGCATGGATCGGCTTTCCTACAGCCTAGGGAATCGGCATTCATCCGGAGCGCCGAAAGGCCGCCTAGACTCCCGGAACAAGCAGGATCCCGTTGAAAAGAAAAGGGTTAGTGATTCAGGAGTCAAGCTTGCGGGCACTAGTCGCAGATAGGGGCCCAAATCCCCTTGTACTCCAGGTGCGGGCGGTCCTGGCCCGCACCGCTGGGCCGCACCTCGAAGCTTAAGCCGGCCGACGCCCAGGCCGATAGCGAGGCTGGCGTGGGAGGTCGTCTCAAGGGCGGGTGCGACATTCTTGGTCTGATCAGACGAAAAAATGTCCGCAAATGTCGAGCCATCGCAGTTTTCTTGACGGCGGTTTTTGATGTGTGTTATACGTTGGTACTATCCAAAACGCTCGCAAGCCCATCAGCAGCCGTGCCCAAATTTCCTGTGTCGGCATGCCCGGGCCAACCCGCCTCGGGGGCACGCAAGCGAGAGTCGGAGGACGGTGGATGTTTTTAGTTGCGTTCTTCACTGGAGGTCCGCTTCCTTCTTCCAGTCTAATCCGGGCCGGAGTCGCTCGCTTTTGGGCCGGCCAACAAAGAAGAGCCGCCAAATGGGTCGCTACGGCCTTCACCATGGCCATGCTGGCTCCCCTCGGGGCATTCGCCCAGAGTCCCGAAGAACATGTGGGGGAAGCGAACCTGAGGTTGCCGGATTTCACCACCGTTCAGTTCCTGGGCATCAGTGGCCACTCGCTGCTGATGATCGGCATCGTGTTTTGCGTTCTGGGGCTGCTTTTTGGGCTGGCCATTTACAGCCACCTGAAGAACCTTCCTGTCCATCGCTCCATGGCGGAGATCTCCCTGTTGATTTGGGAAACCTGCAAGACGTACCTCATCCAGCAGGGTAAGTTCCTCTCGCTGCTCTGGGTTTTCGTCGCAGCCATCATCCTATTATACTTCGGGGTATTACTCAAATACGACATTCTGCGGGTCCTGATTATTCTCTTCTTCAGTGTGGTGGGGATGGGGGGGAGCTACTCAGTGGCGTGGTTCGGGATTCGCGTGAACACCTTCGCGAATTCCCGCACGGCGTTTGCCAGCCTGCGCGGCAGAGCGTTTCCCGTTTACGAAATTCCCCTCCAGGCCGGCATGAGTGTCGGCATGATGCTGATCAGCGTCGAGCTCCTGATGATGCTGGTGATTCTGCTTTTCGTTCCGGGCGAGTACGCCGGGCCGTGTTTTATCGGCTTCGCGATTGGCGAGTCGCTGGGCGCGGCGGCGTTGCGCATCGCGGGCGGCATCTTCACCAAGATTGCCGACATCGGCTCCGATTTGATGAAGATTGTCTTCAAGATCAAGGAAGACGACGCGCGCAACCCGGGCGTGATCGCCGACTGCACGGGCGACAACGCGGGCGATTCGGTGGGGCCGACCGCCGACGGCTTCGAGACCTATGGCGTGACGGGCGTGGCGCTGATCACGTTCATCCTCCTCGGGGTCAAGGATCCGACGATTAAGGTCCAGTTGCTCGTGTGGATCTTTGTCATCCGCGTCATGATGCTCCTGGCGGCGGCGGGCGCTTACTTCATCAGCCATGGCCTCGCCAAGGTCCGGTTCGGGACCGCCGCAAGGATGAATTTCGAGGCGCCCTTGACCTGGCTGGTTTGGATCACCTCATTTGTTTCGATTGCGCTGACCTACGTCATCTCGGCATTGATCATTCCCGACCTGGGGGGCGACGCCTCGCTGTGGTGGAAGCTCTCGACGATCGTTTCCTGCGGAACGCTCGCCGGCGCACTGATTCCGGAGTTAGTGAAGGTCTTCACGTCCACCGAATCACGTCACGTCAACGAGGTCGTGACCTCGACGCGGGAAGGCGGGGCCTCACTGAATATTTTGTCCGGCTTTGTGGCCGGCAACTACTCCGGCTACTACCTCGGGCTCGCCGTGATGCTGCTTATGGCCATCGGCTCCTATGTCAGCCTGCGAGGCCTGGGCAACATCATGCTGGCGGCCCCGGTATTCGCCTTCGGGCTGGTCGCTTTCGGCTTCCTGGGCATGGGTCCGGTGACGATCGCGGTGGACTCCTACGGCCCGGTCGCGGACAATGCGCAATCGGTTTTTGAACTCTCCCTCATCGAGCGCATCCCGGATATCCAGCCGGAGCTCAGGAGGGATTTCAACCTCGACGTCAACTTCCGGCAAGCCAAAGAAATGCTGGAGGCCAACGACGGTGCCGGCAACACCTTCAAGGCCACTGCCAAGCCGGTGCTGATCGGGACGGCGGTCGTGGGCGCGACCACCATGATCTTCTCCATCATCATGGCGCTCACCAACGGTTTGACCCAGAACGTGGCATCGCTCTCGCTCCTGCACGCCCCCTTCGTGCTGGGGCTGGTCACGGGAGGAGCGATGATCTACTGGTTTACTGGGGCTTCGACCCAGGCCGTGGTCACCGGCGCGTATCGCGCCGTGGAGTTCATCAAGGCCAACATCAAGCTGGAGGGAGTGGAGAAGGCATCTGTCAAGGACAGCAAGAAGGTCGTCGAAATCTGCACGCGCTACGCGCAGAAAGGCATGCTCAACATCTTCATCGCGGTATTCTTTGCCACGCTGGCTTTCGCCTTCATGGAGCCTTTCTATTTCATCGGTTATTTGATGTCGATCGCTGCTTTCGGCCTCTATCAGGCCATCTTCATGGCCAACGCCGGCGCGGCGTGGGATAACGCGAAGAAGATTGTCGAAGTGGGGCTGAACGAGAAGGGAACTGACCTGCATGCCGCAACCGTGGTGGGCGATACGGTGGGCGATCCGTTCAAGGATACTTCCGCCGTGGCGCTGAATCCCATCATCAAATTCACGACGCTGTTCGGTCTGCTGGCGGTCGAGCTTGCCGTCAAGCTGACGGCGACCAGCGGCCCCTTCTTGTCCCACGTGCTGGCCGCAGTGTTCTTTGCCGTCTCGATTTTCTTCGTCTACCGGTCGTTCTACAGCATGCGCATCTCCACCGCCCGCTGAAGGCGCCCGCCGGCCCGGGCCCATTCCCGCCGGATCAATACCCGCGTGCCGTGTTCTTGATCCGCTTTGCCAGTTTCTCGATCTTTTCGGCTTTCTCGACGACTTGCAGGGAAAGTATGTTTTCGTTGCTCTTGGCGAGCTCGTCCTGGAGCGACTTCGCCAAGGTCGCGAGTGTTTCCACGTCCTCTTTCATCTTGTCGAAGTTGTGTTTGAGAAGGTTCTGCTGCCGCTTGCGCGACATCCGTTCCCTCGATTCCGGTTGCAAGATGAGTTCCGGTTCCCGGCCCTGGGCGGCAGCAGGTGTGGGTCTGTGGCGAGTCTGGACGACGCCCATGAGGGTCCCGGCCACCAGGAGAAGGGCAGCCACCGCCGGCTGCCAGCGGCGCGAAAAAGGATCTTGCCTGTCGCTCATTTCTGCATCCTCGCGGGGAGACATTCGGCTTGTAACCCCGCGTCCCCCCTTCCTTTCTGTCGCTTTATTCTATGCCCTTACCTGTCGAAGTTACAGCGCCGCGAAATGGGCAAGGCAGGAAGGCCGACGCAGGGCGGCGGAAATCGGAGACACGGCTAGAGTTCGTAGCGCACGCCGTAAACTCTCCGTTCCGTGCCCTCGACCCCTTGAGAGCGAACCACGCGGGCGCGCACTTCGATGTTCGGGGTGCCGGGCTTGTACGGACAAACCACCAGAAGGCCCGCCCCAACCTGATATTGCCTCTCGCTCACGAAGCAGAAACCGCCTTTGGAGACGTTTTCCGTCTTCGTGATTTCCGAGCCCCCGTAGTAATCGCGAATCAGGACCGGCATTTGCAGCGCAATGCGGCGATGCTTGCGGCGGTCAACTCTGTGCGCGGCGGCTTGCGCCTCCGGCATCATCGCCGATTCCTCAGGTGGCCCCGTCATAGCGACCTGTTTCTCGGCGTGTCCCCAGGGGGTCTCCTGCTCGCAGATGGTGCAAGGTTTGATGAGGAGACCTGACGTTTCGAGGACTTCCAGCTCCACGAGCGAGATGCGCATCAGTGTCACCGACTGGCACTGGCGGCATTCGAGGAGAGCCTTCGAATTGCCTCTCACGGCATCCCCCGGCGGCGGAAACTGGATGCCCCAGATGTTCTGCCTCATGTCGAGGTATTCGACGCCCCACTCCCCGCCCCGCTCGGTGACGGGAGCCACAGGCCCCACGACACGGAATTCGGCTTGCCGACGGCCCACGAGATTGGTGAGCACAATCGTTTGACCGACGCGCAGCGGACGCTCAATGCGGATGCGTGCCCCGTGCCGGTTGAGGCTGATCGTGCGGGCCTCGTCCTTAAAGGGTTGGCCCTTGGCATCCAATCCCTCGACGGCCAGCGGGATGGTCAGCATCAGGCGGTCCGACCGCCGCTTCTCGAGACCCGGTCGCATTGGGGGTGCGCACTGAAGAATCGCTTCCCAGTTTATTCCCATCTCTGGTTGCTTGGCAACGGGGATGGCGCCGCTAGGCATGATGCCGCCCCGTGCTCGAAGCGAACACTTCACGGCGCGCCGTGCCGTGCGGGGCGATTGATTACTCGGCCCGTTCCGGCTCATACTACCTCGGGCGAGCCGGGGGTTGCGGGGCTGTCTGACGGCAGCGACCCGGGCCGCCGGTGATCCCCTATCGGCGAGGTTTCGGCCATGTTGATCATCCACGTGCATGTACGGGTGAAGCCAGAGTTCGTTGTCGCCTTCAAACAGGCGACCATCGAGAATGCGCGCGCGAGTGCCGGGGAGCCGGGCATCGCGCGTTTCGACGTGATCCAGCAGACCGACGATCCGACGCGCTTTGTCCTGGTTGAGGTTTACCGCTCGGAGGAAGCCACGGCGCAGCACAAGGAAACGGCGCACTATGCCGCCTGGCGGGAGATCGCCGAGCCTATGATGGCGGAAGAGCGGACGAGGGTTCGGTACTCCAACGTATTTCCTCCCGACGAAGGGTGGTGAACGAGCGTGCGGTTCGAGTTCGCGACGGCAACACGGATTGTTTTCGGTCCGGGAACACTGCGGGAGGCGGCGCCTGCCGCGCGCGAAATGGGGCTTCGAGCGCTCCTCGTTACCGGACGTTCCCAACAGCGCGCCACGCCGCTCGTCGCGCATCTGAAGGAAGCGGGCGTCGCATGCTTCGGTTGCGTGGTGGAGGGCGAACCCACCCTCGAACTGGTCCAACGCGGGGTGGAGTTCGCGCGCAAGGAGCAGTGCGATCTGGTGATCGGCTGCGGCGGCGGGAGCGCCCTCGATGCGGGCAAAGCGATCGCGGCGATCCTGACGAATCCGGGCGAACTCGCCGATTACCTCGAAGTCGTCGGGAAGGCCCAGCCGCTGCCAGTTCCTGCCGCGCCCTTCATTGCCATACCGACCACGGCCGGGACGGGGACGGAAGTGACGCGCAACGCCGTGCTGGCTTCCACGGAGCATCGCGTGAAGGTGAGCCTCCGCAGCCCGCGGATGCTCGCGCGCTTGGCGGTGATCGATCCCGAACTGACCTATAGCCTGCCGCCCGAGATCACCGCGCGCACGGGGCTGGATGCCCTGACGCAACTGATCGAACCTTTCGTCTCCCTCCGCGCCAACCCCATGACCGACGGCTTCTGCCTGGAAGGGATGGCGCGCGTCGCACGATCTCTCGGCCGCGCCTATCGGGATGGGCAGGACCAGGAGGCGCGCGCCGACATGTCGCTCGCGGCTCTCTTGAGTGGCCTGTCGCTGGCCAACGCCGGACTCGGTGTGGTTCACGCGTTTGCCGGTCCGATAGGCGGAATGTTCCCCGCCCCCCACGGCGCGGTGTGCGCGGCTTTGTTGCCGCACGGAATGGAGCTCAACATTCGCGCCCTGCGGGAGCGCGCGCCGGAGAGCGAAGCGCTCCGTCGCTACGATCGCGTGGCCGGCGTGCTGACGGGGCGAAGGGATGCTGCCGGCGAGGAGGGCGTCGCATGGGTGCGAGAGCTATGCGAGGAGCTGAAGATCCCTCCGCTCCGTACGTACGGTATCCGGGAGACGGACATTCCCCTTCTTGTCGAGAAGGCCGGCAAGGCCAACAGTATGAAAGCCAATCCGATTGACCTGTCCCCGGCGGAACTCGAGGAGGTGCTCAGGCGCGCCCTCTGAGCACTTCCGGCGTTCCTTGCCTGAGACTGTTGCGGCCCTGCGACCCTGTTCCACTTGTCGCGACCAAGCGCGGACTCCTGTTGTTGGCGGCGCGGCTTCCCTTCCATCGGCGCTTGACTTTGCTGCCCGCCTGCCTTACTTTTCACACGCCTAAGCGACGTGGCCCAAAAGCTATCTTGCGCCGTCGTTGCCATCCTGGCGCGCAGAGACGCCGGCGGTGGCGGAGGTGGCGCCGGACAAGAAAGGGTCCAAGCTGTTTGTTTCCGTCGATCAACCGCAGGATACAAGCGTGAGCAACAAGTTGGTCCCGAGTAGTTGGAACGGCGCGAGCTGGGGAACGAAGCGTATCGCCGCGCGAAAACTCATCTTGGGGTGACTACCATGCCAGATCCTGACCGAGAAGAACTATTGCAGCGGATCGCGGAATTGGAGAGGGAAGTCGGGAAACGCAAAGCCGCCGGGCTGGAGTTCCGCGTCAGCGAGAAAGGGGCCGCGAGCGTCTATGGATTGGGCCGGTTCCCCGTTACCCTTTACTATGAGCAGTGGATTCGTTTGCTCGACTCGGCGAGCGAGCTGCGCGCCTTCCTTGAGGAAAACAAAAGCAAAATGAAACTGAAAACGTGGTAGGCGGCTTTCTGGGCCGCCGCTCGTGGCCGCCCCTCGAGGACCGCCTTTCAGACCCACTCTGCTGAGGACTGCGTATTAGATTGCCGTCCCGGTCCCTCAGATGTCCTCACCCGGCCCTCTGGGCCGCCCTCTCCCCGTCGGAGAAGGGGCGGGCGTAAGGGCTAAGGGCGTCACGCAATTGTGCGGGGCTCAAGAGATCCCAAGCTCGGAATCGGGGAGAATATTGGGAGGCCATCGGAGAGTGCGGGGCCGTGCCCAGAGGGCGAATCCTGCTTCGCCCGCGGCCGGCACGACCCTATGCCAATGGCTTGCGCGGAGACAACCCGCGCCCTACGTGAATACGCGTTTTCCGTGTACAATCGGCGCGAGCGCATCCGTACAACCTCGCCCGCGCCGCAAGGAGGCGAGATGAAAAGAGCGGTGGGACTGCTGGGTGTCGTGATAGCTCTCGGCGCCGGATACTACATCTTCAAGATGCAGATAACCGAGGGGCCCACGGGTGAGGCGCCGCCGCAGCAGACCATCGACGTGGCCGGGGTCAAGAACGATCTGCTCGCCATCGCCCAAGCCGAGCGCCTGTACCTGGCCAGCCACGGCAGCTATGCCAGCCTCGAACAGCTCCAGCAGGATGGGGCGATAAGCTTCTCCGGTTCAAATCGTCGCGGCTACAATTTTTCGGTGGAAATCAGCGGCGAACACTTCCGCGTCGTGGCTACGCCCGTCGATCCTGAGAAGACCGGCTGGCCCACGCTGGCGATTGACGAAAGCATGCAAATCGCCCAGCAGTAGCCAGAAGACAGGAGTCAGAATTCAGAAGCCAGAAGCAAGAAGCGAGAGACGAGAAGAAAAAAACAGAATGCAGAACTCAGAATCCAGCATTCAGAACTTAATCTCCCCTCCTGGAGTATTTGTACCGGGCGGGATGACAGGGCATTGAAGGGGATTCCTCTGGCTTCTGGCTTCCCTCTTCTATTCTTACCGACGAGGTTCACTATGAAGGTAGAAGCCCGCGCGCCGGCACGAGTGGATTTGGCTGGCGGCACGGTCGATATCTGGCCGCTATATCTTTTCCATCCGGGGGCGCAGACGGTGAACATTGCGATTCGCTGCTACGCCTCCTGCGTGATTGAGACGCGGGCCGATCGGCGCCTCGTTTTCATTTCTCAGGACCAGCAGGTTCGCGAGTCGTACGAGTCGCTGACGGACTTGGCCTTCAAGACTTCCAAGTTGCCGCTAGTGCGTGAGCAAGTCCTGTTCTTCGAGCCGCGGCGCGGCGTCACGATTCGCACGAGCTCGCAGGTGCCCGCGGGGGCAGGACTGGGCGGCTCGTCAGCGTTGAACATCGCACTCTGCGGGGCGCTGGCCCGCGTCACGGGCAAACGTTACACGCGCACGCAGATCCTCGAAATCGCCAAGAACGTGGAGGCAATTGTCATTCGCGTGCCTACCGGCTGGCAGGACTATTTCCCGGCGCTTTATGGCGGCGCGAACGCCGTGCACCTGGAACGGGACGGCGTGAAACGCGAGCGCCTGCCGCTCTCCTTTTCCGATCTCGACCGGCGCTTCGTGCTCTGTTACACCGGCCAGCCGCGCAATTCCGCCATCACAACTGGGAAGTCATGAAAGCGCACATCGATGCCGATCCCAAGGTGCGGCACAACTTTGACCAGATCGTCATGATTGCCAGCCAGATGCGTGAAGCGCTGCTCGCCGGTGACTGGAACGATGTGGCCAAGCTGCTGGCGCTCGAGTGGGAGAATCGCAAACGTAACTTCAAGGGGATCTCGACCCCCAAGATTGACCGGATGATCGACCAGACGGCCAAGCATGGGACGCTCGCGGCCAAAGTGTGCGGCGCGGGCGGGGGCGGCTGCGTGGCGTTCCTGGTTACGCCTGGAACCAAGCCGGCGGTCGAGGAAGCGCTCACTCGGCTGGGCGGAAAGATCATCAATTTCGGCGTCTCCCGAACGGGCCTGGAGGTGCGCTCGACCCAGGCCGAATTGGGTCCGGAGAACCGCAAGGCAGAACGCCGATGAATGCACAGACGGTTTTCTTCTCCCCCGACGGCAGGATCCGGCCCATCTGGCGGTTCTTCCTGTCCGTGGTGGCAGTAGTCCTTGTGGTCATTGCCGTGCAATTCCTGTTGGGCCTCGCTTTAGGTCTTGCCGGCATCTCCCCCACGTTCTTCCTGAGCAATGCCTTGTCCGGCTTGTCCACCTTCGCTGCCTTACTCGGGATATTTGGACTTTTCGCCCGCTTTTTTGAAGCCAAGCCGCTGGGCTCTGTGGGCCTGGCCTTCCGGGGGCGGTGGCGGACCGAATTGGGAATCGGCTTGGCAGTCGGGGCGATAATGATACTCACGGTGGCGGGGCTGGAGTGGGCCCTCGGTATCGCCCGGTTCTCGTGGCGCGGCGACGGACTCCAGCCACTCATTGTCTGGTCCGGGGGCATCGTCATGCTGGCGCTTGCGGCCGCCAATGAAGAGATGGTCTTTCGGGGTTATCCTTTCCAGCGTCTGGTCGAGTCAATTGGGGTGGCAGGCGCGATTGTGGTGCTGTCTGCGCTGTTCGGGGCCGTCCATCTGCGAAATCCAAACAGGACCTGGGTCTCCGCCGCCAACACTGCGCTGGTGGGCATCCCCTTTTCAATCGCCTACCTGCGAACCCGGATGCTCTGGCTTCCCATTGGTATGCATTTTGCTTGGAACTTCGTCCAAGGCTTCGTATTGGGGTTGCCGGTGAGCGGAATCTCCTTTCCGGTGGCCCTGCTCCGCGCGGAAGTGGTGGGCAGCAAGCTCCTCACTGGGGGCGAGTACGGCCCGGAGGGCGGGTTGCTCGCGACGGGGATGGTCGTCGTGGCTACAGGCTACCTGGCGTTTTCCAAAAGCATCTACGTAAGCGAGGAAACCCGAGCGCTGGTCTTCGGGCCGGCGGTTCCCCGGGAGCCGGAAGCGATCACACTGAATCTGGACGAATCCGAGGCGGACTCCGGACCGGACGTGCCAAGGCAGGAATAGAACCATGACCCGAGCCTCGACTCACAGCCGCGGATGGATCGGGACGGTGTGCACTTGCCGAGTTCTGACGGCGATGGGAATCCTTGGGCTCGTCGTTCTGTTGCCGGTGGCGCCTGTCCACGCCAAACAGAAGAAAGACGCCGAGCGCGATTCCCGTATCAGGCTAATTCGCGCTCTCGGGCAGGAAATCGCAGTTTCCAAAGTGGCGTTGCCGCGCGGGAAGAGCGGGATCTTCGTGGATGCGAAAGGGCAAGTGGATCAGGCGAGGGCCCGAGACGAGATGCTCCGCAACGGCATGGCCATCAAGCCCGGCTCGCCCGTGCAGATTACCAAGTTGGAATTCAAATCCGACCAGGTGAAGCTGGAACTCAACGGGGGCGGCAAGAAGGGGAAGAAATGGTACCAGCGGATTGAAATCGGCGTCGGAGGCTCTACTGCCCCCATCGCACCGGAGACTCCTTCGCTGGCTTATGGATCCTTCATCACCCTGTCGCTTCCCGTCAAGATCGAAAACGTCACACCCGAGCAGGTCAAAGAGCTCCTCGCCGGGGTTCTCGATTTCGAGAGGCATTCCCCTACGGTGCTCTATTCTCCGGAAATCTCGCCCGAGTTCAAAGAAGCCATCAAGAACCATCAGGTCCTCGTGGGGATGGACCGCGACGCTGTGCTCTCCTCTAAAGGCCCGCCCGATCGCAAAGTCCGCGAAGAGCGCGACGGCATCGAGCAGGAAGATTGGATTTACGGCCTCCCTCCCCACGTTCTTTTCGTTACCTTCGAGGGCGACCGGGTCGTCAAAGTGCAGCAATTCTGAACCAGACGCCGTTCTCAAGTCCCGTCGAGAATGGACAATTCGTCCCCCAGTGACCTTGGCGGATCATTAGCGCGTGCTACTGGACAGTGCCCCCACGGGAGCATGGGGATCAGAACGCCGCAAGCGGGAGAGTCGGTTTTCCCTTCGTCGCTGGGGATGGCGAATGTTGCGCCAAGCCATTCGGCGAAGGCTTTGTTCTTCTCGCGGCTGTCCACGCTGATGCCCAGCACCTGCGCGCCCGCCGCTTCGAACCTGGCGATATCAGCCTGATACGCCCGGAGCTCGCGCGTTCAGCCGGGCGTCCCGGCCCGGATGAAGAACGCCAGCACAACGGTTTTCTGGCCACGAAAATCGGCGAGCCGGACCGTCGCGCCGTGTTGGTCCGGCAAAGCGAAATCCGGGGCCGTGTCGCCCAGTTTCAACGCAGCTTTGGCT
>Ga0073934_10006815_pt1 | contig 16339 bp, 11 predicted proteins | sample LarsenN4metaG_FD_76834 | JGI IMG/M metagenome (GOLD analysis project Ga0073934, IMG submission 76834) | Hot spring sediment bacterial and archeal communities from British Columbia, Canada, to study Microbial Dark Matter (Phase II) - Larsen... ...
GCGGACGCTGTGGACGGTGAAAGTGCCGGTGGAATTGAGCAGCTTCAGCGCCACGCTCGAAAGCGCGACTGGCGCCAGCGCCAAGCGCGTCGTCTTGCGATGGATGACGGGATCAGAAACCAAAAATTTCGGTTTCAATGTTCTGCGCAGCCGCGCCAGCGCCGGGCGGTATGAAAAACTCAATCGCGATCTGATTCCGCCGCGTTACGACGGCCAATATGTTTTTGTCGACGCCGAGGTCGAAGCCGGGGCGCGTTACTATTACAAATTGCAAGACGTCGATCTGCGGGGCAATCTCACCGAGCATGGGCCGATTGCCATCGAAGTCGCCGCGCCGCAAACGTTCGCGTTGCAGCAGAATTATCCGAATCCGTTCTGGAGCGAAGCGACATCCCGCTTTGCGGGAAATCCGGCCACGCAGATTCGCTACGAGCTGCCGAGGGCCGGACACGTGAGCGTGATCATTTACAATTCGCTCGGCCAGGAAGTGCGGCGTCTCGTTGATCGCGTGCAACCCGCGGGCTATCATCAAATCACGTGGAACGGCCGCGACCAAAGCGGCAAACCCGCGCCGTCCGGAATTTATCATTATCGGTTGCAAGTTGACGACGAGGTGGTTGCGACGAGGAAAATGTTGATGGCGAAGTAAAGTCCGAGGTCGAAAGTCCGAAGTCCGAGGCTACGCCCGCAGGGTCAATTGGTGGAATTGAAAATAATAAAACTTCATGCTCATTCGTGAAACGTGAAGCGTAAGGCGTAAAAATCAATTATGCCTTACGCTTTGCATTTTTCAAGGAGAAAAAACTGCTGTGAAGATCATCACGCTTGGAACTTTGTTGTTGGGCGTTGTTTCGGCCATGGCGGATAGTTTGACCATAACGTGGGAGCCGAACACCGAACCTGATCTTGCCGGCTATTTTGTTTATTATGGAACTAAAGACCGCCCGTACGGCAATCGCATCGATGTTGGCGGCCAAACACAATATTTCATTCAAAATTTAAAACCCGGGGAAACCTATTATGTCTCGGTTACAGCCGTCGATACCGCCCATAATGAAAGCGTGTTTCTCGAGCAAATTGCCGTTACGATCAAGTATACCCTGATTCCGCTTGCCGAGGCCGGGCCGGACAGAAAAGCGCTTTGCGCCGGCAGTTCCGTGCCAATCGGCGGCAACCCCACCGGCTCAGGCGGCCATGGCGGTCCTTATAGCTTCAGTTGGACGCCTGTAACCGGTTTGGATAATCCCACCGCGCCAAATCCCAATGCTTCACCGGCAAAGACCACGACCTACACCGTTACCGTCACAGAAACAGCCTCGGGATTCTCTGCAACCGACAGCGTCATCGTGAACGTTCCAGCCACCGGTTGGTCCGTCGCTCACATCGTGGACGCGGATGATGTGATTGTCGGCCTCAATCAAGGCGCAGCGCCTCGCAATAATCGTGGCTTGGCGCTTTCACCGGATGAGCGGTTTCTTTATCTCAGTTATATCCTGAACAAATACCTCGTGCGCAAGATCGATCTCAGCGTGGCAGATCCGGCGGACAACCACAACGCCGTGGTCGCGCAGTTGATCCTGCCGTCCGGCAGGCCTACGGCCGCAGGCCAACCCGCGAGGGATATTGCCACCGATGACCGCGGCCGGGTGTATCTGGCGCTCGGTACCAAAATCGAAATTTATAATTCCAATCTCGAAGGCCCGCCGCTCCACACCATTTCCGGTTTTGCGGCCTGTGAAGGTGTCGCCACGCGGCGCGAGAAAGACAAGCTGGCGGTCTACGCCACTGATCGCCTTGACAAAACTTTGAAGCGCTTTGTCTTGGTCGAGGGCGCCGGCGAGGCGATCACTTCTTCGCGCCAGGCCGGTTTGGACGGCGATGGCGAAGTGCCGATTGCCGGCGCCGGCAGCCCGGCTGGCCTGGACATCGGCAAGTATGGCTCAGTGTGGATCGCGGATGCCGGCAAAGGCAAAGTCTATCGCGTTAACGCGGCGGGCAAAATGGCAGACAGCACGGTGGTCGAGAGAGCGATGGATGTTGCCATTGACACAACGCGCGGCGAAGTTTTCGTCAGCCAGTATACCCGGCGCACCATCAAAGTTTTGAATATCAACAACGGCAAGATCAAACACACGCTCGCCCCGCCCGCTGCCGACTTGAAAGTGAATTTGGATGGCGAAGCTCGCTTCGGCGCGCTTTGCGGCATTGACGTGGCGTCTTGCCCGCAAGCGCTTTTGAGCCCGCGGATTTATGTTGCCAACGAAAAAGGCCGCTCGATTTTAGCAGGAAATCCGCCGGATTCGCCGTTCAGCAATGTTGGCGATAATCAAGATGTGAAAGCGGCGGACACCGATCCGGTGCTGGTGGTGACCGGCAACGTGGTTGCGAAAGAGTCTGAGGTCGAAGAGTCGGAAGAAGACGAGTCCGAGGTCGTGAAGTCCGAGGTCGTGACGAGTTATGAGTTGGCGCAGAATTATCCCAACCCATTTAATCCGAGTACCAACATCAACTTTGCGCTGCCGGCAGCAACTCCGGTGAGTTTGAAAATTTACGACATCACCGGACAATTGGTGCAAACCTTAATCGAGGGCGTTGTGGAAGCCGGTCGCCATCAAGTGGTTTGGGATGGTACTAATCAGCATGGTGTGTTGGTGGCAAGCGGGGTTTATTTTTACCAACTGCGGGCGGGGGAGTTTAAGCAAGTACGGAAGATGTCGTTGGTGAGATAAGTCGTAAAACGTAATGCGTAAAAATTTACGTTTTACGGATTACGTTTTACCTTTTTTAATTGGGGTGGTAAAAATCCGGCCTACTTCTTCGTGAGGTGGCGGGAAATATCCATGGCTTGATGCAACACTCGAATAACCTCGATCCCTTTGCCCATGTCGCGATAGAAAATGTAGTGCTTTCCGATGGGGTGTTTTCTGAGGCCCGGGAAAAATTCATCCTACAACCTGCCAAGAGCAGGATGTTTAGCCAACAAACGGCATCCCTTCTCAATCATCGCGACAATTATTGTTCAAGTTGGCGACTGCCAGCAAGAGATTATGGCGCAGCGAACCAACGACATCATGGAGCGCTCTTTCCGTCAAATCAAACGGCGCTGCCGCCGCCGTCACGGCAGAAAGCAACTGCAAAAGGATCTGGAAAAGCTGCTGGAAGAAATTGCTTTGATCGAGAATCTGCAAAATGAACAATATCTCAACACGGTGATTGGCGGCCTTGATCAACTGCCGGAGAAATTTGCCGCATTAGATCAACAAGAACCATTGACACTCAAAGCCATGAAGCGTACCGACAGCTCGGCTTTTAGCAAAATGATTTTCAAGCAACTCCAGTTGAACGATGTCAAAACTTTAGTCAAAAACCGGCTGCAAACTGGTACAGTATGAAAAATCGTGGAAAATCTAACCGTATTTTGTTTTCATAGAAAAAAAGCGTTGCGATTGTGTTTGAATAGTTGTATATTTTTTGCAAGTACGAGGAGGGAAAGTTTATGTTCGATCTAACAAAATTTACGCCAACGCGCAAAGCTGAATTTGAGCAACTGGCGCGAGATCGCAAAGAAGATTTTGAAGCGCTGCGCGATAAAGGCCGGTGGACGGCGTCGATATATATTGGACCGTACATCGTGGAAGCGCGGCTCAAGTTCAAAGTTTGTGAGGTGCTCAAGCTGGAACAACTACCGGCGGTTCTTAAAACACATGAACGGTAAGCAAAAAGCTTCTCGAACGCTTGCGTGCGGCGTTCAAACGCTATGGCACCACGGTGCTGGGTGATCCTGATATCACAGTCGATTTCCTGCCTACGGAATTTGATGGTTATTTTGAGGTTCTTTTGGCCTCACCTAATTTTGAAAAAATGGAATATACTGAACGCCAGAACTCCATTGGGAAATATCTGCGTTCCGACTCGCAAATTACTAATGAAGATCTTCTCTTCATCACGCGAATTGCGACACGAACCGAAGCCGTCGAATTTATCTGAACGAAATGACAAAAGATGATCTTGCTCTCATCTTGCAAATCAGAATAGAACCCGAACACGTCGAGTTCATCTGACCCTCGGGCGAAGTCATGGCCTATTTCCTGCACATTCTCATCCTCATCAATATTTACATCATCATCGCCTTTTCTGTTGAATCTCATCGCGGCGATGATCGTGGCAGGCGTGGTTGCGGCAGTGGTGGCCTTTCCCTCCTTGCGCATTCACGATGATTATTTGGTGATTGCCACCTTTGGCTTTCAAATGATCCTGTTCAGCATCTTCAACAATTGGGTGTCGCTCACGCGCGGGCCGCTGGGAATTCCAGGCATTCCGCAGCCCAAGATTTTCGGAATCGCTGTTACTTCGCACGTTGGCTTTTTGATTTTGACCGGTCTCTGGGCGTTGCTGGTTTATCTATTCGCGCGACGCCTGGTCAATTCGCCATTTGGCCGCGTGCTCAAGGCCATTCGCGAGGATGAAATTTTCGCGCAAGCGCTGGGCAAGAATGTCATCCGCTATAAAATTCTGATCTTCGTCATCGGCGGTGCGCTGGCGGCGATTGCTGGAACGCTGTATGCCCATTACGTGACTTTCATCGATCCCACCAGTTTCACGATTCTCGAATCGATTTTCATGATTTCGATCGTGATCGTCGGCGGCGCCGGCAGTCTTGTGGGTTCGATCATTGGCGCGGCGGTTTTGATCGTTATTCCGGAGATGCTGCGCTTTCTCGGCATGCCCAACGCGATTGCGGCGAACATGCGGCAGATCATTTACGGCGCGCTGCTGGTGCTCATGATGATGTTTCGGCCCAAAGGTTTGGTGGGCGAATACGAGTTAAAATAACCCTTGCTCTTTCTCGTACTCCTACTCCTACTCTTGCTCTTTCTCGTACTCCTACTCCTACTCTTACTCGTACTCCTACTCTTACGCGCTGTTAAAAATTTCAAAAGCGCGTAGGAGTATGAGTAAGAGCACGAATACGAATAAAATTGAAAGATGACTGATTCCATCCTGACAGTTTCAAATCTTTCCAAGACCTTTGATGGACTGAAAGCGGTCGAGGATTTTTCTTTTGCGATTGAAAAGTGAAAAATTGTCGGACTGATCGGCCCGAACGGGGCGGGGAAAACGACGCTCTTCAATATGATCACCGGTTTTCTTGCGGCGGATGGCGGCGAGGTCTTTTATCAAGGAAAGTCGATGAACAGACTGCCGGCTTATCAGATCGCCCAACGCGGGATGGCGCGTACGTTTCAGGATTTGCGGCTGATCAAAAGTTTGCACATCATTGATAATATTCTTTTGGCGCGGCCGCAACAAAGCGGCGAGCATTTTCTGCCGGCGCTGGTGCGGCAAAAAAAGCTGCTGCACGAGGAAGCACGAAACCGGCAAAAGGCGCTGGAGCTTCTGGATTTTGTCGGACTCGCAGACAAACAAAATAATTTGGAGGGTGAAAACTTCGCATCAAATCTCCGCAACTATCCACCAAAACTTCGCCTCAAACCTACAAATTGTATTTTCGGCGTTTAAAATGGCAGAATGATTTTTCGGCAGTAATGGGTCAGTTACGGGTGGAGTAGCGCAGACATCTTGTCTGCAGTCAGGCTACGCCCGTAGGGATGACGGCGTTACGTTTTCCACCCGTAAGTGAGGCATTACTTTTTCGGCAGAATAATTCACTTGATTTTGCCCAAAAATTTTATCAAGCTAAGAAGTCGGCAGCCGTGTCGCACCTCTATGCGACCGAAGCAATCGGCCCGTTTGTCGGCTTTGAGGCCGGCTGGCTGATGTGGTTGACGCGATTGACTGGCTTCGCCGACAATTGCAATTCGCTCGTTTCCTGGCGGATTAAAAACTCACGGAGAATTTGATGGCGCGCGCAGAAATTTTTCTCGGCTCAACTCTCGAACCGTTTTCCATCACCCTCAAAGCAGTTTTGCTTGTCCCGCTGGCGCTTCTCGGCTTATATTACGTCTTGGTGCTCTTCAAAAATTTGGCGCGGCTCGCCAAACGCGAGCGCGTGTGGCCGCCGTCCTGGAAAGAGTCGGTCACCGGTTTCGTCACGAATTTTTTTGACGCGCTTGGCATCGGCTCGTTCGCCACAACCACGGCCATCTTCCGCGCTTGGCGACTGGTGCCGGATGAGATCATTCCAGGCACCTTGAACGTTGGCCACACTTTGCCTTCCATGATCTCCGCTTTCCTTTTTATCGAGCTGGTTCCGGTGGCAGGCAGCACATTGCTGCCGATGATCATCGCCGCGGTGTTGGGCGCCTGGCTCGGCGCCGGCGTCGTTGCCGGACTGTCGCGATATCGCGTGCGGTTCGGCATGGGCATCGCCTTGATCGTGGCGGCGGGCATCATGCTGATGACGCAGCTCAAACTGATTCCAGGCGGCGGAGAGACGCTCGGCCTGTCGAGCTTCCGGCTCGCGATAGCCGTTGCGGGCAACTTCATTCTCGGCGCGCTGATGACGCTCGGCATCGGACTCTATGCGCCGTGCATGATCATCATCAGTCTGCTGGGCATGAACCCGCTCGCGGCGTTTCCGATCATGATGGGCTCGTGCGCTTTTCTGATGCCGGTCGGCAGCGTGCGTTTCGTCCGCAAAGAACGCTATCATCCGAGCGCCGCCGTCGGACTTTTTCTCGGCGGCATTCCCGCCCTGCTCATCGCCGCGTTTATTGTGAAGTCGCTGCCCATCGGCGCGGTGCGTTGGCTCGTGATCGTCGTCGTGCTGTACACCAGCATGACGCTGCTGCGCGCGGCCAAGCTGGAACGGGAGCAGTTGGGAGTTGGGGAAGTCGCGGTTTAATGAAAATAGTAATGTTATTGTCATATCAGTTCACCCAAAACAAGGAGGCGTGAGATGAATGCTGCAAAGTTTCTGAAATTGAATTGCTATGTTGTGATGCTTTTGGCGTTGGTTTTTTCCCTGCACGCGCAGGAGAAGAAGCGGCTGACATTCGAGCAGATTTTCAAAAACGCCGAGCCGCGACTCACCCAGAGTTTGCCCAACATCATCGGCTGGGCGGATGACAATCATTATTTGGAGATGAAGAAAAAAGAAGGCGACAAGACGACGAAGGTTTACGCGGTTGATGTGGCCAGCGGCGAAGAGAAAGTTTATCGCGATCTGGAGCAATATGCCGCCATTGTGGATAGCGGCATCAGCGTCGCCAGTCCCTCTTCGCATAATGACGCCTACACGCGGCTCATCTACGTTAAAGACAAGGACATCTATTTTCTTGACACCGAGAAGAAGAGCTTCAAGCGGCTCACCCAAACTTCTGCCGAAGAGAAAAATCCCACGCTGTCGCCGGATGGCAATTACGTCGCTTTTACGCGCGACAATAATTTGTTTGCCATCGAAGTGAATAGCGGAAAAGAAACGCAGTACACCAGTGACGCCACCGACCTCATATACAACGGCTGGGCCTCGTGGGTGTATTACGAAGAAATTCTCGGCAGACCATCGCGTTATCGCGCGTTTTGGTGGTCGCCGGACAGCAGGCAACTGGCCTTCTATCGTTTTGATGATGCCAAAGTGCCGGTGTTTCCTCTATATAATTCCGAGGGCGCGCACGGCTTTCTCGAAAACACGCGTTATCCCAAGGCCGGCGATCCCAATCCGGAAGTTCGCGTCGGTGTTGTACCCGTGACTGGCGGCAATATTGTATGGGCGGATTTCAATGAGAAAGACGATCAATATTTCGGCACGCCGTTTTGGACGCCGGACGGCAAACAACTTGTCGTGCAATGGATGAATCGCGGCCAGGACAATTTGAAACTCTACGCCGTCGATCCGGCGACGGGAAAGAAAAGGGAGATTTACAACGAAACCCAAAACTCGTGGGTGGAATGGTTTGAGTCAATGGAATTTTTGGCCGAGAATAAAGGCTTCATCATCAAGAGTGACAAAGACGGGTGGGGCCATCTCTATTTGTATGGCATGGACGGCAAACTTAAAAATAGAATCACGCAAGGGAATTGGCGGGTGATGGACGTCGTGCAGGTCGACGAGAAAAACCGCCGCGTTTATTTCACGGCGAGGAAGGAGGCGTCGACGCGGACGGATTTGTACCGCGCGCGGCTGGACGGCAAGGAACTCACGCGGTTGACGTTCGGCGAGTTTACTCATAACACGCGGCTCTCGCCGATGGGCACGTATTTTATTACGACTTACTCAAATGCAACGACGCCGCAAAAGATGGCGCTGTGCAAAAGCGGCGGCGCGGTGATGAAAGAGTTGGGCGATAGTCAAACGAAAGAGTTTGCGAATTATGAACTGGCGAAAGCTGAATTGTTCCGCGTGATGACGCCGGATGGTTATAATCTGCCGGTGTCGTGGACGCTGCCCTTCGATTTTGATCCGAACAAAAAGTATCCGGTGCTGATCAGCATCTATGGCGGGCCGGATGCGGGCACGGTTTCGGAAACGTGGCGCGGCCTCACCTCGCAATGGCTGGCGATAGAGGGCATGATTCAAGTGGCGATCGATCATCGCGCTTCCGGCCATTTCGGCAAAGCCGGCGTGGCGTTGATGCATCGCAATCTCGGCAAGTGGGAAATGAACGATTACATCGAAGTGGTGAAATGGCTGCAAGCCAAGCCGTTCGTCGACAAAACCAAAATTGGCATCACCGGCGGCAGCTACGGCGGCTACGTCACCTGCATGGCGTTGACGTATGGCGCGGATTATTTCACGCACGGCATTGCGTTGTACTCGGTGACGGATTGGAAATTGTACGATACGCATTACACCGAGCGCTACATGGACACACCGGCGGAAAATCCGGAGGGATACAAGAACGGCTCGGTGATGACGTTTGCCAACAAATACAAAGGCGTGTTGCGAATCGTGCATGGGACAATGGATGACAACGTCCACATGCAAAACAGCATTCAGCTCATTGACGCGCTGCAAAATCTCGGCAAGCCTTTCGAGTTCATGGTTTATCCCGGCCAGCGGCACGGCTGGGGCGGGCCGAAAGCGACACATCTGAGAAATGACAATTATCGTTTTTATTACAAATATCTTTTGGAAAAAGAATTTCCGGAGAGTTTGTTTAAATGAAAATCAAATCGCTGTCTCTTATTATCTTGTCCATAATTTTCGCCGTCAACTTGCGACCTGTCATGGCGCAGCAAGAAACGCCGGCACAGCGCGACGCCCGCATGATGTGGTGGCGCGAGGCGCGATTCGGTTTGTTCATTCATTGGGGACTTTACGCCATTCCCGCCGGCGAGTGGAACGGCAAAACCGAATACGGCGAATGGATACGCACCTCGGCGCAAATTCCGCTGGAAGAATATGATCGATTCGCGCCGCAATTCAATCCCGTCAAATTCAATGCGGAAGAATGGGTGCGCCTGGCCAAAGACGCGGGCATGAAGTATATCGTCATCACTTCGAAACATCACGACGGCTTCTGTTTGTTCGATTCCAAGCAAACGGATTTCGACGTCATGTCCACGCCTTTCCAGCGCGACATCTTGAAAGAGTTGGCGGAAGCCTGCCGCAAAGCCGGCCTCAAGATGTGCTGGTATCATTCCATCATGGATTGGCATCATCCGGATTATCTGCCGCGCCGCGAGTGGGAAAAAAATCGTTTCACGGAGGGCGCGAATTTCGATCGTTATGTGGCGTACATGAAGGCGCAGATCAAAGAACTGCTGACAAATTACGGTGAGATCGGCGTGTTGTGGTTCGACGGCGAATGGGAAAGCACGTGGAACACAAAGTACGGCCTTGATCTTTACAAATATGTTCGAAGTCTTCAGTCCGATATCATCATCAATAACCGTGTGGGCGCCGGGCGATCGGGCATGGAAGGCTTCACGAAAGCAGGCGAATTTGCCGGCGACTTCGGAACGCCGGAACAGCAAATTCCTGCGACCGGGCTGCCCGGCGTTGATTGGGAAACTTGCATGACGATGAACGATCATTGGGGCTACAACAAGCACGATCAAAATTGGAAATCGACGAAACAGCTTATTCAAATGTTGGCCGACATCGCTTCCAAAGGCGGCAATTATCTGTTGAATGTCGGCCCGACGGCGGAAGGCGTGTTTCCGCAAGCGAGCAGCGATCGTCTCCGTGAAATCGGGCAATGGATGAAGGTCAACGGCGAAGCGATTTACGCCACGCAGGCGAGCCCGTTCCAACAACTCGCCTGGGGGCGATGCACGCAGAAAGCCATTGGCAGCGACACGCGTCTCTATTTGCATGTGTTCGATTGGCCGGGCGATGGCAAGCTCAAAGTGCCGGGCATTTTCAACCAAGCCAGGCAAGCTTATTTGATCGCCGATCAGCAGAATTCGTTGTCTGTCAACCGCGCAGAAGATGCGCTCGTCGTGGCGCTGCCAACAACGGCTCCCGATTCCTGCAACAGCGTCGTGGTTTTGGATATCGCCGGGCGGCCCGACGTGAGCCATCCGCCGAAGATCGAGGCGGAGGTCGATATTTTCGTCGAGGCCATTGAGGTTGCGCTCTCCTCGAATCGCGAAAACGTCGAAATCCGCTATACGTTGAATGGCAGCGTTCCCTCGATCAACTCATCTTTGCTGCAAGGCACGATTCGATTGGCCGAGACCACTGTGGTTTCTGCGCGCTGCTTCCGCGATGGTCGGCCGGTGAGCAATGTGGCGCGGGCAAAGTTCACCAAAGTTTCCCCGCGTCCGGCTGTAAAAGCCGATGCATTGCAAAATGGCATCGGATATGCTTACTTTGAAGGCGATTGGGAGCGCTTGCCAAACTTCAAAAATCTTCAGCCTGTAAAAAAAGGTGTTCTCCCAAACTTTAGTTTTGCACCGCGAAAGGAAGTGGAACGTTTCGGTTTTGAATACACCGGTTTCCTGCGCGTGCCGCAAACAGAGGTGTATGCGTTCTTCACCGATTCGGATGACGGCAGCCGGCTCTATATCGGCGATTCACTGATTGTCGATAATGACGGTTTGCACGGCATGGTTGAAAAACGCGGCGTCATCGCGCTCGCGGCGGGACTGCATCCGATTCGCGTGACTTTCTTCGAGAAAACCGGCGGCGATGATTTGATCGTGTCTTATCAAAGCGCCAGGATCAAGAAGCAGCGAATTCCGGACGCGATTTTATTTACAGAAAAGCAAAAATGAAAATATACTCGTTTAGGGTCAAAATTACAGTCATTGCGAGGCGCTTTTTGCCGAAGCAATCTCTTAATGTTCAAAGGATTGCTTCGCTGAGAAACGCTCGCAATGACAATTACAAAATAACCCTTTCTTTAACGAGTATAAAAAATAGTGATTGGCAAAAACGAGGAGGAAAAAATATATGAGCCTGGCTCGCAACGCCTTGCTATGGATTTCGGAAAACCGCAAACTTCGCCAAACCCTGCCACGCTACAAATTCATTCGCCGCGCCGTGTCGCGCTTCATGCCGGGCGAGGAGCTGGCCGACGCCATGCAAGCGGCGGACAAATTGAAAGAAAAAAAGCTCACCGCCATTTTCACCCGTCTCGGAGAGAATGTTGCGGATGCCGACGAAACGGCGGAAGTCAGGAATCATTACTTGGACGCCCTGCAACAAATTCAGCAACGCCGGCTTGATGCTTATATTTCAATCAAACCGACGCAACTTGGACTCGATTTAAATGAAGATCTTTGTCTAAAAAATCTAACGGCAATCGTCGAACGCGCGGCGGCCGTGCAGAATTGGGTGTGGATTGACATGGAGCAAAGCGGTTACGTCGACCGCACGCTGTCGCTCTACAAAAAAGTTCGCAAAAATTATCCGAACGTCGGCTTGTGCGTGCAAGCGTATCTCTACAGAACGCAAAAAGATCTTGAGAATCTTCTGCCGTTATCGCCAGCCATTCGTTTGGTCAAAGGGGCTTACATGGAACCGGCGAACATTGCCTATCCGAAAAAGGCCGACGTTGACGCCAATTTTTTTGTGCTGGCGAAGATGTTGTTGGCGAATGTCAAAAAGAACGGCGTCACGCTCGGCATTGCAACGCATGACAAAATCTTGATCAAAAAAATTCAACAGGAGGCTGAAGCGCAGGAGCTGGCGAAAAACGATTACGAATTTCAGCTTCTCTACGGCATTCAAACCGATGAACAGTTTCGCCTCGCGGCTGAAGGCTATCGCATGCGCGTTCTGATCAGCTACGGCAACTACTGGTTCCCGTGGTACATGCGCCGCCTCGCCGAGCGTCCGGCGAATATTCTTTTTGTGTTGAAAAATTTGTTTTCGTAGCTGTGCTAAATGGTTTCAGTGAAATTGAGTGCACTGTTGAGTTTTTATAGTGCGTAAATTGCATTCCAGAACTTGGTAAAAGCTTGCCTTTTCACAAAAATGCTATTAAATTGTTCTGTGCATTGAACAAATTTGTAGCATTTTTATCGTATGGATGTGCTGATTTATGACCAGCGGTGGTGATTTCGGATTTCGAAAAATGGCGCAAGGATCGGATTATCTTGCGCGATATCAGCCGGCGCATTTTGGCGAGCCTGTCAACGCCGCTCAGTTGGAACGGCTTGGCGCAGGATGCCGGCGGCATTGCCGCGAACACCGCCAAAGAATACGTGCAATTACTAGCCGATTCCTATCTGCTTTATATCCTCGAATTTTTCAACAAAAGCCGGAAATCAGCGAGTCCGAATAAAAATCGCAAGCTCTATCCGTTCGATCCGCTCATCTATCTGGTCTTGGCCCAAATCGCCAACACAACCTTCGACCACCGCGCGGAGCCACACCTCATCGAAGGCGTCGTCGGCGAAGCGCTCATGCGAAATACCGAAACGGAGTTGTTCGAGGGATTTTCGCGCCTGACTTCGACTTTCTATTGGCGGTCAACGCGCGACAAGGAGGTAGACTTTGTGGTCCTATGGAATGGCGAGGAGATTCCCATCGAGGTCAAATATCAATCCCGCATTTCTCCATCTGATTACACCACCATCAAACGAAGTTTTGGCAAAGGTCTCGTGTTGAGCAAAGACGTCTTTTTTCAGGAGAATGGAATCTACGGGTTGCCGGTAGCATGTTTCTTATATCTTTTGCCATGAAAAATCCATGTTGCACGTCAAATACCCATTGCCCGATTTTACCGAGCAAGATGCCATTCGCATTGCCCACGAACAATTTGGCCTACGAGCCGTAGCGCACACCCTGCCGGGCGAGCGTGATCAAAATTTTTATTTGAAAACAGAGACCGGCCAAGCGTATGTGCTGAAAATTGCCAATGTCACCGAGCAACGCGACATTCTCGATCTGCAAAATCAGGCGATGCGGCATTTGGCTGAGCACACTCCCTCGCTGGCGATTCAACGGGTCTGCACGACGACGTCGGGCGAAGCCATTGCAACGGCCACAAGCAAAAGCGGCGCAACGCACTTTCTGCGGTTGTTGACCTACGTGCCGGGCAAGCTCTTGGCGCACGTCAAGCCACATTCGCCAGCACTGTTGCGCAGTCTCGGCCGGGTGTTGGGCATGATGGATAAGGCCTTGCAAAGCTTCGCTCACCCCGCTGCTCATCGCCGCTTGAAGTGGGATTTGCAACACGCGAGTTGGATTCGCGATTACGTGCCTCACCTCGCGCCGCCCGAGCGCCGCGATATCGTCGAGCGTTTTCTTTTGCAGTTCGAGAAAAACGTGCTGCCGACTCTTCCCAACCTCAGGACGAGCGTGATTTATAACGATGCGAACGATTACAACGTGCTGGTCGGCGATACCGCTTCGCCGCAAAAGCACGTGATCGGCGTGATCGATTTTGGCGACGCGGTGCACACCAACACGATTTGCGAACTGGCGATTGCGGCGGCGTATGCGATGATGGACAAAGCCGATCCGATCAGCGCCGCGGCGCACGTCGTCGCCGGTTATCACGAAGTTTTTCCGTTGACCGAACCGGAGCTGGAAGCGCTTTTTCCGCTGATCTGCACGCGGTTGTGCCTCACCGTCACCAACGCGGCATATCAACGCGCCGTCGAACCCAACAATGAATATTTGACCATCAGCGAGCGGCCGGCCTGGGCCTTGTTGGCCAAGCTGGCGGAAGTGAGTTCGGCCTTTGCACATTATACGTTTCGCCACGCTTGTCATTTGCCGCCTTGTCCAAACACGCCGGCGGTCGTGCAATGGCTGCAAAATAATTCCAGCAAGATTGGACGTTTGGTTGAACCCGATTTAAAAACTTGCGACAAAGTCATCTTTGATCTGAGCGTCGGCAGCCTGGAATTGAGCAATTTGGCCGAGCTTGCAGAGGTGGAAGCTTTCACCAAAAAATTATTTGATCGTTTGCAAACTGCCGGCGTCGAAATCGGCATCGGTCGCTACAACGAGGCGCGGCCTTTTTATACGAGCGAGCAATTCAAGATGCAAGGCAATGACGGCCCGGAATGGCGCACCGTGCATATCGGCTTGGATGTGTTCATGCAGCCGGACGCGCCGGTGTTTGCGCCTCTTGCCGGCGCCGTTCACAGTTTCTGCAACAATAACGCGCCGCTCGATTACGGCCCGACGATCATTCTGCAGCACTCCGTTGATGACGGCGAAATAACTTTCTTCACTTTATACGGACATTTGAGCGCGGACTCGCTTGATAATCTTTACGAAGGCATGCCGGTCAAGCAAGGCGCGCGGATCGGTCGAATCGGCGACGCTTCCATCAACGGCGGATGGCCGCCGCATCTGCATTTCCAAATCATCACCGACCTGCTTGACCGCTGCGGCGAGTTTCCCGGCGTGGCGCTGCCCGGCCAGCGTGAAGTTTGGCTGAGCCTCAGCCCGGATCCGAATTTGATCGCGCGCCTTCCCGACGAATCGCTGCGCGCGAATGAAATGCGTGGCGATAAAATTTTGGCGTTGCGAGAAAAGCACATTGGCAAGAATCTGAGTATCTCGTATAAAAAGCCGCTGCACATCGTACGGGGCTGGCGGCAATATTTGTACGACGAAAATGGCCGGGCTTATCTTGACGCGGTGAATAATGTGCCGCACGTCGGCCATTGCCATCCGCGCGTTGTCGCCGCCGGGCAGGCACAAATGGCAGTGCTCAACACCAACACGCGCTATTTGCATGAGAATCTCGCTCGCTACACCGAACGTTTGTGCGCCATGCTGCCGGAGCCGCTGCGCGTGTGTTTCTTGGTCTGCTCGGGCAGCGAAGCGAATGAATTGGCGCTGCGCCTCGCGCGCGCACACACCAAAAGCAATGAGACGATTGTGGTTGATTCCGGTTATCATGGCAACACGACGAGCCTCATCGAAATCAGCTCGTACAAATTTGACGGCCCCGGCGGCGTCGGCGCGCCGCCGCACGTTCACAAAGTGCCGATGCCTGATGTTTATCGCGGGCCATATAAAAAGAACGACCCATTTGCCGGGGAGAAATACGCGCAGCCTGTCGCGGAAGCCATTCGGCGCCTCAAACAACGCGGCAGCAAGGTTTCGGCGTTTATTTGTGAATCGATTCTAAGCTGCGGCGGGCAAATCGTACTGCCAGAAAATTATCTGAGGGAAGTCTATCGTCACGTGCGTGATGCTGGCGGCGTTTGCATTGCCGATGAAGTGCAAACCGGCTTTGGTCGCGTCGGCTCACATTTCTGGGCATTCGAGACGCAAGGCGTCACGCCGGATATCGTGACGTTGGGCAAGCCTATCGGCAATGGCCATCCGCTCGGCGCGGTGGTGACGACGCCGGAAATCGCGGCTTCGTTCGCCAATGGCATGGAATACTTCAACACCTACGGCGGCAATCCGGTGTCGTGCGCGATCGGCTTGACCGTGCTTGACGTGATTCACGAAGAAAAATTGCAGGCCAATGCGCTGAAAGTCGGCGCGCATCTCATGAACGGCTTGCGCCAGTTGATGGACAAGCATCTGCTGATTGGCGACGTGCGCGGCTTGGGATTGTTCGTTGGCGTCGAGCTGGTGTTGAATCGCAAAACGCTTACACCCGCCGCCGAGCAGGCGTCGTATATTGCGAACCGCATGAAAGAATGCGGCATTTTGCTCAGCACCGACGGCCCGTTTCACAACGTGTTGAAAATCAAACCGCCTCTGGTGTTCATCGAAGCCGACGCGGATTTTCTCGTCGCTACGCTCGATAAAGTTTTGGAGGAAGACTTTTGTAAAATAACTTAGACCCGGAGAGATTCATGTTCAAGCTCGACCTGATTCAAACTGAAACCTCAAGAGTAAGCGCCTCGTGGTAAAGTGTGGGAAAAATTGCTTGTTTCTTTGAATGCACTTTCTATGTTGTAAGTTATGCGCAAATTATTAGAAAACTTTGCTTTCTTGATGGAGCACAAAAAGCAACACCCCTGATGCGAGCACCAGGGGTGTTCATTCGGGGGATTCTATCCA
>Ga0073934_10006817_pt1 | contig 16339 bp, 15 predicted proteins | sample LarsenN4metaG_FD_76834 | JGI IMG/M metagenome (GOLD analysis project Ga0073934, IMG submission 76834) | Hot spring sediment bacterial and archeal communities from British Columbia, Canada, to study Microbial Dark Matter (Phase II) - Larsen... ...
CGCGTGCCGGAAACGACGGAGATACGTTGATGCTTATCCAGTTCGGCACCGAGGTCGGCAATTTCTTTCGCGAGACATTCATCGACAAGTTCGATTTCTGGCTGGTATTCGGCCTGCTTGCGCAGCTGATGTTTGCCGGCCGTTTCATCGTGCAGTGGATTTCGAGCGAACGCGCCGGACGCAGCGTCGTGCCGTTCGCGTTCTGGGTATTTTCGATGGTCGGGGGCTTGATGACGCTGCTGTACGGGATCGTGAAGCGGGAGCCGGTGATCATCTTCGGGCAGGGCGTTGCCACGCTGATCTATGTCCGCAACATCATGCTGATCTACCGCGAACAGAGCGGAAAGTCACCGGAGGCGCGTTAGCGCGCGGCCGCAAGCGCCGCAAATCCGCGCTCCAGATCGGCAATCAGGTCGTGCACATCCTCCAACCCGATATGGAAGCGTATCGCGGGGCCGCCGGGCGCCCAGGCGGTGGCGGTGCGGACCTTGCTGCAATCGAACGGGATGACGAGGCTCTCGAATCCGCCCCAGGATGCGCCGATGCCGAACAGCGTGAGCGCATTGATGAAGGCGTGCACGGCCGTCTGGGGCACCGGTTTGAGCACGATACTGAACAGTCCGCTCGAGCCGGAGAAATCCCGCTTCCAGGTTTCGTGGCCCGGACAGCTCGCCAGCGCGGGATGCAGGACGCGCAGAACCTCGGGACGCTGCGCGAACCAGTTGGCCACCGTCAAGCCCGCCTGATTATGGTGGGCAAGGCGCACCGCCATCGTGCGCAGCCCCCGCATTGCGAGATACATGTCGTCGGGCCCGACACACAAACCCATCGAGAACACGACATCGCGCAGCGGCGGCCAATACGTATCGTTGGCGGCGATCGCTCCGAACATCAGGTCGGCGTGACCGCCGATATACTTGCTGCCGGACTGGATCGCGACGTCGACCCCTTTTTCCAGGGCCGGAAAGTAGAGGGGGCTGGCCCAGGTATTGTCCATCAGCACCGCGGCGCCGGCCGCGTGCGCCGCCGCGGCGATCGCAGGCACATCCTGCACCTCGAAGCTGAGCGAGCCGGGCGCCTCGACGAAGACCGCTCGCGTGTTCGGCTGCATCATGGCGGCGATGCCGCTGCCGATCATCGGATCGAAATAGGTCGTGGCGACGCCGCGTCGGCTCAGTTCGCCATTGCAGAACTTCCGGGTTGGCTCGTAGACATTGTCGGTGACCAGCACATGGTCGCCGGCCTGCGTGACCGACATCAGCGCGAGCGAGATTGCCGCCAGCCCCGAGGATAGAAGCGCCACCCCGGCGCACTGCGGTCCCTCGATCCCGGCGAGCGCCTCGGAAAGGGCCTCCGACGTGGGCGTGCCGCGGCGGCCATAGGTATAGCGGCCGCGGCGCACGAGATAATCCTCCACGGTGGGATAAAGCACCGTCGAGGCATGGACGACCGGCGGATTGACGAAACCGTGAAATGCCGCAGGGTCACGTCCGCCGATGACGAACCGGGTTGCGGGCTTGACGCCTCGATGTGGGGGCCCGCCGGCAGAATTCCTGGTCATGGACGGTCCTTCTTACCACGGCGGGACGCCGGCGTCGTCTTGGGGCTGATAACCTGCCTTTTTGGTGTGCGTGTAAGCACGGCAGTGCTTATACCGGCCCATTTCGTGCCGGCGTCAACCCCTTGACCGCAATGTCCGATCGTTCTCAGATGCGGGGCCGGACAATGAAGCCAAGGCAGCGGGAGGCGCCTTCTCGCCCAAGAGGTGCATGCGGGCTTCGATGGCAGGTTTGTGGGCAGTCACACAGTGAAGGTTGCATGATGAAACGCGTCATCAGCGTGCTCGGACTGGTGTTGGCGGTCGCGTGGAGCGGCCAGGCCGACGCCCAGACTCTCAAGACGGTCAGGGATCGCGGAGCCCTGTTGTGCGGCGTCAGCCAGGGGCTGCCGGGCTTCTCGAATCCGGATGACAAGGGTAATTGGACCGGCCTCGACGTTGATTTCTGCCGTGCCGTCGCGGCCGCGATCTTCAACGATCCCAGCAAGGTCAAGTTCACTCCCCTGTCGGCCAAGGACCGCTTCGAACCGCTCAAGTCATCCGAGATCGATATCCTGTCGCGCAATACGACCTGGACCAGTTCGCGCGATGCTCTCTTCAATTTCGTGGGCGTGACCTATTACGATGGCCAGGGCTTCATGGTCCGCAAGGGCCTCAAGGTGAACTCCGCGCTTGAGCTGAACGGCGCGAGCGTATGCACCCAGACTGGCACCACCACCGAACTCAATCTTGCCGACTATTTCCGTGCCAACAATATGAAATATGAGGTGGTTGCGTTCGGGACCGCGGACGAGACTGTCAAGGCCTACGAGACCGGCCGCTGCGACGTATTCACCACCGATGTGTCCCAGCTTTACGCGGAAAAGCTTAAGCTCACTAATCCCAGCGACCACGTGATTCTGCCGGAAGTCATCTCTAAGGAACCGCTCGGTCCCCTGGTGCGCCATGGCGACGACCAGTGGTTCGACCTCGTCAAATGGGTGCTGTTCGCGATGCTCAATGCTGAGGAGCTTGGCGTTTCCTCCAAGACCCTCGATGCCGCGATGAAGACCAAGCAGCCGGAAATCAGGCGGCTGCTTGGGCTCGAAGGCAGCCACGGTGAACAGTTCGGCCTGACCAGGGACTGGGTCGTGCGCATTGTCCGGCACGTGGGGAACTACGGCGAGATCTTCGAGCGCAATGTCGGGGCTTCGTCCAAGCTCGGGATCAGCCGGGGCCTCAACCGGCTCTGGACCAAGGGGGGCATTCAATACGCGCCGCCGATCCGGTGAGAAGGCCGGCGGAGGGGGCGCGCGACGGTCGGTCCCGCGGATAACGGTGGAGGCGAGCGGTGACCAAGGTCGCCTTCTACAACAGTCCGAAGGTCCGTAGCGCCATCTACCAACTTGCGGTCGTCGCGACGATCATCTGGTTCGGCGTCGAGTTCGCCATCAACGCCAAGGCCAATCTCGATGCACAGGGTGTCCGGTTCGGGTTCCGGTTCCTTGATGACCCGGCCGGCTTTGGTATCAGCCAGTCGCTGATCGCCTATAGCGAACAGGATACCTATCGCCGCGTCTTCTATGTCGGCCTGCTCAACACTCTCCTGGTGTCTGTGCTCGGGATTGTGTTCGCCACGATCCTTGGTTTCGCGATCGGGCTCGCGCGGCTGAGCCCGAACTGGCTGTTGGCGCGGCTCGCCGGCGGCTACGTCGAACTCGTCCGCAACCTTCCGCTCCTGTTCCAGATCCTGTTCTGGTATCTCGCCGTCCTCATCGCACTCCCGGGGCCGCGCCAGAGCATCGGCTTGGGAGTGCAACCGTTCCTGCTCGCCGCTGCGGACGGGTTTTCCTGGCTGGAGCGTTACGGCGTTCCGGCGGCGATCGCGCAGTCGTGGCGAGGGCTGGCCGATTGGGTTGGTCCGCCCGCGATCTACTTGAACAATCGCGGCCTGATCATGCCGCGGGCCTTGTTCGGCGAGGGGAGCGGATTGGTCGCGGCCATGCTGGCGCTCGCGGTCGTCCTGACGATCGGACTTCGCTTCTGGGCGCGTCGTCGGCAGGACGCGACCGGCCGGCAGTTTCCCATATTCCTGACCGCGTTGGCGCTGGTGGTCGGACTCCCGGCCGCCGCCTTTCTTGTGGCGGGAACTCCGGTCAGCTTTGAAGCGCCGGTGCTGCGCGGCTTCAACTTCGTCGGCGGCACGCGGGTGCTTCCGGAATTCACCGCCCTTCTGCTCGCGCTCAGCACCTATACCGCAGCCTTCATTGCCGAGGTCGTGCGCGCAGGGGTGCTGGCGGTTCCGAAGGGACAGACCGAGGCGGCGATGGCGCTGGGCCTGCGGCGCGGGAAGGTACTGCGTCTCATCGTGGTGCCGCAGGCGTTACGGGTGATCATACCGCCGCTGACCAATCAGTACCTCAACCTCATCAAGAATTCGTCGCTGGCGGTTGCCGTCGGCTACCCGGACCTGGTCGCAGTCTTTGCCGGAACGACGCTGAACCAGACCCATCAGGCGATCGAGATCATCGCCATCACCATGGCGGTTTATCTTCTGATTTCACTGGCGACCAGTCTGGCCATGAACATCTACAACGCTCGCACGCGGCTGACCGAGCGGTGAGGCGAACATGAGCGCACACTTCGTCCGTAGTCAATTGATAGCGCCCCAGGAGTCGCCACGGTCGGATACAGGCCTTTCCGCCTGGCTGCGCCAGCGACTGTTCGGCGGCGTCTTGAGCACGACCGCCACGCTCCTCAGTGCGCTCGTCCTTGCCGCATCGATCTGGCCAACGCTGAGATTCCTGCTGATCGACGCGGTGTGGCAAGGGACAAGCCGCACCGATTGCCTCGCCGAAACCGTCGGACGTCCGGTTGGCGCGTGCTGGCCCTTCGTCCAGGCCAAATTCGCGCAGTTTATGTACGGGTTCTATCCTGCGGACCAGGTCTGGCGGGTCAATCTGACCTATGCGATCGGCGTTGCTCTCCTGGTGCCGCTGCTGATTCCGCGCGTGCCCTACAAGCGGGTCAACGCGGTCCTCTTCTTCGGCGTATTTCCGTTGCTGGCGTTCTGTCTGCTGGTCGGCGGCGTGTTCGGGCTGCCGCACGTGGAAACGCGGCGATGGGGCGGCATGCTGGTGACGCTGGTGATCACATTCACCGGAATCATCGGCTCGCTTCCGCTCGGCATCCTGCTGGCGCTCGGGCGGCAATCCTCCTTGCCGCTGGTCCGATGGTCCTGCGTGACGTTCATTGAGGTCTGGCGGGGCGTGCCGCTGATCACGGTTCTGTTCTTCGCGACCTATATGCTGCCGTTCTTCCTGCCGGAAAGCTGGAAGCTCGATCCGTTGGCGCGCGTGCTGATCGGGGTCGTCTTGTTCGCGGCGGCCTACATGGCCGAGGTGGTGCGCGGCGGCCTGCAGGCCATTCCGCGCGGGCAGTACGAGGCGGCCCGCGCGCTTGGGCTTGGCTACTGGCGGATGATGATTTTCGTCATCCTGCCGCAGGCGCTGAAGCTCGTGATCCCGGGAATGGTCAATTCGTTCATTGCCTTGTTCAAGGACACCACCCTGGTTCTGATCGTCGCGATCTTCGATCTGCTCGGGCAGCTACGGGCGGCATTCGCCGATCCCAATTGGGCGACGCCGGTCACGTTGCTCACTGGATTTGCCTTTGCCGGCATGATCTATTTCGCGATATCGTTCGCGATGTCTCGTTACGCGCTGTACACGGAGCGGCGTTTGAACACGGGTATCGCGCATTGAGCGCCGGGGACAACGACACTTGGAATCCCGCTGACGCGGCGCGCGATATCCGTACCACGCGGAACACGATCGCCATCGACATGGTTGCCGTGAACAAGTGGTACGGCGCCTTCCACGTGCTGCGAGACGTGAATCTGCGGGTGATGCGCGGCGAGCGCATCGTAATCTGCGGTCCCTCGGGCGGCGGCAAGTCTACGCTGCTGCGCTGCATCAACCGGCTTGAGGGCTGGCAGCAGGGCAAGGTGGTCGTGGACGGCGTTGAACTGACCGAGGATCTCAAGGCGATCGACGAAGTTCGGCGCGAAGTCGGAATGGTATTCCAGCAGTTCAACCTGTTCCCGCATCTAAGCGTGCTGGAGAACTGCACGCTGGCGCCGGTCTGGGTGCGCGGCCTGCCGCGCAAGGAGGCTGAGGCGATCGCGCTGCACTACCTGGAGCGCGTGCACATCCCCGAGCAGGCCCGGAAGTTTCCGGCGCAATTGTCGGGGGGCCAGCAGCAGCGCGTGGCCATCGCGCGCGCACTCTGCATGCAGCCCAAGATCATGCTGTTCGACGAGCCGACCTCGGCGCTCGATCCCGAAATGGTCAAAGAAGTGCTTGATACCATGGTGGAACTGGCGATGGACGGCATGACCATGCTGGTTGTCAGTCACGAGATGGGCTTTGCTCGCCAGGCCGCCACACGGATGGTGCTGATGGACGCCGGCCAGATCATTGAGGTGAACGCGCCTGAGCCGTTCTTCGCAAATCCGCAGCACGAGCGGACCAAGGCGTTCCTGGGCCAGATCCTGCGTTAGCCCGTTGGGCGAAGACGCCGTCAATGAACGAGCGCGCCGTCGGCCTTCTTCCAGGCATCGATGCCGCCCTGGATGTGGCAGGCGCTACTGATCCCTGAGTCTTGCGCCGCCTGCACTGCCATCGCTGAACGCTCGCCGAAAGCGCAGTAGAAGACGATTCGCTTACGGGTGGCGCGGGCAAGCTCGTGCAGCATGCCGCCCGGGCGCACATTGGCTTGCAGGTCGGTGTAGGGGGCGTGAAGGGAGCCCGGAATGGTGCCGTGCTTCTCGCGTTCCGACGTCTCGCGCAAATCGATCAGCGCGACATCCGGGCGGGCGGCGAGCTTGATCGCCTCGGCGGCGGTCAAAGACCAGCCGCGCTGCGCGATCGATTCCTGGGCGAAGCCGACCCGCATATTGGCGGGCACCGCGACGTCCATCATCTTCGGATTGGGCAGATTGAGGCTGTTCATCAACGCGACGTACTCGTCCAGCGAACCCACCTTGAGCCGCGGATTGAAAGCCCTTTCTTCGCCGATAGTGGAGACCGTGTCACCCTTGTAGTCGTGCGCCGGATAGACAAGCGTCTCGTCCGGCAGTTTCAAAAGCTTGTTGAAGATCGAATCGTATTGCGCGCGGGGATCGCCATTCTGGAAATCGGTGCGGCCGGTACCGCGGATCAGCAGCGTGTCGCCTGTGAAGACCCGGTCGTGCATCAGGAATGAGTAGGAGTCGTCGGTGTGCCCCGGCGTGTAGAGGACATCGAGCGCGACCCCCTCGATCGTCAGCGTGTCGCCCTCGGACAGCCGCATCGACACCACGTCGACCTTGCTGCGCTCTCCCATCACGGTGATGCACTGGGTACGGTCGCGCAGCGCGCCCAGGCCGGTGATGTGGTCGGCGTGGAGATGGGTGTCGACCGCCTTGACCAGCCGCAGGTCGAGTTCGGTCACAAGCTGGATGTAGCGGTCAACCTTCTCCAGCACCGGGTCGATGATCAATGCTTCGCCACCGCGTCGGCTGGCCAGCAGGTAGGTGTAGGTTCCGGACACGCTGTCGAAGAGCTGGCGGAAGATCATGGGAGCCTCCGGAGATTTCGAATCTCTCTCCCCGCGATACCAAAGATAGTTGTTCTATTATAGGCCCGAAAGGGCTGGAAAATGACTACTCCTGGTAGACCATTTTCCAGGTCATGCCGCCGACGAGGATGACGTTGACGCCGCGTGCTCCCAATGGGCGATCGAGTCCAGCCTTTGGTAGGTCGACCGCGCCAGCCGTTGCAAAACAGGCACCGTGCGATCTCCCAGCCGATGGTCCAATTGCTGCGCCAATAACGCTCGTAACCCGAGCCTCGGGACGCATCACGGTGCTACTTCGGCGTGGTCGCGGCCGGGAGGTCGTGGCGTGAGCCCCATTCCGACCACGACCCGTCATAGAGGGCCTTCGGCTCCCGGCCGAGCGCTTCCAGCGCCAGCCATGCGGTCGCTGCCGCGACGCCCGAGCCGCAGGTGGTGATCACCGGCCGATCGAGATCGACCCCGCCGGCGATGAAGGCGCGTCGGAGTTGACTGGGAGGCAGCAGCTTCCCGTCCTTCACCAGTTCCGATGAGGGCACGCTCAGGGAGCCAGGGATGTGGCCGGGGCGCACGCCCGGGCGCGGCTCCGGCGCCTCGCCTCGGAAACGCTCGGCGGGACGGGAATCGACGACCTGCGCGGACTTGTCGGCCAGGGCCGCCTGTACGTCGGCGACCACGGCCACGACATTGGCAGGCGGTCGCGCCTTGAACGGCCGCGGGGCACGCCTTGCCGCGCCGGCCTCGAGCGGCCGGCCCTCCGCCCGCCATTTCGGCAGCCCGCCTTCGAGCACGAAGACGTTCTGCGCACCGAACAGCCGGAATGTCCACCACACGCGCGGCGAGGAGAACAGGCCAAGCGAGTCGTAGACCACGATGGTATCGGTCTCGGCGATGCCGAGGGCGCCCATGTCGTGGGCAAACTGCTCGGCGGACGGCAGCATGTGGGGCAGGGGATTGCTGTGGTCGGACACGGCATCGAGATCGAAGCGCACCGCGCCCGGGATGTGGCCGGCAAGGAATTCCGCGTTGGCGTCGCGCTTCACATTGGGCAGGAAGTAGGAGCCGTCGACCACGACCAGATCAGGCGCGCCCAGTCGCGAGGCAAGCCAGTCCGTGGTCACGATCCAGCGGCTCGTCGTCTGCTCAGACATAGGGCACCCTCAGCGTCGACTGCCGCTCCAGCCACGCCGGCACCGGCAGGTTCTTGGAGCGCAGGAAGTCCGGGTTGAACAGCTTCGACTGGTAGCGCGTGCCATAGTCGGCGAGGATGGTGACGATGGTGTGGCCGGGCCCCATCTCCCTGGCGAGGCGGACGGCGCCGGCGACATTGATCGCGGTCGAGCCGCCCAGACACAGGCCCTCGTGCTCGACCAGATCGAAGATGAGCGGCATCGCCTCCTCGTCGGGGATCAGGTAGGCGTGTTCGACCTTGATGTCGGCGATGATCGGAGTCACGCGTCCGAGGCCGATCCCCTCAGAGACCGAGCTGCCTTCGGTCGCCTTCGCCTCGCCATGAGCGAACAGATTGTACATTGCAGCGCCTTTCGGATCGGCGACCCCGATGACGATGTCCTTCTTCATCTCGCGCAGGAATGACGACACCCCGGCGATGGTTCCACCGGTGCCGATCGAGCAGATGAAGCCGTCGATTTTGCCCTGGGTTTCCTCCCAGATTTCCGGGCCGGTCGAAACGTAATGCGCCTTGCGGTTATCGAGGTTGTTCCACTGGTCGGCGAACAGCACGCCGTTGCGCTCACCTTTGCGCAATTCCTCCGCCAGCCGCCGGCCGATATGCTGATAGTTGTTGGGATTCGAGTAGGGCAGCGCCGGCACCTCGATCAACTCGGCTCCGCATAGCCGCAGCGTATCCTTCTTCTCCTGGCTTTGCGTGTTGGGGATCACGATTACGGTGCGGTAGCCGCGCGCATTGGCGACGAGCGCCAGTCCGATCCCGGTATTGCCGGCGGTGGCCTCGACCACGAGCCCGCCCGGCTTCAGGTCGCCGCGCTTCTCCGCTTCCAGGATCATCTGCCGTGCCGGGCGGTCCTTCACCGACTGGCCAGGATTCATGAACTCGGCCTTGCCGAGAATGGTGCAGCCGGTCGCCTCCGAGACGCGCCTGAGCCGGATCAGTGGCGTGTGGCCAATGGCCTCGATGATACCGTCGCGAATGGGCATGCGCGTTGCGCCGCTGTGGCGGGAGCCGCGAAACTAGAGGACTGCTTGCCGGGCGACAAGCTCGGATTATTGCAGCAATTCTGCGGTCTTGCGCACGATCGGGACGGGCGTGTTGTAGATTTCCTGCACCAGCGCTTGGATCGCCGCTCCGGTAACCGGACGGATCTCGAACTTGGCCTTGGCGGCGTCGGCGAGAAAGTCCTTGTCGTGCATGGTGGCCGTGAACGCACGGCGCAGCGCATCGACGCGGTCCTGCGGGACCCCGGGCGGGACTGCAAACGGCCATGCCATCACCTGCCGGCCGAAGATCAGCTTGAAGATCGCACGTGCCTCGTCGGTCTTTGCGAGGTCCATGATCAGCGGCGTGTCGGGCAGTTCGGGATGCTTGGACAGCCCCATCTGGAACAACATGTTGAACTTCTTTTCCGGAAGCCAGCTTGGGTGGGTGGCCTTCACGCTCGACCAGGACCAGCCGCAACGACCCTGCACCTCCTGGCGCTCCATCGCGAGATCGATGTCGTTGCCGCCCGGATAGCCGGTGACGATCTTGAATCGGGTGCCGAGCACACCGTTTGCAATCTTGGGGAATTGGTAGGTATCCGCGCCGGTGCCCGAAGCGCCCACCACCAGTTCCTTCTCCAGGATCTGCTCGTAGCGGTCGATTCCGGTGGTGTGCCAGGCAGCACAGATACTGACCTCATCGTTGGTTGAGCCGATCCAGTTGAAGCGCGTCGCGTCGAATTGCGCGGCCTTGTTGCCGAGCAATGGTTGAAACCCGATGCCGCGGTTGAAGGTGCCGAATACCAGCCCGTCCTTGGGGGCGGCATTAAACAGGAAATTGGCAAGCCGCATGCCGCCGCCGCCGGCCATGTTCTTTGGCACCACCACCGGGTTGCCCGGCACATGCCGGCCCATATGGCGCGACAATATGCGCGCGTAGGCGTCGTAGCCGCCGCCGACGCTGGTGCCGATGTATACCTCGATGGTCTTGCCCTTGTAGAAGTCGGCGGCCGGCTGCGCGGCGCAAATTGTCGAGAGTGCAATTGTTGCGGCAAATGAGGACAAGATGGATTTCAGGGCCATTACAGTATCCCTCGCTGATCACCGATGTCATCAAGTTCGCGACGCATGTAGAATTTGCGCTCATCTGCATGTGTGATGCGAAAACCAAGACGTTCATAAAGCCGCAGGGCGGGATTGATCTTGACTACGCCGAGCGTGACCGCGCGGCGTGTGCGGTTAGCTTCCGCGATGAGCTGGCTCATTACTTCGGTACCAATGCCCTGCCGCTGTACGGACGCAGCCACGAACCGTTGTGCAAGAAACAGCGTTTCATCCTGTATCCTCGTCTGCAACCATCCGACATCGATACCCTCGCGCGTGATGATTTGGATTTCAGTCAATTCCCATTGGCGGCGGAAGCTGGCAAATTGAATCGAGTGATCAAGTTTGCAGCTGCCGAATGATATCCTCCATCTCGGCAAAATAGAGACTGGCGCAGTAGTCGAAATCCTCGACGCGAGCCGGACGAAACGAGACCACGGCCCTACGCCACGTGCGCGAGCTTTTCGGCGCCCAGCTTGAGGTTGAACAGGCGGATGGCGTTGCCACCGAGGATGTTGCGCTTGGCGGTCTCGCTCAGGAACGGCAGGTCGTAGATGGTCGAGGGCAGGTCGAAATCCCAGTGCGGGTAGTCCGATGAATAGACCAGCTGTGTCTCCGCATTGATGACCCGCAAGGTCTCCTGGAGGAGTCCCAGGTCGGTGATCTCTATCGGCTGCGTCGCCCAATACATCTCGCGCATATAGTCCGACGGCAGCTTCTTCAGCGCCGGAGCTTCCGAGGTGCGCATCATGTACTCGTTGTCGAAGCGCTGCATCATGAACGGGATCCACGCCAGTCCGCTTTCGAGCCAGATTACCTTGAGCTTCGGAAAGCGCTCCGGCAGACCGTTGATGATCCAGTTGGCAAGGTGGATCATGTTGTACCAGACGAAGCCGAGCGCGTGCACGGAGATGAACCGGTTCAGCATGCCCTGCGCTTGGTCGTGCCAGTGGTAGGAGCCGTGGAAGGCAATCGGAAGCCCCATCTCTTCCAGCAGCGCATAGGTCTTCATGTATTGGTTGGCATGCACGGGGCGATAGCGCGTCGACGTGATGAGAAAGCCGACCACGCCCTTCTTATCGCCGAATTCCTTCACGAATTCGTAGGTCGCATCTGGATCGTTGAACGGCAGGTAGAGCATCGAGACGAGCCGTTCTTCATGCGCCAATATCTTTTCACAGAGCCAGCGGTTGTAGGCGCGCGACAAGGCGATCTCGACCTCGACCTGCGGGTGCACGCCGAGCGCCAGCATCGGAGTTGGAAACAGGACTGCCACGTCGACGCCGACCGCATCCATCCAGCGCTTGGTCAGCGCGGCATCGCGCTGAGTTTGACCGGCGGGAGTCTTCTCGAAGCTGCGCAAGCCGTAACGGGGAATGCGGCCTCCCATGTCCTGATAGCCGACCATGGTGTTCATGATACGGGCGTTCTTGGCGTTGGGCCGCGCGGTGGCAGTGGCCAATTGCCTGAGCACCGGATCGTCGAGATATTCGAGTATCTCAGGCATCGACTCGTTCTCGTAGTGGTGCGAGTCGACGTCAACGATCGGAAACCTGTGGTAGCCGCGGTCACGCGCCTGTTTCGACGCGTGGGCGAGCAGCTTGGTGGTGTCGAATTCCTCGACCGACATCCGGCGGAAATCGTTGTGCAGTTCCATGATTCATTCTTTCCCTAGCCGGTGACCACGAAAAGCTCTTCACCCCGACGCAGCACTTCGAAGGATTTCAAACGCAGCTTGCGGTTACCGACGCATTCGCCGGTCTTGATGTCGTATTCGTAGCCGTGCCAGGGGCAAACGAAGTGCGCTTCATCGGGTGAAAACCGCTGCCCGCGCCAGGTCCGGTCGGGCGCCAGCACGTCTTCGACCTTGTTCATGATGACGCCCTCGCAGCACGGGCCGCCCTGGTGCAGGCAGAGATTCTCGTAGGCGTAGAACTTTCCCTGCCAATGAAACACGCCAATCTCGACGCCGCCATGGAATACGATGCGGCGATCGCCCTCGGCGAAGTCTGCAACCTTTTCGACGAACACTTCCGGCATGCTTTGGCTCCCGTTCCCACGCTCATTTGAGCATGCCGACGACCTCGCGTACAACCTCGGCTGGCGTGGCGTAGAGTTCGGACACGAGCTTCTGCACCTCGGTACCGGACACCGGCATGATCTCGAGTCGCGCCTTCTTCGCCTCGGCGAGGAGTTCAGGGTCGGCCATCGCCTTCAGGAATGCCGCGCGCAGGACGTCGGCCCTATCCTGCGGCACGCCGGGCGGCGCCAAGAACGGATAGGCGATCTGCTGGCGCGCGAACACGAGCCTCAGGATTGTGCGTTCCTGCTCGGTCTTTGCCAGATCCACGACCAGCGGCACGTCCGGCAGGTCGGGATGCTTGTTGAGCGCGAGCTGGATCAGAAGGTTGACCCGCTTGCGCGCGATCCACTCCTGCCGCGTCGCCTGCACGCTCGACCATGACCAGCCACAGCGGCCGCCGACCTCGCCGCGCTCCATCGCGAGCAGCATCTCGTTGCCGCCGCGGTATCCGCCCACGAGCCGCATGCGGGTGCCAAGCACACCATTGATGATCCTGCTGAACTGATAGGCGTCGGCGCCCGCGCCGGAATGGGCGACGACGAGCTCCTTGGCCCGCATGTCCTCGAACGTCGCGATACCGCTCGTGTGCCACGACACGCAGAGGCTGACCTCGCTGCTGGCGCTGCCGACATAGGTGAACCGCGTCGCGTCGAACTGCGCCGCCTGGTTGCCGAACAGCGGCTCGAAGGCGGTGGCGCGATAGATGGTTCCGAAGCTCGTGCCGTCGCGGGGCGCCGTGTTGTAGAGGAGGTTGGCAAGCCGCAACCCGCCGGCCCCTTCAATGTTCTTCGGCACGATCGTCGGATTGCCCGGAATGTACCTGCCCATGTGACGGGCCAGCATGCGGGCATGCGCGTCGTAGCCGCCCCCCACGGTCGAACTGATGCCCAGCTCGATGGTCCGCCCCTTGTAGAACACGGCCGGTGTTTGCGCCGCTGCATCAAGGGCGGAAAGTGCGATCTGCATCGCAACGGCGGTGGCGGGGATCGTCAGACGCATGATGTCTCGCTGCCATCTTTTGACGGAAGAGGGTACAACAGCCGCTGCGCGGCAATCGTCATTCCCGAGTTCCGAGTACCGATTGTTACAATCGTCAGGCCGATGGAAAGGTTGTTGAAACCATAGTTCCTGCAACGGGTGTGCCGCCCGGTCCAGTTCACGACTTTCTTTAGGTGGATTCACGTATTTTTACCGCAGTGAAGCATAAGCCTTCGCAATGGGACAACAAGGCTTCTCCATTTCAGGCTTGATTGGTGGCGGCGCGATGAATCTCGATCTCAATACCCTGTTTCTGGTTACGATCTATGTCGAGGCGATCCTCGGGCTGCTGCTCTTGTTCGCCTGGATCCAGAACGCCCAGATCCGGGCGGTCGCCTGGTGGGGATGTGCCCATCTGATGCGGGCGGGGTCGGTCGTGCTGTTCGGCCTGTACGGCTCGGTGTCGCAAGCGATCTCGATCGATCTGGCCAATGCGCTGTTGTTCCTGGCCTTTGCCATCACCTGGACCGGCGCGCGCGTCTTCGACGGGCGCAAGCCGCTGCCCATGTACATCGTCGCCGGTTCGGTCATTTGGGTGATCGTCGCGCATCTGCCGAGTTTCGCCGGCGAGATGGAGATGCGCTTCCTGCTGGCGTCTGGAATCATCACCACCTATACTTGGCTGACCGCATATGAATTCTGGCGCGGGCGCAGCGAGGCCCTGGTGTCACGCTGGCCGGCGATCTTCATGCTGTTCGCGCACGGCTCGCTCTATCTTCTGCGCACGCCGCTTGCTGCGATGCTGCCGTGGTCGCCGACCAGCCAGGTGTTCGAGAGCGTCTGGCTCACCGTGCTGAGTTTCGAAGCACTGCTGTTCACAATCTCGATCGCCTTCATCTTCCTGGCGATGGCCAAGGAGCGCACCGAGTATCGCCACCGGACCGCGGCCATGGTCGACCCGCTCACCGGCATCGCCAACCGCCGCTCGTTCCTGCACGACGCCGCGGACATGACCAAGCGTCACGCGACGTCGTCGGCGCCGATCGCCGTGCTGCTGATGGACCTCGATCATTTCAAGTCGATCAACGATCGCTTCGGTCACGCCATCGGCGATCGCGTGTTGCAGGTGTTCGCGCAAAGCACGCGGGAGACGATCCGTTCGACCGACCTGTTCGGCCGCCTGGGTGGGGAGGAATTTGCCGCTGTGCTGGGCAACGTCAAGCGCGAGGACGCGGTTGCGCTGGCGGAGAGCATCCATCAGCATTTCGTCGAGGCGGCGGCCTACGTCGACGGATATGCGGTGGGGGCGACTGTCAGCATCGGCGTGGTGCTCAGTCAGGACACGACGCTCGACATGCCGGAACTGCTCGCGCAGGCCGATCAGGCGCTCTACTACGCCAAGGAACGTGGCCGCAACCGCGTCGAGGTTGCCACTTTCGACCTCATGCACAAGCGCAAAGATACGGCCTCGCCGCGTCTCGTCACCGCGAGGAGCGCGGCCTGACCTGCGCTGCTCCTTCCAAGTGACCGGTCCGGTCCAGTGAACTTGGTCCGCTAGCTTTGGGTCGGCGGGCAATCATGCGTTCGCCGAGCACTGATGCAGCCTGACAACGGCAAGCCGACTGCGATGGCAGCCGGCTGCCGATCGAGCGGTTCGGCCCGCTTGCGATGGTCCGCATCAGGGCTCCAGCCAAGGATGGCAAGCATCACAAAGAATCCGACGACATAGGCAACGGCCACATGCCAGCCGTGGCGTAGCCAAAGCCCGACGGATTTGGCCTCCGGATACATATTGGACAGCGCGACGCCGGCCGAGGAGCCGAACCAGATCATGGAACCGCCGAAGCCGACGGTATAGGCCAGATAGCCCCAGTCGTAGCCGCCCTGCTTGATGGCCAGCGCGGTGAGCGGAATGTTGTCGAACACCGCCGACAGGAACCCCAGGCCGAGTGCGGTCTGCCACGAGGCGTGGGGGAGTTCCTCGACCGGCATCAGCGACGCGCAGGTGACAAGCGCCAGGAGGAAAACGGTGCCCTTGAACGTCTCGGGCATGATCGACCAGTCAGGCCGCCGCAAAGGGGTGGCGGCGAGGATCACCACCCACACCGCCAGCCCGATCACGGGGACGACGTCGAGCAGTGCCGGGAACCGCAGGTTGGCGGTCACATTGGCGAGGATCGCGACGATGAGGATGGCGGCGACGATGCCGACGCGGATCCACTCGATCCGAAGGCCCACCGGCGCGTCCCGCACGATCGGGGAGTAGCGGTGCTGCTGAAGTGCGGCCGGAATGGCGAATACGGCGAGTGCGACGACCGCAGCGACATACGCATCGACCACCGTAAGCGGACTGATGCCGCTGATCCACATCATGGTCGTCGTGGTGTCGCCGACCACGCTGCCGGATCCGCCGGCATTGGAGGCTGCGACAATGGCGGCAAGGTATCCAATGTGGACCTTGCCGCGGAACACATGCCGCGCCATGGTTCCGCCGATCAGCGCGGCTGCAATATTGTCGAGGAAGCTCGACAGCACAAACACGATGGCAAGGAGCGCAACGCCGCCCTTCCAGTCGTCGGGCAGGTAGGCGGGCATCGTGTCCGGCACCTTGCTCTCTTCGAAGTGCCGGGAGAGGATCGCGAATCCCATCAGCAGCAGGAACAGGTTGGCCAGGATCACCCACTCGTGCTGCATGTGCAGCGCGAATCCGCCGAGCCCGGCGCCGAATTTGAAGCCGGTGAAGATCAGCTTGTAGAGCGAGATCGCCGCGAGCCCCGCGAGCGCCACTTGGAGCGTATGGTGGTGGAAGAGGGCGACGCCAAGCAGCGTCAGGCCGAACAGGA
>Ga0073934_10006818_pt1 | contig 16335 bp, 16 predicted proteins | sample LarsenN4metaG_FD_76834 | JGI IMG/M metagenome (GOLD analysis project Ga0073934, IMG submission 76834) | Hot spring sediment bacterial and archeal communities from British Columbia, Canada, to study Microbial Dark Matter (Phase II) - Larsen... ...
GCCGCGCGGATCACTTCGGTGTCCGGCGCGCCGCCGCCGGCATCGACCGGCAGATGCCGCTTGTAGAAGCGCTCCAGCGTGAGCGGGCCGGAGACCTCGGCGAAGAACTTGTCGTTGAACCAGCTCATCAGCCGCCGGACCTCGACCCGCGGGCCCATGTCCTGCGGCATCAGCCGGCGATCGCCGAGCTTGGCGCCATAGGCTTCATCGAGGTATTCCGCCACGATCGGCGCGCCGGGCACCGGCGGCTGGCCCTCGTCGACCAGCACCGGCGTCGTCCCCGCCGGATTCATCACCAGGAAATCGCGCCGCCGCTCCCAGGTGCGCTCCTCGATCAGGCGCACCTCGATCCCATACTCGTTCAGGACGAGGCGCACGAAGCGCGAATGCGGGCAGAAGATGTGGTGGAACAGTGTGGGCATGCGGGTGCCGTTAACGATTTCGACTCGTTGGTACCATTGTCACGAAAGCCCGCAGTTGTGCAATTTTCCGGCTTTTTCGTTGCCAGAGGGTTGATGTTGCGGGAAAAGCGCTCAGGGGACGATTCACCAACCTTTTGCGCGACCGGGGCCATCCGGCGATGGCTTGCCCCGTTGTCTCGCGGAGACCAGCAATGTCATTCGACCTTTTCAAGGCCGTCGTCCTCGGCATCGTCGAGGGGCTCACCGAGTTCATCCCGGTTTCCTCGACCGGCCACCTGCTGCTGGCCAACCGCGTGCTCGGCGTGCAGCCGGGAACCGAGCGGTTCTGGGACACCTTTGCGGTCCTGATCCAGTTCGGCGCGATCCTGGCGCTGCTGTCGATCTATTTCGCGCGGCTGTGGCAGCTCGCGACCGGGTTCTTCACCGATCCGGCCGCGCGCCGCTTCGTCTTCGGCGTGCTGCTTGCGTTCCTGCCGGCCGCCGTGGTGGGGGCGCTGGCGCATGGCTTCATCAAGGACGTGCTGTTCAACGTCTGGATCATCTGCTTCACCCTGATCGTGGGGGGCGTCGTCCTTTTGTGGATCGACAAGCTCGACCTCGCGCCGCGCTATGACGACGTCACCAGGTATACGATGTCGATGTATTTCGTGATCGGCGTGGCGCAGATCGTGTCCATGATCCCGGGCGTGTCGCGCTCCGGCACCACCATCGTATCGGGCATGCTGCTGGGCGCCGACAAGCGCTCGTCCGCGGAATTTTCGTTCTGGCTGGCGATGCCGACCATGGCCGGCGCCTTCGTCTGGGACATGTACAAGAGCCGCGCCTACCTGAACTTCGACAATTCGCTGATCGTGGCGGTCGGCTTTGCGGTGTCGTTCGTCTCGGCCTGGATCGTAGTGAAGACGTTTCTCGGCTACGTGCAGCGCCACGGCTTCGGCCTGTTCGCGTGGTGGCGCGTCATCGTCGGCACGCTGGGATTGATCCTGCTGGCGCTAGGCTATTGAGAGCCGCCGCACCGGGCGTTACTGCGCGATCACGTCCTTCGATACCGCTCGCACGTCGCGCGTGCCGGTCAGCGCCATGCTCACTTCGAGCTCGGCGCGGATCAGATCGAGCGCACGCTTCACGCCCGCCTCGCCGCCGGCCGCCAGCCCATAGAGGAACGCGCGGCCGATCAGGCAGCCGCGCGCGCCGCGCGCCAGCGCCTTGAGCACGTCCTGGCCCGAGCGCACGCCGCCGTCGAACAACACGTCGAGCCGGTCGCCGACCGCCGCCGCGGTCCCCGGCAGAGCCTCGATCGACGAGCGCGCGCCGTCGAGCTGGCGGCCGCCATGGTTGGACACCACGATGCCGTCGGCGCCGGCCACTGCCGCAAGCTTCGCGTCCTCCGCGTCCAGGATGCCCTTGAGCACCAGCTTGCCCGGCCAGACGCCGCGCACCCAGTCGATGTCGCGCCAGTTGAGCGTGCGGTCATAGTTCTCGTTCGCCCAGCTTCCCGACAGCACCGCGCCCTGCGCCTTGCCCTGGCCCTTGAGGTAGCGATCGACATTGCCGAACGAGCGGCGGCGCGAGCGCAGCACGTCGATCGCCCAGCGTGGGCGCATCGCCAGATCGAAGGCGTTGCGCAGCGTCAGCCGCGGCGGAACGGTCAGGCCGTTCTTGATGTCCATGTGGCGCTGTCCGCGCATCGGCAGATCGACGGTGACGAACAGCGCCGGACAGTTCGCCGCTTTCGCCCGCTCGATCATCTCGCGGCAGAAGCCGCGGTCGCGGAACATGTAGAGCTGATACCAGAACGGCTGCGAGGTCGCCTCGCGCACGTCCTCGATCGTGCAGATCGACATGGTCGACAGGCACAGCCGCGTACCGGCGGTTTGCGCGGCGCGTGCCCCCTGCACCTCGCCGTCGCGGGCGAACAGGCCGGCCATGCCGGTCGGCGCGATCGCAACCGGCAGCGAAACCTCCTCGCCGAGCAGCGTGGTTGCGACCGAAATCTGCGAGACGTCGACCAGCACGCGCTGGCGCAGCCGGATGGCGTCGAGGTCGGCGCGGTTGGCCGCGAGCGTCAGCTCGTCATAGGAGCCGCGCTCGCAGTAGTCGAACAGGGCGCGCGGCAGCCGCCGCCGCGCAATCTGCCGCAGGTCTTCGATGTTGGTGACGACGGCCATCAGGCGCGGATCACGTCACGCCGTCCTTGACCTTGAACTGGCCGGTCTTGCGGAAGCGCCAGAGATAGGTCGGGGCGATCGCCTCCATCGCCGTCGGCGCGATGCCGAGCCCTTCGAGGGTGCGGCCCTCGCGCCTGGCCTGCTCGCTCACGACGTTGTCGGTCTTGAGCAGCTCGACCTGGTCGGGTGTCAATGGCGGTTTCGGCAAGAATTGCAGGAACCAGGCCTGCAGCTGCGCAAGCGCGAACGGCAGCGGCACCAGGAGCCGCCTGCGCCCGGTGGTCGCCAGCACGTATTGCAGCAGCTCCTTGAAGGTCTTCACCGCGGGGCCGCCCAGTTCGTAGACGGTTCCGGGGCGGGCGCGGCCTTCCACCGCTTCGACCACGGCGGCCGCCACATCGCCCACATAGACCGGCTGGAACCGGGTGTGGCCGCCGCCGACCAGCGGCAGCGCCGGCACGAAGCGGGCGAGCGAGGCAAAGCGGTTGAGGAAATCGTCCTCCGGGCCGAACACCACCGACGGACGGAAGATCGTCGCCGTGGGCTGCGCCGCCAGCACGAGCTTCTCGCCCATGCCCTTGGAGCGGGCATAGGCCGACGTTGCGGTCTCGTCGGCGCCGATGGCGGACACATGCACCATGCGCGCGCCGAAGGCCGATGCCGCCAGCGCCACCGATTCGGCGCCGGTCGCCTGCACCGCATCGAACCGCTGGCGCCCGCGCTCGAACAGGATGCCGCAGAGATTGATCACGACGTCCGCGCCGCGCGCCGCCGCCTCGACCGAGGCCGGATAGCGCAGGTTGGCCTGCACCGCATGGATCTGCCCGACCCGGCCGAGCGGCTGGAGATGGCCGGCCAGTTCCGGCCGCCGCACCGCGACGCGGATGCGGTAGCCGCGCTTGCACAGCGCGCGGATGATGTGGCGGCCGAGGAAGCCCGACCCGCCGTAGACGGTGATCAGCGTATCGACATTGGCCTGGGTGATGTGGGCCTGGGTGATGTCGGGCTGGGCCATGCGCGGGCCTTGCGGTGTCGGGCGGGCTTGCTCACGGCGCGAATACAGGATCGGCCGGGGCCTGTACAGGGCATCGCGGCGGGCCGTGCCGGGGCCGCTTGGGCCGCTTGCGCGCATTTGACAAGGCGAAACGGCAACCTTACCTATCGCGCCAGTGCCCAGGTGGCGGAATTGGTAGACGCACTAGTTTCAGGTACTAGCGGTGAGAGCCGTGGAGGTTCGAGTCCTCTCCTGGGCACCACAAAAAAATCACGGAGTCATTTCAATAACTTGCAAGTTCGATTTTTCGTCGGTTAGGCATCGAACTTCACATTGTCCGTCGAGAGCACGCGAAAATCTCTGCACCAACAGAGCGAAGCCTGGGTAAGTTCCTGGGTAACTCTTTGGATGTCCACACTGCGCACTTGCGCGTTTTCTGTGCCGTGTTTCAATGAAGATATATTCGCTAATCGAAATTACTTATATGTCTGATTCAAGTGGTGCACTAACGCAGAACACTATCGGCGAAATCCGCGTTCGCACTCAATTTAATCCGAGTGCCAACAACGATGTTGACGTCATCAAACAAAGGACGGCAGAGCTGATCAATCTTTGTGACCACATCAAGCACAAAGACCCTCGGCTCATTGCTCTCGCACAAACAGCTTACGAAGAAGCAGCAAAGTGGGCAGTGAAGGCAGCTACGTGATCCAAAAATAACGGGCGGCACGAATACCGCCCGCGTAGTCTCGTGTCAGGAGAAAATTCAGGCGCTCTTCTTGCGCAGCTTCTCGGCGGCCTCGCGGCTGCCGACGTGCTTCTTCTCCTTCAACACCTCGCTCACTCGGCCCGAGTTGACGCCGAAGTGCGCCGCGATGTCGTGCTGGTAGTGACCAGCCCAACTCATCAGCCACACCTGGACGGCCTCGTCGAAGGTGAGCGTGGTCTTGTGGTTGTCGTTCGCGGAGTCTGTCCGCATCTTCTGTCAGCCTTTCGTGAAATCCCCAGGGCCGCTTGACCTTTCCCGCGAACAGGGCATTACTCCGAATGCTACATGGCCAATGGCCCTAGGGGTCGTTGGTTCCGAACGGAGAGCCGGGCGCCTTTTGGGAGGAGAGCCCGGCTTTTCCGTCACGGCCGAAGCGAATCTCCAGCCGTGCCGGGAGGTTGACCAGGAACCGCGAGCTCCGCAAGTGCGCCGGCCGCAACTCCCCCTGTTTATCCAATGACTTCCAGGGAAAAGTCTTTGCTCATCGTGCACCACCGTGCCCCGCCATCTGCCCAAAAATGTCTGGGTAACAGCATGGGTAAGCCAGTTGCCATGACCATCGAAATGCAAGTATCATCAGTTACTTAGATGGGCTAGGTGTCATCCTCTCCTGCACCATCCCTTCCTGACAATCGTAAGCAGACTACCGGCTGAACGGCGTCGGCGCGCGCTGCTCGACCAGCTCGCGATGGCGGGCGTTCAGGCGCGCGTCGCGCTGGCTCACCAGCGCGCTCACGCAATCGTCGTGCGCCTTGCTGCCGGGCTGGTGGCCGCGGGCGGCGCATCGCTCATTGTCGATCTGCGCCTGCCGCTCGGGAGACGTCGCACAACCGGCAGCAAGCAGGGCGAGCGCCAACCCGGCGGCAATCCGGCAGCGGATGTCAGGCATTGATGGCACGCCCCCGTTCAAGGCGCGGGCAGGTAGCGGGCAATTGCGCTGAATTTCGGGCGTCCGCGGGGGCGCGTCCGACCGGCGCCACCCGCGCCAGAGAAGAAGGCGTCTGGTCGACGATTGTCCGCGCCCAGCGCCATTGGGGTATTGATTGAGCCGCCTGGCGCCATAAGGGTCCGGGCTTGGGCGCGCGGCGTCACGACCGGCAGAAATCGGGTGGGCGAAACGCAGGCTGCAGCCTAGATGGAGAGCCACAATGGAGGCCGCCATGCTCGCGCCCGACCGCGTTCCCGATCCGGCACCGCTGCGGGCGGCAGCGCGCGATTACGACACCGTCCGCCGCGCCATCGCCTTCATCTCCGAGCAGTGGCGCAGCCAGCCGGAGATCGAAGCGATCGCGCAGGCCTGCGGCGTCACCGCCACCGGGCTGCACCACCTGTTCCGCCGCTGGGCCGGGCTGACGCCGAAGGCCTTCCTGCAGGCGATCACGCTCGACCGGGCGCGCGCCTTGCTGCGCGAGTCCGCAAGCGTGCTCGACGCCGCCTACGAGGTCGGCCTGTCGGGGCCGGGCCGCCTGCACGACCTGTTCGTCACCCACGAGGCGATGTCGCCGGGCGAATGGAAGGCGGGCGGCGAAGGCCTCACGCTGCACTACGGCTTCCACCCTTCCCCGTTCGGCACCGCACTGCTCATGGCGACGCCGCGCGGGCTTGCCGGCCTCGCCTTCGCCGATCCCGGCGACGAGCAGGCGGCGCTCGCCGACATGCGCAGCCGCTGGCCGAAGGCGCGCCATGTCGAGGATGCCGCGCGCACGGCGCCGCTCGCCCGCCGCGTGTTCGATCCGTCGCTGTGGCGCGCCGAGGAGCCGCTGCGCGTGGTGCTGATCGGCACCGACTGGGAGGTGCGGGTGTGGGACGCGCTGCTCAGGATTCCGATGGGACGGGCCACGACCTACTCGGACATCGCCCGCAAGGTCTGCGCCGAACGGGCTGCGCGCGCGGTCGGCGCCGCGGTCGGCAAGAATCCGATCGCCTTCGTGGTGCCGTGCCACCGCGTCCTCGGCAAGAGCGGCAAGCTCACGGGCTATCACTGGGGCGTCACGCGCAAATGCGCGATGCTGGGCTGGGAAGCGGGCCGCGCCGGCGCGGCGTGATTACCGCGCCAGGGCCGCCAGATCGATGGTCGGCGCACCGGCACGCGGGAAGTCGCCCTTGCGGTAGGCGGCGAGCGTGTCGGGATTCTGCGCGTCCATGAAATCGGCGAGCGCCGTATAGGTGATGCAGCGAACCTCCGGCAGGCCGCAGATCATGCGCGCGAACGCGCGCAGCGCCTCGCGATAGGCGCCGTGCTGATAGTCGGAGAAGTGGTGCCCGATATGCAGCGGCGCGCGATTGCCGGTGTAGTTCTTCCTGAAGTAGTCGAGATAGGTCTGGATCATCTGCTCGCGGAAGTGGGCGCGGCGCGCCGGATCGGGGCTGGGAAAGCCGCCGGACTGCGCCACCAGGAAATTGTAGTCCATCGAGATGGTGCCCTTGCCGGTGCCGTTGATGCGCAGGTTTGCGAGGTCGAAGCGCCAGAGGCCGTCGATCTTCTGCGGCCAGGCGGTGGCGCTGCCGACGCCGCTGGTGTCGTAGCGGAAGCCCGCATTGCGCAGCGCCGGGAACAGGCCTGCGCTCTTGGCCAGGTAGGGAGCCCGGAAGCCGACAATGTCGGTCAGCGGAAACGCAAGCCTGACCGTGTCGCCGAAGCCGTTGTTCGGGCCGACCTGTGCGGCCAGGTCGTTGAAGGCGCGGAATTCCTGGCTCCATTCCGCCGCCGACCAGGTGCGGCCGTCGAAATGGCCGACCGCGTGCGACGCGATCTCGTGCCCGCGAGCGCGCAGCGCGTTGATGTATTCGACCCGCCGCCGCACGTCGTCCGGCGTGCCGCCGAAATTGATGCTGGAATAGCCGCGGCGCTGGCGCGGACCCTCGTAGACGCCGCGATTGGCGTTGGCGACGAAGTTCACGCCGCTCACGAAGAACGTAAAGCGGACGCGATCGCGTTCGCTGTTCATGCCGGCGGCGAAGTCGGACCATTCCTGCCAGCGTTCGAGCTCGGTGCAGTTGTCGAACGCCATCAGCACGAACTGCGGCGGTCGCTCGACGGCGGTTTGCGCATTCGCTGCGGCCGGGTTCGCAAGCAGCAATGCCGAGAGGAGCACGATCGGTCTCATGCCCAGCTTTAAGGGGCATGATCCCGATCGCCAGCAACGACGGCTTGAAGTTTACGTTAGCAGGAAAGCCTAACGCTCCGCCGGTAAGGTTGACGCGGCGGCGCGCGCGCCGGCGCGCTCAATCGCGCGCGCCCTGCGCGGTGGTGATCGGCGCGGCGAGCGCGGCGGCACGCGGGAAATCGCCCTTGCGGTAGGCCGCCAGCGTCGCGGCGCTCTGCCGCTCCAGGAAGTCGGTGAGCGCGGCATAGGTGTCGCACCGCACTTCCGGCAGCCCGCAGACCCGCCGCGCGAAGATCTTGAGCGCCTCGCGATAGATGCCGTCACCATAGTCGAGGAAGTGATGGCCGATATGGAGCGGCGCGCGGTTGCCGGAATAGTTGGCCCGGAAGTAGTCGAGATAGGCCTCGACCATCTGGTCGCGGAACCGATCGCGATGCTTCGGGTCGAAACCGAACCGGTCGTTGCGGATCGGCTGGCCGATGGACCGCGACTGCATCGCAAAGACATTGTAGTCGACCGCCAGCGTGACCTTGTTGAGCGCGGGAATCCTGATCAACCCGGTCCTGTAACGCCACAGGCCGTCGATCCTCTGCGGCCACTCGGTGGCCGGGGCACTGCCGCTGGCATCATAGCGGAAGCCGTCCGCCTTGAGCGCGGGGTAGAGTCCGGGGCCCGGCTGGAAGAACGGCGCGCGAAAGCCGCGCACCGGCAGCGGAACAGTCAGCGCCACGTCGGGCATGCCATTGGCCGGCCCGACATTGGCCAGCGCGTCGCTGAAGGCGCGGAGTTCCCGCGCCCACTCGGCCGGCGACCAGTGGCGGCCGTCGAAATGGCCGACCGCATGCGAGCCGATCTCGTGGCCCTGCCGGGCGGCCTCGTTGGCGAGCGCGACGCGAGCGCGGACGTCGGCGGTGGTGCCGCCGAATTCCAGCGTGGCGTAGCCGCGCCGCTGGCGCGGCCCCTGGTAGAGGTTGCGATGGGCGTCGGCGATGAAATTGATGCCGGTGACAAAATAGGTGAAGCGGACGCGCGCACCGGTTTCGTCGAGCGCGGCCGCGAAGTCCCGAAATTCCGCCCAGCGTTCGAGGATGGTGCAGTTGGAGAACGACATCACCACGAACTGCGGCGGCCGCTCGACCGGCGTCGTCTGCGCCTGCGCGCCACACCAGGTGGCCGGCAGCAGGACGGCGAGGAGGAGAGCCTTCTTCATGCCGCCGTCTAAGGGGCATGACTGCCGGCAAGCTCAACAAGCTTCCGGAGTTTACGTTAGCGGACAGCCTTAACGGCGCGCGGCGTCGATTGACCGGCCGGTTGCAATCGCGCAAAACGGCGCCATCTGACGTTCATCAATCGCTGTCCATGGCCGGCATCTCGCGCGGCGGCGTGGGCCAAGGTTGGCGCGAAGGACAAGCCCATGCAGCGGCGGCGGCCGGTGATGCTTGCGATCCTGGACGGGTGGGGCTGGCGCGAGGACCCGTCCGACAACGCCGTGCGGCAGGCGCGTACGCCCAATTTCGACCGGCTGTGGAACGCCTGCCCGCACGCCTTCCTGCGCACCTCCGGCAACGACGTGGGTCTGCCGCAAGGCCAGATGGGCAATTCGGAAGTCGGCCATCTCAATATCGGCGCCGGCCGCGTGGTGATGCAGGACCTGCCGCGTATCGGCGATGCGGTGGCGAGCGGCGAGATCGGGAGGCAGCCGGCGCTTCAGGACCTGATCGCGCGGTTGCAGGAGAGCGGCGGCACCTGCCACCTCATGGGCCTGGTCTCGCCCGGAGGCGTACATTCGCACCAGGACCACGCGGCGGGCCTTGCGAGAATCCTGGCCGCAGCCGGGGTGCGGACATGCGTGCATGTCTGGACCGACGGCCGCGATACCCCGCCGCAATCCGCCGGCGACGACGTCGCGCGCCTGCTCGCGGCACTTCCGAAAACGGTGCCGGTCGCCACCGTCAGCGGCCGCTACTATGCGATGGACCGCGACAAGCGCTGGGAGCGCGTGGCCAAGGCCTACGCGGCCATGGTTGAGGCTGACGCGCCGAGGTTTCCCGACGCCGGTGCGGTGGTCGCCGCCGCCTATGCGGACGGCAAGTTCGACGAATTCATCATTCCGGCCGCGGTCGGAGACTATGCCGGCATGCGCGATGGCGACGGCGTGCTGTGCTTCAATTTTCGCGCCGACCGCGTGCGCGAGATTCTCACCGCCATCCTTGACCCGGATTTCAATGGCTTTGCGCGGCCGCGCGTCGTCAGGCTCGCCTGCGCCGTCGGGATGACGCAGTATTCCGACGAGCTCGATGCCCGCATGCAGACGATCTTCCCGCCGCAGTCGCTGGAGAAGATTCTCGGCGAGATCGTTTCCGCCGCCGGCCGCACGCAGCTGCGCACGGCCGAGACCGAGAAATATCCGCACGTCACCTACTTTCTGAACGGCGGGCGCGAGCAGCCGTTCCCCGGCGAGGACCGCATCATGGTGCCCTCACCGAAGGTGGCGACCTACGATCTTCAGCCGGAAATGTCGGCGCCGGAGCTGACCGACAAGGTCGTCGCCGCCATCGAGTCCGGCAAATACGACCTGATCGTGCTCAACTACGCCAATCCCGACATGGTCGGCCACACCGGCTCGCTGCCGGCGGCGATCAAGGCGGTGGAGACGGTCGATACCGGGCTGGGACGGATCGCCGACGCCATCGAACGCGCCGGCGGCGCGCTGGTCGTCACCGCCGATCACGGCAATTGCGAGATGATGCGCGATCCGGACACCGGCGGACCGCACACCGCGCACACCACCAATCCGGTGCCGCTGGTCCTGCTCGGCGCGCGCAACCGCGCGCTGGTGGCGGAAGGGCGCCTCGCCGACATCGCGCCGACGCTGCTGGAATTGATGGAACTGCCGCAGCCGAAGGAGATGACCGGCGTGTCGCTCTTGCGGGGCGACGGTGCTTAGTCTGGACACGCCACTGCGCCTTCAATCGAACAGCTCGACCAGAAACCATCCGATCGCACGCGCCACCGTATAGGCCGCGAAGGCTGCGACCGGCAGCAGCAATGCGACGCCATAATACTCGTTGCGGTCGTCAAGGTCGGTCTGATGCCAGCCGTCGAGCCCCGCTCGGGCGGCAATCACGAGTAGCGGCACGGCGATAACAATGCCGGCCCAGTGCGCCGCGCGGTGGAATCTCCGGCCACGAACGAGGAGCACGGGCGCAACCTCGACTACACGTCGCCCAGCCCCAGCACGTCCGCCATCGAATAGAGGCCGGGCCTCTGTCCGCGCGCCCACAGCGCCGCATGCACCGCCCCGCGCGCGAAGATTATGCGATCCTCGGCCTTGTGGGTGAGCTCGATGCGCTCGGCCGTGCCGGCGAAGATCACGGAGTGGTCGCCCACGACGGTGCCGCCGCGCAGCGATGCAAAGCCGATGTCCCCTTTGTTGCGCGCGCCGGTCTCGCCGTCGCGCCCGCGGATCGAGCGCTGCGCGAGATTGACGCCACGGCCATCGGCGGCCGCGCGGCCGAGCATCAGCGCGGTGCCGGAGGGCGCGTCGATCTTCTTGTTGTGGTGCATCTCGACGATCTCGATGTCGAAATCCTCGCCGAGCGTGGCCGCCACGCGCCTGGTGAGCGCCGCGAGCAGGTTGACGCCCATGCTGAAGTTGCCGGCCTTCACGACGACGGCCCGCTTGGCGGCTTCCGCGATCAGCGTCTCGTTCTCGCCGGAGAACCCCGTGGTGCCGAGGACGAGAATCTTGCCCGCGCGCGCGACGATCTCGGCATGGATCACGCTTGCCGCCGGCACCGTGAAATCGACCAGCGCATCGGCGGACGCCAGCAGTGCCGTCACGTCGGTCGTGACCGTGATTCCGTTCCGGCCGAGCCCGGCCAATTCCCCGGCGTCGCGCCCGACCGCGGCCGAGGCCGGCGCATCGACCGCGCCCGCAACGACGGCACCATCGGCGGCCGTGATCGCCTGGATCAGCGTGCGTCCCATGCGCCCGCCGGCGCCGGCCACGATCAGCCGCATATCGGACATCGCTCTGCTCTTCCGCTCGTCCCCGCGGAAGCGGGGACCCGGGGAGGACACTACTGGATTCCCCCACGCGCGGGAATGAGAGCCGGACGCGAGTGCGCCCATCAGGTCTGCGGGCCGTCGTAGCCTTCGATGACGAAGAGGTCGAATTCGGCCCTGCCCCGCCGCAGCGCCGCGGCGGCCTGATATTCGGGCGAGCGGTAGCAGGCCAGCGCGGCGTCGTAGCTCGGGAATTCCAGCACCACGGTGCGCGCCCGCACCGCCCCCTCCACCATCTCCTGCGCGCCGCCGCGCACCAGGAAGCGGCCGCCGAACTTGGCGAACGCCGCCGCATTGGCGGCGACGTAGGCCTTGTAGCCTTCGGGATCGGTCACATCCGCATGGGCGATCCAGTAGCCCTTGCGCGCGGCGGCCGCAGGCGGCGTTGGCGCCGGCGGTTGCGCGCCGTCGTAACCCTCGACGATCAGGAATTCGGAGACGGCGTTCTTGAGCCGCAACGGCTTCGCTCGCTGGTATTCGGGCGAGCGGTAGCAGGCGAGCGCGGCGGCGTAGTCCGGGAATTCGCGCAGCACGTTGCGGCTGCGGGCGCGGCCTTCGACCGGCTCGTGCCGGCCGCCGCGCACCAGCGCCGTTCCGCCGAACTTGTGGTGCGCCTCCACCGTGCCGGCGAGGTAGGACTTGTAGCCCTCCGGGTCGTTCACATCGATGTGCACGACCCAATAGCCCTTGGGCATCTGCGCCTCCCCCTAGCCTGCCGCCGCCGCGATCTCCGCAACGATCGCCTGCGCCGCCGCCTTCGGATCGCTGGCGGCGATCACGGGACGGCCGACCACGAGGTAATCGGCGCCGGCCTTGATTGCCTCCGTCGGCGTCATGATGCGCTTCTGGTCGTCGGCCACGGACGTTGCAGCCCGGATGCCGGGCGTCACCAGCACCATGCCCGGACCGAGCGTGGGCTTGATCAGCTCGGCCTCCGCCGCCGAACAGACGATCCCGTCGACGCCGATGTCGCGCGCCTGCGCGGCGCGCTCGGCGACCAGCTCCGGCACGGTGAAGTCGTAGCCGGCGGCGGCAAGATCGGCGTCGTCGTAGGAGGTGAGCACGGTGACCGCGAGGATGCGCAGGTTGGTCCCCGCGCGGGCGTCGACGGCGGCGTGCATGGTCTGCGGATAGGCATGCACGGTGAGGAAGGTGGCGCCGAGCTTCGCGATGCTCCTGACGCCCTGGGCAACGGTGTTGCCGATGTCATGCAGCTTCATGTCGACAAACACCCGCTTGCCGGTGTCCGTCAGCGCGCGCGCGAAATCGAGCCCGCCGGCGAAGCCGAGCTGATAGCCGATCTTGTAGAAGGCGACCGAGTCGCCGAGCCGCGCTACCAGGGCCTCGGCCTCGGCCACCGACGGCACGTCCAGCGCGACGATCAGGCGCTCGCGGGGGTCAGGCATTCTCAAGGAATCCTTTTGCGCACGGTGCGGTTCCTTTCCGCTCCGCCCGTTCCCGCGAAGGCGGGGTCCTGGACTTTGCAGCGCCGCAACTGCGGCTTTGCGCCGTCGCGGGAATGAGCGGGAGGGAGCCTGCCATGTCGCTCAGCCCATCATCTGCGCGTATTCGAGCAGCTTCCTGAGCACCGTCTTGAGCTGGGCGGCGGCGCGGGCATCGGTCAGTTCGTCGTTCTCGTCGAATGCGGTTGCCGCGTTCGGGATCGACACCTGCTCCGCGACCACCAGCGCGCGGCAGCCGATCGCCAGCACCTGCCGCAGCGTCAGCAGCGAGTTGAGCGCGCCGGAGCGTCCCGGCGAGGCGCCGCCGATCGCGAACACGCGGTGCTGGAACACCGCGAGCTGCGCCTCGCCCGGCTCGCGCACGGTGGAAATCCAGTCGATCGCGTTCTTCAGAAGCGGCGTGATCGAGGCGTTGTATTCCGGGCTCGCGATGAAGATGCCGCGATGCGCCGCCACGAGCTGCTTGAGCTTGAGCGCGTTGAACGGCGGCCCCGACTTGGCGGCGAGATCGGCGTCGTAGATCGGCAAAGGATAGTCGGCAAGCGAGATGCGGGTGACTTCCGCTTCGGCCCGCGTCAGTTCCTTGGTGGCGAGCGCGGCCAGCCGCACGTTGTAGGATTCGCCGCGCAGCGAGCCGGGAAAAACCAGGATTTTCGGTGGGGCCATGAGCGCCGGGCGACAGGGGACGAAACGACAAAGGACAGATTAGGCCAATTCCTTCTATCTGTCGTCGGTCCTCTGTCCTGCGTCGTCCGCCCGCCGGTAGACCCAGACCCGCGCCGGCGGCAGATTCCGCCACACGCGGCCGGAGGCCTCGGCCCGGATGTGGCCGTGCGAGCGCGGGATCGGCGAGATGGCGTTGTAGGTGAACTGCACGAACGGCGCGCCGGGCTGCATCAGGCTGAACGCCTGGTCGAGCAGCTCGAGCCGAATCTTGAGCGGCTTGTTGAACAGCGGCAGGCCCGACACGAACGCCGCCGCCGGCTCGCGCAGCACGCCGGCGAGCGTCGTGGACAGGCTGTAGGCATCGCCCTGCACGACATTGACTCCGGGAAACCTGGTGCGCAGGAGCTCGCAGAACTGCGGATCGAATTCGACCAGCGTGAGCCGCTCCGGATCGATCCCACGCGCGATCAGCGCCTCGGTGACCGGCCCGGTGCCGGGCCCCAGCTCGACGATCGGGCCGGCGACGGCAGGGTCGACATAGTTCGCCATCACCCGCGCCAGCGCCTTGCCGGACGGCGCCACCGCGCCGACGGTCAGCGGCTTCTCGATCCAGGATTTCAGGAAGCGGAATTCGTCGCGGTTGAGGTTCTTCTGTTCGAAGTCGCGCAGACGCCAGCCGATGCGGCGGCCGAGCGCGCCGCGCTTGAGTTCGATGAAGCGGAGCTGGCGCTCGATCTTTCGCTCAAGTCTTGCCAGGGTGCGCAGCGGCATGGCGATCTCCCGCGAACCGACGGCCTTGGCGCCCGCGGGCGCCCGCTGCCGCCGAAATCTGTCAGCCGGCGCGGCTGAGCAATTCCTTGACCTTGCCGAAGAAGCCGGTCGACTCCGGATGCGTGTCGCGCGACGACAGCCGCTCGAATTCCATCAGCAGCTCGCGCTGCTTCTTGGTGAGCTTCTGCGGGGTCTCGACCACGATCTGCACATACATGTCGCCGACCTGGCGCGAGCGCAGCACCGGCATGCCCTTGCCGTGCAGGCGGAAGCGGCGGCCGGACTGGGTGCCTTCCGGCACCTTCACGCGGGTCTTGCCGCCGTCGATGGTGGGCGCCTCGAACTCGCCGCCGAGCGCCGCCTGCACCATGGAGATCGGGACCCGGCAATGCAGGTCGGCACCGTCGCGCTGGAAGAAGGCGTGCGCGCCGATCGACAGGAAGATGTAGAGGTCGCCGGCCGGTCCGCCGCGCACGCCGGCCTCGCCTTCGCCGGCCAGCCGGATGCGGGTGCCATCCTCGACGCCGGGCGGGATGTTCACCGACAGCGTGCGCTCGCGGGTGACGCGGCCGGAGCCCGAGCAGGACGGGCACGGGTCGTCGATCACCTGGCCGCGGCCCTGGCAGCCGGGGCAGGTGCGCTCCAGGGTGAAGAACCCCTGCGCGTGCCGGATGCGCCCGGCGCCGCCGCAGTGCGGGCAGGCCTTGGGCTTGGAGCCGGCCTTGGCGCCGGTCCCGGAACAGGCCTCGCATGAGACCGAGGTCGGCAGCCGCACCTGGGCGGTCTTGCCCGCGTAGGCCTCTTCGAGGCTGATTTCCATGTTGTAGCGCAGGTCGGCGCCGCGCTCGCGGCCGTCACGGCGGGCACGCCCGCCGCCCATGCCGAAAATGCCCTCGAACAGATCGGAGAACGCGGAACCGAAATCGGCGCTGAACCCGCCCGGGCCCGTGCCGCCCTGCTCGAAGGCCTGATGGCCGAAGCGGTCGTAGGCGGCGCGCTTGTCCGGGTCCCTGAGGACCTCGTAGGCTTCGTTGATCTCCTTGAATTTGTGCTCGCAGTCCTTGTCGCCGGGATTGCGGTCGGGGTGCCATTTCATGGCGAGCTTGCGGAACGCCGATTTGAGCTGGCCGTCGTCGGCGGTGCGCTCAACCTCCAGGACATCGTAGTAGCACCGCTTCGCCATCCCCTCGTCCCGCTCCGCTGCTGCGGCCTGGCCGCCCTGCATCATCTACACCATCACCGGTCAATGAAAAGATACACCCACCCGGACCTGCGTCCGGGTGGGCGATGGCTGCTTGCGAACCTGCCGGGCATCGATTGCCTACCGCAATCGGCTAGGCCGATTTCTTCTTGTTCTTGTCGTCGTCGACCTCGGTGAATTCCGCGTCGACCACGTCGTCCTTCTTCGGCTGCGCGCCTCCAGCCTCGCCGCCCGGACCGGCACCGCCGCCGCCGGCGGCCGCTTCCTGCTGCTGGCGATACATCGCCTCGCCGAGCTTCATGGAGGCCTGCGCCAGCGCATTGGTCTTGGCGGTGATGGCGGCCGAATCGGTGCCTTTCAGCGCCTCCTTGAGGTCGGCAAGCGCATTCTCGATCGCCGTGCGTTCGGCATCCGAGACCTTGGAGCCGTGCTCGGTCAATGCCCGCTCGGTGGAGTGGATCAGCGCCTCGGCGTGATTCTTCGCCTCGACGTCGGCCTTGCGCCGCTTGTCCTCCTCGGCATGCGCCTCGGCGTCCTTGATCATCTTCTCGATGTCGGCCTCGCTGAGACCGCCGGACGCCTGGATGCGGATCTGCTGCTCCTTGCCGGTGCCCTTGTCCTTGGCCTGCACGTTGACGATGCCGTTGGCGTCGATGTCGAAGGTGACCTCGATCTGCGGCACGCCGCGCGGCGCCGGCGGGATGCC
>Ga0073934_10006819_pt1 | contig 16334 bp, 12 predicted proteins | sample LarsenN4metaG_FD_76834 | JGI IMG/M metagenome (GOLD analysis project Ga0073934, IMG submission 76834) | Hot spring sediment bacterial and archeal communities from British Columbia, Canada, to study Microbial Dark Matter (Phase II) - Larsen... ...
CACACTCCCCCACCTCCCCATCTCCCTACGCCCCGAGTTCCCCACCTCCTACTCCCTAGTCTCTTTGATCACTGCTTGCCGAAAACCCAGCACAATCAAGATATTAGCAAGGGTCAAAAAAAATTCTGCACTTCCATGCAACCAATCAACATTTGCCAAAGATTGGTTGTAGTGCAGTTGAGCATAAATCCCAGCTGGGATAGTAACACCGACAAACACCAGGGTACAGTAAAATCCGTATAACGCCAACCGTGGCATTTGCTTGACTCTGCTAATAAACCACAAGAAACCCAAGTAGGGAAACAGTGACAGGATAAATAGGGTTTCTTTTGAAATCATTGCTTCGATTTAATACCTTCTGTAGAAGTTACTTGAGTGACTATATCTGTAGATTTAGCATTGCGCCAAATCCACACCGCAGCCGCCCAAAGCGTAATATTACCAACTAAAGTCATAGTAGCTTGTAGTGTGACCAACCATTCTAGTGATTCTGCATTCTCAAAATAATGCCAGGTGCAGGCACACATTGCACTCACTAAAGCTGGTAACATAGCCAAAGATAATGTCCACCAAGCACGATTGCCAGTCACTTCACCGTATTGCCAAATTAGCCAAATAGCAGCAATCCACTCGATAACGCTAGAAACGTGAATGATCCAGGTGGGAATTGAAAGAACGTGCATGTTAGTCAATAGTCAATATATCAGTGAAATGAAGCATTTGATGGTTAATCATCAAACTCATAAATTATAGTTTGACTTGGTCAACAAAACGATTAGCTAGGATATAGGTTGTAAAATTTAAACCTGGTTTGTTGTAGAGATTGAGCGTGATTTTCTGTTTTTCACCTTCCACGCTGATAGTGTCTGTGATGGTACTCGGTCTAGATGGGGAAGTAATCGCAGTAGTGGGTTGGTTGTTATTTACTTGATTACTAGATACTTGTTCTGTACAAGCAATGGATGTACCACAAATAAGTGCGATCGCTAATGAATATAAAATTTGGTTCATCATCTTTAATCTTGCTTTTATTTGCGTAGGAGCAGCACTAAAACTGACAATATAGTTCTATAGCCTGATCCTAAGAAAAGATAGAAGCAAGTAACCTCATGCAATTGGTTCACCAACTCAGGTGATATTTGGTCGAGTGTTGCGAGTGAAAGAGTTACAAATTGTTTACCCAAAGGTAGGTGCAATAATTTTCTTCAAAAATCTACACTGCAAGTAAAATCGTATTTTCTATGGGTGCTGATATTATGAAAGCAAGATGGATTATTACTGCGGTCTCAGCAGCATTATTTTTTGGCGGTAGCTTGTTTACATCTTTGCGCGATCCCTGGTTTCAGAGCTTGCGCCGTCCTGATTGGTTGACTTTTGAGTTTTTAATTCCGTTTATTTGGATATTTATTTGGATTTGCACCACAATCTCTGCTATTTTGGTATGGGAGAAAAGCTCAAAAAGGTTTCGTCCTTGGCTGTTGATGGGGATGTATGCAGCGATCGCCATTTTAACTTCAGCTTACAGTCCCGTTGTAGTAGAATTTCGTAGCTTGATTGGTGGAATGATTGTAGGCGGCTTAGCAACAGTTCTCGTTTATATTCTGGCTTTTTTAGTCAAGCCAATTTCCCAGACTGCTTCCTGGCTCTTTTTACCTTATGCCATTTGGGGTCCCATAGGCACTTACTTAACCTGGGTTTTGATTCAACTTAATTTTCAGTAATACTCACAAGACTGAATCAAAAGTTGTATAAGTTCCCACCCGCAAAGTTGACACCAAAACTCTGTATCCTTTGGCGTTGCAAATCCCCACTCTTTTATACAAGCATCAGCTTCTGACCAGCATTGCTTCTATCCAAAGTTTGAAATTTTCCTATTTTTAAGTCCTTAATTTAAAGCATAGGAAAATAATGATTCAGGCAAACAAGCGCCACTCAAATTCACATCATACAGATCAATATCATCTATGTTGGTGCAACTTAGATCCGCATAACGCAAATCTGTTCTTGATAAAATAGCTTTAGACATATTCGCGCTATACAAGTCGACTTTACTCAAATTTGCACCAGTTAGATTTGTCTTGCTCAAATTTGCACCTGCCAAATTAGCACCAGTAAGGTCAGCATAGCGTAGATCCGCACCCTCTAGATTGGCATTACCCAAATCAGCATAGCGTAAATCAGCTAGCCGTAGGTCTGCTCTAGTTAACATAGCGTTGTGCAAATCGGCTTTTGCGAGGGTTGCTCGAATTAGACAAGCTTTGCTCAAATCAGCCCAAATTAATAAGCCTTCCCTTAAATCAGTCCTCCATAGAGTTGTTTCTACCAATTTTGCTTCATTGAAATTCCCTCTGCGCAAACAAGCTCCTGAGAGATTAGCCCGACTCAGATTACTCTGACCAAAGTTAATTCCAACTAAACAGGTATCATTCAAGTTAATCCGTTGCAAGCTCATCTGCAAAAAATGTCTGTTGCCCGCAGCATAGCGTTTGAGAATGTCATTAGCATCCATGATTCCAACACTTATGCATAATTGCATGTCATTTTGTAAATTTATGTAAATAAATATAACAAAAATTAAAAAATAATCAATACTAAACTGCGAAAAGGGTGAAGGTGAAAGAATATTCACTCACGGAAACTGAGGGTATCTCCTTCATGTGCTGGTTTTCCCTGACTCTATTTTTGACTTCCCTTGCTTTTGGTAGATGTTTTATATAACGATAAAAAGCTATCCCTATTGCAAAAAAGCAAACATAACTAGCAAATCAAAACCCATAAAAAAGGGAGTTGAGAATCTACATATATACATTTGCCCTTTGTTCCTTGTGCTTTCTGCCTTTTTGTACTAGCTATGTTTTATTAGCGTCATCTCCAGCAGTATTTTTTAAACCAAAATGACAGGCTCTCCTAACCCAGATAACCAACCTCAGTCTCATAACAATAGACGCTTCTGGTTCCTGCTGTTAAGTCGTACTGGTATGACTATAGGTGTGATTTTGCTAGTTGGAATTGCAGGAGGTGCGTGGTGGGCTTGGACTTTTATCAACAATAAGTTAGCACCATTAGTACAAACAAATCTTCAGCAATTACTCGGACGACCTGTGCAAGTAGGCAAAGTTGAGGATTTTTCTTGGAATAGCCTGCGATTTGGTCCATCATCCGTACCTGCAACCCCCACAGATCCAGATAATCTTAAGACTAAGGCTGTCCAAGTACAATTTGACCCTTGGCAACTAATTACAAACCGGACTTTAAAGCTGAATGTAACCTTAGTCCAGCCTAATATTTATATTGAACAGGATCAACAAGGTCGCTGGGTGACAACAGCAATTAAGCCTAGTGCAGAAGAACAGACGGGTTTTATTCAAACTGAATTGGAGGGGATTGAGGTTAAAAGTGGAGATTTAACTCTACAACCAACTTCCCAAGCAAAAAAACCCACAGCTGCTGTGGGATTTAATCAGGTCAACGGTTCGGCTCGTTTTCTAGAACGAAATCAACTGATTACCTTTAAATTCAATAGTCAACCTGCTAACGGTGGTGATTTACAAATTGTTGGCAATACACGCCCCAGCATCGGACAAACTAACCTCAAGATAAATGCCTCCCAATTGTTAGCATCTGATCTTTCTCGGTTAGTGGAAACGCCAGTAGACATACTCGCTGGTCGTGTGGGTGGTGACTTAACAGTTCAATTACAACCGAATCAGCCAGAAATTGCTCTTTTTGGAAGCGTGGGATTAAATCAAATTACTGCACAAGTTGCTAACATTCCCACAAAACTTTCTAACACCACAGGTCAACTCAACTTCCAAAATCAACAAATTGCCCTGGAAAATGTGACTACGCTCTACGGTAGCGTCCCAGTGCAAGCCCAAGGAACGATCAATACCCAAACTGGTTATAATCTCACAGCACAGGTAAAGCCAGTTCAACTCCAGAATGTTTTAGCCTCTTTGAATGTGAAGTCGCCTGTACCTGTAGCCGGAACAGTACAAGCCAATATTAAATTACAGGGGGCGCTACAAAAACCCATCGCTACAGGAACTGTTAGTACTGTCCAAGCTGCTCAAATCGATCGCCTCATTTTTAATCAAATTAGCAGTAGTTTGCGGCTGACTCCCAATGAACTAGTTTTTGCTAACATCCAAGCTACTCCTAACGTCGGTGGCAAAATTACTGGTAGTGGTCGAGTCGCTTTAGGTACTCAAAACCGAGTCGCTTTTAACTTGCAGGGGCAGAATTTACCAGGAGATGCGATCGCCAAAGCCTACGAAGCATCACCACAAATTCAAATTGGCAATATAGCGGCAAACACCCAAATTTCAGGTACTTTTGATAACTTGCAAACAGTAGTAAAAGCGGAAGCACCTACTGCTACCTACCCTGCACGACTGGAAGTAGCTATTGATAACTCTGGAGCTGTGCGATTACAGGATGCTGTTGCCAAAGTCGCGGGGGGTACAATTACAGCAACAGGAAAACTCGTAGATAATCGCTGGCAAGGTGTGGTTGATGTAAATGGCATTGAATTGAGTAGTTTTCCCCAAGTGCCACCACAGTATCAACAAGGAACTGTCAACGGTAAATTTAATTTAGCTGGCACTACTGATTCCTTCCAAATTGCAGATATTCAAGCTACTGGTCAGGCGAGTGTTAATGTAGCAGAAAGTACCGTAAACCTCAGGGATATTCAGCTGAATAACGGTCGTTGGCAGGCAGTAGCGAATGCTTCCCGAATTCCACTGAGTCGAATTGCCGAAAATATACAAGGACAAGTCACTAATGCTAACTTGCGTTTATCGGGAACAACCAATTCCTTGCAACTTGCAGATATTCAAGCCGCAGGTCAGGCAAGTGTTAATGTAGCATCAGGCACATTAAACCTAAATAATATTCGCCTCAATAACGGTCGCTGGCAAGCAGTAGCGAATGCTTCCCAAATTCAACTTAATACTTTCTCCGAAAATTTACGTGGTCAACTCAATGGCCGCGTTGACCTAACGGGAACTGTAGCATCGTTTCAACCATCCGCCATTCAAGCAGCTGGACAAGTAGGCCTTTCTCAAGGTTTAGCCCAACTGCAACAACCACTAACAGCCCAATTTCAATGGAACGGTGAGCAGTTACGAATTGTACAGGCAACTACACCAGGTTTAAGGGCTGCGGGTACGGTGGCGATTTCCTTTGCAGACACAACCACGCCACAAGTGCAAAACTTCAATTTAGATGTATTGGCACAGAATTACAACTTGCAAAACCTGCCCTTCGAGTTGCCTGGTAATTTAGCGATCGCAGGTACAATTGATTTCAATGGCACAGTCACGGGCACTCCTAGCCTGGGGCTTAAGCCCCAGGCTCTCGTCGCCTCTGGTAACATCCAATTAGAAAACTTTAAGGTTAATGATTTAGCATTTGATCCTGTATTAACTGGTCGGGTCAGTTATCAACCAGAACAAGGAAGCCAACTGCAACTGCGCGGTCAACAAGACCAAATAGCCTTGAACCTTGCCCCCGACAATCGCCCGATATCATTTTTAATTAGACGTGATAACACTGTCGCCACTGGTAGAACTCAAGGAGACAATCTCCTAGTCAACCTACGAAACTTTCCCTTATCTGTAGCGCAAAGTTTAATTCCTGGTGGTGCAAGAAATATCGACCCAATTGCGGGAGATTTATCTGGAAACTTTGTCGTTAATTTAAGTGACTCCTCCGTTGTCGGTGATGTGGCTATTACACAACCCCAGATTGGCAGATTTATCGGCGATGAATTTCGGGGACGAATTGGTTTTGCTGATGGTATCGCCAGTCTCTCAGAAGGCGAATTGCGACAAGGTCAAGGTCGTTATCAACTCAGTGGTAAATTCCCGATAATAGGTAATCAACCCTTAAATTTTCAACTTAGCTTCGATCAAGCCAGAGTAGAGAATATATTATCTGCCCTCAATATCTATAACTTTTCAGACATTACCACTGGCTTTGAACCTCCAGACTTCGCTGGTGCAGAAGCACTTGCGACCGTACCTGTCGGTCAACCGAATGCATCTTTGGCAACCCAATTGCAGTTGTTTAATGAAATTTCAAACTTGGTAACGCAACAGCAGCAGCAACAGCAACAAGCACGATTACCAACCCTCGCAGAATTAAGTGGGTCAATTAGCGGACAAATTGAAGTTACAGGCACTTTACAAACAGGGTTGAATACCAGCTTTAACCTCACAGGTGCTAACTGGGTGTGGGGTGATTACAAAATTAACGAAGTTGTTGCCAATGGAAGTTTTGCAGATGGTGTTGTGAGGTTAGTACCCCTACGGGTGAATTTAGATGGATCACTCCTAGCTTTTAATGGACAGTTGAGTCAGGAACAACTATCTGGACAGGCGCGAGTCCAAGCATTACCTGTGGAACTAGTCGAGGCTTTTCTACCAAACCTACCTGTAGAAGTTACGGGTAATTTAAATGCTCTTGTGACTCTGGCGGGTAGTTTAAATAATCCTACTGCGATTGGGGAAATTGCGTTGGTAGATGGCAGTATTAATAACCAATCTATCCAAACAGCAGAAGTAAGTTTGAACTATAACAATGCTCGCTTAAATTTTGGTAGCACCATTTCAGTAACGGGAACAGGTACAGAACCAGTAGAAATTACAGGTAACATTCCATTTGAGTTACCTTTTGCTACAGTCAAACCAGACAGTGATCAAATTAGCCTCAATGCCTACGTAGAAAATGAAGGCTTGGTGGTATTAAACGCATTGACTAACCAAATCAGTTGGGTTGGAGGTGAGGGAAACGTCAATCTGCAAATTGATGGTACATTCAGCCAGCCCAATACTACTGGTATTGCCACAGTTAAAAACGCCACATTGAAATCTCCCAACCTCTCCCAACCACTGACAGATGTCACAGGAACAATTCGTTTTGCAGGCGATCGCTTCAACGTAGAAGGTCTACAAGGAAGATATAGTCAGGGACAATTAATAGCATCGGGTATCCTACCAATTTTTGCCACTCAGAAGGCCCTACAGCAAGCAGCGACCAATCCTCTCACTGTCGTGTTAGACAACCTCAGGCTGAATCTACCACAATTATATGCAGGAGGAGTAAGTGGAAATGTAGTAATTAGAGGCACAGCTCAATCTCCTCAACTGGTTGGAAATGTACAACTCCAAGATGGTGAGATATCTTTATACCAAAATGGTGAAGCTTCTCCAAATACAGGTGCAACACCTGTAAATAATTCTGTAACAAATAGCCAGATATTTCTACAAACACCTGCAACTACAACTACCAACACTCCTCCGAAGCAGACACAAAGCACAGCCAATTCTTCACCTTCTCCCAGCCCATCATCTATTCATTTACCTATAGAATTTGCAGATTTCCGGGTGATTCTAGATGATGTGCGCGTCACCCAAGAACCATTGTTCAGCTTTGTCACAAAGGGAGACATTACCCTCAACGGTACTTTAGCTAATCCTCGTCCGCAAGGAGTGATAAATCTGAAACAAGGTCAAGTCAACTTATTTGTGACTCGATTTACCCTAGCACGTGGTTACGAACAAATCGCCACATTTACCCCCAGGCTAGGATTAGACCCGATTTTAGATGTGCGACTAGTCACATTAGTTCCACAATTTAACAGGAGTCGTTTACCGACCACACCAACATCGACCGAGATTAACGATTCTTCTGCCAACGCCTTGGGTACTTTCAACACCATTCGGATTCAAGCTAGTGTGCAAGGTCCTGCCAGTAGATTATCTGAGAATTTGCAATTAACTAGTGAACCTAGTCGCACAGAAGCAGAAATTGTTGCTTTATTAGGAGGTTCTTTTATCAACGTCTTTGGTCAGCCTGATGCAACCAGCATTGGCATTGCTACTCTCACTAACTCTCAGATATTTTCTGACTTTCAAGGCAGAATTAGTCAACTGGCTGAAGCAATTGGTTTAAGAGAATTCCAAATCTTTCCGACTATCGAACCTACAGGTAAGGGGGAAAGTTCAGTACTGAGTTTAGCAGCAGAAGCAGCAATTGGTATTTCTAACGATATTTCTTTTTCAGTATCACGGGTTTTTTATGGCAATGAATCTTTTCGTTACAACTTGCTTTATGAACTCAGTGATCAACTAGTCATCAGAGGTTCTACTAATTTAACTGATGAAAGTCGAGCAGAAATTCAGTACGAAACAAGATTCTAGCTCATTGAGAACTCAGACAACACCACTCAATAACCATCGGTGTTTATCGGTGTTCATCGGTGTTCGCCTTCCCAAAAAATATCAGACTCAGCAGATAACTTGCAACCACAAAAAAATCAATGAATATCGAACACAGATGAACACAGATGAACACAGATAAATCAAAACCTTAATCTACATCAGAACTTAACATTAACCTATATATTACTTCCCAAAAAATCATAGATGAATACCGACAAATCTGCTGACCTTAACCCAGACACAGAAGCCGATCGCTTAATGGAGGAAGCGTCATCTTCAACCCTGACAGATGAACAATATCGCCAAAAAATGCGGCGACGCAAGCAAGTACAAGATCAACGCATAGCGCAAGCAATACCTGAAAAAGGATTAATCATAGTTCATACTGGCAATGGCAAAGGAAAAACGACTGCGGCTTTAGGAATGATATTACGATCGCTCGGTCATGGGTATAAAGTGGCGATCGTCCAATTTATCAAAGGTGCTTGGGAACCTTCAGAAAAAAAAGTTTTCAGTCTTTGGGCAGATCAGTTAGAATTTCACGCCATGGGCGAAGGCTTTACCTGGGAAACCCAAGACCGCGATCGCGACCTGGAAAAAGCACAAGCCGCTTGGCAAAAAGGATTGGAATACATCCGCAACCCAGACTTTAAGCTAGTGTTATTAGATGAAATAAATATTGCCATTAAGCTCGGATATTTGCGTGTAGAGGAAATTGTGCTGGGGTTGGAGCAAAAACCAGCTGATAATCACGTGATTCTCACAGGTAGAGGCGCACCTCCAGCCTTGATTGAATGTGCTGATTTAGTCACAGAAATGACATTGGTGAAACATCCTTTCCGTGACCAAGGTGTAAAAGCTCAACCAGGAATTGAATTTTAAGTTTGGTTGTTGATGGTTAGTAGTTAGTGGTTAGTAGTTGTTTACTACTCCTCATACCCCTCACACCTCCCTCGTGGAAAATTCAGTTTTGCCAGGAAAATTTTTGGCAAAAATACAAAAACTACAAATTTTTGTCCAGATTTTTGCCAAGATAATATTATTTCTCTAATAGTCATTTGGCAAAAATGGGCATGAGTGAAAACAAAATACAAGACTATGGCAGAGGATACCTAGTTCTGCTTTTGCCGATATCGTTTTTAATTATTTTCTTAGTCGCAACCTGGCGACTTTGGTTGGCGTTAATTTTCGTAGGTTTGGCTTTCAATATTTGGCAGCGCTATCAATGGCAAAGATGGTGTTTGCAAGTTAACCCACTGTTCAACCAGTTGATTCGGGAAAATCAGGGCAAAATTACGCCAATGGATTTGGCAATTAAGGGGAATTTTTCTGGAGAAGCGGCAAAACGCTACCTGGATGGAAAATTAGCAGAATTTGCCGGCAGTATTGTTAACTCAGAAGACGGTGGTAAGGTGTATTACTTTATCACTGCCAGTACTCTCGGCAGTATTTTTGATAGTAGCGAACCAGTGAAAGAACTTCCTCATCAAAGATCTAACAAAATGATGGAAAATTTGCTGGCGCCACCAACTCAAGTACAGCAAGAAGAACCAAAAACGGAAACTCTGTCACATACCCATCAGGAAGAAGTCAAAAAGCCGCTAGAACAACAACTAGTTTTTGGTTCACTAATTCAGTCAGAACTAGCGAAACGTCTCAATGTGTATTCTAGTACTGTATACAAAAGAAGAGACGATCCAGAATTTCCTGAGTGGAGTCGTAGCAAAGATCCAGATGGCATAGCCTGGAGATACTCACCAAAAACTAAGGAGTTTTTTCCTATAGAAGAAGAAAAGAGTTGAAGGATGTAGACGCCCTTTGAGCAGCTTCCCCCAGGGTAGGATGAAGGACGAAATCAGTTAACAACTACCACTGATAACATAATTGACCCACTTTGTACTTTTTACCGATACTTCTTTGATGGTACAAGCCCCCAGAAAAATTTGTGGAGTCAATCCAAAATCCAAAATCTAAAATCTAAAATCTAAAATCGAATGACTTCCAAACCCACTGCTTGGGAGATGGAATTTAATCCTGTTTGTTCTAACTTAGCAAGCAGCCCTTCGAGAATACCGCGTATCATCAATGGGCCAGAATAAATCCAGCCTGTATAGACTTGGACAAGACAAGCACCAGCAGTAATTTTCTCCCAGGCGTCTTCCGGGGTAAAAATACCACCAACGCCGATTATTGGTATTTTCCCTTGGGTTTGCTGCCAAATAAACCGAATTATCTCTGTAGCGCGATCGCGCACTGGCATACCACTAATTCCACCCGCTTCTTCTTGTGGTGATTTGCCTGTTTTGGCAATCACCTGTGTTTTTAATCCATCACGACGAATGGTGGTATTGGTGGCAATAATTCCCGCCAATTGATAGGTTTGAGCCAGGGAAATAATGTCAGCGATCGCTTCCCATTCTAAATCCGGCGCTATCTTGACAAAAATAGGTTTTTGTGATTTATTTTCTGTTTTTAATGCTGCCAAGATCGAACTCAGCATGGTTGCATCTTGGAGCGATCGCAAACCAGGTGTATTGGGAGAGGAAACATTTACTACAAAGTAATCTCCCAATTCTTTAAGTAAGCGAAAACTATTAAGATAATCTTCAGCAGCAGCTTCTAATGGTGTTACCTTAGATTTGCCTAAATTTATACCAATAGGTATGGCAGGAGGAAACTGTTGTTTACATGCTGCCAACCGCGCCGCCATTGCAGCAGCACCACTATTATTAAAGCCCATACGATTGAGAGCTGCTTTGTCTAAAGGCAAGCGAAATAAGCGGGGACGGGGATTACCAGGTTGGGCAACAAAAGTTACAGTTCCTACTTCTGCAAAACCAAAACCGAAATTCGACCAAATACTAGTAGCAACCCCATCTTTATCAAATCCAGCCGCCAAGCCTACGGGGTTGGGGAAGTGTAGCCCAAACAGCGTTTGTTCTAAACGTTTATCCGTAACAGACAAAGAATTTTGTAACCGTTTGGCAATCCAGCTAGCAGGAGGGCGATGGTTATTGTTTGCTAGCCAACTGAGACTACGAATAGTTGAATAGTGCAACCACTCTGGATCTGCATCGAGCAGATCAAAGAAAAACGGACGAATTAAAGCTTGATAAATATCCAAATTTGCTTGATTTTAACTATGGTTGTTTTTTGTTTGTTGTTTAGAAGTTGGATCTGGGCATCTTATATATTAGCAAGCAACGTTTAACGGTAATCAGATGAGGCAGCAACAAAAACTTACAGCCGCCGAACAAAAAATCATCTCCTTGGGACGAGTTCTGCAAAGTCTCAGGGAAGAAGATCATGTTGATGCTCTGATTGCAACCACAATTTCTTATCTGCAAGAGCAGTTTGAATATAGCCTGATTTGGATTGCTCTTTATGATCGCCTCAATCATATTTTGTTTGGGCAAGGTGGCGTTATCCCTAGCGGTAACACCAGTTATTTACAACAAAGAGTAGTTCTTAATCCTGGAGATTTGTTAGAGCAAGTAGTAATTGAACAGCGCCCCTTGGGTGTAGCTGATTTACGGGCAGAAATTCGGATTGAGGCATGGCAACAGTTAGCACAACAATTCAACATCCAGGGAACAATAGTTGTTCCTATTTGTTATAAAAACCGCTGTTTGGGTTTAGTTTTACTCGGTTCTGAACGCTGGGGTTACTTATTGGGTGGAGAAGCCAGAGCCAGGTTAATGATGGTTGTAGGCGAATTAGGGGCTGCACTTTATGAAAGAGAAATGGATTTGCAGCACAAGCAAACTAAGCGCCTCGACGAGCCATTACTACGGTTACTAAATAATTTACAAACTCTCAATCATCTAGAACAAAGATTAGAAGCAGTCCTAGAAACAACCCAAGAATTTATTCTACCTACCCGTACAAATATTTACTGGTTTGACAGGGAAGGCTATTACTTTTGGCGACGATTAAGTAACAAAAAAAACCATCAGGAAACAACAGCAAAAATTACCGTACACGAACTGAGTGATTTTTATATTGCTTTGTCAGTCAATGAAATTGTCTGGATTGGCGAAGGACGCAGTTCTTTAAAAAGTAATTTCACAGTGAAGTTGCTGCAACGTTTTGGAGTACGCAGTTTGTTAGCCGCTCCAATTATCTGGCAAAAGGACTTACTAGGTTTTTTGACAGTAGAAAGCACTGAAGCACGTATCTGGACAGAGGCAGAAAAAAACTTTACTAAAACTGCTGCTAGTTTAATTTCTCTTGTTGCGCCTCTAGAAGATACGGAAAGCACTATCAAAGAAATCCAAAATGATGCCTACTTAACTAGTCAAATTGCTCGAGGTATTTACAGTGATTATGATATTCAACAAATTTTAGACCTCTATGCCACAAAAGTTTTACAGCGCTTGCTAGCAACTCGGTTTTTGTTACTGCATTACGATCCTGAACAAAATAATTATCAAATTTTTTATCAAAATCAACTACATCATCTTCGTCCTTTGATGTATTCTTTAGAAGCTCTCAAAGATGTAGATTGGCAGCTTTTATTACGTTCTACAGAAGCGGTAGCAATTGAGAATTTGGAGATAGATTTACGATTTTTTAATTGGCATCCTCATTTATTAGAAAATGGCGTGCGATCGCTTATAGTTTGTAACTGCGCTTTTGGTCAAGAACCGAAAGTACTGTTAGCTTTAGCCACAGAAACCCATCGTAGTTGGACATCAGTAGAAAAAGAATTAGTCCAGGTTGTGGCTCAACAAATTGGTATCACTATCCGCCAATGGCAATTGCATCGCCAAACTCAGCAACAGCAGAAAATTTTGCAAAGTTTTCAGCAATGTCTTCGTATTCTAGAGCAATCCCAAGATTCTCCAAAACAACCCATCCAGCACCTAGAACGCACCGCCTTAGAACAAATCGCTGCTATTCTCAATTGTTCACTGACGATATTGTTATCTTGGCAACCGGGAGAAAATGTGGCAAAAATCATACCTGGAATTATTGCCAATTCTGAATTTGAGATTGTCACTGATACGCTAATCCCACTTCAAAGTGAAGCTTTAATTCAATGGGCGTTACTCACTGATGAATTATTACCCATAACAGCTAATGATTTACCTCCGGCAACTAAAAAATGGTTGACTGGTGCTGGCGTTGGTCAAATTTTAGTGATGGCATTACGTACAACTGCTGATTATCAACCTACAGGTGTGGTGGTCATAGCTGATCATTGGCAACGTCGATGGTCCGAAGATAGTTTGTTAACCACAGAAACTCTAGTTTGTCAACTAGCTTGGTCACGACGATGGCTGCAAATTACCCAAATGTTAGAATCTCGGACAGAAGAACTTAGACAACTCAATTGGTATAAACATCGCCGTTTAGAAGATATCCAAAGAACCGTGACGCAGTTACTTGTGCAAATGGATGATTTGGGTATTCCTACTAACGAACTAACTCACATGCGCTACCAGCAGCTGCTACGGCAATTAGATAACACCACAGCTTCTATGACAGCCTTATTAAAACTGGAACTATGGCAGTTGCAGATGAGTTGGGAAACCGTACCCATCGCTAGTTTGCTCAAGCGATCGCTCGAACGGGTCGATAACTTACTTAAACAACAAAGACTGTGGGTGGGTGTGCATGGTTTGGGACAACAGGAAGGTGAAGAATCATCCAAAAATTATTCGCTTCTGCCTCACTCTTCGTTAGCGATCGCTGGTGACATAGTAAAAATAGAATTGATTCTGCATGAGTTATTGGTTTGTGCCTGTCAGCGTTCCACAACTGGTGGCAGAATAGACATTTGGTGTCGTCGCTTAGATGAACAATTCCTAGAAGTATCGATTACAGATAATGGCGACATTGAATCACAATTACTGACAGAACTCCATCAAGATACACCAAAAGATATACTTGCTCCCTCCCGGCTTGAGCAATTACCCGGTTTACATTTATTTATCTGCCAAAAACTCATGCTCCAACTTGGTGGAGAATTGCATTTCTATCAATTGCCAGACGGTCGCATCGTTAGTCGCTTACTGTTACCGCTAGCCCGCAGTAGGGCATAGGGGAAGGAAGACACGGGAGACAAGGGAGAATTTTTCCCAATTCCCTATCCCCAATCCATTCTGATACAGTATATATGTATACAGAAACAAGGCCGAATAATTCCTTATATTTGGTTGTTCAAAATCGGGGTTTAAATTTTTAATTACTGATACCGAGTTGCATTCATAGATATACCCCACCCCGCCTTTGGCACCCCTCTCCGAGTTCGCGGAGAGAGGATGGGGTGAGGTTTTTAAACACAACTTGGTATGAACAAAGGGCTTTATCTGAATATTTCAGAATTGATGAATTTGCAATTCCCAATTCCGCATTCAGAATTCTAAAAGTCATCTACGTTTGTAACAAACAGCTATAATTGATTTCCATCTCAAGTGGAATCAATCTTTAATCTGCACAGTAGAAATATGGCACGTAGCCGTTCTAAATCTGACTTGCCTACAAAAATTTGTCCGGTATGTCAGCGTCCGTTTTCTTGGCGCAAAAAATGGGCAGATTGTTGGGATGAAGTGAAATACTGTTCGGAACGCTGCCGTCGTCGTCGTTCTACGGCTCAAGATGAAAACGATAAATCGTAAGACTTTTTAGGCTCAAACTACACACATCAAGAGGAGATGAAAATACAGGTGCAACCTAAGTTAATTATTCATGGGGGGGCTGGTAGTTCTTTACATGGAAAAGGTGGAGTAGAGGCAGTGCGGCATTCGCTTTATAAAGTAATAGAAGAAGTGTATTCTCTTTTACTTTCCGGTGCCACTGCTAGAGATGCTGTAGTGCGCGGGTGTCAAATGTTAGAAGATGACCCCCGCTTTAATGCGGGTACTGGTTCTGTGCTGCAATCAGATGGTCAAATCCGTATGAGCGCAGCTTTGATGGATGGCACAACCCAAAGCTTTAGCGGTGTAATCAATGTTTCGCGGGTGAAAAATCCCATCGATTTGGCAAAAGCTTTGCAAAGTTCTCCAGACCGGGTACTGTCTGATTATGGTGCGGCTGAGTTGGCGCGAGAATTACAAATTCCCAGCTACAACGCTTTAACTGATTTGCGCTTACAAGAGTGGATTCAAGAACGCCAGCAAAACTTTAAAAGAACAATGGCTGGGGTGGTAGCAGAGCCAGAACTAGTGGAAACTAGTAGCGCTCGTCGTGGTACAATTGGAGTTGTAGCTTTAGATACTAAAGGCCAGATAGCAGTGGGTACTTCTACTGGCGGCAAGGGTTTTGAAAGGATTGGGCGTGTCAGTGATTCTGCAATGCCTGCTGGTAATTATGCTAATAAACATGCAGCAGTTAGTTGTACTGGTATTGGAGAACACATAATTGATGAATGCCTAGCAGCAAAAATTGTGGTGCGTGTCACGGATGGAATGTCTCTCAAAGAAGCCATGAAGCGATCATTTGCAGAGGCGCATGAGAACAAGCGGGATTTTGGAGCGATCGCACTTGATGCTAATGGTGCGATCGCCTGGGGAAAAACTAGCCAAGCCTTACTCGCTGCTTTTCACGACGGTGAAAAAATAGGTGACACACTAGAACTTCCTGAAGGTACAGAAGTTGGCTGCATTGAGAATTAGGGATTGGGAATCAGGGATTGCGCATTGGGAGATAAAAAAGAGGCGGAAGAAAGTCCTCCTTGTCCGCCAAGTCGTCTCTCTATTCCCCGGTCCCTTTCTGTTGCCACTCTGGTTTCACAACTTGACGCTGGCGCGCAATTACTAAGCAACCATCAGGGACATCTTCTGTAATTGTGGAGCCAGCTGCTACATAGACATCATTTCCCAAAGTAATGGGGGCAACTAAAACGCTGTTAGAGCCAGTTTTGGTGCGATCGCCAATTTTAGTTTGGTGTTTTTTTACACCATCGTAATTGGCAGTAATAGTACCTGCACCAATATTAACTTGCTTTCCGGTAGTGCTATCACCTAAGTAAGAGAGGTGGGCAACATTAGTGTGTTCACCCAACTTAGTATTTTTCAATTCCACAAAATTTCCTACCCGACATTTACTACCAACTTCTGTGTGTCCACGTAAATGGGCATAAGGGCCTATGCGACTACCTGC
>Ga0073934_10006820_pt1 | contig 16332 bp, 15 predicted proteins | sample LarsenN4metaG_FD_76834 | JGI IMG/M metagenome (GOLD analysis project Ga0073934, IMG submission 76834) | Hot spring sediment bacterial and archeal communities from British Columbia, Canada, to study Microbial Dark Matter (Phase II) - Larsen... ...
CCATAGTTCTGAGGTGGTCGTGGCTACTTGCTCCCCAGCCTCATAAGGCTGCTGCGCCGTTTCCGAGGTGCGCCAGCCAAAGCCGGTATAGCGATCATAGGTCAGGCTGCGCCAGTAGTAGCGCGGCGCCGACCAATCGGCAACCGCTTCGTAAGGAACCGGCGTCTGGCCGGTGTTGATGAGCATGGCGATTTGCTGCGACAGTTCGGGCCCGGAACCCAACAGGTGGCGGCGGGGTAAACCCGGCGCGCGAAATTCGGCCAGGGAAACCGGCTCTTGTTCAGGTAGAGTTTCGAGACCAAGTGAGTCGGTTAGCGGTTCGGTCTGTTCGCCCTGGCTGCGATAGGGCTGAAACAAACGGGTGATTTCTCGAATTGAAATTGAAGGCGCTATGGCGGCAATGACGATCAGGACCAGGGTTACCGGAATAATCACAAAGCCGAGATCGGTTCGAATATCCACGGAGAAATCAATACGCCGGGCTTGCCACTGCCGCTCACGGGCCTGGTGCCCGGTCAGGCCAAGCAGAAGCAAGACGACGGTCAATAATGGGATAAGATTGCTGGAGAGCGCCGGACGATAGGCCAGCATCGTTGAGAGCAAGAAGCCTGCCGGCGCCAGCGCGGCCAGGGGATGAGCCAGCCGGCGAGTGGCCCAGCCCGCCCAGGCGCAAATAAGCCACAGGGCCAGGCTCCAGATAAAGGTCACGGCCACCGGGTCAAAAATAGGTCCGGGGGCCGTCAGTGAGATGGCCCAATTGAGCAGACGGGTGAGAAGAGTGGTTAGTCCTCCCCATAGTTCGGCCAGTTTCATGACAAGAGGAATCAAATCTGGCGGGCCAGCCAAAGGCCAACGCCAGAGCTGCCATGGCAGATAGAGGATATCCTGAGCCAGCCCGATGAGAAGCGCCTCAAAATTGCCTATCCGAACGATCAACGCCTCGCCGCCGAGGATAAAGATCAGCAAGCCCGCCAGCCACCAGGGCAGCGGCTTGAAGCCGGCCAACAGCCAGCCTAGCAGCAGGCCCAGAACCATCAACGGGATGAGCAGCCAAAGCGTTACCCCCCGGACCAATTCGGCAATTGTCCAGACCAGGCTGCTGAGCGCTAAAAACAGCAATATTAAGGTCATGAGATTTAAGCCGCCGATGCGACGGATCAACCAGCCGATAAGGTTGAAGATGATCAACGGTATGTCTCCGTAATTAGCCGGGGATGGAGTCGAGCCTTTAGGCGGGGGACCGGCTGAAGCCTCGACTCCATACGCCCGGATGTAACAGTAGGTTCCGTAACAAGTTAGATCCGAGTTAGTTCTTTCCAGGTCATATCGCGGGGCCGGTTGACCGGAATAGCCTTGCCACTGGGCGAAATACGCCAATCCCACTGACCCTGCTGGCCCGGCCGGAGTTCGGGCTGGTCGAGCAGGTCGGGAGTGATGAGATAGTGGCTGATCCCAAGATTAGTCAGCAAGCTTTGCATATGCCGGGGCTCGCCGCTGCCGCCAAAAGAAACAGGATCAAGCAAGAGTACGGTGGCCACAGCCCCCCGCTGGAGCATGGGCAGCAGCGCTTCGAGCCAACCGCTGTTTTCAGCGGCGGCGGTGATAATAATCAAATTGGCTACATGGCGAAGCCCCGGCCGGGTACGGGCCAGGAGATCGGTTAAAGAGCAGGGGCCGGGGGTCGCCAGGGCCAACGCCCGTAAGATTTCGTGGCGCTGGCTGTCGCTTTGTTGGGGTGGCAGCCAGATCAGCTCCTGGCCGTAGGTGACCAGCCCAACCGACCGGCCAGAGCGAAGCCCTCGATCGGCCAGTGAGGCCGCCAGAATGACGCTGTGTTCTTCGGTGGAATTATAACCCTGACCGGCCTGCGTTTCTTGATCCAGATCAACAAAGATCCACCAGTCGCCGGAGGGTGTGCTATCAAATAAACGGACATAGAGCGAGCCCTGGCGCGCCGTGGTGGGCCAGTGAATCCAGTTGTAGCTGTCGCCGGGAAGATAGTCACGAATGCCGGTGGTGGTGATGGTCCGTTCAAAACTATTGGGGCGAGGGCGGCCTTCACCGGCCCGGCCGCCGGAGGCAATCTGGATGGTCGGCAGGGGCACAATCGGCGGCGTAACGGTCAAGGCGGCAAATTCGGGATGATGAATGGTCACCGTGTAGAGGCTAAAGGGGTCGCCTGTTTTTAAACTGGTTGGGCCTAAGGTAAAGAGGCCACGCCGGGTACAGATGCCATGGGTTTGCCAGCGGTTCTCGCTGTAGCCACTTACGCCGGTAACCCAGTTGACGCCATAGTCGGGCATGGTTGTGTGGTCGATAATTTCAATCCAGAGTGCGGCAAAAAAACCAACATTGCTCAGGGTGAAGCGCTCCTCCAGCCGGTCACCCACATGGGCCCAGCCAAAGCGCATTTCCCTGGTCAGGTAGAGACTCTGGGCCAGCGCCCTGGCCCAGATAAAGCCAACAAGCCAGACGCCGCCCAGGCCAATCAGCAGCATTAGCCACCCTTTGTAAGGATAGAGGAGCTGCATCACCACCAGCAGCCCCACCAGAATGGGCAGCATACGGTTATTGAGTTTAAGCGTTACCCTGGATCGTTCTTTCACAGGGGATAGTATAGCACAATTTTGGAGAGTAGGAAGTAGCGGGAAGGCAGTAGAGAAGGGGGGAATTTACAAAAATTTGACTTTGAGCAGGGAAGCGATATTATGATGAAGGAAAAGGAGAAGTTGAATGACCCCTAATGGCAAACCCAAAGGCATGTTGTCGCTTGATGAATTAGAAGAAAAGGTCGCCAGCGGTGAGATAGATACCATCCTGGTCGTTTTTCCTGACCAGTACGGGCGCCTGATCGGTAAGCGGATTCCCGACCAATTTTTTCTGGACAGCGTCGCCGGCCATGGCATGCACGCCTGCAACTACCTCTTAACGGTCGATATGGAGATGGATGTCGTCTCCGGGTATAAGTTTGCGAACTGGGAAAAGGGCTATGGCGACTTTCACTGCGTGCCGGATATGAGGACTCTACGCCAGTTAAGCTGGCTGGACCGCTCGGCCCTGGTGATGTGCGATCTAGAGACGGAGCCGGGCCACGAACCGGTGAGCATTGCCCCCCGGACCATGCTAAAGCAGCAGATCGAGCGGCTGGCGGAGGCCGGTTATATGGCGATGGCCGCTTCTGAGATCGAGTATTATATTTTCAAAGAAAGCTATGAGTCGGCCAAACAGAAGAACTTTGAGAACCTGGAAACCTTTGGCTGGTATATTGAGGATTATCATATGCTCCAGGGGACCAAAGAAGAGGTCTTTAATGGCGCTTTGCGGCGGCACATGGAGGCCAGCGGTATCCCGGTCGAATCGAGTAAAGGCGAGTGGGGACCCGGCCAGCACGAGTTAAATGTCCGTTATGCCAATGTACTGGAGATGGCCGACCGCCACGCGCTTTATAAACATGGGGCCAAAGAGATTGCTATCGGCCTGGGGCTGGCGGTAACCTTTATGGCTAAGTGGAAAACGGAGCTGGCCGGCTCCAGCATGCACCTCCACCTCAGCCTGTGGGACAAGGATGGGCGGCAAAACCTGTTTCCGGGGTCGCAGCAGATCGGGCCGGTCCAGGGTTCGGATATCTTCCGCTGGTTCCTGGGCGGCTGGATCGCCCACGCCAGGGCGATTACCGCCTTTTACGCGCCCTACCCGACCTCCTATAAGCGCTATGTCTACCAATCGTGGGCGCCAACCAGCATCGCCTGGAGTTATGATAACCGCACTGCCGGTTTTCGGGTGGTCGGTTCGGGTAATTCGCTGCGGATCGAGTCCCGTATTCCGGGCGCCGATGCTAATCCTTACCTGGCCTTTGCGGCTACCATTGCCGCCGGACTGGATGGCATTAAGAACAAGATCGAGCCGCCGGCTATCTTTGAGGGGGATGTTTACCAGGCAGCCAGCCTGCCCAGAGTTCCGGCTTCGCTGCATGAGGCGATTGGCGAACTGGAACGAAGCGAGATGTTACGTGAGGCGTTTGGGGCGGAAGTGATCGAGCATTATCTTCATTTCTTCAAGGTGGAACAGCGCAAGTTTGACGAAGTCGTGACCACCTGGGAGCGCGCGCGTTATTTTGAAAGGGCATAAGAGGCTGGCGGTTTATGAGTAGTTATCCTCTGATTGGAATTACCACTTCTGCCCGCGATGAACGGGGGCGCTTTAGTTTAGCGGCGGCCTATGTTGAGGCGATCCGGCGAGCAGGCGGACTGCCGGTGCTGCTTCCACATGGCGAGCCCCATCTGGCCGAATTGGCCGCCAGATTGGACGGCGTCATTTTATCGGGGGGCGGCGATGTTGACCCGGCCCTGTATGGCGGCCAGCCCCACGAAACCATCTATATGATCGACCTTGAACGGGACAATACTGAAATTGAACTGGCGCAGCGGTTGGCCAGGTGGGAAACGCCCATGTTAAGCATCTGCCGGGGTATCCAGGTGCTGAATGTGGCGCTGGGCGGAACCTTGGTCGAGCATTTGCCGGACGAGGTGGGTGAAGAGATTCCCCATCGCGGCCGGCCACCTGCGGCAGTCCAGCATGAGGTCATCATTGATCCAAAGGCCCAGTTGGCCAGCGTGATCGGCCATGACCGGATCACGGTCGCTTCGTGGCATCACCAGTCGGTGCGGCAGGTAGCGCCCGGCCTGCGAGTGGTGGCAAAGGCGCCTGATGGAACCATTGAAGCGGTTGAGGCGCCGGATCATCCGTGGCTGATTGGGGTTCAATGGCATCCTGAGTTGACCGCGATGGAGGACCCAAGCCAGCAGCGGCTGTTTGATGGGCTGGTCGAAGCCGCGGCCCGGCGCATGGCCGGCAGATGATCTAAGTAATTGTCTGAACATAACTTTGCAATTTGAGCCAGGTAATTGGTAATTAGTAAATGGTAATTACCAAGAACCAATTACCAATTACTCTCTTGGATAACTTCTAAGTAAAGGCAGGAGCTTTTTATGCGATTAGAGAATAAGGTGGCCCTGATTACCGGGGCAGGCAGTGGGATTGGCCGCGAAACCGCCAGCCTTTTTGCGGCGGAAGGGGCGAAAATTGTCGTCGTTGATATTAACGATGACGGAGGGCAGGAGACGGTCCGGCTGGTTCAAGCGGGGGGTGGGGAAGCCATATATGTCCGGGCTGATGTTTCAAAAACCGCCGACTGTGACAATATGGTTCGAGCCGCCGAGGAAAGCTTTGGACAATTGAATATCCTTTTTAATAATGCCGGTATCTCTCACGCCAGGGATGATGACGCCATCCATACCGAAGAGGAAGTTTGGGACCTGACGATGGCCATCAACTTAAAGGGCGTCTTTCTGGGCTGCAAATATGGCATCCCGGCCTTACGCCGGGCCGGCGGCGGCTCGATCATCAATACTGCTTCCTTTGTGGCTATTTTGGGCGCGGCCACGCCACAGTTGGCCTATACCGCCAGCAAAGGCGGCGTTCTGGCAATGACGCGCGAACTGGCCATTATCCACGCCCGAGAGAATATCCGGGTCAACGCCCTCTGCCCCGGCCCGCTGCGGACCGAGCTGCTGATGAAGTATCTTGATACCGAAGCCAAGCGGCAGCGCCGGCTGGTCCATATCCCGATGGGTCGTTTTGGCGAGGCCAAGGAGATTGCCAAAGCGGCCCTGTTCCTGGCCTCGGACGAGTCCTCGTTTACAACCGGAGCGACCTTTTTGGTGGATGGCGGGATTACCGCGGCCTATGTCACGCCGGAGTAATGGAGTAACGTGGTCAATTTGCCAGATAGATCACTCTTCATTATTATCAGTTTATGCTTCGCAAGCGGAGTTTAGCTCCTGCTCCATAAGACAGCACCTGTACCGGCTAAGGCCGGCGCAAGCCATGTCCCGCCTTGTGGAACAGACCCAATTCGTCGACTGGTAATCAGGTTATGGATTTAGATATTGAATCGATGCAAGAGGCGCGCGACCTGGCGGAAGCGGCCTACCAGGCCCAACAGGCCTTTTTCCATTTTACCCAGGAACAAGTTGATCGAATTTGTGCGGCCATGGCCGATGCCGCTTACCGAGAATCGGAACGCTTAGCCCGCCTGGCCAGCGAGGAGACCGGTTACGGTATCCCCGAACATAAGACCATCAAAAATCACCTGGGCAGCCGCAGCGTCTGGGAATCGATTAAAGATGTCAAAACCGTCGGGGTCATCCGGGAAGACCGGGCCAGAGGGCTGGTCGAGATTGGCTGGCCGATGGGGGTAGTGGCCGCCATTAGCCCCAGCACCAACCCCACCTCAACCGTGATGTATAAAACCCTGATTGCGGTGAAGGCCCGTAATGGGATCGTCCACGCGCCTCACCCCATGGCTTACCGCTGCTGCGGCGAAACCATTCGAGTGATGGCGGCGGCGGGCGAGGCGGACGGGATGCCCAAGGGATTGATAAGCTGCATGGCGAAGATATCTCTGGCCGGAACGCAAGAGTTGATGCGCCACCGGCGGATTGCGGTGATTGTGGCGACCGGGGGCACGGAGATTGTCCGGGTGGCCCACAGCATGGGCAAACCGGCCTATGGCGTTGGGCCGGGTAATGTGCCCTGCTATGTTGATCGCAGCGCCGATATTAAAAAGGCGGCGCTTTATATTGTCTCCAGTAAAGCTTTTGACAATTCGGTCATCTGCGCCACCGAACAATCGGTGGTGGTTGACCGGCCCGTGGCGAATGAGCTGCGGATTGAAATGGAGAAGCTGGGCGCTTATTTTGTGAGCCCGGCTGAGGCCGAGGCCCTGGCCCGCGTGCTCTTCCGCCCGAATGGGGCGATCAATCCCCAGAGTGTTGGCAAAACGCCCCAGGTGCTGGGCCAGTTGGCCAACTTACAGATACCGGCCAGCGCCCGGATTCTGGTGGCCCGGCTCGACAAGGTGGGGGCAGATGAGCCGCTGTCACGGGAGAAGCTGACGACGGTCCTGGGCTGGTATGAAGCCGAAGGTTGGGAGGCCGGCTGCGAACGCTGTATTGAACTGATCCGCTTTGGCGGCCGGGGCCATACCCTGGTGATCCACGCGACCGACGAGCACGTCATCCTGCAGTTTGGACTGGAAAAACCGGTCTTCCGGATTCTGGTCAACACGATGGGCACGATTGGCTCGGTTGGGGTGACCACCAGCCTGATGCCGTCGATGACGCTGGGTTCGGGCGGCATTGGCGGTTCGATCACCGGCGATAATATTACGACTACTCACCTGCTGAATGTCAAGCGCCTGGCTTATGAAGTCAAGCCGCCGCCGGCCCAAGCCTTGCTCAACACGGCGGCGGCAGCGACGCCGGCCCATTCAATCCCTTCCGGTGGTATTACTCAGGCTGATATTGAAGAAATTGTCCGGCGCGTATTGGCAGAAATCAAGAGATAGATTCTAACCTTTAAACCTTCAAACGTTATTTTTAGGGAGTTAATTATAATATGGCAGATGTGCAAATGATTGCCCTGGGCATGGTTGAAACCAGGGGACTGGTTGGCGCAATCGAGGCCGCCGATGCAATGGTTAAAGCCGCCAATGTCCGGCTGATTGGCAAAGAGTATATCGGCGGCGGTTTTGTGACCGTTATGGTTCGAGGCGATGTCGGGGCCGTTAAAGCGGCGACCGATGCCGGCGCAGCGGCAGCCAAGCGGATTGGCGAACTGGTTTCGGTTCATGTCATTCCCCGGCCCCATTCTGATGTTGAAGAAATCTTACCGAAGTTGGATTCAACCGGCCAGGCCAAGTAGACACGGGAATCGGGTTTTATAGAGACCCCGATTCTCAGGGTTTGGGTAAATTTTGAACCCCAAGCTAGTTGAGTTTCTTAATCGAGCCGAGGCGGTGATGAATCAACCGGCCGGCCAACCATTGCCAGAAAAAGCGTCCGGCCTGCATGTTGGGGTTGATTTGGGAACGGCTTATACGGTTGTGGCCGTACTGGACGGCGACCGGCAACCCCTGGCCGGGGCGTACCGTTTTGCCCAGGTCGTTCGTGATGGGCTGGTGGTTGATTTCCACGGGGCGATTGCCCTGCTGGGAGAGTTAAAAGCGGAGGTTGAGGCCCGGCTTGGCATGTCCCTAACCTCGGCCGCCACGACCTACCCGCCCGGTGTACCTCCGGCTGAAGTACGGGCAACCCGTTACGTAGTCGAGGCCGCCGGTTTTGAATGCCGGCAGGTGATCGACGAGCCAAGCGCGGCCAATGCCGTGCTGCAGATTAAAAATGGGGCGGTGGTTGATGTCGGTGGGGGCACGACCGGGATTGCCGTTATTCGAGCCGGAGAGGTGATTTATACCGCCGACGAAGCTACCGGCGGGACCCATTTTTCATTGGTGATTGCCGGGGCGCTCAATATGAGCTTTGAGGAGGCCGAAGCGTATAAACGGGAGCCTCAACATCATGCCCGGCTCTTCCCGATCATCCGGCCGGTGATGGAAAAGGTGGCGACCATTGTGGCCCGGCATGTTGGGCCTTATAAGGTTGAAACCCTTTACCTGGTGGGAGGGACTGCTTATTTTACGGGTATCGCGGCGGTGATCGAAGAGATAACCGAGATTAAGACCCATATCCCGCCCCACCCCATGTTTGTCACGCCGTTTGGCGTGGCGATGTATGATCAATAGAACGAGGCATTTATGGCTGATACCTTTCAATTAAGAGCCTACTGTTATCTGGATCGCACTCAGCCACAGTATGCTGCTTTTGTCGGAACCATTACCCAGGGCGATCTTCTGGTTGAGGGAATGGCCTCGCTTTACCTGGAAGTCGCGCCGGGCAATGAGGTTTTTCAGATGGTCGATATTGCGGTGAAGGCGACCGAGGCCAGGCCGGGGGCGCAGTTGGTCGAGCGGGAGTTTGGCATGTTTGAAATCCATTCCTACTCGCAGCAGGCGGTGCTGTCGGCCGGAGCGATGGTCCTGGAGCGGCTGGGCCTGCAAGAGACGGACCGGGTCAAACCTTCGGTCTCTTCAGTCCAGCTTATTACCAATATCGACGCTTACCAGGCCCAGCTTCTCAACCGCTTCCGGCGGGGATCGATGCTGGTGGCCGGTGAAACGTTATTGGTAATGGAGGTTGCGCCGGCGGCCTATATCAACCTGGCGGCCAATGAAGCCGAAAAACGGGCCAACGTTAAGCTCATTCATATCTCCGGCGTGGGCCGTTTTGGCCGGATGTGGATGAGCGGGAGCGAGTCGGAGATGACCACGGCCAGAGCCGCCGCCATGGCGGCGATTGAGTCGATTGAAGGAGTGAAAGCATGAGCAGTATGATCGTCGCGCCGGAACCGGCCGCCGTTGAAGCCGGGGCTGAAGTTTTGCAAAAGGGCGGCAACGCCATCGATGCCGCGGTTACCGCGGCCTTTGCCCAGGCCGTAGTCAACCCCCAGATGTGTGGCCTGGGCGGCTATCTCTTACTCAACCTCCGCCTGGCCGATGGCCGGAGCTTTACCCTGGATGCACCAGCCCTGGCCGGCGCTAAAGTCACACCAACCATGTGGCAGGATATTGTCATCGGCCCCAATCCCTTTGGTTGGGGTTATTTTCTCCAGGGCAAAGTCAACGATCTGGGCTACCAGGCCATCTGTACTCCCGGTTGGGTCAAGGGTATGGCCGAAATCTTGGCCCGCTGGGGCAGCCTTTCCTGGGCCGAGACGATGGCTCCGGCCGTACGTCTGGCCGACGAGGGCTTTATGGTCACCGAACACCTGGCCGCTCGTTGGAAATATGAGCGGCTCTACCAGGAAGAGAGTACGCTGCTTGATTATATTACCGCCAATCCCGAAGCCAGCCGGATTTATCTGAAAGAAAGCGGCCCCTACAACGCCGGCGAGACGCTGCGGAATCCCGATTATGCCTGGACCCTCCGCCGGCTGGCCGAGCGAGGGCCGGAGGATTTTTACCAGGGTGAGTTGGCCCAACAGATCGCTACCGATCTGGCCACCAACGACAGCTTTGTGACCGCCGAAGATTTGGCCGGCTACCGGTTTCAGGATGTGGCGCCGGTAGTCGGAAGCTACCGCGGCTATAAAATCGTCACGGTTGGCCCGCCACACGGCGGCCCGACCCTGCTGGCCATCCTCAACATCTTGGAGGGGTATGACCTGGCCGCCCTGGAACATAATTCCGCCGACTATATCTACCTGGTGGCAATGGCGATGAAGGCGGCTTTTGCCGACCGGAATCCCTACCTGGGCGACCCAAACTTTGTCGAGGTCCCGCTGGCCTGGATGACCTCTAAAGAACGGGCGGCCGAGTGGCGGCAGCAAATCGACGCCGGACAGCCGATCAATGTCGCCTTCAACGTCACCGAGCCACCCGATACGACCCACGTGACCGTGGTCGATCAGGCCGGTAACTGCGTCGCCCTGACCCATTCGCTGGGTTCGTCGTCGGGCGTGATCACGCCGGGGCTGGGCTTTATATACAACAACTCCATGGTCAACTTTCACCCCTGGCCGGGCCATCCCAACTCTATCGCGCCGGGTAAGGGCCGGACGACCGGTATGGCTCCGGCGATCATCTTTAAGGATGATAAACCGGTTCTGGTCATCGGCTCGCCGGGCGCAACCCGGATCATTACCGCCAATCTCCAGGTGATCCTCAACCATCTTGATTTTGGCATGTCGATTCAAGAAGCGGTCCTGGCGCCTCGCTTTGACTGCCAGGGAGATGTCATCAAGTGCCAGGCTCGTATCCCGGAAATGATCTGCGCCCAGGTCCGCCCGAAGCACCCGATCCAGCGCCTGCCGCAGAGTCACGGCGGCTTTGCCCTGGTCCACGCGATTGCCATCGACCCGGCCAGCAGCAGATTGAGCGGCGGGGCCGATACCGGCAGCGACGGGATGGCCTTAGCCGTAGGTTAAAAGCCGGGGATGGAGTCGAGCCTTTAGGCGGGGGACCGGCTAAAGCCTCGACTCCATACGCCCTGATGTAATGATAGGTTCCGTAACAGCGCAATGAAGATTTTTTACACCGAACGAGATATTGAAGATATGCATGCCGCCGGCGTCAGGCAGCTTGAAGTTGACGATAACACCGTCTTAACCGACCTGGCCCGAGACAAAGCGGAAGCTTTAGGCCTGGCCCTGGTCCCGGCCGGCCAGCCGCAGCCCGAATCTCGCTTTCCGGCCTCGCCGGAGCCGCACCTGACCACCGGCTCTGGCCAGACCGATCTGGTTGCCAAAGTCAAAGCCGCTGTCATCGCCCGGTTAGGCACAGACAGTTATAATGATCTATTGGATCAGGTCATCCCCCAGGTCCTGGCCCGCCTCAATCCGTCCCAACCCCCGGCCGCTGCCGGCCAGAAGAAAGATGGTTCGTCCTCGAGCCCAACAAGTTATTAACTTATGGGTAACTATTTAGCCTGAGGGATTGGAATTCCCCAAGCCGACCTTGGCCTGCCCGATCTGGTGATGCTTTGGTTACGGCCTGAGGGACTCCTCGCTGTGCCACGGAGTGACATAAGTAGCTGGCCTCAAGGTTGACAATATGGCTGTTCCCGATATAGTTTCTGAAAAGACGAGGATCTGATAACAGTTTGATGCATAGAGACAAAATCCACCGGCTGCTGGCCGCTTACCGGGCGATCGATCCGGAAGATCAGCGGCGCCTGGTCGAAACCCAGCAGTTTGTCGAGCGTTACCCCGCTTGTTTTGAGAGAGAATTACCGGTTGGCCATGTGACCGGCTCGGCCTGGATTGTTAGCCCGGACCGCCGCCAGGCCCTGCTGACCCACCACCGGAAGCTGGAGATGTGGGTCCAGTTGGGCGGCCACGCCGACGGCGATCCTGACATCTTCGCAGTCTCGCTACGGGAAGGCATTGAAGAATCGGGCTTAACCCGGCTCACGCCGCTGTCGAAAAATATCTTTGATATCAGTATCCACCGGATACCGGCCAATAAAGATACCCCCGCTCATTATCATTATGATGTCCGCTTTATCTTTGAAGCCGACCCTGAGGAGGCCCTGGTCGTTAGCGCCGAGTCAAAGGCGCTGGCCTGGGTCCCGCTGGAGCGGATCCATGATTTTCAGGTTGACGCCTCGGTCTTAAGAATGGTCCGAAAGACGCAGCAAGGGCAGATACCGGATTAGGGGTGGCCGGTGGGCGAACGTGACTTTAAATTGATCGCTCGAACCGCCGGGTTCGCCGTCGTGGGGCTGATGGTTGGCCTGGCCGGCGTTGGGACAACGGCCGGCTTTCTGGGCCGGCTCAACCCATTTTTTGAGCTGCTTAGTAATTTTCGCTTGCAGTATCTGGTCTTAGGGGCAATTGCGGCTTTGCTGCTGTTGCTTTTTCAAAGCCGGCGGCTGGCGCTGGCGGCCGGGGTATTGGCCCTGGTGAACCTGCTTTATGTCGCGCCTTTTTATTTGGCCCCCCCGCCCCCTCCCGACGAGCTGGCTACCCAACACTACCGGGCCTTGTTGCTCAATGTTCACTTTAAAAATCAGGCTTTTGAGGAGGTGATCCACCTGGTTGAAAGCACCCAGCCGGATTTGATCATCTTTCTGGAGGCGACGCCGGAATGGGTGACGGCCCTGGAGCCGCTCCGGGCCGATTATCCTTTTGTGGAAAGCGGCGGCCTCCAGCCCCATCCGGGCAGTATTGCCTTGTTTAGCCGGATCGAGCCGGAAGCGGTTGATATCCAGGATTTTGGGGTACCTGAGCGGCCGGTGATTGTGGCCGAGCTAAAGCTGGACGGGCAGCCGTTGACCGTCATCGGAATGCATCCTTATCCGTTTATGGCCGGGGCTGTATTTACCGCCGGCAAGCGCCTCAAACAACTGGAGGGGCTAACCGAATTTTTACAGCGGCGAACCGGCCCGGTCATGGTCCTGGCCGATTTTAATTTCACCCCCTTTTCGCCGCTCTACCACGATCTGCTGCGGGAAACCGGCCTGCGGGATACCAGCCGGGGGTTTGGCCTCCAGCCGACCTTTCCGGCCTATTATCCCCCCCTATATGTGCCGATTGACTACGGCATGGTTTCACCGGAGATTGCTGTGCTCGGCCACACGGTTGGCCCGCCGGTCGGCTCGGATCATCTTCCGGTGATCGTCGATTTTGCCATCTCAACGCAGGATTAAGTTGGTTTGAGGCGTGTGCAAAAATTCAGCGCCGTTTTCGGTGATGACCACATCTTCCTCAAGGCCGATATGGCCGTAGCCGGGGACGAACAGGCTCGGTTCGACGGTAAAGACCTGGCCGACCTCCAGCTTGTAATAAGGCGTTTCGCCATAGCGCTCCCACTCCGGCCCTAAGATCCCGGCCCCATCGTGAACCGCCCGGCCCAGTTGGTGGCCCAGGGCATGCATATATTCGGGGTACCCGGCATCGGCCAGGACTTCGCGGGCGATGTTGTCGATGATACGGCCCTGGACGCCGGGCTTCATCGCGGCTACGGCAGCCTGGATGGCCAGCACTACCGTTTCAAAGGCGCGCCGAACCGGTTCGGGCGGCTCGCTTTCGCCCGGCCCCAGCATGTAGACCATTCGCTGGATATCGGAGCAGTATTCATCTTTGATGACCCCAAAATCGAAATGGACCAGGTGGCCGGGGGCGAGCTTTAGCTCCGTCGGCCCGAGATGGCCGATCGCGGAGTCGGGGCCGCTATTGACCGCGGGGCAGTGATCGGCTTCCCAGCCGGTTTCCAGCCCCAAGTCGGCGACCTGTTGGTGCATAAAATCGGCAACCTCGCGCTCGCTCATGCCAACCTTCATATAGTCGAAGGTGCGCTCGTAGATCTGCTCGGTCACCGCGATGGCGGCCTTGATCCGCTCGATTTCGGCGGCGGTTTTGCGGCCGCGCAGGGCGGTGATGATGCCTTCAGCCGACATGAGACGGTCTACGAAGGGAGTTCCCTCTAACATCTTTAGCAAAAGCAGGTAGAGGCCGTAAGCCAGCCCATCAGCATGGGCATCATTGAGCGAGAAGTTGAGGGCGATGGTCCGGGGGTTGAGCCGCTCCAGCGCGGCCAGCAATTCGGCTCGGAGCGACTGGTGGTAACCGATCACCGTAGGATAAGCGCCGGTCCGGCGGGCCGCCTCGGCGTCAAATTGGCCGACCAAGGCGATCCGCTCGCCGGAGCGGGAGAGCAGCAGAACGCTCTGCCAGGTCAGGTCGTGGCCGTAAATAAGCGGCAGGACCGGGTCGCCCCCGGCCACGGTTTCGCGGACAAAGGTGAGCCAGAGGTCGATCCCTTTTTCTTCCAGGATTGCAATGGCTTGTTGAACTTTTTCTAGCACAAGCATAGACATGATCAACTCCTATGTTTGATGTCTTTATAGTCAGTTGTCCTTGAAGAAGCTATTCAGCTCAATCTCCAACTGCCTCCAGGTCTCTTCGCACTCCAGAACAAGATGGCTCATCTTGTCCCAGTGCAGATTAAATGAATAAGACTGGCGAAAGACATGACGAAAGTTGAGATACTCTTTGAGCCGAGACCGCAATTCTGAAGAGATCAGTGCCGGACGAACTGAATTTGATACCATCATTGCATCCAACAGTTCGCTATGCCAGAATGCACCTGTTGGCAGACTATTATCAATTTCTATAGCGATCCGTTTAAATATATTCTCTACGCCAGTATAAAAAGAGTGAAGCATTGTAGCCGGGGCTGACAATTCAATAAAATTAGGGGGTAGCGTAGCAGATTTGGCCACCAAAGGGTGATATGCCTCAAACAGTTGACTGAGTTGGGCTATTTCTACTTCAACTTGCTGGCGGGCTTCAGGCCACACGTTTCAGTTGTCCTTTTTGCTTGAGATAGCGTGTAAACGGGGTATCCACATCCAGGTCAATTAAATCCAGACGTCGTTGCAGAATATCTTCGGCTTGGCTCATGGCCCGAAAGAACAAGCCTGGCTGTATTCCGGTTACGGCCAAATCCACATCGGAGTCAGTCCGCATATTCCCACGAGCAGCCGAACCAAATAGATAAACCGCATCAGCCCCAGCCGCCTTGAGTACGGCCGCGGCTGCTTCAATTAAACGATCCAGGTCTGACTCCACCGCCAACAACCCTTTCAATTACAATGATATTTCTGTGAAAACAACTTACCATATTTGGATGAAATATTCAAACACCTGATGCCGGGAGAAATAATCAAGCTTAAGGCATTTTACTCAATCACCTTGAAGCGAGATGGCAGTTTAAGACCCGCTCGTTCGGCAATCGCTAACGCCCTGGCCTTGGCTTCGGCCATGACTTCTGTTTCGTCGACGACCAAAATTTCGCCCTGGCGCATGAGCCACTGCCCGTCGCACATGACGCTGTCGATGTTGCGGTTCTGCATGGCATTGACCATATTGGCGACCGGGTCGTGCATGGGCAGCATGGTCGGGGTGTTGGGGTCGATCACGACCAGGTCGGCCTTTTTCCCGGCTTCGAGCGAGCCGATGGCCTCTTGCCACAGCAGCGCCTCGGCGGCCCGGCAGGTGACCATCTCCAGCACGGTCTGAGCCGGGACGACGGTCGGGTCGAGCTTGCGGCCTTTGTGGATCAGGGTGGCCAGCCACATCTCGTCGACCAGGGTCATGCGGTTGTTGCAGGGCGCGCCGTCGGTGCCAAGGGTGACGCAGATGCCGGCTTCGAGCATCTCTGGGATGCGGGCAAAGCCCAGCACCCGCATGGCGGCGGCCGGATTGTGGGTGACCTTGACCCCATGCTCGGCCAGATGCTTGATCTCGCCGTCGGTCAGCCAGACGCAGTGGGCGGCTAAGAGGTTATGGTCGAGCACATCCAGGTCGTGAAGGTGGTAGACGGTCGATTTATCGAACTTGAGCAGGGTGTACTCGACCTCCTCTTTAACCTCGGCCACGTGCATATGGATGCTCACCCCATATTGGTCGGCCAGTTCCTTGGTCCGCACGATCAGGTCGTCCGAGTTGTTAAAGATGGTCCGCAGGCCAAACCAGGCCCGGATGCGGCCGTTGGCCTGGCCATGCCAGCGCTCGTAGTTGGCGATCTGAGCCTCGAGCACCTGCTCCGTCGTTTCCTGCCAGACGGCCGGCAGCCCTTCACCGGCGTCCATGCTGGAGCGGGCCAGGGCGGCCCGCAGCCCCAGTTCGGTCACGGCCCGGCCCATGCCGGCCACATGCTGGCCGCCGGCCTCGGCAAAGCAGGTGACCCCGCTGCGGATTAGCTCCAGGCCACACAAAAGGCTACTGATGTAGCTATCCTCTTCGGTCAGGTTACTCTCGTAGGGCCAGACCCGCCCGCGCAGCCAGGTCAGCAGGTCGACGTCGTCGGCCAGGCCCCGGCCCAACTGTTGGGAGGTGTGAACGTGGGTATTGATCAGGCCGGGCAGGAGCCAG
>Ga0073934_10006821_pt1 | contig 16332 bp, 8 predicted proteins | sample LarsenN4metaG_FD_76834 | JGI IMG/M metagenome (GOLD analysis project Ga0073934, IMG submission 76834) | Hot spring sediment bacterial and archeal communities from British Columbia, Canada, to study Microbial Dark Matter (Phase II) - Larsen... ...
TCCAGCGCGCCAGTGCTAAGCGCCGGCCGCTGCTCGTCTTCGGATAAATCGGCGCGAGCGGCGTGTACTTCGTCGAAACGGTCGCGAGCGCCTTGCGGGCGGAATCGACCTTTGCCGCGTTGGCCGGGCTCGGTTTCTCCAGTTGCGCGACGACGGCGAGGTCGAGTTGATGCTGCCGCTCTGCTTTGCTCGCTGCTTCGCTTGCGGCCTTGGCGTCGCCCTTGGCGCCGAGATGGGTAATGTCGTCGGCGGCGATTCGCGCTTCGAGCGCCGCCAGGTCCGACCGGGCCGCCGCAAGCTTCGCCTGGGCCAGCGACAAGGCGTGGACATCCGCGATCAACGTTGCGACAAATTCGCTTGCCGTGCGCGCCAGCGTCGTGACCTTTGGAACCAACATCCGCGCTTCGATCTTGCCGATCTCCGCATCCGTCGTCGCGATCGCCTGCCGGCGTTTGCTTCGTTCATCGTCGCGAACGAACGGCTTGAGCCCCGGATACCAGACGTTCGGCGGCAGGTTGACCGGCTCGACGCGATAGCGCTCCCCGCCCAATGATCTGGGCAGGCCGGGCGGCACCGGCGGGCGATCCTTGACCTTGTTGCGTTCGTCGCCGCCGGTGTAGAAAAACGTCGGCGCATCCGGCTTCTCGTCAAAGACGCGCACCAGTCCGCTTTTGATCGGTGGATACGACTTCGTATAGACGTACTTCTCGTAGGGCCCCGGATCGGGTTCGCCCGGCCAGCGGTCGTGGCGAATTTCGATCGGTTCAAAGATCGCACGAAAACGAAAGTACTCTTCCTGCGTGATCGGATCGTACTTGTGGTCGTGGCAATGACAGCAATTCAGCGTCAGGCCGAGGAACGCCTTTGCCGTGTGCTCGACATTGTCCCGCATCCAGTTGTTGTAATTCCAGCGGAAGAAATTGCGGACGACGAAGCCGGTCGCGACCAGGTTGGCGTCGTCGTCCGGACATACTTCATCGGCGGCCAGCATTTCCAGGATCATGCGGTCGTAGCCGCGGTCCTCGTTGATCGAACGAACGATCCAGTCGCGCCAGCGCCAGACCTGGGCGTAGCTGTTGAGCACGTCGGGCACCGAGCGCCGGCCGTACCAGTCGGAGTAACGCCAGACGTCCATCCAGTGCCGGCCCCAGCGTTCGCCGTACTGCGGGCTGGCGAGCAAGTGATCGACGACCTTTTCGTACGCATCGGGCGAACGATCGGTCAGAAATGCCTGCAACTCCGCTCGCGTCGGCGGCAAGCCGACGAGGTCGATGTACACGCGGCGAAGCAACGTCGCGCGATCGGCCGGCCCGCTCGGCGTCAGCTTCCGTTTCGCATGCTCGGCCGCCAGGAAGCGGTCGATCGGGTTCGCATTCCATTGGGAATCGCCGGCGGCGGGCGGAGGAACCGCTTTCGGCGGCTGAAACGCCCAATGCGGTTCCGCGGCCGGCATGTCGCCGATCCAAAGCAGAACCGCAAACAGCAGCGCCGATCGCGATTTCATGGAGCAAACCTACAGGGCTGGCGAGTCAATTCGGGCGAGAGCACACTCGCCTAAAACCGGCGGGGAATTGCCTCTCACTATAACGAAGCGAAGCGCCGGCCGCAACGTTCGGCGCCGCGATTCAAACCCAATACAAAGGAAGCCCACGATGTTCCGTACTCTCCAGTTCGCACTGTTGTCTGCGATTGTCGCACTCGGTTTTGCCGGCCTATCCACGGCAGACGACAAGAAACCGGCCAAACCCGCCAAGAAGGGCGAGCTTGTCGAAGCACAGGTCAAGAGCGTCGATGCGGGAAAAAGCACGATCACAGTAACCGTCAAGGACAAGGATCAGACATTCGAAGTGGGCAAGGATGCTCGCATTATGGTGAAAGGGAAGGAAGCCGGAACGCTGGCGGACGTCAAGGCCGACACGCGAGTGACCTTGATGCTTTCCGAGGACAAGAAGACCGTTCTCGGCATCAAGGCCGGCGCCAAGAAAGAAACCGCCAAGCCGAACAAGGAAGCCGGCGTCAAGGGCGAGGTCAAGTCAATCGATGCCGCGAAGAACACCGTCGTCATCGCCGCCGGCAAGAAAGGCAACGTCGTCGAACAAACCTACACGATCGCCAAGGATGCCCGAATCGCAATCGACGGCAACAAGAACGCGTCAGCAACCGACCTGAAACCCGGCATGCAAGCGGTGTTTCAGCTTTCCGACGACAAAAAAACCGTGACCGCAATCAAGACCGGAGAAAAGAAGCCGAAGAAATGAAGAACGAAGAACGAATAATGAAGAACGAAAAACGAGACAGGTTGCCAGCGCGAAGAACGTCCGCTGCCACTGATATTACCTGCTTCATTTTTCGTTCTTCATTTTTCATTACTGCAGCGAAGACATCCATGGAGACGGTTCGGACGGGGGCGTTTCGTGCACGAGGCGGCGAACCCGACCCTGCAGCCGCCATGTCCTCTGGCCTCCGCCGTCCGTCTTCTGCCCCCTGATTTCCGACCTCTGACTTCTGCCCTCTGACCTCTGCCCTCTGACCTCTAATACTCCCCAACCACTTCGCCGCCGGCGCGCGTGCCGAGCGCTCGCCAGATGGCGAGGTCGATCGAGCGCGAGACGGCGCGGACGGAGCCGTCCATCATGAGCACGTTGACGATGCCGCCGGAGTGGTAGCTGCGCGACGTAATGGCGGCGTAGGTGATGGCCGTGGCGCTGTTGCCTTCCTGCCGCGAGTTGTAGTCGATGTCGTAGACGGCGCCTTGATACGTGTACGGCACGGCGGTGTTCGGCGTGAAGATCGTGGTGAACCCGCTGTGGTGCACGCGGCCGTCGGGCCATTCGGTGTGGCCGGTGTTGTCGTTGGTGCCCGGTCCGAGCTTGTGTTGTCCGCCGGCACATAATGGCGGAATCTGCCCGGGCGAAGAGGGCGGGATCGGACCCGGATCGGCGGTGTTTCGCACGTACGGCGTAAACGCCTTTACTTCCGCGGCGCAGAGCGTATTGCTGAGCCCGTCGTAAATGGAAGTTGCCCGGACCTGCGCATTCGGATAGAACACGCCGTCTCCGCCGGCGCCCGTTCTTGGGTTGTAGACGAGCCAGGTTCCGAAATTAAATCCGTAATTGACCGGGTACACATAGGGCTGGCCGCCGTTAGTGCGAACGCGGTCGTGCTGTTCGCTGGGGCAAATAAAAACCGGGATGCGGGTTTGCGGCACTCCGGTGGCCAACTGCTGGTCCCACGGCGATTCGAGGTTGACGCGCACGCCGGCGTTGCCCTGCTCGATGTAATGCAGGATTCGGCCATGCACCGACCAGGAGCCGTTGTTGGTGCCGAACGTCGCCCCGACCGGGGCCAGCATGCTCGGCGGATACAGGCCCATCGCGGACTCGTAATTGTGAACCGCCAGGCCGAGTTGCTTCAAGTTGTTCTGGCACTTCGCCCGCGCTGCCGCTTCGCGGACCTTTTGCACCGCCGGCAGCAATAGGCCGATCAAAATCGCGATGATGGCGATGACCACTAGAAGTTCGATCAGCGTGAAACCGGTCCGTACGCTCATTCTCATCTCGAAATCCTCGTAATTCCATTATCGGGGCCGAAGTCGGATTGCAAACGTGATGCCGAACGGAAAACTGTGCCGTTCCTGGCGAGTTGGCGGTCGATTTCGATGGCGGCTGAACCCGCTTTGATCAGCACTGCTCACGTTTTGGCCATCTTGTGGTAACCTGTAATCATGTCGTTCCAATGGCTTGACTTTGAACGATCGGCGGCCGCCGTCTTGCTGCTGCTCTGTGCGGCAGGCGTTGCCGGCCTCTGGCTGCTTCGCCCCGTCTGGCGGTGGCTGTGCGGGCCAATGTTCGGCTATGAAATGGTCCGGCTGGCGCGAAATGGACGAACGATTCTGCTACGAGTATTATTTGCGGTTCTGGTGCTTGCCGGCATCGCGATCCTGATGCCGTCTGCGGCTGCTCCGCAGTCCAACGACCTGGCTGCGTTCGCCAATCGATTCTCGAACGCGTTTCTTTATCTGCAGGCCGGCATCGTCTTTCTGCTGGTTCCACTTTATTTTGGCGGCGCATTGTCGAGCGAAAAAGAACGCGGCAACCACGATTTTTTCATGGTCACGGATCTTACGAGCCGGGAGCTGGTGCTGGGCAAATTCGCCGCACATGCCGTTCATATGATTGGCATGCTATTGGCCGGGCTTCCGGTGCTGGCGATGACGCAGGTCTGGGGCGGAGTCGATCTTCTGCACGTCGTGGCGGGTTATGCCGCCGTCTTCATCACGATCTTCAGCATGGGCGGATTCGCGATGATGTGTTCGGCGCTGCAGGCCCGAACGACGACGGCGGTGGCCTGTGCGTATGGCTTCAGCCTGCTGGCCAGTGTCGTTTGCATGTGCCAGCCGCTCTGGCATCTGTCGTCGCCGTTCGCATTTCTGGCCCGGCTTGACATGCAAGTAGCGGAATTCGACTCGTCGCTGCATTCCGATATCGCTCCCCTCGATTCCGCAAAAGCAGCTTTGGTCGAAATGCGCAATTCGATTGCACTCTACGCAGCTGTGCACGGACTGGTGGGAACGACCTGCCTCGCCATCGCGATTCGAAATATCCGGCCGAAACTGCAGCGGATTCCCGATAGCGTCGTCAAGGTTTTGGCCGCATCGCCGCCGATACCGATGCCCGAATCACCGGTGTTGACAATCGAAACGCTGCTTCGCGGCAAGCTGCCGGCAATTCGCAACAACCCGATCGCCTGGAAGGAGCGCTACATCGGCTCCAGCGGCGCCGGCTTTCTGTTCGATGTCGGCTGGTTCTACTTCTACGTCGTCGTCGCCGGCACCGGCCTGATTGGGCTGCTCAGCATGGGCTCCTCGTTGTACGCGGAAGTGCGCTACGGCGTGGCGCTCGCGTTACGCGCGATCGTGGAATTCGTATTTATCCTGCTGCTCGTCCGACTCGGCTTTCACGCCAGTTCGACCATCAGCCGCGAGCGCGAACAAGGCACACTGGAAACTCTCCTGTCGCTGCCGCTCTCGACCGGTTCGATCCTTGGATCAAAAATCCTCGGCATCTTGCAACGGCGTTGGAATATGTTCCTGGGCCTTGCCATCGTCTGTGCGACGGCAATCCTCACGAAAGCATTTCACCCGCTGACGCCGATATGGCTCGTTGTCGCCATTGCCATTCATTCCGCATTTGCCATCAGCCTCGGATTGTTCCTATCGACGATTTTCCGCAGCACCATTCGCGCTCGAATCGTCTGGCTGGTAACCATGATTGGCCTGACCTTCGGAACGGCGATGCTGGCGTTCGCTTCGGAAGGACCGGGCTCTTACGTGTGGGAGGCAATCGGCGTCGGCACGAACGCCCCCCTCACCATTTGGTGGTTGATGTTTCGGCGCTTGTCCGATGCTCCGCTGGGAGGCACAATCGAGATCGGCCTCGCTCTCTATGGACTAGCTGCGGGGTTGCTATTCCTGGCCAGCCGCTGGAGACTCGCCCGTTGCGGGGCGCGACTATGACGCCCCGGCCGCGCATCCTGTTCGTCACCGGCAAGCTGGCCGAACCGGCTTTGCGCAAGCTGCTTGCCGAGCTGGCGCCGCAAGCCGGGTTCGAAGCCGAGGTTGCGGTTTTGCCGATCACGGTCGCGGCACTTCTGACGACGGACTGGGTCGCGTCCCATCTGCGTGTTCCAAACGACATCGAAAAAATATTGCTGCCCGGTTTCTGTCGCGGCGAACTCGAACCGATTACGTCGGCGACATCGAAACCGGTCGAACGCGGGCCCAAGGACATGCGCGATCTGCTCGAGTATTTCGGCAAGTCGAGCGCTCCGCCGCCCGGCTACGGTGCGTACGACATCGAAATCATCGCGGAGATCAATCATGTTCCGAGGCTGACGCGCGAGCAACTGCTCGCCGAGGCGAAACAACTCGCCGCCGACGGCGCCGACGTCATCGACGTCGGTTGCGAGCCCGGCCATGCCTGGAGCGGCGTCGGCGACGCGGTCCGCGCGCTCCGCGATGCCGGCTTGCGCGTCTCCATCGACAGTTTTCACCCGGCCGAGGTAGAAGCCGCCCTGGCTGCCGGGGCGGAACTGGTGCTGAGCGTGAATCGAAGCAACGTCGATCACGCCAAGGCCTGGTCCGAAAGGTTCGGCGTCGAGGTGGTCGCGATTCCCGACAGTCCGAGCGATATCGCCAGTCTTGACACGGTGATCGAACGATTGATGAACGACGGCGTCAATTTTCGTATCGACCCAATTCTTGAGCCAATCGGCGTTGGCTTCGCCGCATCGCTGGGCCGGTACATCGAAACGCGCCGCCGTTACCCGCATCTCCGCATGATGATGGGCGTCGGCAACCTGACCGAATTGACCGATGTCGATTCGGCCGGCGTCAACGTCGTCCTGGCGGGCTTCTGCCAGGAACTCGGTATCCGCAGCGTGCTGACCACGCAGGTCATCTCCTGGTGCCGAAGTTGCGTAAAGGAACTCGATCTTGCCCGCCGGCTCATGCATTATGCCGTCCAGGAGCGCGTCGTTCCCAAACGGCTCGAACCCGACCTCGTCATGCTGCGCGATCCCAAGGTCCGCGAACTTGGCGCCGAAGCGCTGGCCGACCTTGCCCGACGCATCACCGACCGCAACTATCGCCTGTTCGCCGAGGGCGGCGAACTGCATGTCATCAACAACGCGATGCACCTGCATGGCGGCGATCCATTCGCGCTCTTTGAAGAAATCTGCCGCCGCGATCCCAAAATGGACGCGAGCCACGCCTTTTACCTGGGCTACGAACTGTGCAAGGCGATCACGGCTCTGACGCTCGGCAAACAGTACACGCAGGATCAGGCGCTGCGCTGGGGATTTTTAACCGAGGAAGAGCGGCCGCATACCGGCTCGAATGACTGACCACGCACCTTGATGAAGTAGGCTCACCGATCGTTCGCGTGCAGACGGAAAATCGGCGGGGTATTCCAGAGGTCTTGTTTCGTGACTTTTCCGGACTGGACAATGGCGCTTTCGAGCGGTGCGTAGATCACGATGAATTCAGCAACGCGCTGGATACGCAGCGGCTGGCCGTCGCGGGGATCGACGGGCGTCTTTGCCATGAACTCGGGTACGAGTTGCTCGAGTCGATCGGGGTATTGGCCATGTTTTCGCTGATAGCGCGCCACGGCATAGCCCGTGCGCGCCGATTCTCGCAGCGCGGCCAGCTGCGAACCGACGGCGAGCAGCTTGCGTTGTTTTGGCTTGATGAAGTGCAGGCCAAAAACGCTGGTGGGATCGTTGTCCACGTCGTCGCGGAGGCTTGCCCAATCGCGAGGCGTTTCGTCGCGAGCCGATCGTGGCGATCGATGATAATCGTCGAACAACTTTCGCATGGCCGGAATCTCATCGGGAATAACCATGACCCGCGCTGCCGGCGCCACGACGCTTTCAATAACGAAGATCTCTGCCGAGTTCAGTTTTTGTTTCTCATGCTGCAGCGCCAGTGAAGGCTGAGACGCCGCCGCAGGGAAGATCATGCCGAGGAGCGCTTGTTCTTCGCGCACTTTTCGAACGAGTGGAAAAAGTTCCCCAGGCTCGAAAGCCGGCAGCGAGGCCTGATTCTTCGGCGACAGGCGAAGCACGTCTTCGAGAGTACGCCAGGCGATGCTTTCCCGGCCCCAGGCGAGATCGGGATAATCGGATAGGTGCCGGAAGATGCGAAGTATCGCCGTGATGTTCTCCAGCGCGCGATTCAGGTTTCCTTCGGCTGCCTTGGCTCGCGCATCGACGGCGAGCAATGTGACGGCTCGGGCGAGGTTCTTGATCTCGGTGCCGGCCGGCATGGCCGCGTCCAGAAGCCCGCGTTGATAATGGATCGTACAGCCCTTGAGCGTTGCCACCGCCCTCAAGCGGGCGAGGTCGTTCTCGTGTTTCATGAGGGACTGACGGATCGCGGGCGATCGCCAATCCACCGATTCGAGGGAGTCGATCCCGTGCCGTGTCGCCTCCTCGACTTGCTTGTCGAATGCATCCGCCAGTCGCGAGCAAACTTCGATGTACGTGGGAGCGGCATTTTCGCTTTCTGCGGCCGGCGGCGGGGTCATTGCCAACAGCAAGTCGCCCGCTTCCTGGCGCGCGATGGCCAGGTCGGCACGGGCGGCCAGATCGAGATTCCAAAAGGTGAACGCGAGCGCAAGGAACGAGCCGGCGAGCCCCAGCCACAGCCGGCGGCGCGACCAGCCCGACGCGTTACGGCTCAGGCCCGGCCCCGGCCGGCGCACGCCGAACCCGGCCAGCGTGAGGCCGCACGCGGCAAATGCTGCGAGCCAGGACAACGTGTAGGTGAACCACGGAGTCCGGATGAGCCTACCCTCGGGCAAGTCCAGGTATTGAAGAACGATCATTCCCGTAGGCGCGGCAAATAACGCGAAAACGACGGCCGGCCACAGCCAGCGAAGCCAATGGCCGCGCGCTGCCCAGGCAATGGCAAGCGCCAGAACGCAAATGGCCGCCGCCAAACTCTCCAGCAACAACAACGGAAAGCCCATGCTACTACTCCTCAGGGCCAAACAGTTTTTGCCCCGCGACGCCAGCATCCGGCGCCGGTCTCAAGTTGGTCAGCGCGCCGGACGCAAAGGATTCAAATCGCTGATCCGATTCCGATTCGATCGTGATCGTCGGACCGCGTCGGTTTGGCGCTTGGTGCAAGGAGGAAATCGACTCGTCCATTCGCCGAAATTTCCCAGCGTTGCCAACGGCCAGCCAGATGTTCAGCAGCACCAGTACTGCCGCCGCGACTCTCCGGCGCCAGCGCGCGGAATCCGCAGGCGGCGCCGGCGAATCCACGATCGACCGCAAAAGCCGGTCGCGAAATTCCGGCGACGGTTCCGGAAGTCGGCGCTGCTGGAATCGGCCTTCCAGTTCAGCGAGATTCGGCGGCAGTGGTTCGTGTTTCATCCTGCTCTGCCTTCATGAGCGCTCGGAGTTTTTCCAGCGCGTATCGATAACGACTGGCCGCCGTGTTCGGCGAAATTCGAAGGACGTCGGCCACTTCCGCAAATGTCAAATCGCCGTCGATCTTGAGCGACAGCACTTCACGCTGGTCGGGCGGCAATGCCGCCAGTGCCTTCGAGAACCAATCGTTCCATTCGGCGTCATCGTTTTTCGTCCCCGAGTTTCGAGCGGTCGCGATGTCTTGCCGGGCCGTTTGCTCCGCCCGCGTTCGCGAGGCGATGCGCAACACGCTGTTCCGCACGATGGAAAACAGGTAGGCGCGCAAGTTCTCCACGCGCGTCAGCAACTTTCGCGACCGCAGAATCGCCAGGAACACATTCTGCACCGCATCCTCGGCATCGGTGTTTGATCGGAGCATCGTCCACGCCACGCGATACATCGACCGGCCAAAACGATCGTATAGCTCGGCAAAGGCAGCTTCACGCCCCTCGGCCAGATCAGCAAGGAGACGTTCCTCTGCCGGATCGCGCATGCATTCTCCGTTTTCCACACCTAAGAGCAGCCAGGATGCAGAATTTGTCTACGGATCGGTGCAAAAAGGTCTTTCTAGTCGAATTCGCAAGAATTCGGGTTTTCCCGACTACGAGCGATTTCTGAAATCGCCTCAAACGGCTCAACCAAATCGGAGTCAAAAGGTTGCCGGGCAAGATCAGGCCGCGTCATTCTGCCAGTTTCTGCCGGGCCAAAGCCAAGGCGCCGTGGACGACGACCTCTTCGCCGAGAGCAGCGGGCACGATTTTCGTCGTTTTGGCGAACGGAGCGAACGCTCGTCGTGCGACGAGCTTTCGCAGGGGGTCGAAAAAAAGCTTGTCGCCCAAAAGTGCCACGCCGCCGCCAATCACGATTCGTTTCGGCGCCAGCAGCGCAATGACGTGACCGATGGAGGTTGCGAGATGTTGCAATGCATACTCGATGGTTTCCAGCGCAAACTCATCGCCGTCGGCTGCGGCTTCGCCAACCATTTCGGCCGTGATGGTTTCGGGTTCCGCGTCGCATAGCTCCCACAATAATGAATCCTCGCGCACGTACGTTTGGGCGTGTTGAGCGATCGCCCAGCCGGAGGCGAGGTCTTCGAGATCGGCTTCGAACTCGCCCCGTTCATGGTCTTGTGCCAATAGGGACAAATGGCCGATTTCAGCGGCGCCTCGGCCGCTGCCGCGATAAATTTGACCGTCGATGATCAAACCGCCGCCGATGCCGGATCCGACCGTGATGTAAAAGACCGGCGACATGCCGCTGCCGGCGCCGAACAGCGTCTCGGCCAGGCCGGCCACGTCGGCATCGTTGCCCAACGCCACCGGGACATCAAAGGTTTTTTCCAGCCACCTCGCGATCGGGAAATTCTCCCAGCCGGAAATCTGATGCGACTTGAGCACCGAACGGGTCCGATCATCGATGGGGCCGCCAAAGCCGACGCCGATTCCTTGGATTGCCGATTTCTTTGCGCGCGAGATGATCGCGGCCGCCGCTTTCTGAATTTGCCGGCGGATCGCCGCGGCGCCGCCCTTCGGTTCGACCCGCGCGCGCCAAAGATCGACCAGCTTGCCGTCTCCCCGGCCCAGGCCGATTTGCAGCTTCGTCCCGCCGATTTCGATGCCCAAGTACATTTTTGCAGGTTTAGCGAGCATTTACCGAGTTGAACAGGCTCTGAGGGGCGATCTCCTCGATCCTTCTTCGCTTGACTGGATTGGCAGGCCTTGCTATCTCGCCAGGTCCTGGTTTTGCAGGCGGGAAAGGATCGCGGCATGGCCCAGAGTTTCCGTCTTGGTTATCGACCGGCGCTCGATGGATTGCGAGGCCTGGCCGTCCTTTCCGTGATGCTCTATCACACCGGCCCGGATACGGTCCTGCCCGGCGGCTTCCTCGGCGTTGACCTCTTCTTTGTGCTCAGCGGCTTCCTGATCACCGCGCGAATCATCGAAAATCAACAAGAAACCGGCTCGGTCGATCTGCTTCGGTTTTATTATCGACGAGTATTGCGATTATTGCCTGCGCTCTTACTGATGTTGGCCGCCTGCTGTCTGTTTGCGGCATTTCGAACCAAGCCGGATCGCGCGCGCGTCATTTACGATGCCGCGATACTCACAGCGTTCAACGGCGCCAATTGGGACTGGCTTTGTTCCGTTCGCCTCGACATGTTGGGACACGCCTGGTCGTTGAGCCTGGAAGAACAGTTTTACCTGGTTTGGCCGATCTGTCTGTGGGCCTTTCTAAAGTCCGGAATGAAGTTGCGGTATGTTGCATGGATTACTGCCGCCGGCATTGTCTCCTCCGCAATCCTTCGGGCTGCACTATGGACGGAGGGATCGAACGTCGTCCAACAGGCAGTCCTCACCAATCTATTGACGCGCGGCGACGCACTCCTGACGGGTTGCCTGTTGGCTTTGCTGGCCATGCAAAATATTGTGCCGTCCATTCCAGTCACGCGACTGCTGGCGGTGGGCTCGGGCATTGCTCTTTCCGTGGTAGCATTCCAGTGGAAGTCGGGCCACGCGTTGCTCAGCCTGGGCGGCAATACTCTGATCGCCTTTGCCTGTGCAGCGATTATTGCCGCGCTTATCTGGCGACCGGAGCACATGGCGACGCGGTTTCTCAGTTGGCCCCGGCTGGTCTGGATCGGTCGAATCTCCTACGGGCTTTATCTCTGGCATTTTCCGTTGCTAACGATCGCGCCGAAGATGATTCACAGCATGCTGCCGATCACGCGGCGTCTTCCCTGCCCGGACTGGGTGCTTTCGTACGCGGCGACTTTCGCGATCGCTGCCGCGTCGTATCACTGGCTCGAGCGGCCGCTGCTGCGATCGTGCGCGAACAATCGCGCGACCTAGTCGGCCGCCGCTTACGGCTCTTTTCGCAAGCGCGTGAACCAATCGCCCTCTTTTGGCGGCAGCCCGGGCTCAAGAGCGCCGATGTATCTTGGCAAACTCACGCCGGCGCCGGCCGTGGCAAGCGGACTGTCGGCAGCGATGCGAAGATAATTCATCTGTTTCGCATCGAGCGACACGAAGGGCGCTGGAATGATCCGATCCGACTTTGCTTCGCCGATTGTCGGCAAGTTATTCGGACCGGCAAACTTCGGAATCGCGGAATAGCAATTGTGACCAATTTGCCAGTGTGACTTCATCGCCACATGGTCGGCCGCTTGCGCCTCGATGCCTGTCTGGTTGCCGGATCGCAAGATGTTGTTTTCGATCCGGACGATTTTGCAGACGCCGGCGCCGTTCTTGTCGTTGGCATCGACGATGCACCAGATCGGGCAATTGACGACGTCGATCGTGTTGTTGACGATGTCGTATCGGTGATGGTCGCGGGGCAGGTTCTTTACGCCCTGGCGCTCGCGGATGACGATGCCGTTGCCGCCCTGAAAAACGTTGTGTTTGATTGTGGCAGCGCATTCGACGAACGGTAGTTGCACGACGTTGCCGGGCGCACGAACGAAGTTTCGCTGCAGCAACACCTGGGATTGGAAATCCTGCTTGAACGTCAACGTGCCGTCGAGTGAGCAATCCTGCACGACAAATCGGCCCCGTCCGATGGCGCCGGCGCCCCACCAGCCGGTCAGTACAGCGATGGCATTTGCCGACGGCAATGTCTGAATCACCCGACATTTTTCGATCGCCACATCGCCGGCCGCCTGCAGATCGACGGCTATCGTCTCGGCACCGGCAACGGGCGACGCCGGGACGACGAATTCAAAACCGTGCAGACGGAATCCGTTCGTGCTCTGAAAAACGCAACCCTGGTAGATCGCTCGCTGCGGATCGCCGGTTTTGCCCCAGAAATGCCAATTCGGCGCCTCGATGCGCGTGCCGACCTCGCTGATCAACGACAGGTCGTCGACCGGCTTGACCATGCGCAATGCTTCGCGGTACGGGCCTTTGTCGAGCACTTCGATCACGTCGCCCGGCTTGGCGGCATTGAGCGCGTCGCCGATTCGGCTGAATTGCGCCTTGCCGTTCTGAGCCACTCGAAGCACGGTCCGCCCTCGTCGCCACGCCGCGAGCGATGGAGGAATCAGCAGCTGGCCGTCGATATGGGCCAGATTCTTTTCGACGTTCGCATCGAGCGACACAGCCTTGGCATGATCGGCTCGCGCTTTCTCAAACTCGCGAAGGCGATGATAGACTTTGCTGCGGAAAAAATAGAACGCGCCGTCGGGTTGTTTGTGGAGCTTCTCCGACTCTTCGTAGTCGCGTGCGGCTTGTTCGTAATTGCCCAGCACCGCCCAGGCCCAGGCGCGAACGCCCAGTGTAAACGCCTTATCCCTCTCGGCCGGATTGTGCCGGAAACATTCGTCGGCGTCGGCGATGCATGCTTCATACGCGTGCAACTGGAAGAAGCATCCGCTACGCCAAGAGTAGCTGTTGGCGAGATAGGGAGGCTTGCGTTCAATCGCTTGCGAAAAATCCGCCACGGCTTTGGCAAATTCGCGAATGTGCCAGTGCGATACGCCGCGACATTGGTACGCTTCCGCAAGGTTCGGATCGAGCGCCAGTGCCTCGGTAAGCGCGCCAACGGCTTCGGCGTGTTTATTTTCGCGCTGTCGTTGTTTGCCCTCCTCGAGCTTGCTGGCCGCGCTCGGCGCCGCAACGTTGAGCCTGGTAAACCAGTCGCCGGCCGGGGGAGGCGTGCCGGGCGGCAAGGCGCCGATGTAGCGCGGTAAATCGCCGCCGGTCCCGGAAGTCGCCAGCGGACCATCGACCGCGATCCGCAGATTATTCGGATGCTTCGCGTCGGTCGTCAGAAACTGCGCCGGCGTGATGACATCGGTCGGACCGTGGGGCAACGTCGGGAAGTTCGTCGGCACACGTTTCGGCGCCGTCGAATAACAGTTGTGACTGATCTTCCACGACTCAAGGACTGCTTTGTGTTCCGCTTCGACAATCTCGATGCCTGACCCGGCTTGCGAACGAAGGATGTTGTTTTGAATTCGTACCCCCGTGGGCGGACTCGTCTTCTCATTTCCCGGCAACTGGGCCTGCCAAAGCGGGCAGTTCGCCACATCGATCGTGTTGTTGGCAATGAGGTGCGTTCCGGCCGGTTGCTGGCCGTTGCGAGCGAGAATCAAAATGCCGTTGAACGCCTGGATGACATTATGTCGAACAATTGCTTCGCCGACTTTCGAGGGCAGAACGATCGCGTTGAATTGACCGCAGCGGAGGAAGTTTCGTTGTATGAGGATCTTCGCAGGGAAGTTGTTTTTAAAATAGAGTTCCCCGTCCAGAACGCAGTCCTGGACGACGAATCTCGCCCGGCCGATCGAGCCCTCGCCGTGCCAGCCGATAATGATGGCCGTCGTTCGCTCCGAAAGGCCGCGCCCGGGTGAAACAGGCAGAACTCGGCAATTCTCGATCATGACTTCGCCGGCAGCCGGCGCATCGACCGCATAGACCCACGACGCATCGGCCGGAGGCGGCGGGTATGCAAACTCCAGTCCATGCAGCCGCAAACCGTTCGGGGACCAAAACATGCAGGCGTGGTAGATGACGTTCTTGTCGTTGGAGGCGTCGGAGCGAAGCCATCCAGGTATTTCGATCCGCGTGCCGACTTCGCTGATCAGTCCGATATTTTCGACGGCCCGCGGCATTCGCGGCATTTCGCGATACGGTCCTTTGTCCATGACCTGAATCACTTCGCCCGGCTTGACCGCGTCGAGCGCCTGTTGAATCGTGCGGTAGGGCTGACTGCCGTCCTGCGCGACGCGAAGGATGGTTCGGCCGCGCATCCAGTAATGCAGCGGCGCCGGGGCGGTCACTTGTTCCTCGAAATGTGCCCACTTTTTCCCGGCTTCCGAATCCAGTTGCAGTGCTTTCGCCATGTCGGCGTCGGCCTTGGAAGTTTCACCGAGCCGCTTATGGACGATGCTGCGGCTGAAATAGGCCTGGGCAATGTTCGGATTGATTTTCAGGATCTCGCCATAGTCCGCCAGCGCTTTTTCGTATTCACCCAACGACGCATACGCCCAGGCGCGATTCGATAAGCCCGTCCCGCGATAACCGGGCGCCGGATTGCGTTTGAAGAATTCCTCCGAGTCGGCCAGGCAGGCCTCGAAGGCCCGCAGGTTCAAGTTCGAATAGGCGCGCCAGAAGTAGACATCCACCGGCGACGGGTGCTTTAGCCGCAAAGCAGCGCTGAAGTCCGCCACCGCCTTTTCATGCTCCTGCATCTTCGCGTACGACTGCCCGCGAACCTGGTACGCGTCGGCGAAGTTCGGATCGAGTTGAATCGCCTCGTTGCAAAGTGCGATCGCTTCGGCGTACTTGCCCTCGCCAAAGCGTTTGCGCGCTTCCGATGCGTCGGCGACCTTTGGCGCCGCCGGTGGAGGCGTCGGCCGGGCCAGCGGGTTGTAGGAAAACGGAGGACCGACAATCTCCTTGAGTTTGGCCGACTGCTCGGCCGTGAGAATCCGGTCGATTGCCGCTTGCATCGCCGAGTTAGCCGCGGCTCGCGCACTGCCCGGTCCCCGGCTCCTGGGTGTTTCGTCGGCCAGGCGTTGCAGCTTTGCTTTTTGTTCGGCCGTCAGCACCAGCGCGTCAACCACGTCGCGATACCGGAAAACATGCAGCGGGCCGAATTGCGAAGTGAATAATTGCGACCCGTAGCGCATCAGTTGCCGGGCCCGCGTGTACTGCACGGAACTCAGAATGCCGCGGAGGACCGAATCGTCGATGGTGGATTCCGGCAATTCGGCAATTTTCTTCTTCTGTTCGTCGGTCAACTTGAGCTCCTGCTGCACGTCGTAGTTGCTCATGACGAACTTCGTGAAACGGAATTCGGTATCGCCGATGGTTATGCTTCGCGTGAGGCGCTCATTGGGGCGGCGATCGGAAAACGGCGGCCCGATCAGTTCCTTGAGTTTGGCATGCTGCGAATTGGTGAGGAGCTTTTCCATTTCCGATTCGATCATTGCATCGAGCTCATCGACGCGTTCCTGCCAGCCGGCCGGCGCAGGCTGGCCAAAGAGACGGTTGCCGTATTCGATTCGCCGTTCCTCGCCGAGTTCGCGAATCCGCTTGGTCTGCGCCGGTGCGAGTTCCAGCGCATCCACCACATCGCGATAGCGGAAAATGTTAAGCGGCCCGTTATTGGGTGACGCCAGCAGACGCTGCAACTGAATCTGCCGGAAGCGCCTGGCCTGTTCGGGGGTCAGCAACTTCTGAAACTGCGCATCGTCGAGGCTGAACGAGCGTTGGTCCTGGCTCAGCGGCGGCAAGCTACGAATGATCTCCTTTTGCGCATCGGTCATCTTCAGTTCCGCCTGGATGCGCGCATCGCGCAAGAAGGTAACCGGATTCGTCAAACGCCGGTCGCCGAGCTTGAAACTGAAATCGGGCA
>Ga0073934_10006822_pt1 | contig 16328 bp, 14 predicted proteins | sample LarsenN4metaG_FD_76834 | JGI IMG/M metagenome (GOLD analysis project Ga0073934, IMG submission 76834) | Hot spring sediment bacterial and archeal communities from British Columbia, Canada, to study Microbial Dark Matter (Phase II) - Larsen... ...
ATCTGGGAGCGCTCAACAAGCTCACGGCCCGCCGCCAGTCCGGCGCGGTGGCGACCGGCGGCCGGCGGATCCACTCGACCGACCGGATCTGACCCTTCCAGTGGCCCTCCCGCCATCCGCGCCAAACGTGGCGCTCCGGGGTGGCGGGAGGGCCGTATTGCCACAGTGCTGCCAAATATCTGTCAGCCTGACGGAGATAATGGTTCCGTATTGTGACCACGGAACCCCGGTTAGATTTTAAGGATTTCTTGCATTTTTCTCTTGTTGTTCCTTCCAGATTCTTCTATGCGGCGCTGCACAATCAACACAACATTGGAGATCGGGATGTGGAAAGCAGCGCTCGCGGGCGCAATGCTCGCGACGACAGGAGCAACGTCTTGTCTGGCTCAAGATTACAGCAATGCCAATTATGAGCAGTCCCAGCCGGCCCGGCGTGGCCCGGCGATCAGCGAGGGCCACATCGCGCGGCTCAAGGCTGCGCTGCAATTGACCCCGCAGCAGCAGCGATACTGGCCCGCGGTCGCGTCGGCGCTGCGAGGACTGGCGCGCGCGAGCGGCACGGTCGGCAGTGCCAACGCGGTTCGCCGCGTCGCCTCGGCGGCGCGGCCGCTCATCAGCAGCCTCACCGACCAGCAGCGCCAGGCCGGCATGCAGGTGATCCGCGCCAGCGGTTTCGCGCACCTCGCGTCTGCGCTGTAGCACGCGCAGTCGGCAATCGACTGTGACGGGCCGCTTCGTTCGAAGCGGCCCGTCGCGCTATCCGATGTCGCGGCGCGCCTCGGTTGCCAGCTTGCCAAGATCGCTGGTGTGCTCGGGCGTGGCGGGGGTGGCGAGCGCTTTCGGCGGCGCAATCTGCTGGTGGCGCCAGATTCCGAACACCAGCATGCCCAGCACCGCGGCGCCGGGCGCCCATACCAGCGTGTCGTCGGGGTGAAACAGCGTGACCAGCGACAGGGCGGCGATGGCAATCCTGAATCCCAGGTCGGCGATCGGCATCCTGAAAGCGCGGCCGAACATCGAGAACGTGATTCCGGCGGTTCCGACGATGATCAGGATCGTATCGGCCAGCTGCGCCCAACCCGGGTTGATCACGACATTGGACCGCGTGAAGATCGTGAACGTCATCAGCGTGATCGGAATGCAGATCTTCAACGCCTCCCACATCGTCCGCATGAACGACGCTTCCGCGATCCGCGCCGAGACCGCGGCCGTCAGCGACGTGGGCGGCGACAGCTCGCCCCAGACCGACAAGAGGAACACGAAGAAATGCGCCACCCACGGGTTGACGCCGAGCTCGCGCAACGGCCCGACGATCACCACCGCGCCGATGACATAGGTCGCCGTCGGCGGCAGGCCGGCGCCCACCAGCCAACCGAAGACATAGGCCATCAGGATGGTCGCCACGATGCTCCATGAGCCGATGTCGAGCAGCATCGCGCCCATGCGGTTGATGAAACCGGTGATCGTGAACAGGCCGATCATGATGCCGAGCGTCGCCAGCAGCAGCGTCAGGTACGAGGTCATGTCGGCGTGCGTCTCGATGGTCTGCCGGAAGTTCGCGAGCAGGGCCGGCATCGCATAGGTGATGACCGCGAAGCCCGCCGCGGTCACGAGACACCCGATGATCGCCGACACCGAGTCGCTGAGCAGATAGGCCATCACCAGGCAGGCGGCGATGATGGCATAGCCGGGCAGGCGGTCCGGTGTCGCCGGATCCTGGCTCACCACCTCGGGATCCTTGAGCACGAAGCGGAACACCACATAGGCGCACAGCAACAGTACGAACATGAAGGTCGCGGTGTAGAGCGCTGCAAGCAGTTCGCTGACGCCGGCCCAGCCCATCAGGAGGATGAGGAATCCGACCGACGAGAAGAAGACGAGGGTCTTGACCTGCTCGTAGCGCCGTACCGTCGGCGCGGCGACGGTGTCGTGTGGGAGCAGGCGCACGCACAATAGATAGACCGCAAGCGCCAGCGATATGTAATAGACCGCGGCGAGCGCGAAGCCGCGCACCACCACGTCCCAATAGGGCACGCCGAGGAATTCCGACATCAGGAAGGCACCGACGCCCATCATGGGCGGCATCAGCAGCCCGCCCATCGAGGCGGCGGTCTCGACCGCGGCGGCGAAAGTGCCGGGGACGCCGTAGCGTTTCATCAGCGGTATCGTGATCGATCCCACCACCACGGCATTGGCCGAGCCGGAGCCGCTGATGGTGCCGACCGACAGCGATCCCAGCACCGCGGTCTGCGGGACCAGTTGCCGGCTGCGGCCGGCGAGCCGGCGCATGACGTTGATCATCGCCGACTGTGCGCCGAAGCCGTTGGCCGCCGCGGCGATCAGCAGGAAGGCGGCGATCAATGTCAGCGCAAGCTGGCCGTAGCTGCCGTAGATGCCGGTCGAGAATTCGACCGTGCTCGAGGTGACGACGCGGTAGAACTCGGCTCCCGGATGCCAGAAGAAATCAAGCCAGCGCGGAAACAGGTATCCGTAGAGCGTGTAGAACACCATCACGAGGTTGATCCAGAACAGGATCGGGTGCGCAAGCCGCGTCAGCTCCATCACCAGCAGGAACATCAGGAGCCCGACGATGAAGTCCTGCTGCGTATAGGTGCCCTGGGCGTAGACGGCGACCCGCTCGAAATCGAACCAGAAATGCCAGAAGGCGAACAGGCAGATGGCGACATAGACGCCGACGATGGCGTGGTTGGCGGCGGGCGGCAGCCATTTGTAGAAATAGTCCTGCTGATACATGAACAGCATCTGGAGGATCAGCGCGATCGACAAGACCCGCGCCACCAGCTCCAGCGGTCCCCCCAGGCCGGTGTAGAAGTACCAGATCAGCCAGGTGAGCTGGATCAGCCCGAAGACCAGGATGAGATTGGCGAGATTGAATTGACGTTTCAGCCCGTCCCGGGTCATGCAAATTCCCCCTGAAGCCGTGCTGGTTTCTTATTGTTGTTCGGTTCGGTGTCGTCGACGAGCGCCGCGGTATCCGCGCCCGCCGGCAGGTCACCGCCTCGAAGGCGTCGACCGACGCATCCGCCCGCCGACCGGCCATTGCAACCGACCGCCGGACTACAACGGACGCGGCCGGCGCCGCGTCCGCTGCCAGTCGAGGCCTGCGTCAGCTGGCGGCCCCGACCTTCCACTTGTCGTTCCAGGCCTTGTGTTCTTTCAGGAACCGGGCGAGCCCGGGATGCACGGGCATGTCCGGGTTGGCGTTGATGCCCTGCACCTGCATGCCCACGAAGTCCTTGGCCATCGGCGTGAAGCCCGGGTCGGCCTTCGCGAGATTGTCGCGCTGCTGATAGAAGGCGTTGATCATCTTGTAGACCATGTCTTCCGGCATATCGAGCCGCGCATTGTAGCCGAACAGGATCGGCACACCCTGGATCGTGGTCGGCCCGACCGGCTTGGTGAAGGCGCCCTTGGGGTCGACGTCGACGACCGCGAGGCCGGCGGCCTTGAGCTTGGCCACCTCGTCGGGACACGGGTTGACGACTCGGATATCCATGCGGATCTCGGTCTCCTTCCAATAGGCCGCAAGCGAACGGCCGGCGGTGGTGTAGGTGGCGGACGCGACCACGGTGCCGCGCTGCAACGCCTCGGCATTGGAGCTGAGATCGATCTGCACGTGCCGGAACTTGTAGCCGAGCGCATTGTAGATGCGCTGCCAGTTGAGCCAGTTCATGAAGCCGGCATTGGTGTAGAACACGGGCTGGCCGCTGAAATCCCGCCAGCACTTGAACTTGCCGGCGTTCTTGACCGATGTCGCCATGATCGACTCCATCGGGTAGGCGTACCAGGTGTGGGCGATGATCGGCATTTTGGGCGTGTAGCCCTTGAAGCCGCCGATGCGCTGGTGGAACTGGGTCATGCCGATGTCGGCGGTGTAGGCCATCTCGCCGTTGCCATCCATGACCGCCTTCATGGCGACGGTGGGCGAGGTGTAGGGATGCACGGTGACGGCGTAGTCGCCGCCGAGCGCCTGCTCCACGATCTTGGTCATCTGGGCGGCGATACCGTAGCCGTAGGAACCGACCGCGGAGGTCGTCCAGCGGATCGATTTGCGCTCCTGGGCCTGCGCCGGACCGAGGCTCGCGGCGATCAGGCCCGCGAGCGCAGCCGCCCACACCGTCAGCGCGAATTTCGTCGTTTGCAGTTTCATGATGCAGTCCTCCAGATGTCCTTCCCCTCGCGCCAAGCGGCCCCGCCCGAAGGCGAAGACTCGGCGCCCCTGATGGCGCCATCATCGCTGACATTTGCGGTGTCGGCCAGTCCGGAAGTCGCGCCGTTGGGGATGCGGTGCCGCGGCAGCGCAGCGGCCTTCTGTCGCGTCAACGCGATGGGTAAGGCGGGATGGCGGGCAAGGAACGGCACGAGAGTTCCGGCGCCCCGATGAACAACTATACATCGTATTACTTGGGCGTAATGTTGCCAAACTTTAATTTGCCTCCCATGGCCGCGGGATTACTATGACAGCCATCGGACAAACAACTCGGACTGTCGCTCGGGAGTGTCCCATGTTGAAAGCCGTCGCCGCCGCCACTGTCGCCGTCATCGCCGGTTCCACGTTCGCCTATGCGCAGCCGCGCGACGGCCGGCCGGACGGCCGCTTTCAGCCGACCATCGAGGACATGCGCGCCTTCCAGGCGGCGCGCCTCGCGGCATTGCGTGCCGGGTTGATGCTCAACGCCGAGCAGGAGCGGCACTGGCCGGCCTTCGAGGCGGCAATGCGGGAACTCCAGCAGCAGCGGCTCAACCGTTTCACCGCGATGCGCGAGGCGCGCCGCGCCGGCCGCCCGCCGGTGACCGACCCGGCCGAGCGCATGCGTCAGCGCGCCGCCCGCCTGTCGGAAAGCGGCGCCGTGCTCAAGCGGCTCGCCGACGCCACCGACCCGCTCTATCGCAGCCTCGACGAGGCGCAGAAGCGGCGCTTTGCCATCCTGACGCGCATGGGCGGTCCGCGCGCCGGCATGTGGCAGCGGCGCGGCCGCGGCGCCGAGCCCGGCATGCAGCGCGGCCAGCGCCGCACCGAGGTAATCCCGGGCGAAGCCATGCCGCAGGCCGAGCGCATGGCCAGCCGCAGCGGCGAGGCGTCAAGCGGCGACACGGCCGTGGGCGAGGTGTTCGGCGCCAAGCTGGTGGTGGAGGAGGCCGCGGGGTTCGCCCGTAAGGCGATCGCCGGCGATCCCGCCGCGATCGGCGGCACGTTCTCCGCCGCGCAGGGCTTCAGCCGCAAGGTCATCATCGGGGAGCCGGCCGCGTTCGGCCGGAAAGCGCCCCAGGGCATCTGAGGAATTCTGCTAGCGCGGCGGTCGTACTCCCAGCCCCCCGACACGACCGCCGACGCATGGGAGCCGCCGGGTCTCGCGACCCGGCGGTTTTCCTTGGTGGGGACGGCATCGAGAAGCGGCGACGCGCCCTGCCGCAGCGATCCGGATGCCGCGATGCGCTCGGGAAAACGCGGCTGCGCAACCTTGCCCGCCCCGCCATTGGCCGCTATATGCTGCGGCAGAGCGCCGCTCCATCGAGGGCGGCGTTGCCGCTCCGGCAGCGTTGTCGCGCAGACGACGTTGTCACCTGGGCGGCGTGGTCGCTCCGGCCCCGCGCCGGGGCCTTGGTGGAAGTGCCTGACTTCGGTTGGGGCGCATAGCTCAGTTGGTAGAGCAGCTGACTCTTAATCAGCGGGTCCAAGGTTCGAGTCCTTGTGCGCCCACCACGCCGGTCAGAGATAAATCGCTATAAATCAGTTAGTTAGGAGCGACGGCTTGCGGGCCGCTCGCTCGCCACCGTGCGAGATGATTTGCGCTCGCACGGCCGTTCGCACGTTAGTACACGTTGAAGAGCTTGAGGGCGGCCACGACTAGCACCACCCCTAGTGCCTTCAGAATGAGGGGCGTGCCGAACCGTATCCCGAGGAAGGTGCCGACCAGCGCACCCGCGAACGCCGCGCCCGCGTAGAGCGGAAGGTCCGGCGGCAGCGACCGTACGATGGCGACGTTGCCGAGCAGGCCGGCAACCGAGTTGCACAAGATAAACACGGCCGCGGCGCCGGAGGATTCCTTCGTCGCCGCCCAGCCGAGGAAGATGAGCAGCGGCGACAGGAATATGCCGCCCCCGGTGCCGGTGAGGCCCGATAGCAGTCCGATTCCTGCGCCGCAGAGAATGCCAACGAGTATGTGCGGGTCCTTCGGCTCCGCGTTCGTCGTCACCTCGCCGGGCCAGAACAGGCGGATGCCGGCGACGAGCAGCACGGCACCGACCAGCGGCCGGTAGTACTGACCGGGAAGCTGTATCGCGCCGCCCACGAAAGCGAGCGGTACCGCGCCCAGGAGGAAGGGCCAGACCGTGCGCCAGCGGAAGAAGCCGGCGCGCAAATATCGGAGCGAAGTGAAGCTGGCGACGAGGATGTTCAGCGCGAGCGCGGTAGGTCGCATCATTGCCGGCGCGACGCCGAACAGGGCCATCAGGGCGAGGTACGCGGACGCGCCCGCGTGGCCCACGGATGTGTAGAGGACCGCGCCTGCGAACATGCAGGCGGCGAGGGCAAGGGTAGTCGGTTCAGGCATGGGCACGACTCAAGTTCGGCGCGTTGCGCCGTTGCTGGGTGCCCGCTTCCCGTCGTGCCGGTGTGCTGCACGGTCCCGCTTACGGCGGCCCGTGGGGCTGGAGGCATCTTAACCGCAAGAATGGTCGCGTCCAGCGCCTGACAGGCCCCATTCACTCTGTGGTCGAACACCATTCGATGTGCGGTGCGATGTGAGCGTCATGGGCAGTCCCTGCCCGCCAGCCTGGCGAACCCAAGAAGCGGCCCGACGCGCGCTCTACGCCATGGCTGCGAGCGAGTGCGCGGCCTTGTCCAAGATATTCAACGCCGACTGCCGTGTCGCCAACCTGTCGACCAACTTCGTCGTCGGGACACCCGCCGGGAGCGTTCCTCCGAATACGATGGGCGCGTCGGCGTCCTACGAACTGAGGCCCTCGACAGCCGGAAGGTAGGGCAGCCTGCGACCGGATCGTCACGCCGTCATCCGGTCCAGCTCCGCCACGTCCGCCGCCGTCAGCGGCGCCTGCGCCGCCCGCACATTGGCCTCGACCTGCTCGGGCCGGGTCGCGCCGGCAATCACGCTTGCGACCTGCGGCTTGGCCGCGATCCAGCTCATGGCCACCTCGAGCAGCGTCAGCCCGCGCTGCCGTCCGAACGCGGTGAGCGCGTCGATCTTGTCCCAGTTCGCCTCGGTGAGGAAATGGCCGGTGTAGTCGCGCTCGGTCACGGTCTTGAAGCGCGAGCCGTCGGGCAGCGCTTCGCCGCGCGTGTACTTGCCGGTGAGCAGCCCGCTCGCGATCGGGTAATAGGGCAGGAGGCTCAGGCCGTTCTCCACCATCGCCGGCAGCAAGTCGCGCTCGATGCCGCGGAACAGGAGGCTGTACTCGTCCTCGCAGCAAGAGAAGGCCGCAAGGCCATGCTTGCGCGAGGTGGCGAGCGCCTCGCGCAGCTCGCCCGCCGGCATGTGGCTCGAGCCGATGGCGCGCACCTTGCCCTGCCGCACGAGGTCGTCGAGCGCGCGCAAGGTCTCCTCGATCGGCGTCTTGGGGTCGGGCTTGTGCGACTGGTAGACGTCGATGACGTCGGTCTTGAGCCGTCTCAGGCTCGCCTCCACGGCGACCATGATGTAGCCGCGCGAACTGCCCTGAAGCGTGCCTTCGGCGTCCATCGGACGGCCGAATTTCGTGGCGATCACCACGTCCTTGCGGCGCGCGCCGAGCACCTCGCCGAGGATGGTCTCCGAGCCGCCGCGCCGGCCGTAGACGTCGCCGGTGTCGAAGAACGTCACGCCCAGGTCGAGCGCCTTGTGGATCACCGCGCGCGCGGTCTCGCGATCGACGTTGCGGCCGAAATTGTTGCAGCCGAGCCCGACCGCGGACACGCGGATGCCGGTCGGGCCGAGATTGCGGAATTCCATCACTGCGTACCGCCGCCGGGCAGCAATTGCTGGATGCGCTTGACCACCGCCGGCGGCGTCGCCATCACCCGCGCGGTCAGGCCCGCGATCTCGTCGGCGCTGATATAGGCGATTTCGAGCCGCTGCTTCTCCACGTCGGCCAGGAAGGCCTGGTCCTTGAACACCGCCGCGAAGGCCTGGCGCATTGCCGCCGCCCGCGCCGGCGGCACGCCCGGCGGCAGCATGTAGGGCCGCCCGTAATTGCCGCGCGCGTACAGCAGCTCGAACAGCTGCCGGTCGGCCTCGGTCTTGCCGAGCGGCATCAGCGGCACGTCGGGAATCTGCGGGTCCGGCTTCATGCCCCATTGCGCCAGCATCCGGATCTTGCCTTCGGCGAATTCGCGGGCGTGCTGGGTGCGCACGCCGGACAGCGTATAGACCGAGCAGCCGTCGACCTCGCCGGCCGGCATCGCGATCTTGACCACCACGTTGGCCGCCGGATAGCCGCTCACGATCTTGAATTTCGTGCCCAGCACGGCATTCGCCACCACCGGGAAATCCACCGAGGCGCTGCCGGAGGCGGACGCGCCGATCACCAGCTCGCGCTTGAACAGGTCTTCGAGCTTCTGCACCGGTGCCCGGTCGGTGATCACCACCAGGAAGGTCTCGGTGCCGGCCGAGCCGAGCCAGGAGAACTGGCGCGGGTCGAACTTGGTGACGGCGGGCGTGAGCAATGCGCCGGTCGGCGTGCCGGAGATGCCGGCGCCGAACACCGAGCCGTCCTTCGGCGCCACGGTGTAGAGGTCGTTGAGCAGTTTGAGGCCGCCGCCGCCGGTCACGTTCTGCACCGTGATGGTCGGCTGGCCGGGGATGTGCCGGCCCATGTGACGGGCGATGGTGCGCGCGATCGTGTCGTAGCCGCCGCCGGCGGCCGAGCCGACGCGGAGCTGGATGGTCCGCCCCTTGTAGAAGGCAGCGACGTCGTCCTGCGCAAGAGCGGGCAGGGGCGCGAGTGCGAGCGACAGGGCAACAGCAATTGACGCCTTCATCCAAACCTCGTTCGGGTTAGGGCGGACCAGCCGAGGGCATCATCCGCCACGTGATTCTCCCACCGACGGGTTGCGCGTTGCTGCGTTCGCCCGTTCGTCCGAGCAGTCTAGGCCGCTCGCGGCCGCACGTCGCGCGCAATCGACGCGCCGCTTTCCCGCTGCGCCCTGGTGAGATCGTGCATCGCCTGCAAGGTCATCCAGAACTCGGCGCGTGTCGCGGTCACGGAACGACAGGATCATGACATCGTCGTATATGTGATGCGTTATACGTCAATGATATAAGGCGAGGTCTCAATACGGCTGCGGCTCGTCGGCGCGGTCCATCCGGCGCAGCGACGGAAACAGCCACGTCCACAGTGCGACAGTCGCGACCACCGTGCAACCTCCCACGACCACCGCCGGAACCGCCCCGATCAGGGCCGCCATCATGCCCGACGTGAAGCCGCCAAGCTGGACCGAGGAGCCGACGAACAGCTGATTGACTGCGAACACGCGTCCGCGCATCGCGTCGGGCGTCGAGATCTGGATGATGGTCTGGCGAATGATGGTCGACACCATGTCGCCGGCGCCAGCCACCATCAGCGCGACGATCGACAGCACGGCAATCTCCGACAGCCCGAACACCAGCACGCCAGCGCCATAGCAGGCAAATCCCATGAGCACCGCGGCGCCCGCATTGCGCGTGATCGGGAAGCGCGCCATCGCGCCGGCAACCAGCAGCGCGCCGACCGCCTGCGAGCTGCGCAGGATGCCGGCGCCGGCGGGTCCGATCTCCAGGATGTCGCGGGCGAAGATCGGCAGCAGCGCCGTCACGGTGCCGAACAGCACCGCCATCAGGTCCAGCGTCATCGCGCCCAGCACCGGCTTGCAGCGCCACAGGAAACGGAAGCCGCCGAACAGGCTCTCGATGTTCACCTTGGGCCGCTCGCCGGTGATGGGTACGTCGGGCATCGCCAGGCTCATGACGCCGGCGATCACCAGCAGCAGCGCGCAGGCCGCGTAGGCGGCCGCGGGGCCGAACAGATAGAGTCCGCCGCCGATCGCGGGGCCGGCGAGGATCGAGATGCGGTTGGCGAACACGATGGTCGGGACCGCGCGGCTCAGCCATTCGCGCGGGATCATCGCCGGCAGGATCGCCTGCGTGACCGGCTGCTCGAAGGTGCGGGCGCTCGCATTGAGCAGCAGCAGTGCGTAGATCAGCTCCACGCTGGCGCGCGGCGACAGCGCGATCAGCATCAGGCCGATCGATACCGCGAGCTCGACCGCAAAGGCGCAGCGCAGGATGCCGCGCCGGTTGAAACGGTCGGCGATCTGGCCCGCCGGCAGCATCAGCAGCAGCGGCGGCAGGAACTGCACGAGCCCGACCAGTCCGAGATGCCACGCGCTGTCGGTCAGTTCGTAAACCTGATAGGCGACCACCACCGCCAGCATCTGGTTGGACGTGTTGGAGCCCAGCCGCAGCGTGTAGAGCTGCACGAACGGCCGGTGGCTGAACAGCGACGCCTTGTTGTCTGCGGGGAGCGGGTCGTTCATGGACGGGGTTGGCGCCGGTCATCCACGCGCTGATCGCCCATGGGATCGACCTGGCCCACCAGAGCGGGATTGTCCACCCGGCGCAAGCCCGGAAACAGCCACGCCCACAGCGCCACCGCGCCGATCAGCGCGCCGCCGCCGATCGCGACCGCTGCCACCGCGCCGAACCATTCCGCCGTGAAGCCGGCGCGGAACTGCCCGATCTGCGAGGAGGTGCCGTAGAACAGCGAGTTCACCGAGAACACGCGGCCGCGCATCTCGTCCGGCGTCTGCATCTGGATCAGCGTCTGACGGATCACGGTCGACACCAGATCGCCGACACCGACGCCGATCAGCGCGACGATCGACAGGATCATGTTGGTCGAGAAGCCGAACGCGACGGTCGACACCGCCAGCAGCGTGAAGCTCGCGAACAGCCAGAACCCGCCGTCGCGCTTGATCGGCACGCGGGTCAGCACCGCCGCCGCCAGGAGGCCGCCGAGCGCGGTGGCGCTGCGCAGCGCGCCCGCGCCCCAGGCCCCGACCCCGAGGATGTCGCGGGCGAACAGCGGCAGCAGCGCCTGCACGCTGCCGAACAGCGACGCCATGAACTCGAACAGCATCGCGCCCAATATGGTCTCGCTGCGCCAGATGAAGCGGAAGCCGACCGCAACCGACTCGAAGCTCAATTCCATGCGCTTTGCCGGCCGCCCGGGATTCGGCAGCAGGAACGCGCCGACGGCCGCCGCCAGCGTCAGCGCCGCGCAGACGCCGTAGTCGAACACCGGCCCGAAATAGTAGAGCACGCCGCCCAGCATCGGGCCGATCAGCACCGCGGCGGTCCGTGCCGAGATGTGCGCCGCGATCGCGCGGTTGAGCACCGCGCGCGGCGCCATCACCGGCAGCAGCGCCTGCATCACCGGCTGCTCGAAGGTGCGCGCCATCATGTTGAGGGCGACGAGCCCGTAGATCGCCGCCAGGCTCGGCCGCTCCTGTGCGGCGGCCCACATCAGGCCGGCCGCCGACAGGAAGGCCGTGCCGTAGCACCACCACAGCACCGAGCGGCGGTTGAGCCGGTCGGCGACCTGGCCGGCCGGCAGCATCATCAGGAACTGCGGCAGGAACTGCGCCAGCCCGATCAGGCCGAGATGCAGCGCACTGTTGGTGATCTCGTAGACGTGCCAGCCAACGATGACGCCCACCATCTGGAACGCGGTGGTCGAGGCGAGGCGGGTGATGAACAGGAGCCGGAACGAGGAAACCTGGTAGAGCGGCGTCGCTGGGTCGATCGGGAGGTCCGCGATGGCGCTCGCGTCGTCGTTTGCCGGCCGCCTGCCATCCATCGCGCTGCTCGATCGTGAACCTGCGACCTTGCGGCCGTTCTCCAAACCTTGTGCTGCAATGGTCCGTTTCGTACCGTCGCGGGCGCTTGTCAACTCGACACGGGAGACCTTCGATGCGCAGGCTGGTGGCCGCACTCGCGATCCTGGTTTCGGCGGCGGGCGCGTCGGAGGGGGCCGACTTCTACCAGGGCAAGACCATCCGCCTCGTGGTCGCCTCGGCGCCCGGCGGCGGCTACGACAATTATGCGCGTACCTTCGCCCAGTACCTGAAGAAGCACATCCCGGGCGAGCCCAGCATCGTGATTCAGAACATGCCGGGCGCCGGCGGCATGGTGGCGACCAACTGGCTGTATAACGTCGCGCCCAAGGACGGGCTGGTGTTCGGCCTGATCCAGCGCGGCATCCCGTTCCATCCCTTCTTCGGCGAGAAGCGGGCGCAGTTCGTGCCGACCGAGTTCAATTGGCTCGGCAGTTTCAACTCGGAGACCAGCGTGCTGAGCGTCTGGCACACCTCCAAGGTGAAGACGCTCAAGGATGCCATGACGATGACGGCGGTGATGGGCGGCAGCGGACCCAACGACAGCGAGACCCATCCGTCGCTGATGAACAACACCATCGGCACCAGATTCAAGGTCGCCGGCGGCTACAAGTCGAACACCGACGTGATGCTGGCGATGGAGCGCGGCGAGGTCGAGGGGCTGGGCGGGTCGTGGTCCTCGCTGAAGGCGTTGCGGGGGCACTGGCTGCGCGACAAGCAGGTCAACGTCATCGTCCAGGTCGGCCGCGAGAAGCATCCCGACCTGAAGCAGGTCCCGATGATCGAGGAGTTCGTCACCAATCCCGAGCACAAGACGATGTGGAACGTCATGGTGGCGATCGGCACGCTGGGCCGGCCGGTGGTGGCGCCGCCCGGCATCCCCGCCGAACTGGTCAAGCTCCTGCGCGCCGGCTTCGACGCCACCATGAAGGATCGCGAATATCTCGCCGAGATGGAGCGTTCGCGCCGCGAGCTGGAGCCGGTCACCGGCACCGAGATCCAGGCGCTGCTCGCCGAGGTGGCCAAGGTCCCGAAGGCGACGCTTACGCGACTCAACGAATTCATCCGGCGGCAATGACGGCGCCGGCGTGGTGAGCAGCTACACCGGCCTCTCGCCGAGGATCGCCACCCGCCGCATCAGCCGGCGCTCCTTGTCGCTGAAGTCGGTGCGCGCGTGCAGGGTGCAGCGGTTGTCCCACAGCAGCAGGTCGTTCGCCCGCCAGACGTGCTCATAGATGAATTCGCGTTGCTCCTGGTGGTCGAACAGGGCGTTGAGAAGCTCGTCGCTCTCCGCCTCCTCGAGCCCCTCGATCGCCACCGTCATCAGCCGGTTCACGAACAGCGCCTTGCGCCCGGTCGCCGGATGCGTACGCACGATCGGATGCCAGAACGAGGGGACGCCGTCGCGCAGCTTGGTACCGCGCTTGGTCGCGGCATTGTCGTAGTCATAGGCGTTGAGCGCGCGGCGCCCGGCGATGCGGCGCCGGATGGCGTCCGGCAGCGTCGCATAGGCTTTGTAGGCATTGGCGAACAGCGTGTTGCCGCCGACGCTCGGCACCTCCACGGCATAGAGCATGGTCGCCATCGCCGGGCGTTCCTGATGGCACTGGTCGGTGTGGAACTGCATCTCGCCGTCGGGCAATGCGCCGATCTGCTTGCCGTCCTCGCGGATGTTGGAGATGAGCATGATCGCGGGGTTCTTGCCCAGGAAATGCCCGCGCGTGCTGCGCGCGATCGGGCCGAAGCGCTCCGCAAAGGCGACCTGGTCGTCTTCGCTCAGATGCTGGTCGCGGAACAGGATCACGAGGCCCTGATGCCAGGCGTCGAGAATGCGCGGGAACAGCACGTCGCTCACCGGCTCTCTGAGGTCGACGCCGATGATCTCGATGCCGAGCGCAGGCGAGAGCGGGCGGGTGCGGAAGACGGCCGGGGGCGGAACGGCCGGCGCAGCCGAGACATGCGCGGTGGTCATCGTCGGTTCCTCCCGTTGAGGCGGGGGAGGATAGGGGAAAACCCGCCGGCCGTCACCGCCTCGCGGCAAGCGCCGCGGATTTGCGCGGCTTTTCGGAACCCCGGCGCGGCGCCGTCGCGTTCGCGAGGCGCGCGATCTGTGGATAGTGATTCTCGAAGTAGTGCTTGAGCCAGTAGGTGAACGCTTCCGGCGCGCGCGCGATGCGCCGCCTGATCTCCTCGGCGCTCAGGAATTCGACCTCGGCCACCTCGGCCGGGTCCGGATCGGGCTCGCCGGCGAGCGGCCCGAAATAGACATAGACGAATTCGTTCTCGTGCATGCCGCCGTTGAGGCCGGCGCGGTAGCGGCTGAAGAAACCGAACGACAGCGGCGCCGACAGCCCGAGCTCCTCGCCGAGCCGGCGCCGCGCGGCGGTGAGCGTACTCTCGCCCGGCCGCGGATGCCCGCAGCAGGAGTTCGCCCACAATCCGCCCGAGTGGTATTTGCCCGGACTGCGCCGCTGCAACAGGATGCGGCCCCTGCCGTCGACGATGAAAATCGAGAACGCGCGATGCAGAAGGCCCGCGCGATGCACGGCGGTCTTGCCGCCGAAGCCGACCGCGCGGTTGCGCTCGTCGACCAGGATCAGCTTCTCCTCAGCCATGCGCGATCTATAAGGAGGTCGCCGTCGGTTGACAATCAAGCGCGCTGCCTCGACCCGCCATGCCGTCCTATCTCGGCAGTGCCGCGAGCTTCTCCGCCTTGGCCTTGAGGCGTTCCTTGGTCTTGGCCACGTCCACCACAAAGCGCTGGTGGGTTCCGGCGCTGACGGTGTCGAGTTCATCCTTCGCCGAGACCTCGAAGCTGATCTTGCGTCCCTCCACCGCGGTGACGCGCACGGCGATCTCTACGGTGCTGCCGGCGAGCGTTGCCGCCAGATGCTTCACCGCCACCTCCGTGCCGACGGAATCCTCGCCGGGATCGGCGTGCTGGAGGATCAGGTTGCGGCAGGTGAATTCGATGTCGAGAATGAGCCGCGGCGTGGCATAGACGCGCGCCTCCTCGCCCATGAAGCCGATGGTGCGGTCTCGATCGACGACGATGCGCTGGGTCGCCGTCAGGCCGGGTTGGAGCGTGGGCTTCATGCGGGTCCTATTGCCGGTGGCGGTCAAGATTGGCCGTCATCTGCGCGATCACGCGCCGGAATACGGCGATGTCCTTGCGATCGATCCCGACGTCGGCGTCGTCGTTGATCCCGCGCGCGATGACCAGAAGGCGGTCGCGCATGCGCAGCGCCTTGGGCGTCAGCCGCACATGGGTGACGCGCCGGTCGTCGCGGCTGCGGACGCGGCGGATGAGGCCGGCCTTTTCCATGCTGCGCAGCGCGATCACCGTGGTCGGCTCCATCATGCCGACGCGCGCCGACAGCTCGCGCTGCGACAGGCCGTCCTCGGTCCACAGCACGCGCAGGAAATACCACTGCCCGCGGGTGACGCCGTGCGGCGCGATCCGCTTCTCCAGCAGGCGCTGGAACGCACGGTGCGCGTCGCGCACGAGATAGCCGTCGCTCTCGTGATGCGGAAGATCGCTGCGGGTCGTGCTCTTGCGGGCGTCGGTGGCGATGTCGGCCCGGCGCCGGGTGAGATCTCGTTGCATGCGGCGAAGTGCGATTGACAGCAATCCATGCGGTTCGCTAATAATACTTAGAAATCTATGTAATGCAAATGCGAAGCCCTCTCAGGAGCGTCCGATGCAACGGCACATCCGCAAGGACCAGCAGCTCACGGCCAAGGCCAGGACGGCGACCAGGAGCGCGAACTATGCGAGACGCGCGAGCGCGCTCAAAAGCGCGCCGGCGCCGAAAAATCACGCCCAGGACCTGCGCACCGCGCTCGCCTGGCTGAAATCGCAGGGCGACCTGATCGAGACCCGCAAGCCGGTCAATCCGGACCTCGAAGTGACAGGTCTCCAGAAGCACATGGACGGCGGCTGTCCGGTGATGTTCCACAACGTCAAGGGCAAGCCCAATCACCGCGTGATCACCAACCTGTTCGGCGACATGGCCGTCATCAACAAGATGTTTGGCTGGAAGAACGACCCCGAGCGCGTGCGCAGTCTCGCCGCGGCGCTGCGCAAGCCGCTGCCGCCGGTGGAGATTTCGCAGGACGAGGCGCCGTGCCAGGAGCACGTCGTGCTCAAGCCGAAGGACGTCAACAAGTACCTGGTGCCGATCCGCCACACCACCTACGAGCCCGAGCTGACCGTCGGCTCCGGCATCCGCTGCGTCACCGGGCCGGAATTCGATGGCGGCTCCGACCTCGGCTACAACCGCATGAACTTCCGCTGGGGCAATGTCGGCACCTTCCAGATCTCGCCCGGCTCGCACATGTGGCAGGTGGTCAACAAGTACTACAAGGCCAAGGAGCCGGTGCCGATCACCATGTGCTTCGGCGTGCCGCCGGCCTGCACGCTGATGGCGGGCGCGGG
>Ga0073934_10006827_pt1 | contig 16321 bp, 15 predicted proteins | sample LarsenN4metaG_FD_76834 | JGI IMG/M metagenome (GOLD analysis project Ga0073934, IMG submission 76834) | Hot spring sediment bacterial and archeal communities from British Columbia, Canada, to study Microbial Dark Matter (Phase II) - Larsen... ...
AATAAAAAATATTAATATATTCTAAAAAATTTTTCTAAGAATACTAAAAATATTAAATATAATAATCAAAAAAAGACTTGCATTTTAACATAAAGGAATGACAAGGTGGTGTTAAAAGTGTATGACGTAATGGGTCGCGAAGTGCAAACCCTCGTAAACGAACCGCTCCAACCCGGCACCTATGAAACCACATTCGACGCAAGTAACCTCTCTTCAGGAATCTATTTCTACAAATTACAAACAAACAACTTCTCTGAAACTAAAAAAATGACCCTGTTAAAATAAAATTATTCCTTTTCTACAACCGTTCAATTCCTCCGGGATTGCCGCACCCTGTAAAGGTGCTACGTTTGTAGCAAGTGAATCTTTCTTTTTCAGACTCAGTCAGGAGTCTCTTATTAGAATATGTATATTCGGTGAACATAATCACTGAATATCGGCATATTCGGTGAAATTAATAAATATCAAAAAAAAAGGATTGACTCTCGTCAACCCTTTTTTATATTTTATATCTTTTCGCTCTTTTTATTTCTTGTCGTCAACTACTTCAAAATCTGCATTCTCTACCTTGCCGTCATCTTTCTTGCCTTGCTCAGGTCCGGTTTGCTCGCCGCCTTGCTGACTGCCGAAGCCTGCACCTGCTCCAGGCTCTGATTTGGTTTGTGAATACATCTGAGATGACGCTTCTTCCCATGCCTTGTTATATTCTTCGATTGCTGTCTTTATCTGTGCCGCATTATCCGCCTTCGCCGCTTCTTTCAATCTGTCTATTGATGATTGTATCTTTGAGCGTGTCTCAGGATTTATCTTTGCTTCGAATTCCTTCAGCTGTTTCTCGCCCTGGAATACCATCGAATCTGCCTGATTCTTTAAGTCTATCAGTTCTCTTCTCTTCTTGTCTTCTTCTTCGTGTTCCTTTGCGTCTCTCTTCATCTTTTCAATTTCTGATTCGCTTAAACCGGATGAGTGTGTGATTCTTATATCCTGCTGTTTGCCTGTGCCTAAATCTTTTGCTGTTACGTGTAATATTCCGTTTGCGTCTATGTCAAATGTTACTTCTATCTGTGGCACTCCGCGCGGTGCTGGTGGTATTCCATCTAGATGGAATCTGCCAAGCGTTCTGTTGTCAACTGCCATTGGTCTCTCACCCTGTAATACGTGTATCTCTACTGACGGTTGATTGTCTGAAGCTGTTGAAAATACCTGCGATTTCTTTGTGGGTATGGTTGTGTTTGCTTCTATTAACTTTGTCATTACGCCGCCAAGTGTTTCAATTCCGAGTGATAGGGGAGTTACGTCAAGCAATAATACATCTGATACGTCTCCTGCTAATACGCCACCCTGAATTGCCGCTCCGATTGCGACTACTTCATCAGGATTTACACCTTTGTGCGGCTCTTTACCGAATAATCTCTTTACAGTTTCCTGTACCATTGGAATTCTTGTCGAACCGCCAACTAATATTACTTCATCTATCTCTTCTTTTCTGAATCCTGAATCCTGTATTGCCTTCTCACAAGGTACTTCTGTTCTCTTTACTAAATCTGCTATCAGTGATTCAAATTTTGAACGTGTTATTGTTTCAAGTAAAAACTTAGGTCCGTCTGCAGTTGCAGTGATGTATGGAAGGTTTACTTCTGTCTGTGATGATGTTGATAATGCCTTTTTCGCAGATTCTGCCGCTTCCTTTAATCTCTGCAATGCCATCGGGTCTTTTCTTAAATCAATTCCTTCCTTTTTCTGGAATTCGTCTGCTAAATAGTCTATTAACCTCTGGTCAAAGTCATCGCCGCCTAAGTGTCCGTCTCCGTTTGTTGATTTTACTTCAAATACTCCATCACCTAATTCAAGTATTGATATATCGAATGTTCCGCCGCCTAAGTCATATACGGCTATCTTCTGATTCTTTTTCTTTTTGTCAAGTCCGTATGCCAATGCTGCTGCTGTTGGCTCGTTGATTATTCTTTTTACATCAAGTCCTGCTATCTTTCCCGCATCCTTTGTTGCCTGTCTCTGTGCATCGTTAAAATATGCAGGAACTGTTATTACCGCCTCGGTTACCGGCTGTCCAAGGTAATCCTCCGCTGTCTTCTTCATCTTCTGTAATATCATTGCTGATATCTCAGGCGGTGAATATACCCTCGTCTGATTGCTCGATGGATCCTTTATCTCTACTCTGGCTACGTCATTGTCTCCTCTTATTACTTTATATGAGACTTCTGATATCTCATTCTGTACTTCATCATACCTTCTTCCCATAAATCTTTTAATCGAGTAAATCGTGTTCGCAGGATTTGTTACTGCCTGTCTTTTTGCCGGGTCTCCTACAAGTCTTTCGCCTGTCTTTGCAAATGCTACTACCGATGGCGTTGTCCTTGTTCCTTCGGAATTCTGTATTACTACCGGATCATTGCCTTCCATTACTGCTACGCATGAGTTTGTGGTACCTAAGTCAATTCCTATTATTTTTCCCATAACTTTTTTCCTTTCTTTAGTTTTTTCGTATAAAACCCCGCCGGATTCTCTCCGGTCGGGGATTGATTATTTAAGTTGATTTTTTCGGGGTCAATCTTTTTGCGTTACTTATTTCAGCTTTATTTCTTTTACAACCGGCTTCACTTCTTCTTTCTTGGGTAACGTTAATTTTAACATTCCGTCTTTGAATTCAGCTTCGATGTCGTCTTTCTTGATGTCATCGGATACTGTGAAACTTCTCGAAAACTCGCCATAGAATATTTCGTTCATAATTAGTGTGTTGTCTTCTTTCTTTTCTTCTTTCTGCTTGGTTCCGCTGATTGATAATAAGTTGTTTTCAAGTGTTATCTTTACATCGTCTTTAGTTACTCCGGGCATCTCCATCTGAATATAGAAGTTGTCCTTGTCCTCAGTTATTCTTGTCCTCGGGGTGAAATGTTTTGTCATAGTGTCTTCTGAAAAGAACGGTGAGTTGAATAATGATTTGAATGCATCATTAATTAAATCTGTTTCTCTTTTGAATTTTACTAAGTTCATAATTTTATTCCTCCTGTATATTTTTTATTTTTTTATTTTTTATTTTTTTCTTTTTGTTACGCCATATATATTGCAATATCCGTGCCAAAGTGTTTTTTGCGAAAAAATTTTCAAATATGAGAAATATTTTTCGTAAATCAATTAATTTGTGAATTATTTTTCGCTTTTGTGAATATTTTTTCTGTAATAAAAAACGTCCTGAACGGGCGTCGCAGGACGGTTCTTAGTGGATGAATGTATAAATGTAGGGTGTTAGTATATTTCTGTTGTTTGTAAGGTCAGTTTTTTATTACTATATGTGTATGATTCAAATACCCATTTTTCACTCTTCCTAGATGATATGTATAACTTCTGATCCTTTATCGCAAATCCTACGTCGTCCGGAGTGTCCCTCCATTGTGCATTGAATTCGCCTACCTTTGTATAGGCGTTTAATGATTCATTTACAAATACTATCACCTTATATGTGTTCTTCGGTAATGTCTTGTTTTTATATGCTATTACTAAATCTGGTAAGCTGTCTTTTGAAAAATCTCCAACCCCGAAATTTACTATTATTACATTTGGTGGTATCTGATTTGCCAAATTATCTACTAATCTCTCAGGCAAAAATTCGTCTAACATTGATAAAAATGTTTCTACATCATAATTATCCGATTCATTCGCACCGGATACCTGTGCATTCGAATTTATACTTACTAAAATTGCTACGAGAGATAATATTAAGATAGTTTTTTTCATATATTCTGTTACAAACTTAACTTATTTAAAAATAAATGTCAATAGTAAAATTTATAAAGTACAACTTTCGGTTGGTTTACTATTAGTTATAAAAATAATGTGGTTATATTTCTGATTTTTTCTTCGACAATATTGACTTAATCCCTGCTAAACTTACTGTCCCTGACTTAATATTCGAATAAAAATAAATTATTATCAATCCTGTATTTATTAACACTGAAATTATTCCTCCCGGTTTTAAGTAAAAATTTATCAATGTGTTAATCAAATAAATTGCCACACTTAATAATATAATCATTGATATCTTTGTCCATTCAAATTCTATTTTATATACTTTCTGAGATATGAAATAAATATGTACATACATAATTAAATATGATAACAGCGTCGCAAATGCCGCTCCTGTCATTCCAAGTGCCGGTATTAATAATAAATTCAGTATTATATTCACAATTACTCCTTCCGTTGCTACAAGCAGCATATATCCTGTCTTGCTTTTGAAAAACGGTGCCGCATTAAATGTTGTAAATAATCCTGAGAAAAAATACGATAGCAGTATAACTGGCAATATTATCAATCCGCTCTGATATCTTTCATCAAGTATTGATATACCTCCTGCCTTTATTGTTACTATAGGCGGTATCAGAAATGCGAATATCAGGAAGAAAAATAATCCCGCAAATACATAATTTGAGAATATTGATGATATTATCTTTTTGTTGTCTGGATTTTCTGCTATGTTTAAAAAATACGGCGTAAAGGAAAATTTGAATGCTGATATTATCAGTCCCATCGCAGAAGCTAATCTGTAATTCGTGCTATATATACCTACTATGCTTTCATCGAAAAAATATTTCAGGAAAAACCTGTCCGATACGTCTATTATAAGTATGAATAATCCAATGAAAATAAAATTTGTTCCGAATATAGATAACCTCTTTGCCGCCTCAAAGTTTAATCTTATTCCAAAATATTCACTTGTTGTAATTATTCCGTATATGAATGAAAATAAATATGATACTATATATGCATATATTACCGATTCAACTCCAAGTCTAATTACCGTTATGAATATCACATTTAAAATCAGATTTATAATCAATGAAATTGTTGATAATATTATATATTTCTTTGGGTTCAGTTCTGCCCTCAGTAGCAATAACGGAAATCTTGATATAGTGTCAAAAAAAAGCAATACAGCTAATAATTTTACTAAATAACTTCCTTTCTCCGGATTTTCAAATTTTATTAATTCCGAAATATTTCCAGTATTTATATATATTATTGCAGAAAATATTAAAGACGTTATTATAAGTAGTGATATTGTCGTTGAATATATTTTCTTCTTTCCTTCATTCGATTTCTCTTCTGTGAAAAATTTTATGAAAGATGATTCCATTCCAAATACATAGAATACCGATACGAATAACCAGAGCGATAATACAATATTCAGCATTCCGAGTTCAGACGGTGAGTAAAAAAATGTATATAAAGGTATCAGTAGAAATGACAGAAACCTGTTAATAAATAATCCAACCCCGTATATTGCAGTCTGTGAAAAGAATTCCTTTATCGCATTATTCCTCATCGGTTATTCCTGCCTTTATATATAATTCTTCAAGTCTTTTGTTTACTGACCTGTATGAGTGATATTTCTCAGCCCAGTGCCTGCCCTTCGATGATAACTCCTTTAACTTTTCGGGTTTTCTTATAAGTTCAAGTAATTTTTGCTCAAGCTCCTCTATTGTCGAGTGTATAAACGGATTCTCAGGCAGAAATTCCAGATATTCCGGTGAAAATTCCGTTATAGTCGGTATTCCCATTGATATATTTTCAAGTGAATTTCTTCCGTATCCCGAGCCACCAAATTCTCCTCCTACCTGATCTATTGCTATATCACATCCGCTTTTTATCTCTATTGCTTTTTCGTGGCTTATATTCTCAAGTAATATAAATTCAAATTCCGCTTTTTCTTTCAGGTTCTCAATTACTTTCAGAATCTTATCAGTTCCCTTGAATAATCTGTTAGTCGGTGAATGTACTATCTTCAGTACTTTATTAAATTCATTTTTCAGTCTGTACCTGTAAACATCAAAAGGAAAAAATAAATAATATATGTTTTTATGTATATCGAGATGGTCAAATTCTACTGTAAGATTCAGATTGCTTACTGATTCTAAATATTCAAATGCTCCGCGTGTCCTTAAATCACTTCCGAAATAGCATATCACTATTTTTTTTCCGCGTTTTACAAGCTCTTTCGCAAATCTGCAGTCCCTGAAAAAATCCATTCCTCCGTCATAATGATATATATCATATTCAAGTAATTTATATTCCTTTATGGCTTTATAAATCTTATGTGTTTGTACTAAATCCCTTGCCTTGAAATATATATTCTCAGCAAAATTTGTCGGTGTGAAATATCTGAAACCTTTCTTCTTTGTTGATATCTCAAGTTTCTTTCTCCTCCATTTCCTTGCCAATGCACCCTTCGGTAATCTGAACCCGAGAGCTATGTCTTCTTCAAAATTTATTGTGTTCTCATATATCGTTATCAGGTTTGCCGTATGTCCTTCGCTCCTCTGCATCTTCACAAATTCCATCGGCATTCCTGCAAAATTCTGTGGCGCTATATGTAGTACCTTTAATTTTCTGCTCACTTTATTAACCTTAATATATTTCCCGAGAATATCATTTCCTTTTCTTCATTTGATATTCTTAACTTTTCTATTATCGGAATATACATTCCCGGTAAACCGAGATTGTAATCACTTCCGAATAATATCCTCTCAGCTCCGGCTGTTTTTACTACCTCATTCACGAAATAAAATTCCCTTACAGATTCTGTGCCTAAATATAAATTTTTCAATCCCGATTCTTTTACAGCTTTAGCCGCCGCTGTGCATAATGATGGCTGGTCACCTCCAAGATGTGCAAGTATAAAATTTACTTCAGGAAAATTCCGTGCCGCTTCTATGGGATATTCGAAACTTGCTATCTCCTGCCATCTGCCGCAATGCACTATCACCGGTAATTTGTGTTTACCTGCTATCTCAAGATAGGGGATTAATGCCTCATCAGTTATCCGTTTCCTTATCAGTGACGGATGGTATTTCAGAAATTTTACATCTCCCGCATTTTCTTCTAAAAAGTTGGCAAGTCCTCTGTCTTCCGGATTTATCCATGCACAAAAATAAAATCTGAAATCTTTTATTTTCTTTATATCGCTTAGCAGTTCTTCGTTACTTGTCGCATCTGCAGGCATTGCTACTGCTCCTTCTACTCCTGATTCCTTCATTACTTCTACTGCCTCTTCTACTGTTGTAGAGTAATTTAAAAATATCTCACTCCATTTACCTATATGTATATGTCCGTCTATTATCTTCATTCTATATATTCTCCTTCTATAAAGATTTCCCGAATGTTTTCTATTAATTTATTACCTTCTGATATTTTGTCCGTTATTAATCTGCCTCCCTTAAATTCAATCGCAATTTCATTCTCTCCCGCAAATTTAATCATTCCTCCGCCTTTTGAATTCTTATCATATTCATATCGTGAACTTTCTATCTTATATAGTTTTCCGTTATAAACAAAAGTTGCCCCGGGATATGGCGGATATAATGCCCTTACAAGATTATAAACTTCTTTTATTTCTGAATCAGGTTTTATTTTCCTCTCTGCATCTGTTATACTTTTATTTGCCTTTGATTCTGTATTCTCCTGTGGTTTTAATCTGCTATTTAGTTCATCGCTGTTTATAATTTCAAGTGCTTCAGATATCAGTTTATATGATACAGGAATACATTTTTCATACATTGTATTAACATCATCGCTGTCTGTTATCTCTATTAATTCAGTCAGTAATATATCACCTGAATCAACTCCGCTATCTATTTTATGAAGACTTACTGTTAATTCCTTTTCGCCGTTCATTATACTTCGCGATATTGGAGCACGTCCTCTGTATTGTGGTAATTTCCCGCAATGCAAATTAAATATTCCATTCTCAGGTAATTCGTATATTTCCTGCCTAAGAATCTCCATAAATCCGCAGCATATTCCGGTACTGAACTGCTTTATCTTTTCTTTCTCTTCTGATATCTTATCTGTAAATATTATTTCTATGTTGTTATCTTCTGCAAGTTTTCTTAACGGCTCATAAAATCCTTCACGGCTTGTTTCATAATTATATGTCTTATGACTTACTATTAAGCCGGGGGATTTTCCGCTTTCAATCAGCTTCGTGAGTATCCTTAATCCCATATTTCCGAAAACTAAAAAAAAGTATCCCATTACTTTATTAACCATTTCTTATACCAGGCGAATGTTTTCTTTATCCCTTCATCAAGCCCTACCTTCGGCTGATAGCCAAGTATCTTTTGCGCCTTCTCTATACTCGGTATCCTTAATTCAACATCTACGTAATTCTTTGGTACATATTTTATTTTTGATTTCGTCGGGCATAAACTTATTACTTTCTCTGCCAGTGATGTAATAGTTACAGTTCCCTTTGGATTTCCTATGTTAAATATCTCTCCGATAGCTCCCTTATTTGTCAATGCGAGTATTATTCCTTCCATCATATCGTCAACATAACACCATGACCTTATCTGGTCGCCGTCGCCGTGTATCTCGATTGTTTTGTTCTTTACTGCATTCTTTATGAATACCTGTATTGCTCCTTCGCCTATCTGCCCGGGTCCGTATATATTAAACGGACGGATGGATACTACCGGATATCCCTTCTCCTTATAATAACTGTATAGCAAATGTTCGCCTGCTACCTTGCTTACTGAATATGTCCACCTCGCTTCTCCTACCGGGGCAAAATTTGTGTCCGCTTTTTCGTCTGATTTATATGCATAAGCTCCGAGTACTTCACTCGTCGAAAAATTCATTATCCTCTCAAGTTTATGACTGTATTTCTCATTTGCTTTCAGAAAATTAAATGTTCCGATAATGTTTATTTCCATTGTTTTAATCGGGTTTTGTATCACTGTATCTACTCCGGCTATCGCTGCAAGATGTACTGCAATCTGTGGCTGGAATTCTTCACATACCTTTTTTAATGTCTCAAGGTCGCGGATATCTCCGTGTACTAAAGTTACATTTTTCGAAGGAAGTTTCTTGTATTTAAGTGAGTCCCTAGAAAAATTATCAAATATTACAATTTCGTTTTCTGTTGCAAGTAACTGAGCTAATGTGCTACCGATAAATCCTGCACCACCTGTTAAAAAAATTCTTTTGTTCCTGATTTTTGTTCTCATAATTTTATACTGTAAGTTTTTCTTAAATATCCGTCTGCCTTGAATTTCTTCTTGAAGCTGAATAATCCCTCTATAAGTTCTCCCGATGAATCCGATGTGCCTATGTCATACAGTCTGAATCCGGTTTCCTTTGCCCATTGTATTGTCTTGTATAATAAATAGTCCGATACCCTGTATTTTTTGTATTTGCTGTCTGTAGCAAGATAAAAATTCAGTATTACATCCGGCTTTATTACAAATAATACGCATATTCCGGATATATCTTTATCGGTCTCTGCAGAGAATAATATTATCCTGTGAGGGAGTTTCTTCTTTAAATAAAATAACTCGTCTTTTGAATGTGTCGGAGTTGTCTTCTTCGTTAACCTGTTATCAAATAATACCTGATAAAATCTGTCCAGATATTTTTCGCCCTTTTCCATATCTATTATACTAACATTCACCTGCTTTGAAGAATTTCTTATTGTCCTTTTCAGGGGATTCGCTAACTTTGCGAAATCAAACTCAGACAATTTTATTATATTTGTTATTGAATAGTTCGATATCGAAAATCCTGATTTCAGAAATGCATATTCATATTCCTCGTTGAATGAAGTGTTATACAATACAGGATAATTTTTCAATACACATTCCGAATATTCATTCTCAATCAGATAATTCTTCAGTGACTTTGCAATATCAAATAAATCTGTCATACCAATCTTTTCTCCGTATAACAAACCTCCAAAACTAACTCCGTTTGATGATATGAATTTTTTCCTGCCTTTTTCCCTGACTTCGCATCCGGTCATTAACCCTGCTATCTTATTCTTATCCTTATATCTGAACTTTAAATGATGCCATTTTATATTCTTCATAAATACATCATTATACTCAAGAAAATCCGGATCAAAGAATAAGTTGTAATTCTCCGTTACAAAATCTTTCCAGTCCCTGTCTTCCTTTATTTCCGTTTTTATTGTTATCATCTGTTTTTATAACTTTACAAACTTTACAAACTTGATAAACTTTGCAAACTTGATAAACTTTACAAACTTGATAAACTTTACAAACTTGATAAACTTTACAAACTTATCTATACACCTCATATCCCGGCACTTTCATAACCAGCTTAAACTTCTCCGGCATAAACAACCTAACCTCATCATAATTGGTACGATTAATCTCATCTCTCTCTACAATTATACTCTGCTTTCCCGGCTCCAATCCCTCAAGATATCTCCGCACTTCCGTTATATCACGCTTTGGGTAAAACAAATCAAGGTTCTTCTTTGTCTCAAGTAACTTATATTTATATTCGTCATTTTTCCAGCCAATATCCAACCCTCTGAAGTAAAATGAAAACTGAGGATTTGCACGGTATTTTGCCGCTATATATATTATGTCCTTAACACCTGTCCTGTCTATATCTTCTTTCACCGGAGTCAGACTAAATGAATTCTCCCACCAGGGAATCTCAATCAACTGATATATATTCAGTCCGATAAAAAATAAAACCACAAATGCATAATACAAATTCTGTAAATTTATCTTATCTGATATATATTTTACCGCAAAATAAGTAACCAATACCAACGCCGCTCCTGCAATTACAGCAATTAAAAAATTACCGGCACCCGACGTAATGTAGTTTTTTATTCCTGTCCTCCTGTCAAATGTTAATGCCCATAAAATATTAAAAATAACCATTATTACAGTAATAATCTTTTCCCTTTTAGATGCCGCTTTCAATTCATCAATATAAACAGGTATCATTAAACACACCTGACTTAAAACAAGCAATATATACACTTCAAGTTTCGTCTTAAATATCGTTATTATTCCGAAACCTATCAGAAACCAAATCCAGATAAATAACCTTTCAGGACTTAATGTCTTATACTTCCGGAAATCTTTTACCAGTGCTAAAAATATCAATGAGCTGTATGGTATAATAGATAATAAATAATTTACATGATACAATGCCCCCGAGTTTTTATTGTTGTGTTCAACTCCGTATAAAGCCCTTTCATAAATATGATATCCCATAAACCATTTTAAAAACTCATTTCCATATTTCATTATCATATAAACGTGCCACGGCAATGCTATAACAATTCCGATACCTGTAATTATAATCAAATCTTTTATCGTAATTCTGAATCTATCCCTGAAAAAAAGCCATGTGATAAATAAAACTATCGGTAAAAAAAATCCAACAAGTATTTTCACCATTAAGCATAATCCGAGCGACAATCCAACCAGTACAACGTAGCTTTTTTTAGCTGTTTCATTATACTTTATAAAAAAATAAAAGCCCATAAGTATCAATGAAATATATGGAATATCGAACTGAAACCTCTTTGAGAAAACCGCAAAAATTATATTACCCGAAAATATCATTGCCGCCAGCCACCCTGTTTTCAGATCTTTCAATTTCCCGCCAATTCTCGCAACAAAGAAAATACTTAAAAGCGAAGCCAGAAACGGAATCATCTTCAATGCTGCGGAGCTCAACCCGAATATCAATGTAATAAAATATCCGCTCCATATCAAAAGCGGCGGATGAGAAGCAGAATAAAATCCTCCTATTGAAAGACTGAACTGGTCAAAAAAATCCCCGTGTATATGTATTGATGCAACCCTCACCGCATACATTCCTTCATCCCACGGTTGCATATCCACTGAAAATAATGCCGGAAGCTTTACCAGACTTAAAAATATAATGAAAGCAAGGAAAACCTTAAAAAAGTTTTCCTCCCTGTTCAGAAAATCTAAGAATTTTTTTAAAAATGTGGAATCCGCTTCCAAATTCTGAATGAATTAACTTAAAAGATATATCCAAGCGAAATAGTATTTCCAGTTCCGAATGTATCGTAATAGGGAACAAGAGCATAGTCAAGAGTTATGCCCATATATTTAAAGCCAATACCTGCAGAAAATCCTTTGTTATCGTAATTAGTCTGATAACCGGCTCTTACAAAAATCAAATCCTTATATCCGCCTTCAATTCCGCTGTGAATGTGGAATTTTCCTCCGTCAAATACTTTAAAGCCATCTGCAGAAACAACGAGTGAAAACTTATCAAAACTTTTCTTAAAAGACCCTCCGAATCTCACAAGGGTCGGAAGTTTTGTGCTGACTTTATTAAGTTCATTCATTGAACCGATATTTGCTACTGCAAAACCGAAAGTAAGGTTATTTTGTCTGTATGAAGTTCCTAAATCCAATGCAAAACCGCTTGCTTCGTCTGTAAAAATCTTTTCGTAGAGAAATTTTCCTGTTATTCCGAATGAAAGATTTTTATATACTTCATAACTTCCGGAAATTCCCAAACAGAGATTCTGTGAATTAAACTTTTCTATGGGTGCTCCCGGTGTTAATCTGACTTCAATATCATCAACACCTGATCTGAGAATACCAATTCCGAGATTAATTTTATTAAGATTTATCTTCGCACCTAAAAAAGAATTTTTCTGGTCAAAAAGACCTACGTTATGTGAAAGATATATATTTGTTTTTTCACTGAAATTCAGCATTGCCGGGTTATAAATAAAGGCAGTAGCATCTTCAGCAACAGAAGAAAATGCTTCGCCCATAGCTACAGAGCGTGCTCCGACTCCGAGTTTAAGAAATGCCAGCCCTGTATTTCCGGGTCCGTCATTTTGCGAAAAAGCCAATGATGAAGTTAAGAATAACGAAAGAGCTATTAAGATAATTTTTTTATTCAATTTTATTATTATTTAAATTTAAATATTACACTTACATTCTGAATTGCGTCATGGGAATAAGGTTCATAAACAAAGGCATAGTCCAATCCGAGAATTATATTCTTTGTGAAAGATTTGGAAAAACTTAATCCAGCCGATGGTCTGAGATTATCCTGAAATTCTCCGCCCTTGAGGTATATTCTGTCGAGTCCGGCTCTTACTTTAAGGTTTTCTATCACATTTATTTCTGCACCTGCCTTGAGATAATAAAATGTTTCATTTTCCGATTTTGTAATAGTACCATCATTCAGCTCAAGATCCATTTCAGGAGAAAACATAGCTTCAAGTTCAAGAGATGCCAATCCAAGATTCTTAGGAAGTTTATATGTTCCGCCGATATTAAGCAGGGTAGGGAATTTATCTTCTGTTATTTTTCCGTTACTTCCATATATTGAAGTTGTTTCCCATTTATATTTTGCTGAAATATCTCTGACTGCTATTCCTAATGCAAGATCCGGCATAGGTAAAAACACAGCACCAATATCAAATCCGACGGAAGTAGTGGAGACCTCTTCAAATAATTTCGAGTAATATAATTTGAAACCGACGCCGAGAGCGAGATTTTCTTCGAGAAGAAAACCTGTGCCGAGATAGAACTGATTTTCGAATGTATTAAAATCGCCGATTTTCTTTCCATCGTTATCCCTTCCGTCAATATCAGTAACACCTGAATTTATCCATGAGAGAGAAATCCCGGCACCACCTTTCTTCTGATTAGGAAGTTTAATTTTTTTAGAGAAACCGATGAAGTTTAATTTTCTATCGAGGGATAAAAAAGTATATCCAAGGTTTACATAACCCTGTTCCTGAAAAGCGGCAATAGAAGGGTTATAATATCCCGAGACATCACCAAAGACATCAGAAACCATTGCATTACCTTTTGCAAGTCCTCTCGCTCCGAAACCGTATCTTGAGAAAGCGCCGGCATAAGAGCCGGACTGGGAATGAGCTGAAGCAAAAGTTATAAGTGAGATGAGAACTGAAAATATTATATTTTTTAATTTCATTATTCTGATTTAATTACCTTAATAAAAGAATTTTACCCCAGACGGGTTTATCATCATCAACTTCGATTCTGTAGAAATACACTCCGTTTGCAACAATTGCACCTTTGTCATTTGCTCCGTCCCAGCTTGTAAAGAGTTCATCAGGACTTGTTCTCGTAGCATTCTGAATAACAGTTCTGACCGGGTTCATACCGAAGTCGAAAATTTTGATTGTAATTTTAGAAAGATTCTTTCCTGTTTTATAAAAAATTCTTGTAACTTCTCCGGGTGGTGAAAAAGGATTTGGAGCTGCATAGGTTTTTATATCTGAGCTAAGATCAATCGGTTCGATAGCCCTGTATATTTTCCATTTTGAGGGCCAGCCAATGCCAGTTTCTGTAAATCTGATTAAACCATCGGCACTGCCAATAAAAACTGTATCACTCAGATTACCAGTCGCATAAAACTTAGTGCTTCGAACAGCGTCCTTGGTTAACTCGTCGTAAATTAAAGGCGCTTTTGACCAATCGAAAACACCGAAATCAGCCCTGTAAAGACCATCATCGGTTAAACCGTAAATGATATTGCTAAAAGAGCCAATACCATTTGGTGAAATATTTGTTAAAGTATAATTCCAGTTGTATCCGAAATTTGTTGAATAACTCAGCGAGCTAACCTCATTAATATCTTCTGCTTTTCTGGTTGCCGCCCAGAGAACTGTAGTAGTCTGAAACCTTTGTATATGAAAATTTACAACAAAATTACCACCGACTCTGTTTGTTCCGGAACCGGAGTTTTGGAAATTATATTTTCTCCAGCTAATTCCCCAGTCTCTTGAAATATTTATTCCATCGGCAGTGCCAACCATAATAACTGAGTCGTTAATTGCTTCTACTGTAAAAGCTCTGTGGTTTAAGTTTCTTCTTGGGTCGAGTGAAAAATTATAACCAGTTGCTGTAATATATATACTGTCAAGTTCATCAGGTGGAAGAAGAACTCTTGTCCAGCTCTGTCCGTAATCTGTAGATTTTCTCAGACCTCCTGCGAATGAAGTAATCCAGATAGTGTAATTTGAAAGGTCATTTTTTGTTCTTGTAACTGCGATATCGTAACTCAGATTTTGCTGTGGAACTACAACAGGCAACGAGTAAAGTATATTAGAGCCATAAACAATATTTGTATCAGATTGTGAATCCATTGGCTGTCCGAAACTGTTCCAGCTTATTCCTTTGTCTGTTGAAACTTTAATACCCGTTCCAACTGCTACCGATTCATTATTTATTTCCTGTGTGATAGCAGTAGCAACTACTAAAATATTATCCTTTAAAATAAAACCTGAAACATCATCTGTGCCAAAAGGTTGAACGCCAAAATAATTCTGAAATGACTGAAATCTGTTTAATGTTCTCATTATTCCGCTTCCTGTTGCAAACCATGTTGTATCGCCTGAAGGAAAAATGTCAGTTATGAAATTACTGACAGGATATTTAGAATTATTTGGGTTGGCAATAATTGCATTTGGAGAGGAAAGGGGAGTAATATTTGAAATGTATCTTTTAAAATCTTTATTTAAAAGTTTAAAATCCAGATTTTCTCTTATAATCTGCGAGCCGGCATTTTGGGAAATCAGAAATAAAACTGCTATTATTAAAATTTTTCTTATCATTTATTGTATTAAGGATTAGGTCTGACAAATTTAATTGAATCTTTAAAAAAGGCACTTATTGCACCTGAATTATCTGTTGCCTGAAAGAAGTACTTAAAAAATCCGTAGGAAGAATCGGCATTTGAAGGCAATACAGGATTTGTAAATTTATATAATTCAAAATTATTAGCTTCTCTTGTCATTGGAATTCTGCCAATATAAGTGCCCGATGGTCTGTATGCATCGAAATAAACTTCTTTTATATCGCAGGAGCCGTTTGTATCTTTGACAGTAGTAAAAATAGTTAAATCAAATTGCCCGGAAATTGGTCTGACAACGCTATCAGGCATATTTACCTGAAATATATAGGGCGCAAAATTATTTGAACTGATAACGGAGATATTGGAAATTAAAGTATTGCTAATCAGGCCGGAGTTATTTTCGGCGGAATACCTTAATTTATAAACTCCGACAATAAGACAGTCAAAAACCGGTTTAGTAATATTAACGGTGCACGAAAACCTGTTATCACCGGAAGTAGAATCGCCTCCGCTGCCGTTATCATTCATCTGGAATGAGGAAATAACCAATCCTGTCAAAGGACTGACAACATCACATTTCACATAATTCAGGAAACCGCCGCCATTCAGGTCAACTTTCAATGAAGTCCTGAAATTCAGAACAGGGTTAAAGGGGTCAACCAGGGCTGTATCTTTGGATTTATACAGGTCGGAGATAATCGGTGAGGCAAGCGATGGGTCTATAACCGAATCCGACTTTTTTTCACAGGAAGTCAGAGTGAATATAAACACCGCAGCAAGAGCTAAATTAATGATTTTTAAGAGTTTCTTACTCAAAATGTTCATTTATAATTTAAAATAATTTACGAATATAAATCTTTATAAAAACATAAAAAAG
>Ga0073934_10006828_pt1 | contig 16321 bp, 14 predicted proteins | sample LarsenN4metaG_FD_76834 | JGI IMG/M metagenome (GOLD analysis project Ga0073934, IMG submission 76834) | Hot spring sediment bacterial and archeal communities from British Columbia, Canada, to study Microbial Dark Matter (Phase II) - Larsen... ...
AGAACCCGTGGCTGGCCGGCGGCGCCGCTGCCGGTGGCGTGGCGGCCGACGGCGGTGGTGCCGCGGGCGCGCCCGGCAGCGTGACCGCCGGCGCGGGCGGTGCAGGCGCTTCGCCGGCAGGCCCGGCGTCAGCAACGATGGTCTCCGCCTCCGGCTCGACGGTCTCGACGCGCACGCGGGCAGTACCCACGTTCGCGTAGCCGAGTTTCTGGGCCGCTGCCCAGGAGAGGTCAATGATGCGGCCGCGATGGAACGGGCCGCGATCGTTCACGCGCACGATCACCGAACGGCCGTTGTCGAGGTTGGTGACGCGCACGTAGGACGGGATGGGGAGCGTCGTGTGCGCGGCCGTCATCGCGTACATGTCGTAGGGCTCGAAGCTGGACGTACGGTGGCCGTGGAATTTCTCGCCGTACCAGGACGCCATGCCTTCGGCGCGATAGCCGCGCGCGGATTCCAGCACGCGGTAGGTGCGGCCGTTGACGCTGTACGGCGACTTGTTGCCGTACTTGCCGCGTGGCTCTGCACGCGGCACCGCGTCAGGAATGGCGAGGTAGTCGACATCGCGTTCCTGCTGCGGCGCGGTGTCCTTGTCCATCCGGTAGATGTTGCGGAACGGTTCCGTCGATGCCGCCGGGGGTGGCGGCGGCGCAGCGGGGGACTCGGGCGGCGGCACCGGCCTGGCTGACGGGGCCGGCTGGCCGGCCGGCGCGGGCGGCACCGGTGGCACCGGCGCAATCACCGGTGCCGTCGCGACCTGGACACTCTGGCAGCCCGCCAGCAGCAACACGGCAAGCAGGCCACCACCGTGCCGTACGCGCAGGGTCATTGCACGTAACCCCGGCTCGCCAGTTGCCGCGCGCGCCGCAATTCGCGCGACAGGTGGAAGACGGCGAGCGCGTACTTGTCGCTGCGGTTGTAGCGGGTGATGACGTAGAAATTGCGGAAACCCACCCAGAATTCGGCACCACGGGGACCTTCCTGCCGCCAGGCCGTTGCCGCTTCCCTGTCCTGCGGGTCGGCGCAGTAGTCGATTGGGATCACGCGTTCATCGATGCAGCTCATCACGGTCAGGCCGGCGTCACGGATCTGCGCGACAGTGAACTTCGCGTCGAGCCCCTGGTTGGTGACGCCGTCGTAGGCGTCGCCGGTGACGCGCGCGCGTGCCGCCACCGGCGCGCCGCTGCGCCAGCCGTGCACGCGGAAATAGTTCGCCACGCTGCCGATGGCATCGACCGGGTTGTTGAGCAGGTCGGTGACGCCGTCACCGTCGAAGTCGATGGCGTAGTGACGGTAACTGGAGGGCATGAACTGCGGGTAGCCCATGGCGCCGGCGTAGGAACCGGTGGCTTCCTCGATGCGGATGTGCGCGTGCTCGCCGAGGCGGATGAAGTGCTTGAGTTCCGAGCGGAAAAACTCGGCACGGCGCGGGTAGTCGAAGGCCAGCGTGGCCAGCGCGTCGAGGATGCGCCAGCTGCCCTTGTTGCGGCCGTACCAGGTTTCGACGCCGATGATGGCCAGGATGATCTCCGGCGGCACGCCGTAGCTGCTTTCGGCGCGGCGCAGCGCGGCCTCATGCTGCTCCCAGAACGCCAGTCCGGCGTCGATGCGCTTCTGGTCGAGGAAGCGCGGGCGGTACTCCGCCCAGGTGAGTTTTTTTTCCGCCGGCTTCGCCATCGCCTCGAGGATGCGCGGCTTGCGCTCGGCGCCGGCGATGAGCGCCGTCAGCGTCTCGCGGCTGCCGACGTTCTCGGCGACCAGTTCGTCGACCAGTTGCTGTGCCGCCGGGTTGTCACGGTACTCGCCCGCGGCGACGGCGACGGAGCCGTTCACCAGCAGTGCCAGGGCAAGCAGCCGGGACAACAACGGCATCGGTGCATTTCCTTGTCGCAAGGGTGGGCATTCCGCGTCGCGTCTTCTGGCGGGCGACGGCGTGCCCGTTCAGCGCGCCATCATTTTCCGGTGCGTGTGTATCGACATGATGATGCCGAACGAGGCCATCAGCGTGACGATAGACGTGCCGCCGTAACTTACCAAGGGCAGCGGCACGCCAACAACGGGAAGCAAACCACTGACCATGCCGATGTTCACGAAAACATAGATAAAAAATGTCACCGACAGTGCGGCCGACAGCAGGCGGTTGAAGGTGTCCTGCGCCTGCAGGCTGATCCACAGGCAGCGGCCGATGATGGCCACGTAGGCGAGGATCAGCAGCCAGATGCCGAGGGTGCCGAATTCCTCGCCGAGCACCGCGACGATGAAGTCGGTCTGGCTTTCCGGCAGGAATTCCAGGTGCGATTGCGTGCCGTCCAGCCAGCCCTTGCCGGTGAAACCGCCGGAACCGATGGCGGCGGTGGACTGCAGCACGTTCCAGCCGGCACCGAGCTTGTCGGCTTCCGGATCGAGGAAGGTGAGGATGCGCTGGCGCTGGTAGTCATGCAGCGCGAACTCGAAGAGTGCCCAGGCGACCGGGACCAGCACCACCACCGCGCCGACGATCAGCCGCCAGCTGAGGCCGGCGAAATAGACCACCAGCAGGCCGGCCGAGGCCACCAGCAGCGAGGTGCCGAGGTCGGGCTGTTCGGCGATGACCAGTGCCGGCACCAGGACGATGGCCATGGCGATGCCGAGATCCCGCCAGCGCGGCGGCAACGGGCGCTCGTGGAAGAACCAGGCGAGCATCATCGGCAGCGCGACCTTCATGATCTCCGAGGGCTGGAACCGCCCGAAGCCGGGAACATCCAGCCAGCGTTGCGCGCCCATGGCGATTTCGCCGAAGAACATCACGGCGAACAGCAGGCCCAGTCCGAAGACGTAGATCCACGGCGACCAGAAGCGCAGCGTGCGCGGCGGAATGTTGGTCACCACCAGCATCGCGAGGAAGCCGATGCCCATGCGGATCGCCTGGCGCACCACCGTGTCCATGTCCTGGCCGGACGCGCTGTAGAGGATGAACAGGCTGACCAGGCAGAACAGCCCGAGCATCGTCACCAGCGGCAGGTCGATGTGCAGCAGGTTGGCCCAGCGGCGGACGCGGTTGCTGCCGAGCGAGGAATGGCGCTGGTATTCACTCATCGGCGGCCTCCCCGGCCTGTGGGGCGGCTGCGGGCGTCGTGGTGCCGGCCTGTGCGGCCGCCTCCTGCGCCTCGATCATCGCGAGGATGTCCGGTTGTTTGAGCAGCCAGGTGTCGGCGACGGCGCGGGCAATGGGCGCGGCCGTGGTGGAGCCGTGTGCCCCGTTCTCCACCATCACGGCGATGGCAATGCGCGGCGACTCGGCCGGCGCGAAGGCGACGAAGAGGGCGTGATCGCGATGGCGTTCGGCCACTTCCGACTCGCGGTAGGTGGCGCCCTGGGCGATGCCCTTCACCTGCGCCGTACCGGTCTTGCCGGCCATGCTGTAGCGCAGGCCGCGTCCCATCATCGAGGCGGTGCCGCCGGGCCTGACGACGTCGACCATCGAGGCGGTGACGATGTCCCACCACTGCGGGTTGTCGACGGCGAGGGTGCGGCGACGCGGCGGCGGCGGCAGGTCGGCGTCGTCGATGCGGCGCACGAAGGTCGGCGTGACGGTGAACCCGCGGTTGGCGAGCGTGGCGGTGGCCACCGCCATCTGCAGCGGCGTCATCAGCATGTAGCCCTGGCCGATCACCACGCTGATGGTTTCGCCGTGGTACCAGGGTTGCTTCAGCGCGCGGCGCTTCCATTCCGGCGACGGCAGCACGCCGGCCAGTTCGTTCGGCACGTCGATGCCGGTCTTGTGGCCGAGGCCGAAGCCGCCGAGGAAGCCGGCGAGCTTGTCGATGCCCATGCGGTGCGCCACGGTGTAGAAGAACGTGTCGCAGGAAACCACCACCGCCTTGTGCACGTCGACGCTGCCGTGGCCGCCCTTCTTCCAGTCGCGGAACTGGTGGGAATCGCCCGGCAGGCGGAAGAAGCCCGGGTCGGCGATGGTGAACTCCGGCGTCACCGTGCCGTAGTGCAACGCCGCCAGCGCCACCATCGGCTTGATCGTCGAGCCCGGCGGGTACTGCCCCTGGATCGCGCGGTTGTAGAGCGGCTTGTCGAGGTGGTCCATGTAGTAGCGGTAGTCCGGCGTGGAAATGCCGGTGACGAACAGGTTCGGGTCGAAGCCCGGCCCGGAGGCGAAGGCGAGGATTCCGCCGGTGAGCGTGTCGAGTGCCACCACCGCGCCGCGCCGGCCGGCGAGGCCGTCCCATGCCGCTTTCTGCGTCTCGTAGTCGAGGTAGAGCCCGAGCGTGGAACCCGGCACCGGGTCGATGCGGTCGAGAACACGCATGATGCGGCCGTAGGCGTTGGTTTCCGCCTGCTGGTAGCCGGTGCGTCCGTGCAGCACCGACTCGTACTGCCGCTCGACGCCGGTGCGGCCGATGTAGTGCGTGCCTTCGTAGTTCACCGGGTCGAGCAGTTCGAGATCCTTGTCGTTGATGCGGTTCACGTAGCCGAGCGCGTGCGAAAGCATTTCCGCATGCGGGTAGTGACGCACCAGTTCCGTCTCGATGATCACGCCGGGCAGGCGGTGGCGGTGCACGGCGATGACGGCGAGGTCGTCGTCGTTGAGGCGGCCGCGCAGCGGCACGCTCTCCATCGGCCTGACACCGCGGCGGATGCGTTCGCGGAAACGGCGGATCTCGTCGTCGGTCAGCGCCAGCAGCGGCGTCAGCGTCTGCAGCAGGGCGTCGAGGTCGCCGGTCTGCTCGCGGATGATGTTGAGCGAGAAGCTCGGCTGGTTCTCGGCGAGGATCATGCCGTTGCGGTCGAGGATGAGGCCGCGGTTCGGCGAGATCGGCGAGGTCTGGATGCGGTTCTCGTCGGAGATCGTGCGGTAGTGGTCGTAGCGGATCACCTGCAGGTGGAAGGCGCGGAAGGCCAGCACCAGCAGGAAGAACGCCATGAAGAACATCATCACGCGCGCACGCGACTCGTGCAGCCGCACTTCGCGGGCGTTGTCCTTGATGTTGGGCGAGAGGCGGGCCATGTGCTGCCGGGTGGTAGGGGTACGGGGCGTCAGCGGTGGTAGGGATGGCCACGCAGCAGCGACCAGCCACGATAGACCTGTTCGGCAACGAGTATGCGCACCAGCGGGTGCGGCAACGTCAGTGCCGACAGTGACCAGCGCTCGCGCGCGCGCGCCAGCGCGCACTCGGCGAGGCCTTCCGGGCCGCCGACCAGCAGCGCGATGTCACGGCCCTCGGGCAAGGTGCGGCGCAACTCGTCGGCGAGCATTTCCGTGCTCAGCGCCTTGCCGCGCACGTCCAGGGCGACCACGCGGTCGTCGGGGCGCAGCGCGGCGAGCATGCGCTCGCCTTCCGCTTCGCGGATGCGTACGAGATCGCTGTTCTTCGTGCGCTTGCCGGCCGCGATCTCGACGATGTCCAGGCGGATGTCATCGTGCAGCCGCTTGGCATACTCGGCGACGCCGGCCTGCACCCACTCGGGCATGCGCTCGCCGACGGCGACCAGGCGGACTTTCATGCGGGCGTGGCAACCGGGGTGTCGGCGCGTGTCACTCGGCCGGCTTGCGCCGGGTACGCGGCCTGGCGGCCGGCGCGCCTTCCGCTTTCGCCCGCGCGGTGGCGGCGCGTGGCTTGCGGGCAGCGGCTTTCTTTTCCGGGGCGGCGGCGGCCACTGCGGCCGGCTGCGCGCCCAGCGTCGCCGCCGGTGCCGGCGTCCACAGTTTTTCCAGGTCGTAGAGCTGGCGTGTTGCCGGTGTCATCACGTGCAGCACGACATCGCCGAGATCGACGAGCACCCAGTCGGCCTGGGCGTCACCCTCGACGCCCAGCGGTTTCACGCCGGCTTCCTTGACGTTCTCGATGACGCGGTCGGCGATCGATTTCACGTGGCGCGTCGAGGTGCCGCTGGCGATGACGATGAAGTCGGCAAAACTGCTCATGCCCGTTACGGGCAGTGCAACGACGTCCTGGGCCTTGATGTCCGCGAGCGCGGCCTTGATGAGGGTGACCAGTTGCTCGGCATTCATTCGGCTGTCGTTGCTCCGTGAGGTGACGTTTTGGTGAGGCGCCGGTGCCGCGTCAGGCGGCGTCCGGGCGGTAGAGACCGTGATGTTCGATGTAGTCGCGCACGCCGGCGGGCAGGCCGGCCACCGGTTTGCCGGCGGCGATGTCGGCGCGCAAACGCGTGGCGGACATGTTAGCAGCCGTGCCCGTCTCGATCAGTATCAGGCCGCCGTTGCTGGCCAGCAGGTCTGCGGGGTTGGCGGTCACGTGCTCGGCCAGTTCACCGAGGTCGCGCGCCGTCGGCATGCCCTGGCCGGGTCGGGTGCAGGCGAACAGGTGCGCCTGCGCGAGGATGTCGCGCCAGCGCCGCCAGGTGGTGAAGCCGCGCAGCGAATCCATGCCGATCACCAGCACCAGCGGCGTGTCCGCGGCGAGTTCGCCGCGCAGCTCCTCGACGGTGTCGATGGTCCAGGTCGGGCCGTCGCGGCCGAGTTCGCGGGTGTCGATGGCGAAGCCGCGCTCGCGCGCCAGCGCGATCTGCAGCATCGCCAGCCGGTGCAGCGCCGAGGCCTGCGTCGCGTCGCGGTGCGCCGGGTCGCCGGCGGGCACGAAGTGGACGGTGCCGCCGAAGCGCGCGCGCGCGGCGCGGGCGATCGCCAGGTGACCGTCATGCACCGGGTCGAAGGTGCCGCCGAAGATCACGAAGGGGGCGTCAGCCACGCACGTGTCCGTCGCCGAGCACGACGTATTTCTGGCTGGTCAGGCCCTCGAGGCCGACCGGGCCACGCGCATGGAACTTGTCGGTGGAGATGCCGATTTCGGCGCCGAGGCCGTATTCGAAGCCGTCGGCGAAACGCGTCGAGGCATTGACCATCACGCTGCTGGAGTCCACTTCGGTGAGGAAGCGCCGTGCCAGCGTGAAGTCCTCGGTGACGATGCTGTCGGTGTGGTGCGAGCCGTAGCGGTTGATGTGTGCGATCGCCTCGTCGGCGGAATCCACCACCTTCACGGCGAGGATCGCCGCCAGGTACTCCTCGTGCCAGTCGCTCTCGGTGGCGGCTTTCACGCCGCTGCCGAGGATGGCGCGCGTGCGTTCACAGCCGCGCAGTTCGACGCTTTTCGTGTCGTAGAGCTTCTTCAGGCGCGGCAGCGCGGCGGCGGCCACGGCCCCGTGCACCAGCAGCGTCTCCATCGCGTTGCAGACACCGTAGCGGTGGCACTTGGCGTTGAAGGCAATGCGGTCGGCCTTGTCGAGGTCCGCTTTCGCGTCGATGTAGACGTGGCAGTTGCCGTCGAGGTGCTTGATCACCGGCACCCGCGCCTCGGCGCTGATGCGCTCGATCAGGCCCTTGCCACCGCGCGGGATGATCACGTCGACGTAGTCGGGCATGGCGACCAGCAGGCCGACGGCGGCACGGTCGGTGGTGTCGATGACCTGCACCGCGGTTTCCGGCAGCCCGGCGGTCGCAAGGCCCGTGCGGATGCAGGCGGCCAGCGCACGGTTCGAGTGGATGGACTCGGAACCGCCGCGCAGGATGGTGGCGTTGCCGGACTTCAGGCACAGGCTGGCGGCCTCGATGGTCACGTTCGGGCGTGACTCGTAGATCATGCCGACCACGCCCAGCGGCACGCGCATCCTGCCGACCTGGATGCCGGTCGGGCGGTAGCGCATGTCGGTGATCTCGCCGATCGGGTCGGGCAGGGCGGCGACCTGGGCCAGCCCTTCGAGCATGGCGTCGATGCGCGCGTCGGTCAGGGCCAGGCGGTCGACCATGGCGTCGTCGAGGCCGTTCGCGCGGGCCGCGGCGACATCCTGCGCGTTGGCCGCCAGGATGGCGGCGCGGGCGGTGCGGATGGCGTCGGCGGTGGCGGCGAGGGCGGCGTTCTTGCGTGCGGTGGGCGCGCGGGCGGTTTCGCGCGCGGCGTCGCGGGCGGCGACGCCAAGCGCCGTCATGTAGGCGCGGATGTCCGGGTCGGTCATGGGGGCTGGGCGTGTCGGAGGGAATCGGCTCGCGAGTATAAGCCGGTGCCCCGGCGTGCCCGTCGGCGCCGGCGCCGGGGTCAGGGCGGCGATGTGCCGCGGAAACAAATCAGTAACAAAGTCGCCACGAACCGGCCGCGAACGCCGCCGGCGGCGCGCAACGTGTGCCGGCCCGACCGGGAAAACGGGCTAACTGATTGAATGGCAAGGCAATGGCGTTGCGTGGCAGGTGCCTGCCGCCGGCATGCCGGTGGCCGTTGGTGGTGTGCATGGCGCCTGTTGTCTGCATTTGGCGTCCGCCGGGCTGCCGGTGGCGGTGGCCATTGAAAACAATCGGATAGGATACGTTTACATCCCTCCGCCCTGATTTTGGGCGGGGATGTTTTTTTCGCTCTGTGAAGACTGCCCTTGCCCCGGGCGGGCAGTCACGGTGCTGAACCGGAGAAGAAGAACATGACACTGAGCTACCAGTGCTACGACCGCGCCAGCCTCAAGAGCGAACCCCTGCGCCACTTCGTCGGCAAATGGCGCGTCGATTACGTGGCTTTTTCGTTGCCGGAGAACGCGCACAAGGTCCCGCTGGTGGTGCTGGGCGGCGCCTTCCAGAACTTCAATTCCTACAAGTTCTGCGTCGAGCGCATCCAGGTTGATTTCCCGGTCATCCTCGTCGACCTGCCCTCGCTGGGAAACAATGACCAGCTGGCCCCCGAGCTCGGCATGGAAGACCTCGCGGACCTGCTGCACGAGTTCGTGGTGCAGATGGGCTTGCCGAAGGTTTCCCTGATGGGCCTGTCGCTGGGCTCGGTGGTGGCCAGCACCTTCGCCTACAAGCACCCGCAACTGACCGACAAGCTGATCGTCGCCGGCATCATCCCGAAACCGCGCAAGGCGTGGCGGATGCTGCTGGAGGAATCCGTGCGCGTGCTCGACGAGCAGCGCATGCAGGAGTTCGGGCAGGCCGTCGTGCTGTACCTGGTCAACTACGGCAAGCTCGCGGAAACCGGCATCACGCCGACGGCGCGCCGCCTGTTCCAGCGCCAGATGGCCTCGTTCAGCGAAAACGAGCAGGCGCGCTACCGCATCAATGCCAATCGCCTGCTGGAAGTCGAGGGCATCCTCGGTTACCCGAAGTGCGAGACCCTGGTGACCACCGGCGAATACGACAGCTTCACGCTGCCGCACGAAAACGGCGCCTTCGCGGCGAAATGCCCGAACGCGACCTTCGTGCTCATCGAGGGCGCCGACCATCTGCCGCAACTGGAAAAGCGTGACGAGTCGCTGGAGTTGTTCTCGGCGTTCCTGCGAGGCGTGCCGCTGGAGGAAGTTGCCGGCGTGCGCGTGGTGCCGAAGGCGCGTATCGACGACATCGAGCGGCGCGGCCACGAGCGCGTCATTCCCTGCAACCCGATGGTCCGTGTCACTTCGGAATCGAAGATCGGCGATGCATTCCGCTTCGACCAGCCGGCACGCATCGTGGACCTCAGTTTCTTCGGCTGCTGTATCCAGCTGATGGCGCCGGTGCCGTCGCTCGCCGAACACACGCGCGATCTCACGCTGCACCTGCAGTCGCCGGAATTTTCCCGCGACCTGCTGGTGTTCGAGTACAACGAGCAGGGGCTGCTGCGCTGCATCTTCCTGCACGGCAACATCCAGAAAGCCGAGGAGTGGGCCGCCCTGCTCAAGGACCCGGCGTTCTTCATCAAGAAGCCGGTTTCCGGGCAGGACAAGGCGGCGGTGCGCCGGATTTACTGATCCCGCATCGGCGTTGCCCGTCCGGCAGCGGGCCAGCCGCGGCAACACCGGTGGTGGCCCGATTGCGCTGGCCGGGTGTGGCGTCGCTACCTACACTGCACGCCTCCTTCCTGACTGACGGGTAATCCGGCATGTCCCGCGACTCCTCCGGCGGCCATCGTGGCCCGCACACGCCCGCGGCCCATCGCGCCAACCCTTCCACGCGTGGCGCGTCAGCGCACAAGCGCGCCTTCGCGCACACCGACCAGGCCGTTGACCTGTGCAAGCGCTGGCTTGCCGGCACCCCGCCCTGGCAACTCGACCGCTTCCTGGCGCTCGCGCTGAAGGAAGACCGCCGTCTCGGCCGCCGTGACCGCCAGGCGCTCTCCGAGGCGGTCTTCGCCTTCGCGCGCTATGCCGGCCTGGTGCGCGCGGTGCTGACGCTGGCGTCGAAGGAAACCCTCGCCGACGGCCGTGCCGATCTCGCCACCTTGCAGGCGTTGCCGCTCGACCGCGCGATGGCGATCACGCTGGCGCGTTATGGCCGCGAGCAGTGGCCGTTGCGCGGCGTGGATACCTACGCGCTCGGCGAAAAACTCGGCCGCGCCTTCACCGACATCCAGTCGCGTGCGGCCACCGAGTTTTCCTGCTTCCTGGCCTGGCACGGCCTCGATCCGGCCTGGGAGGCGCCGCTGCGTGCGCGGGCGCAGAAAAGCGGCTGGAGCGAGGACGACCTGCGCGAGTTCGTCGTGCGCCAGACCGACCGGCCGCCGATGTGGCTGCGCATGAACCACCCGGAAAAGCGGCAGGCGATTATCGACGAGTTGTCCGTCGACTACGACGTGGACTACGACGGTGACGCGCTCGCCGTGATCGGCCCGCGCGGCATCTACGACCTCAACTGCTGGAAGGACGGCGACATCGAGATCCAGGACTACGCCAGCCAGCAGGTGGGCGTCGCGCTGGCGCCGAAGGCGGGCGAGACCATCTGGGACGCCTGCGCCGGCGGTGGCGGCAAGACACTGCAGGCCGCGGCCCTGATGCAGGGCCGCGGTGCCGTGCATGCTTCCGACATCCGCGTGAAAGTGCTGGAAGAAGTGCTGCGCCGGGCGAAGAAGGCCAACCTGCACAACGTGCGCACGTTCGCCTGGAACGGCGAGGTGGCACCGCCGCTGCCGCGCGAGGCGGAGAAGCGGGGCGGCTTCGATGCCGTGCTGGTCGATGCGCCCTGCACGTCCAGCGGCACCTGGCGGCGCAACCCGGATGCGCGTTACCGCTACGCGGACATCGGCGACGGCTCGCTCGTCGCGCTGCAATTGCGGCTGCTGGCAACGGCGGCCCAGGTGGTGAAACCGGGTGGCCGCCTCGTGTACAGCACGTGCAGCATCCGCGTCGAGGAAAACGAGGACGTGGTGGAAAGATTTCTCGCCGGCAACAGCGAATTCATGCTGCAGCGCGAGGGCATGCACGGTTGCCCTTACAAGGACAGCGACGCGATGTTCGTGGCGCTGTTGCTGCGCAAGCCGGGCTGACCGCCGGCCATCATGAAAAAGAGGCTGCGCTGGCAGCCCCTTTCCTTTTTGCGCGGCAGCCGGTGGCGGGTACGCCTCAGGTGCGCGCGTCCAGGATGCGCACCATCGGCACCGAGCGCGTGCGCGGAATGGCGAGCGTGTCGTAGTAGTCCACCGGGTTGTGCGCCTTCGCCGAGCTGAACCCGAGGTTGCGGAAGTGCGCCTCCATCTTCGCCTCGCTGTTGAAATGCCAGCGCACGTTGCTGCGGGAGGCGGCGGCCAGCAGGTTGCCCATGAACTGCATCAGTTTGCGGAACGGGTGGTCTTCCAGCAGCGGGTAGTTGTCGGTGAGGTAGCGCCCGGACGGGAATTGCTTCAGCACCGCATGCAGGCGTTGCCAGAAGCCGCTGATGGTCTCCAGGTCGAAGTAGTTCACCAGGCCCTCGGTGATCACCAGCAGCGGCTTGCCGGTGTCGAACTCGCGCGCCACGACGCTCTCCAGGCTCTCCGGCCCGTCGACCAGGATGTTGCAGGTGACCACCTTGTGGCGCTCGCCCAGGCTGCCGCATTCGCGCAGCAGCGCTTCCTTGTCCGCCGCCATCGCCGGCAGGTCGGCCTCGACATACTTCAGTTGCGGAAAACGCGAGGTAAAGCGCCAGCCGCGCGGCGAAAGCCCGCAGGCGATCTCCAGCACCTGCGTCACGCCCTCGCGGGTGATGGCCTGCTCGATCAGGTGATCGATCAGGAAGTGGCGCTGCAGCAGCGATTCGCGGATGTTGGTGCCGACGATCTGCCGGCCGACGACTTCCAGCGGCGACAGCAGCGAGTAGTAGAGGCTGCCCTGGCGCGTGTGGAAGGCCTCGCTGGAAAGCCCGTTGCGGTACCAGACCTGGCCCGTGTAGTGCGCGGTGAAACTGATGCTGGAGGTGTCGGTTTTCGTTTGTGCCATGGGGCTCTCCGGAACGGGTTTTCACGGGGGCGAACGGCGCTGTCTGGCGCGGGCGGCTGCCATATTGCGGGGCAGGGCATGCGCTGGCAATGTGGGCCGGCAACGCGTCGCATCCACACCGGCCCGGCAGCACGGGCCGACATCAACCTTTACGGGAATTGCACATGAGCGAGCGCATCGAGTTCTTCTACGACATCGGCAGCCCCTACAGCTACCTGGCCGCCACGCAGATGGCGGCACTGTCCGCCGACACCGGCCTGCCGGTGGTATGGCGCCCGATCCTGCTCGGCGGCGTGTTCAAGGGCAGCGGCAACCAGGCGCCGATCTCGGTGCCGTCGCGCGGGCCTTACCTGTTCAAGGACCTGCAGCGCTGCTCGCGGCAACTCGGCGTTGCTTTCCGCATGGCCTCGCGTTTCCCGCTCAACACGCTGCTGCCGATGCGCGTGCTGGCCGGCATGAGCGAGGCCGAACTGCCGGAAGCGACGCTGCGCATCTTCCGTGCCTACTGGTTCGACGACATGGACGTGTCGTCGCCGGAAGTGCTGGCCGGGCTGCTCGGCGCCGCCGCCGTGGCGCGTGCCAACGACGAGGCGGTGAAGCAGAAACTGAAGGCCGACAGCGAGGAAGCGGTCAGCCGCGGCGCCTTCGGTGCGCCGACGTTCTTCATCGGCGATGAAATGTTTTTCGGCAACGACCGCATCGACCTGATGAAGTGGTGGCTGAAGAACCGCTGAACGCGGCACGGCGGCAGGGGCGCTCCCCTGCCGCTCACAGCGCCGTCAGCAGCCCGCCCGCCACCTGTTCGGCGCTGGCGCGGCCGCAGAGCGCCTCCACCAGCGCCAGCGCAAAGGCCATCGCCGCTGCCGGGCCACGCCCGGTGACGAGGTTGCCGCCGCGCACCACCGCGGCGTCCTGCACACTGCCCGCCGGCAGCAGGCCTTCGAACCCGGGATAGACGGTGACGATGCGCAGGCCGACCAGCCCGTGCGCACCCAGCACCACGCCCGGCGACGCGCAGATCGCGCCGATCAGTGCGCCGCGCGCATCCTGCTTTTTCAGCAGGGCGACCAGCGCGGCGCAATCGCGCAGGCGTTCGGCGCCCGGCATGCCGCCGGGCAGGGCGATCAGGTCGAAGTCCCGTGCCTGCACCTCGGTGAGCCGCGTGTCGGCGGTGATCCGTGTGTGCCGAGAGCAGGTGACCTGGAGATCCTGCTCGACACTGGCGACGGTGACCTCGACGCCGGCGCGCCGCAGCACGTCGATGAGGGTCACGCTCTCGATGTCCTCGGAACCGTTGGCCACCGGCACCAGCGCGGTCTTGCGGTTCATACGAACTCCCTCCCGGTTCCCGGCGGCGCTTTCCGGCCGGCGATGCGCAACAGCAGCGAGGCCATCGCATCCCAGGGTTCGCCGGACGCCTGGCCCTTGTTGGCCTTCTCGGTTTTCGCACAGTCGGCAAGCAGCGCGCGCAACGCCGGCGGGCGCAGCCGCCGCAGCGCCGGTGCCAGCGCGGCCTGGCGGGTGCCCCAGACGCCCGCGGCCTGCAGTGCGGCAGATTCGGGGCGTCCCTGCGCCACCAGTTCGGCGGCCAGCAACAGGCCGCGCACGTCACGCTGCACCAGCCACAGCAGCGGCACCGTCGATTCACCTTCCTCGCGCAGGCCCTCGAGCATGCGCAGCGCACGCACGGCATCGCCGGCGAGCGCTGCATCGAGTGCGCCCTCGAGTTCGTAGCGGGCGTTGTCGGCGACGACGGCGGTGAGCTGGTCGAGCGTGATGTCGCCGGCCCCGAACAGCAGCGCGATGCGATCGATTTCCTGCTGCGCTGCCAGCAGGTTGCCCTCGACGCGGTCGGCGAGGAAGGCCAGCACGTCGTTGCCTGCCTGCTGGCCATGCGCCTTCAGCCGCCGCGCGATCCACGCCGGCAACTGCGCGCGGCTGACGGCGGCGGCCTCGACCACCGCGCCCGCCTTGTCGACCGCTTCCACCCAGCCGGCACGGGCCTGCTTCCTGTCGAGCGCGCCGGCGCTGATCAGCAGCAGCGTGTCGTCGGCGGGGCGCTCGCACCACTCGCTGATGGCTTTCTGGCCGTCGGCCAGCGGCACGCGCGCGAGCCGCAATTCGATCAGCCGGCGATCGCCGAACAGCGACAGGCTGCCGGCGGCCTCGCGCAACTGGTTCCAGTCGAAACCCGGATCGACGTTGAACACTTCGCGTTCGCTGCAACCGCTCTGGCGCGCCGCTTCCCGGATGCGGTCGCAGCTTTCCAGGATCAGCAGCGGCTCGTCGCCGAAGACCAGCCAGACCGGCGGCAGCGAACCGCCGAGCCGCCCGGCCAGTGCGTCAGGGTTGAGCCGCATGCGGGCTGACCGTCGTGGCGGCTTCGCCGGCGGTAGCGGGTGGCAACTGGCGCAGGCGCCGCAGGATCTGCAGCGCCGCATCGCGGCGCAGGTCGCGCTGCAGCAGGGCCTCTTCTTCCGCCGAGCCCATGATGGCGTTCGCCTTGTGGCGGTAACTGCGGTCCAGCCGGAGGCGCGTGTCCTGCACCAGCACGGCACCGTCGGGCGCGCGCGCGCGCCAGGCCAGCGTGTAGTCGAGCTGGTACTCGGCCGCGCTCGCGGTGGCATCCACGCTGGCGACGCGCTTCTCGATGCGCTCGTCGATCAGCTCGAGTTGCACGCTGCCGGCAGCGGCAGCGCCGTCATGCACGGTGATGCCGCCGGCACGCAGCGTTTCACTGACGATGCGCGCCCGCTCGCCGGGGCCGCCACCCAGCCAGCTGCCGGCACCGCGTTGCCCGGCGGTGTCGACGACTACCACGCTGGCCGCTGCGCCGCCGCTGCCGCGCAGGTGGAAGCCGCAGCCGGCCAGCAGGCAGGCGCACAGCAGCAGCGCCAGGCTGGCGCATGCACCGTGACGGGCGTGGTTGCGGCGCACAGCGGGCACGGTTCAGACCACCACGTTGACGAGCTTGCCGGGCACGACGATGACCTTCTTCGCCGGCTTGCCTTCCATGAACTTCTGCACGGCGTCGTCGGCGAGCGCGAGTTTTTCCAGCGCGTCCTTCGGCGTGTCGGCGGCCACGTTCAGCTTGCTGCGCAACTTGCCGTTCACCTGCAGCACGATCTCCAGCGTCGAGCGCACCAGCGCGGTCTCGTCCGCTTTCGGCCAGGGGGCGTCGATGACGTTGCCGTCATGGCCCAGCGCGCGCCAAAGCGCCTCGGTGATGTGCGGCACGATCGGCGACAGCACCAGCACCATCACGTCCAGCGCCTCCTGCACCACCGCGCGATCCTGCGCGCCGGCCGGCTGGAACTTCTGCACGGCGTTGGCCAGCTCCATGACCGCGGCAATCGCGGTGTTGAAGGTGTAGCGGCGCGCGATGTCGTCGCTGGTCTTGGCGATGGTCTCGTGCGTCTTGCGGCGCAGGTCCCTGGCGCCGTCCGCCAGTGCGGCGACGTCCAGTGCCGGCACCGCGCCCTGCGCGACGTGGTCACTCACCATCTTCCACAGGCGCTTGAGGAAGCGCTGCGCGCCTTCGACACCGGCGTCGGACCATTCCAGTGAGGCATCCGGCGGCGCCGCAAACATCATGAACAGGCGCACGGTGTCGGCGCCGTATTTTTCGATCATGCCCTGCGGGTCGACGCCGTTGTTCTTCGACTTCGACATCTTCTCGATGCCGCCGAAGTTAACCGGCTGGCCGTCCGACACCAGCCAGGCCTTGGTGACCTTGCCGTGCGCGTCGCGCTCGCAGTCGACATCGACCGGGCTGAACCAGTGTTTGCCGCCCTTGTCGTCCTCGCGGTACCAGGTACCGGCAACCACCATGCCCTGCGTGAGCAGGCGCTTGAAGGGCTCGTCGGAATTCACCAGGCCTTCGTCGCGCATGAGTTTGTGGAAGAACCGTGAATAGAGCAGGTGCAGGATGGCGTGCTCGATGCCGCCGACGTACTGGTCCACCGGCGTCCAGTAGGACGCGCGTGCATCCAGCATGCCGGTGGCCAGGTCACGGCAGGCGTAGCGCGCGTAATACCAGCTCGATTCCATGAAGGTGTCGAAGGTGTCGGTCTCGCGCTCGGCGTCGCTGCCGCAGGACGGGCACTTGCACCTCGACCACGCCGGCATCTTCTTCAGCGGCGAGCCGTCGCCGGTGACCACGACGTCT
>Ga0073934_10006829_pt1 | contig 16319 bp, 10 predicted proteins | sample LarsenN4metaG_FD_76834 | JGI IMG/M metagenome (GOLD analysis project Ga0073934, IMG submission 76834) | Hot spring sediment bacterial and archeal communities from British Columbia, Canada, to study Microbial Dark Matter (Phase II) - Larsen... ...
CGACCAGGGACATTTCACCCTTCAGGACGTTGAAAAACTGGGGAATTTCATCAAGACTGCTTTTGCGCAGAAATTGACCCAGTGGGGTGACGCGCGGGTCGTTGCGGATCTTGAACACAGTCTCTCCACCGGTGTCATCCGCTGCATCGGCTACCTTGTTGGCAATGAAATTCCCGATGTATTGTCGATGAATGGAATCATCGTTGTTGATACTCATGGAACGGAACTTGAGAATGCGAAATGTTGTACCGAACTTTCCCAAACGTTCCTGTTTGAAGAGCACCGGACCGGGTGAGGTCAGCTTGATCAGAAGTGGTACGACGAGAAAAAAGGGGGAAAAGAGAAGGATTGCAACAATGGAGCCGACCACATCAATGAACCGTTTTACACCGTCTGCGAGCAGTTTTTCCGGCCCCCGGTGAAACAGTTCCGGATAAAAAACCGGATTGAACTCATGACCATCCCCTGAACCTTCCGATTTGTCGGGATACACGAGGATATCAGTTTTGATCTTCTCACCGAGCGACACCGGCAGGTGGTCTCTTAAGTAGTCACTAATCTTGTGCTCCACCGTAAGCCGTACCGAGAGGACCAGATCAGCGGGTATTTCCGTGAAAATGACCCCCAGCTGCTTATCATGGGCGAGCCAGCCGCAGGCATCAATTTCCCTGATGCAGTCAGACTGCAAACCGGACATCACCCTGACGAACTGCTCATACTCATCCCCGGCAGGCAATCCGGTTATATCCAGGACGAGGAGCAAGAGACATTTTCCCGAACGCTCTGCCCGTTTTCTTTCCCGGCTGATGACATGGGCAAAGTGCTCTGCATCAATCAGATTTTGCTCGCTATCGGATGCGTGTGAGAGCACCAGATGCCATTTATCCCTGCTTTCGGATGACGCGTTCATGACACCCCTCCAGATTCGGATACCCCTTACCCGAGCAGTCGATAGATTGCATGGGGTATGTGGTATTTTCTCCTGTTGAGCACGACACCAAGGACATTGCCCCCATTTCTCACGATCTTGTTCCGCAGGCTCTCGACAACTTGCCAGCGCGTCCTTTCGGCTTCGATCACAATCACGACGCCGTCCGTATGGCGCGACATGATGATGCTGTCGGGGGAGACGGCGACCGGCGATGCATCAACGAGAAGCAGGTTGAACTTGTCTTTCACCTCTCCGAGAAAATCCGTGGTTGCGGACTGGTTGTGAAGCTGTGGCGGCAGTACCGGTTGCAGCGACGTCGGTGAGAGAAAGAGATTTGCATTCCCTGCCACGTGGCAGGCTTTTTCCGCCGATTCGCCGTTTCCCATCACATCCTTCCAGCCGTAACTGGAATTGATCTTGAAATAGAGATGTTGGGTCGGATTATGGTGCGCCGTATCCATGATAAGGACCCGCTTGTCAAGCCGGGTAACCGCCATGCGGGCAAATTCGCGCACAATGGTGGACACCCCCTCCCCCCCCTGGGGGCCGACAAACAGTATGGACTTGTCCGGAGTATCAGGAAGGAGACAGTCGATATTCTGATACAGGCAGAGCATCTCTGATTCAAGGTCCACGGCAGCGTGAGACACGCACTGTTGCATGGCAACATGCTTTTTCTTCTCCGCGGGTTTTTCCTCATGCTCCGTGGCTTCCTGCACGGTGGACAGCATCTGCAGGGACAAATCGCTCTTGTCTCTCTGCGCCTGTTCCAGTGCTTCAAAGATCTTGCTCATATCGGTTCTCCTCATCTCCCGTCAGTCGCTACTTGTCGCGCGACGGGAAAATTATCCTTTCACCTTCCCTGATTACATTGACATTTGCGATGCCGGGATTGCGCTGCAACACCTGCTTCATCAGCCTGTGGTCGGCATACCCGTAGGTATTTTTAACAAGTCCCGCTAAAGTATCTCCTTTTTTGACGACCCTCGAGACGGTAGCATTTTCATCCCGGGCCCCCTCCACACGCGTGGGCTCTGCTTGCCGGACCGCCGTTGCTACCGACCCTGCCTGAACGGGAGCAAACCTTGCTTCCTCCACTTGAGCAGTTGCAGACTGACTGACCGGAACAACCGGGGATGCATCGGACAAAGACCCTGTGTAAGCCAGATATCCACCGACAGCACAGAGAACCAGAATGCAGGCGGCAGCAGCGATATTACGCACGAAACCGCCACCTGAACGGTTCCCCATGTCGAAATCGGCAAGCACCTCCCTGGCTATGGCGGATGAGACCTGCTTCTCCTGCCTGCCGAAGGCGGTGATGAGACAATTGTCACAAAGGATATTGATGACCCGGGGAATCCCCCCGGCGTTGGCAACAATCAGGTTCAGCGCACCGCGATTGAAAAGCTCGCCGCCATTCTCAGCGGTTTTCGCAAGCCGGTGGGCGATATAGTCAAGACTCTCGTTGCGCGTGAACGGCTTGATATAAACCCTGAGGGCAATCCGCTGCTTGAGTTGCCGCAGGGAATGGGTATTGAGCTTCTCCTCGAATTCAGGCTGGCCGCTGAAGATGATCTGGATGAGCTTGTCAGTAGACGTTTCGAGATTGGAGAGCATCCGCAGGTTTTCCAGGGTCTCCACAGGCATGTTCTGCACCTCGTCAATGATCAGCACAACGTTCCTGCCGGCCTTGTACTCCTCGATCAGGAGCAGGTGCAACCGGTTCACCATCTCGAACAGGTCGTCGGATATCGGTTTCGCGGCGATGCTTTCATAGATCATCTTCACGAGCGTGGTGAAGGAAATTTTCGGATTGAACAGATAAATGGTCCTGATCTTTTCCTTGTCAATTTTTCCAAGGCACGAACGCAGGATCGTCGTCTTCCCAACGCCGACCTCGCCAACAATCGATACAAACCCCTTGCGCTGCCTGACGCCGTAAATGACTGCAGCCAGTGCCTCTTTATGACTGGGGCTTAAAAACAGCATGTCAGGATCGGGAGTTATATTGAATGGTTCCTTTCGCAATTTGTAATAGTTCAGGTACATGACGCTATGCCTCTTTCTCGGAAATCGTCGCCAGAACCGGTATCCCAAGGCGACGCTCGACCTTTTCGGCAGTGGAGAAGCTTGGGGACATGGACTCGGTCAAGAATGCACTCCCCAGTCCCAGGACGAACCCGGCGACCAGTGCAAGAGAAATATTCAACCCCTTGTTCGGTTTGACCGGCTCGATGGGGATGGTGGCATTCTGGATAATGCTGATGTTCGCCAGTTTGAGTCGATTCATATCGTCAGCGATGCGCGCCGCCTCCACTTTTTCCAGGTAAGTCTGGTAGCTCTTTTCATTGACATTCTGGTCCCGCTTTAATTTCATCATCTCCTTCTCGGTGAAATCAAGGGCACGCAACTTGCCGTTCAACTCCGCCACCTGCTGTTTCAACACGGAAGACTTCCCTTTCTGCGCCTCCAGATCGGCTTCCGCCCTGATAAGCAAAGCCTCGGTATCCTGGTACACCGGATTTCCTGTCCTGACTTTCTCCGAAATATCCTTCTCCTGCTCCTTGATAAACGCATTGATTATATTGATTTCATTACGGACATTCACAACCAGCCGGTTGTTTTCGGTATACTTCTTCAAAAGGTCCTGCTCTTTCAGCTGTAAATCCAGTAACTTGGCTTTTGTCTCGACGATTATTCTGTCCCTCTCGGAACTGGTATAATTGCTTTTCTTCTCTGCAATTATCCGTATCTGACCCTTTAGCGAAAGAACCTTGTTGTGAAGCTCCTGAATGGTATTCAGGCTGTTTTTCAATGCTGAATCCAGCTCCGTCCTCTGGCTGAGCAGAAGTCTTCTCTGCTCATCAAGCGAAAAAACCTCTGTTTTCTGCTTGAACGACTGAAGATTATTCTCCGCATCCTGCAGTTTCTGCTCGTAGACGTCCAACTGCATGCCGAGGAATGATGATTTCGGATCGCTGAAGACCTGCAGGTGCTTTTCCTTGGAAAATTCGACCAGCATATTGACCGCGTTGGCCGCTGTTCGCGGATTCGGATGCTGGAAGGTAACCCTGAGAACGTTGGTTTTCTTGATTCGCTCCACCTTGAGATTTTTCTGAAACTCTGCAATTGCAAGTTCCAGTGGCTGAGCATCCGGTGAAGGTTCCGCGAGCAGCTTGGGATAGACGTTTTCCAGTTTCATGGTTGTGATCACTTTTTGAACCAGGTCCCTGTTGGACAGGATCTGGATTTCCGAGTTGACAACCTCTTCCTGGTTGAATGTCATGACGGGCGCCCTGTCGGCGTTACCAATCTCGGACTGGTTGAGATACTCCCTGCCCATCTTCACCATGATGCTGGCTTCAGCCTCATACAACGGCTCGGTCAGCAAGGTGTACATGAGTGCCGGCAGGAATACCGCCAGGAACACTGCGACAATTCTCACTTTATGCTTGAACAGAACTGTCAGGAAATCACGCGCTCCCGTTGTTTCTCCGTGTTGTACATAGTCCGAATTTTCCATGTGTTACCTCGCTTAGTCTCCTTCACCAAAGGAGTAGCCCGCGCTGAACGGTATGGGGATATTCCTCCTGATGTATTGGTCTATCCAGACATTGACATTTGCCACCGGTGACTTCGGCACATGCACGACATCATAGGGGATCAGCTGAATGTCCTGAGATGGGTCAGTACCGTCAATAACTTTGGTAAGATCGACCATTGTGGCCAGGAACCTGTTGTCAGCCCCCCTGCGCATGAGCACCACCTCATTGACACGGGCAGTGTCCCTTAAACCACCTGCCAGGGCTATCGCCTGCAAGGTGGTCAATGGACCGGCAAGCACGACACTGCCAGGCCTGAAGACTTCACCATCCACATAAATACGCTGGGCACTGAATGAACGAACCATTACGGTGATTTCGGGTCGGTCGATTTCAGCAGAGTATATTTTCTTGAGCTGTTCGGTCAGTTCCTTGGGAGTCAGCCCCTCCACACGGATTTCGTTGGCCAGTTGGAGCGAAATACGTCCGTCAGGCCTGACAGTTACTGATTCATTAAGTTCGGAATGATAGTAGAATTTTATATCCAGCTGATCTCCTGCAAGGATCCTGTACTCATGCTGTGTATATGCCATGGGCTTGATGAACTCTGTCTGAGCGACCGGAACCGTCACGGCTGGAGCACACGACACCAGCATTATGAGCAGGATTGCAAACCACGGAAAATGTCGAAAACCTCTCATACCGACCTCCCAGGGGACAATGTTATGCAAACACGACGATAGATTAACACACATTAACTGAACCGCAATCAGCAGCAGCGCGACCACATACGATCAATGAATCATATTTCATTTTTTATGCCATGGAAGGCATCAAATTTTCCCTTTTTTATCAACAAGATATGCCTACAATACTCGCTACTGAAATGTTACTAATTGTTGCCGGATTATTTGACCAAACGACCGGAAACCAGATTTGCGTGGAATCCATGAGGGGGTAAAATTCTTTTCAGATGTTATGTTTGCTGCGTACTTCCGAATGGTTCGAGTCCACTGCCTGGAACCATCAGTCACTGTAAAATTATTCTGACAACTGTCGAAACTCTTTACACAAATACAGGCTTACATGGCTAATAAGCATTAAATATCGATACATTACAAAGAGGCACATTTATTGCGTTATCTTAATCAACACCATTTGTGCGCGTTTTTGTCAAACCACCGCACAACCAATACGCAGGGAAACGGGATTCGATCAGGAGGGTGCGCATGAGACTCGTTATGCTGTCAGCTGCCTACCTTGGAATACTTACAAGCTCGAGTTACGGCATAGTCAGGGCATATGATGGTTACTTCTCTTTTGCCAGGAAAGCTGTTGCCAATAACGCGATGTACTGTTCCGCCACAAATCCGGCCGCCTTGAAAAGACAGGCTGAAATCATTACCAATTCTCATTATATGAAAACCATATCGCGCCACGGAACGCACCGGACGGACTCGACAATTCTTCTGCTCATGGGATTGGGCATGAGCTGCCTTGCCCTGTGGGGGAGCAGAAGAAGCCCGGCGAGATGATTGATCTGCTGAAACCGGATCAGCTGCTTTCGAGATTGCCATAAAGAGAGAGCAACAGGTGAAGGGGGGGGAAATGGCTGTAAAAACCAGGATTCTCATAGCAGAGGACGACGTCCAGGGGGCAAAATACCTCAAGCAGTCGCTATTGCTGCTCGGCTACGAAGTGACGGGAATCGTTGCCGAGGGTGATCTGGTAATCGACGCGGCTATTGAACAGCGCCCCGATCTGATCGTCATGGATGTAACACTGAACGGCAAGGTCGACGGCATCAATGCTGCCGAGTTGATTCGTTCAAGAGTCGACATACCGGTCATTTTTCTCACCGCGCACACGGAAGAAAAGATATTTGAGCGAGCCAAGGCGACTGCCCCCTATGCATTCGTCACAAAACCCTTTGATATCTCGCAACTGGCCCACTCCATAGATCTTGCCCTCACCAAGCATCATCTGGAAAAACGGGTTCGCGAGAGTGAAAGCAAGTATCGAACTATCTTTGAAGTCAGCAACAATGCCATGATGATCATAGGCGAGGATGCAGTCATACAGATGGTTAACATGGAATTCGAAAGGCTGGCCGGCTACGGTAAGGAGCAGGTTGAGCACAGGAAGCTCTGGACGGAATTCCTGACGGGCGACGATCAGGCAATGGTGGAGCGGGAAATCAGCCATGTATGGTCGGACGGAACAGGTATCAAAAGACACTTTGAGGCATCGCTTGTTGACAGAACCGGTAGCGCCAGAACTGTCTACACGAATGTGCAGAGGATATCCGGCACACAAACGTTCATCGTTTCAATGAGCGACATCTCGGAAATCAAACGGGCGGAAACAGAAATCAGGGAGCTCAACCGCGAGTTGTCAAAAGTGAACGAAGAGCTTGTCCAGGAGATTGCCGAACGGAAGCGGTACGAAAGCCAGCTCAAACACCAGGCCAATCATGATTCGCTGACCGGCCTCCCGAACCGGGTACTGCTTTTCGAACTGATGAGGCAATCATTTGCTTTCGAGGACAGGCATAACAAACTCATGGCCCTCATGCTGCTCGATCTGGACAATTTCAAGGATGTCAATGACTCCCTTGGGCACCTGTCCGGGGACATACTTCTGAAAAAGGTCGCCAAGCGGTTGCAGCAGTGCATTCGCAAGTACGACACGGTCGGCCGCATCGGCGGAGACGAATTCGTGATCGTGGTCAATGACATTTCGACGGTCAACGACATCAAGCAGTTCACCGAGAAAGTACGGGGAACCCTGCAGGAACCGTTTGATATCCTCGGCAAGGAAATCCTGGTAACAGCCAGTATCGGCATCGCAATATATCCGGTGCATGGCACCACCGTCAAAGCCCTGATGAAAATGGCGGATATCGCCATGTATGCGGCCAAAAGGAGCGGACGAAACGAATTCAGATTTTTCTCGGATGAAATGGCACCTCTCAGAAGACCGCAAACACCAGTGAAAGGGCGGCCCAAGGTCGAACTGAGACACGGGATACACTGACAACGTCAGATGCTCCCTGCCGGGATTGGTACAATCCCGGGAAAATAAACGGATATCCGCCGAGGTGTTTAATGAAGAAACCATCTGACCAGAACATGCTGGGAAAGATACCCCTCTTTACCTGCCTGGATGTGGAGGAGCGGTCGCGACTGGAAAAGATTATAACCAGGAAACAGTACAAAAAAAATTCGGTCATTCTGATGGAAGACGATGCGAAAAACTTCATGTATGTAATATTTTCAGGGCAGATAAAGGTTGTGCGTCTGAATCCGGAAGGAAAGGAGCAAATTCTGGTCATTCGCAAGCAGGGGGATTTTTTCGGAGAAATGACCCTGCTTGACGGAAAGGCACAGCCGGCAACCATAGTGGCCAAAGAGGATGCCACCGTGGGATTGATCTCCAAGAGTGACTTTGATGCGCTCTTCATGAAAAATGAAACCGTACTGAAGCAGATCATCTCCCTGCTGTGCGAACGGCTGAGAGAGTCATGGACGGTGATGCGACTGTTGAGTATGTCGGATGCGGAGACGAAGGTACGGGCAGTTCTGGCACATATCAGCTCAATTTATGGTGTCAAGGATCTTCGAGGCGTCATTATCCCCCTCAAACTTACCCACAAGGAAATTGCCGAATTCGCAGCACTGACAAGGGAAACGGTCAGCAGACTGCTTTCCCGTCTCAGTGATGCCGGCGAAATTCAGATTCTCGAAAACAAACATATCATTCTGACCCCAAATTTCGCCGGGCCGAACCATTAGCAACAGTTTTTCCACAGACTGTTCAGGATCATGCCTCCCGTGGCAACTCTATCCTGAACTCCGCGCCACCGTCCAGATTCATTGCCGTCAAGACCCCGCCCATATGTTTTTCTATGATCATTTTCGACATATAGAGACCGATGCCGGTCCCTTTGCCCTGCTCCTTGGTGGTAAAATACGGGTCGAATATTTTCGGCAGCACATCCTCCTGAATACCACCGCCGTTATCCCAGATTGAAACAACAATGCTGCCGACCTGCGAAGATGTGCGAATAGCGATGCGTGGTTCTATGACTTCATGTTCAAGCAGCTGATCACGGGCATTGCCGAGAATGACCAGCACGACCTGCGCGAATTCGTTCGGATAACCTCTGACCGTATCCATTGCGCAACTTTCAACGTCAATCCTGATGCCGATGTTTTCGAAAGCAGCGGAAATCAGTTCAAGTGACTGCGTGATCATTCGCGAAAGACTGAACGAAACTTTTGCCTTGTCCGGCGCGAAATAGTTGCGGAAGTCGTCCACGGTTTTGGACATGTGCATGATAATACCCATGATGGTGTCAAACTGCCTGTTCATCTCGTCGCGATTCAACTCGCCGGAGTTGCAGATGCGCTGCAGCAACTGCACCAACAGGCCTATGTTGTTGAGCGGCTGACGCCACTGGTGGGCTATGTTGCCGATCATCTCCCCCATGGCGGACTGACGGCTCTGCAGGATGAGCAGTTCGTCCTTGGCACGAATTTCGGCAACGGCAGAACTGATTCTCTGTGCAAGGTGATGGCTGAGCTCGTCCAGCTGCCTGTGCTTGTCCGACAGTTCACGCTGGGCCTGTTGCCGCTCCGCAACCTCGGCCTCCAGTTCGATGTTTTTCTCGAGAAGTGCTTTTTCGGCCAGCTTGCTGTCGGTAATATCCATCGTAAAACCGGCAAGATATTTCGCTCCTCCTTCCAGCACTATCGGAAACTTGACACTGGAATAGGACCTGCCGTTGTACTCCTCCTCCATGAGCAGCGGCTTCCCTTCATCCAGCACCTTCCTGTCATCCGCCATCATTTTTTCAGCCAGTTCGACTGGAAACAGCTCGCGCATCGACTTCCCCAGCAACTGGTCGAGGGGCTTGCCGAGCATATGCTCGAAATTCCTGCTCAGCCGTATGGTCCGAAGATTTTCATCCTTGAAAAAGACGTAGATCGGGCTGAATTCCATGAACAGACTGAAGATTTCCTCGGTGTCCCTGAGCGACTGCTCAGCGAGTCTGCGCCTTGAAATGTCCTGGAAATTTACCGCAATGGTCGCTTCGCCGGTCGAGAATACATGGACATCGAAATAACCGTTTATCGGATAATCCCGGTATTCAATCTCAAACGATTGAGGCCCCAGTTCGCCGGCTGCAACTTTGCGATACATCTCCGGAATGGGAGTCCCCTTCAGTTTCGGGAATATCTCCTCGATCGTCATGTTGTGCAGCTGCTCGTGGGAAATGCCGATGATCCTGTCGGCAGCCGGGTTTGCGCCAGTCAGAATAAGGCGGCCGTCCGGTTCCAACCGGTAGAAGTACATTGCCAGGGGAGACGACTCCACAATGCGGCGGAACTTGTCTTCCGACTGACGCAATAATCTTTCTGCATTCTCCATGACGATGATTTCCTCGTGTAGCGGCAAGAAGCGTGGTGAAGTATCTGCAGGGTTATGGCAAAACGGCCCGAAATGCCGCATCAGATTTCTATTCTGAACTCCGCCCCTCCATCCCTGTTTCTGACCGTAAGACGCCCCCCCATATGTTTTTCGATGATCATCTTGGACATGTAAAGCCCGATCCCGGTCCCCTTCCCCTGCACTTTCGTGGTGAAGTATGGGTCAAACACCCGGTCGATCACGTCATCGGGGATGCCTCCGCCATTGTCATGAACGGTCGTCACACTGAGTCCGTTCTCGACAAAGGTTCGGATGTCGATGCAGGGCTCCGCCCGACCGACTTCAATCAGTTGATCCCGGGCATTGTTGAATATATTCAGCAGAACCTGGGAGTACTCGTTCTGGTACCCGACAGCCGTCAGCCCTTCCTCTCCCTCCAGAATGACCATGATGCCATGCCTGCTCAGATCGGCAGAGCTGAATTCGAGTGCCTGCTTGATTGCCTTGGATATGTCGAATTGTTGTTTCGATTTGTTGGGAGAGAAGAAGTTTCGGAAATCATCGATGGTTTTGGACATATGCATGACGATCGAAAGGGCGTTGGAGAACTCCTTGCGGAGCTCATCCGCATCTATCCTGTCCGAGTTGCAGGTGCGCTGGAGGTATTGTATGATCAATCCGATCGTATTCAGCGGCTGGCGCCATTGATGGGCAATGTTGCTGATCATTTCTCCCATGGCTGCCTGCCGGTTCTGGGATATCATTATCTGGTCATTCCTGCGCAACTCCTCCACCTTGTGCTTGATCCGTTCGGAAAGTGTCTCGTTGATCCTTTCCAGTTGAATCTGTTTGACGAATAGCTCTTTCTGCGCCAGCTTCCGCTCGGAAATCTCCTGCGTCAACTGGGCGGCCAGTTCAAGAAGCTCCTGCTCTGCCCATTTGAGCTCGGTAAGCTCGACATCGATGCTGAATATTTCCGGCTCGTGTTTGCTGTTGAACTGCATGACCTTGCTGGAAAAGACATGAATCGGAGAACCGTCCTTTCTCTGCATCACGTACTCGCTGGCCGGGATCGGTACATCGTTTGCGACCCAGTCGGTTATCGACGAGATGATCATGCCGACCATGTTCTCGGGGATGACAAGCTCTTCCATCCTGCGTCCCATTGCCTCTTCCTTGGAAAAACCGTACAGTTTTTCGCTGGCACTGTTCCAGAAGATGACTCGACGATCACGATCATACCCCTGAACGGCGATATTCGGAATCTGCTCGAATACGGTCAGGAGACGAAGTTCGCTGGTTTTCAACTCTGCCGTAATCTCGGCAGCCTGCTGTACTGCCCGCAAGCGGCCGGTAGCCAGTTGCCAGATCAACAGGGCGAGCAAAAAGCTTGAAACGGTTCCGGCAGCAGCTATGACGGATGGATTGTTGATATTGTAATGCTGTTCCTGTGCCGATCGGGAGTGGAATTTCAATGCCCAGGTTCGTCCACCGAAATCTATGCTTGCCGTTTTCGTGAACATCGGTTCGGCCTGGCCGTATTCATGTTTCCCCCCCGAATCAAACAGAAGCATTCCGGACGAGGCATCCTGGCTGTCTGAGATGCTGACGGCCACTTCGGTGTTATGCTCCGCCAGAAGAGACGAAATCAGCTCGTTCAGACGGAGTGGCACAAATACCCAGCCGGAGATATGCTTGCGACGGGAAATGGGTGTGTCATGTTTGAAACCGTGTGCATAGACCGGCAGATACATGAGGATCCCGGACTGCACCTTCCGGTCCGTTTCGAGCTCCAGGTTCAATCTGCCCGAAAGGGCAACACCATCGGTATCACGTGCCCGGTTCATGGCCTCCCGCCGGACCGGGTCGGCATACATGTCATACCCGAAGGCGCGAAGATTTCGACCGGAAGAGGGTTCAAGATATATGATGGAGGAAACAAGCTGCCGCGAACCTGAATTTGTCACATCGACCTTTGACCCGCTTATGCGAATGACCGGAATATCCTCTTGCATATCCGCTCGATTTCGAACCGCGGCATACCCGATCCCCTGGATTTCCGGATAGTTCTCGTTAACTCTCAGGCTTGCCACATAATCGCGGAACTGGGCGTGGCTAACGGCATTATTGGCTGCAAACAGCCCCTGTACGCCACGCAGTACCTGTTCGTTACTCACCAGGTGCTGTTTTATGGAATTGACAACGAGGCGGGACTTAAGGTCGAAACCGGCCTGTTGGCCAGTGGCGAGATTTTTTTTCGCATGCATCCAGAACAGGGCGGTGGTCGAAACCCCTGTGACAAAAACAAACAGCGGAAGCCATCGGTTGACAAGCGCTCGGGATAATGAGCCAGACAAACGCCGCCGTAATTTCAAGGTTTCGCCGGTTACGTTCATCGGGACCCCGCGCTGGTTTTCTGCATTCTCCTCAATCGGTCCTCACTCCGCCGCAATGCTCAAAACACCCTTTTGCCTCTCATGGCATATACCTGGCGTTTCAGCAGCGGCAGCTCCATCTTCAACATCCCGGCAAGAGCCTTGACATTGTCATGATTGTTGGCAGCGGCGTTTTCCATGATTTTAGAACAGACATCCGCTATTGTCCTGAGGCCGAGACTGCTGCTCCCCCCGCGCAGGTAATGGGCGGAATCGCTTATGAATGACATGTTGTTCTCGTCAACTGCCGCCATCAGGTCGGGAATACGGGCTTCCGCGTTTTTTATGAACGGCTCGACCACGTCGGGGAAAAACTCCTTGCCGGCCTTGCGGAACATGACCAGCAGCTCCTGAAGGCGTGACAGTTCAAAGAAGTCGCCGAACCTTTCGACAACATCTTCGTCACTCACCGGTGCTGAAACAGCGGTTTCGGCCGCTTTCCTCCGTCTGGACCACTGTTTCACGACATTATGGATATCAATGGTCCTTACGGGTTTACTCAGAAAGTCATCCATGCCGGCAGCGATGCACTTTTCACGATACCCTTTCACTGCATTCGCGGTCAGGGCAATAATAGTGGTTCTGTTTTTCCCACGTTCGTGCCGACGAATCTCGGCCGTAGCGTCAAAACCGTTCATGTCCGGCAGATTGCAGTCCATGAAAATGATATCGTATTTTACGGATATGGCCAGATGCAGAGCTTCACGACCATTTGCGGCAACGTCCACCGTGCAGCCAAGCTGTTCGAGCATCATTGACGCCACAATCCGGCTCCCGGGGTTGTCTTCTGCCACAAGGATACGCATGTCACCCAGATGGTCGGCATCCCGGCCGGATATCTCCCGGCCGTTGGCCGGCATCGGTTCTATGGCCAGACTCCCGACATAACCGGAATCCGTACTGACCGTTACGGCATCAATGACGTCCATGAGACACTTGACCCTCACCGGTTTTGTCAGTCGCGCCGCAAAAACAGGTTCGGGCATTTCCGCAATCTCCTGGGTGAAGTCAGAAACCGAAGCCAGCAACACGAGTCGGATCGCACCGATGGAATCATCGGACTTGATGGCAATGCCAAGACTCGTGCCGTCCGTCTGCGGCAGTGACTGATCGATGAGGGCTATGCGGAACGGATCTCCGGCGGCCACTGCCCCCTTGATTGCACTGACTGCCTCTGCGGCAGATGACGCCGTGTCGCAGCGCATTCCGTAATGGGAGAGGTAACCTCTCAGCATCTCCAGGCTCTGCCTGACATCATCGACTATCAGGACGCGTATTCCCGCCGGATTGTGCGAAAGAGACGATGAGTGGCGCACGGCCTGGTTCAGCAAAAGCGGCAATGTGAACCAGAACGTCGAACCGTTGCCGTGTACGCTCTGTACCCCGATTTCCCCCCCCATAAGCTCCACCAGGCTCTTGCTGATTGCAAGCCCGAGACCGGTCCCGTTCGGCCGGCTTCCATCTTCTGCATCAATCTGGTAGAACTTTTGGAACAGATGTCCCAGTTTCTCCTCGGAAATGCCTGCCCCCGTATCGGTAACCCTGACCCTGATGCAAACGCCCTTTTCATCCCTCTCCAGCAAGTTGACCGCGACAACGACAGAACCGTCACGCGTATACTTAATGGCGTTTCCGACCAGATTAATGAGAACCTGGCGAATCCGGCCGGTATCGCCCACCAGTTGCTCGGGGAAATCCAACGGGACGGTCAGTACAAGCTCCAGATTGGTAGCATCCGCCTTCTGGGCCAGCATCTCCAGCACATCCTCGCAGACCGTACGGATATTGAAAACTGCAGGCTTGATCTCCATGCAACCCGACTCAACCTTGGCAACGTCAAGCACATCATTGATGATATCAAGCAGATTCGTCGCGGAACCCGAGATCCCTTCGACAAACAGACGCTGCTGTGCCGAGAGCGGTGTACCCTGCAAGAGCTCCGACATACCGATGATGCTGTTCATCGGCGTACGCATCTCATGGCTCATGGTGGCGAGAAAATCACTCTTGGCACGGTTTGCTGCTTCGGCCAGATTGTGGGCTTTTGCAAGTTCCTGAGCCTGTGAAGCAATATAATCCCGGGAGTTTTCCAGGTCCACCATGTATCGCTGTATTCTTTCCTCGGTCTGTTTGCGCTCGGTGATATCCCTCACTATGGCGATCAGCTCGTCCGGGCCGCAATACACCGACCGGGCCTCAAAAAATCTCAGTATCCCCCTCACCATGAGCCTGAAACAGAGCTGTGAGTTATCCTGAGCGAGCCATCGCCTGATAAGGTCGATGTTTGTCTGGTTGCTGCCATCCGACATCACGTCGATAATGTTGCTGCCGACGATCCGGCCGCCGATAAAACTGAACTCCCTGGTTGCCGGTATGTGACAATCCACGATGGTGCCATCACCATGGCACTTGATGATAAGATCCGGTATGGCGGAAAGAATTGCCCTGATTTTTTCCTCGCTCTGCCGGACTTTCCGCTCCATCTCCTTCAGCGTGCGTTCATTGGCATGCATATGGAGTGTCAGCTCTATGCTGCGCTCGAGGTCATCGAAATCGATGGGCTTGACAAGAAAGGCGTATGCCCGGGAATCGTGTGCCCTGGAGAAGGTATCGGGATCCTTGTGGGCGGTGAGAAATATGACCGGTATGTCGTGCGTGGCCCGAATATGACTTGCCGCGGTAATTCCGTCGATGCTCCCTGACAGGTTTACATCCATGATGATCAGATCCGGCTGTTCTGCGGAGGCCGCTGCAATGGCCGCTTCTCCGCTGTCGAGTATTGCAATGACCTCATGGCGTTCCCCTGTCAGCAATCGGGCCAGATTGGAGGCCGCCATTGTGTCATCTTCCACAACCATGATTCGAGTTTTTTGTCCCACGCACCCTCCAACCGCAATCATCCGTGACCCGGCAACCGTGACCGGACAACAAGACCATCATTCTGCATGGCGCGTTTCCTTGTAGGCTCGACAATTCCACACATGGATTCACCCCTTGACGCGATTCAAGTATCATGCGGATCGCTACCAGTATCGATACCAAAAAGCGTGCCAAGGGCAAGGACAAGAATAGTCCTATATTTTCGGCAAGATGCAGAATAGTTTCAATAAGGTGATCTGGTGAAAATATTACCCGGGTTTCCCTGTTTCTACGCTCAAGCCCTGAAAACGCCGATGGAGCGTAATCTCACAGAATACCAATTTTTTTACCGGTGTTATCTTTTTTAGACCCCGGGTAGAGATCACTGCTCATCTCGAACTGCTCCCTGGAGATGTTATCCAGTTCTGAAGCAATGCCGAAATCGGTTTCAAGATCTCCGCTCCCGTTCAGACGCTTGCTAAGGGTCTGCCGGGCAATTCCGAGCAGAGAGGCAGCAGAACGCTGGTGACCGCTGGTGAGACTCATTGCCGCAGCAATGAGATAGTCCTCAACCTCCCGTATGGTGGGGAAGCGTCCAAAATAGGAAAACAGCGCCTTTTCCAGCTCGCTGGTGGACTCCCGGGACTCGTCGTCATGCAGCATGATTGGCTTTCTGGATATGCCGACAAAATGGTCAAGGGTCAGCGGACCGCTGCAATGTCTGGCAACCGCATCGAAAACCATGCCGTGCAGCTCCCGGACATTACCTTCGAAATGATAGGTGGAGAGGAGTGCAACAACCTCACGGGAGACCACCGGTCTCGGCTTGTTGAGCGCTGTTGCGGCAACCTCGGCAAAATGCTCGAGAAGACAGGGAATATCCTCCCGCCGTTCACGGAGCGGCGGGATATGTATTCTGTGAGCACAGAGCCGGTAATAGAGGTCCTTACGGAATCTGCCGGCGGCTATCAGCGCGGCCAGATCGTGGTTGGTTGCCACAATGATCTGCGCAGTGCATTTTTTTAGTTGATCAGAGCCGGTCGGATAATACTCCTGCTCCTGAATCAGCCTGAGCAGCTTGATCTGGGAAGATTCCGTAAGATCGCCTATCTCGTC
>Ga0073934_10006831_pt1 | contig 16316 bp, 9 predicted proteins | sample LarsenN4metaG_FD_76834 | JGI IMG/M metagenome (GOLD analysis project Ga0073934, IMG submission 76834) | Hot spring sediment bacterial and archeal communities from British Columbia, Canada, to study Microbial Dark Matter (Phase II) - Larsen... ...
ACTGTTCGGACCGCCCGCTCAAATGAAAGAAGAGGAGGTGACCGACGAGGCTGTCGTACCCGCCGCGTAGGATGACGAGCTACGCCCGACGGTCATTTACACCGGGTTTGAGACGCCACCCGCGGCATCGGGGCAGGCCGCAAGCACCTTCACGTGCACGATCCAGGAGACGATATCCGTCAACGGATCGGGGGCCTCCCTGGCCGTCGGCAACGCGGCGAGCCTCCAGGTCACGGTGTCTGCGGCCAACCAGGCCCCCGTGGCCGTCGGCGACGACTACTCCACCGACGAGGACACGCCGCTGAACGTCTCGGCGCCGGGCGTGCTCGGCAACGACACCGACGCCGACGGGAACCCGCTCACCGCGGTCCTCGTCTCCGGCCCGTCGAACGGGACCCTCACCCTGAACGCGAACGGCTCGTTCACCTACGCGCCGAACGCCAACTTCTGCGGCTCTGACTCGTTCACGTACAAGGCGAACGACGGGAGCGCCGACTCGAACGCCGCCACCGTGACGATCACGGTGAACTGCGTGAACGACCCGCCGGTGGTCTCGGCCATCCTCGGGCCGAACCCGGTGAACGAGTCCACCACGGCGAACCGCACGTACACGTTCACGATCACCGACCCCGACTCGAGCAGCTTCGCGTTCGTGTCCGCCTACCCGAGTTGCGGGGACGAGGGAACCGTTCAGGGCACGCCCTCGATCATGGGCAGCACCGGCACCTTCGACTGCCGCTTCCCCGATGGGCAGGCAACCTCGATCCTTGAGGTGCAGGTGACCGATGGCGCGGATGCGTCGAACGTGTCCACCATACTCATCACGATCCTGAACGTGGCTCCGACCGTCACCCTCACCGGCCCGACCGCGGCCGACGAGGGCCAGACCATGACCTACACGTTCACGACCTCCGACCCGGGCGATGAGGTCTTCAGCTTCGCCTCGGGGTCCCCGAACTGCGGCACCGGCGGGACGCTGGTCGGGGGGCCGACGATCGACCCCTCGACCGGCGCGGGCGCCTTCGACTGCTCCTTCCCCGACGGACCCGCGAACCCGACGGTGAGCGTCGAGGTCTCCGACGGTGACGGGGGCTCGGACTCCGACTCGATCGGGGTCACCGTCGCCAACGTGGCCCCCACGGTCACCCTGACGGGCCCGACCTCGGCCGACGAGGGCGACACCAAGTCCTACAGCTACACCTTCACCGACCCGGGTGCCGACACCTGGACGGCCACGGTGAGCTGCGGGGCCAACGGCACCGTCTCCAACCCCATCTTCGATTCGGACACCAAGTCGGGCAGCTTCGAGTGCACCTGGGCCGACAACTTCGATGACGAGCAGGTCTCGGTCACCGTGACCGACGACGACTCCGGTTCGGGCACGGACTCGAAGTCCGTGGACATCGCCAACGTGGCCCCGGAGATCACGTCGGCGTCCTTCAACGCCACCTCGGTCGCGTGCAGCGCGAATACGGTCACCCTCACCGTGGCGTTCGACGACCCGGGTGCCGACACCTGGATCGCGACGATCGACTGGGGCGACGGTAGCCCGGTGGAGACCGTGGATCCCGCGACGAGCCCCATCAGCCGACCCCACACGTACGCCCTCGCCGGCGTCTACACCGCGACGGTCGTGGTCGCGGACGATGACGGCGGCTCGGATACGGCGCCCGCCTCGATCACGGTCAACTACACGATCGTGGGGAACGGATTCCTGCCGCCGATCAATAACACGGGGCACGGGATGAACCCGAGCATCTTCAAGTACGGGAGCACGATTCCCGTGAAGATCAAGGTCCAGGACTGCGACGGCTCGTACCCGAGCACCCTGGCACCCCGGATCTTCATCCAGAAGATGAACGGCTCCGTCCCGGAGGACGGGGAGCTGGAGCCGTACTCGACGAGCGCCGCAGACAGCGGCAACACGATGCGGTTCACTGGGGCGCCCGACTTCCAGTACATCTACAACCTAGCGACGAAGTCGTTCTCGAGCGACCCCACCTCGACCTGGCAGCTGATCGGGAGGATCCCGGCCACGGGCCAGGAGATCAAGACCACAATCGGGTTGAAGAAGTAGCCCAGCTGTTGGGGTGCTAGCGGAGGGGGCCGGCGGTCCGGCCCCTTCCGACCGCACCCGCCATCGGAGACCTCCTCGGTCCGGCGGGGGGGACTCGTGGTCACCACCGAGCCCCATGCGGCTGCCCTCCCAGCGCGCCCCCAGCGACTAGGCTCCGCCGGTGATGCTCGGCGCCCATGGGACCAACCGGCTCCATCGCTGGGGACCGTGGGCGGTCGTCGCGCTCGTGCTCCTGTTCAACCTGTGGGTCCTGCGGGCGGAGGCCAGCCCGGCGAACAACCTGAACGATGGCGCCGTCCACCGCTCGATGATCGGGTGGGCTGCCGACCGGTGGTCCGAAGGACACCTGCCGCTCGACGGGTGGTACCCCTACCTCGGGCTCGGTGCCTCCCGGTTCCACCGCTACCAGAGCCTGCCGCACGTGCTGACCGGGCTCGCGGCCACCGTGATCGGCTCCGAGCGCGCCTACACGTGGATGCTGTACCTGCTGCTGTCGCTGTGGCCGCTGTCGGTCTTCGCCGGGGGGCGGCTCCTCGGGCTCGGGCGGTGGCGGTCGGCGCTCGCGGCGCTCGCCTCCCCGCTGATCGTGAGCGCCCCGACGCTCGGCTACGAGTGGGGGAGCTACGCCTGGCGCGGGTACGGGACCTGGACCCAGCTCTGGGGCATGTGGCTCCTGCCGCTCGCCTGGGGGCTCTCGTTCCGGGCGGTCGCCCGCGGGCGCCAGGTGCCCTGGGCCGCGTTCGCCGTCGCGATGACCGTTGCCGTCCACCTGCTCACCGGGTACCTGGCGCTGCTCTCGCTCGGCGTGCTCGTGCTGCTGCGCCCGACCCGGTTGCCGGTGCGCCTCGTCCGGGCCGCCGTGGTCGGCGCCGGAGCGCTCCTGATCGCGGCATGGGTCGTGGTCCCGCTGCTCGCCGACCGGGCGTTCACGATCCAGGACGAGTTCTCCCGGGGCCGCGTCTTCTACGATTCGTTCGGCGCCCGGCAGATCCTCTCCTGGGCGGTCTCGGGCGAGCTGTTGGATCGCGGCCGCTTCCCGGTGCTCACGCTGTTCGCCGCGGTCGGGCTGCTCGTCGCACTCGTCCGCTCCCGCCGGGACGAACGCGCCCGCGCCGTCCTCGCGCTCGGCCTCCTGTCCTTGCTCCTGTTCTTCGGCCGCCCGACGCTCGGCGGCGTCCTCCGCCTGCTCCCCGGCTCGGGCGACCTCTTCCTGCGCCGCTACATCACCGGCGTCCACCTGTCCGCCCTGTACCTGATCGGGATCGGCGCCGTGTGGCTCGGCGCGCGGGCCCCCCGCGGGCTCCGGTGGGCGCTCCGCCGTCACGGTCCGCCGGCGCCCCGGTCGGCGTTCGCGGCGGGCGTGCTCGCCGCGGTGCTCGCGCTCGCGCTCGCGCCGGCCTGGGTCGAACGCGCTCGATGGGCGGCGACCGGGGCCCGCTGGATCCGGGAGCAGCAGCGGGTCGACGCGACGGAGGGGGCCGCGGTGGCCGAGCTCGTGGCGATCGGCCGCTCGAGGGGACCGGGTCGCTTCTATGGGGGTCTGCGCTCCAACTGGGGGTCCCGGTACCGCGTGGGGCAGGTCCCGATGTACGCGATGCTGTTGAACCTCGACGCGCCGGCCGTCGGGTTCACGCGGCCCACGTGGTCGCTCGCCTCACCGGCCGAGTTCCGGTTCCGGGACTCCTCGGCCGCCCACCTCGACCTGTTCGACGTGCGGTACCTGATCCTCGCCGTGGACCGCGAGCCCTCGGTGCCCGCGACCCTCGTCGCCGAGCACGGAGGGCACGCCCTGTGGGAGGTCGACGTCGACGGGGCGCTCGAGCTCGTCGATGCGATCGAGCCGATCGAGGCCGACCGGACGAACCTCGGGGAACGGATCGAGGTCTGGCTCGGGTCCGAACTGCCCGCCGAGGGGATCCACCCGCCGATCGCCTTCGCCGGGCTGACGCCGGCCGAGGCCACGCTGCCGGGGGACGACGCCTCCCCCGGTGCTCGGGGTGAGGTGCTCGCCTCGTCGATCGAGCTCGAGCGGGGTCGGGCGAGGGCGACGGTCATGGCCGAACGGCCGGTCGTGGTCCTCCTGAAGGCCTCGTTCGACAACCGATGGCGGGTGACCGTGGACGGCCGCGCCGTCGACGCTCAGATGTTCGCCCCGAGCATCGTCGGCCGACGGATCCCGGCCGGTCGCCACGAGGTCACGTTCGAGTACGTGCCGTTCCCCCGCTACGACCTGCTGCTCGCGATCGGGGTCGTCACGTTCGTCGCGCTGCTGCTCGCGTCGCGCCGGGGTCTCACCCGACCGCGGTGAGGGCCATCGGCGGCGCTCCGATCTCGCTCGGCGGAGCCGGGCCCGCGCGGTACCTGGTGCCATCGGGCCGGTACCACCGGACGGCGTTGTCCGGCTCGCGGGCGAGGCTCCACCCGTACTCGTGCACCAGCTTGTGGTGGAACGAGCAGAGCAGGACGAGGTTGCCGAGCTCGGTTCGCCCGCCCCGGCCCCACCACTCGATGTGGTGGGCCTGCGTGAACCGGTGGGACCCGCAGCCCGGGAACCGGCACTCGACGTCCCGGTACCGGAGCTGCCGCATCATGAAGGTCGAGGGATCCCGGGACACGCGGCCGACGGCGACGGGGTTCCCGCCCGCGTCCTCGACGACCGCCTGGACGCGGGAGAAGCAGGCCAGGCGCCGCAGGGTCTCGGCGTGCACGAGGCCTCCGTCCTCGGTCCGGCCGGAGCGATCTTCGGACCTGAGCGCCTCGGCGGACGTGTGGACCACCACCGTGAACCGGTCGTCCGCCTCACCACCGCCGTCGGTGAGTGCCCGCGAGCAGATCGACACCAGGGCGTCGGCCCGGCGCGCCTCGACGCAGGTCGGATGCTCCTCGTGCGGTATCACGGGAAGCCTGGAGAGCTCGCGCTCGATGGCGCGGGCCACCACGGCCCCGTCCGCGGCCGGGAGCTCGGCCTCGAGGCCGAAGCGTCGTCCCTCGTCGAAGTAGCCGCAGCGCAGGAGCCGATCCTGCTCGACCGTCTCGGCCTCCTCGCGACGACGGCGGAGCTCGAGGTCCGCCCGGCGGCGGATGGCGCCGCAGGAGACCTCGAGGGCCCAGCGCAGGAGGGCAGCCTCGGTCTCCCGCGTGGCGAACCGGCAGAGCTCGACGACCTTGTCGATCCCGATCCGGCCCCGTTCGAAGGCGGCCGAGATCCGGGGGAGCCGCTCGAGGGCGTGGGCGGCCTCCACCCAGCGATCGGCCTTCCAGAAGCTGATGCCGTAGCGGATCGAGACGAGGTGGGCCATGCAGTGCGCCTCGGTGTCGCGCCAGAGCTCCCGGCGGTCCGCCTCGGCGATCCATCGCAGCATCCGCCGCTGGACGCGACAGATCTGGGCGTTGTCGGCGTCGATGAGCTCGACCAGCTCGTCGTCGGTGAGCCCTCTCATGGGCAGGAGTATCGAACATACGTTCGCGGCTGTCAGTGACTTCGGTCACACCTCGGCGAGATTCCTCTCCGGTCGAGATAGGCCAGGGGTCGCGAACCGAAGCTGGGCCCCGGTCATCGGGGAGATGATCACCGAGGTGATCGCCGGTGCCATATCCCCAAGAGAACCACTGCGCAGTAGAACATCCCCACGACCAGCCACCCGACCACGATCGCGATGCCCAACCAGGCTGGGAGAGTCTCGATCGCCGCTTTCGCGAGAAGAGCCGGAACACCCACGGCCGCATGACGTAAACAAGGGGCTGCGAGGTTCCATGCAGCGATCGAAGTCGGTGGCCGGTGTCGGCAGGCACGCCGACGCGCCACCCTGGCGCCCGTTGTCGGGACCCCCCGCCACGGTTACCCTTGAGGTCCGCCGCAGACCGCAGGGGCGCTGCATGATCCGGCCACGCCGGTACCTGCGCAGGTGAAAGGGGCACGTCGCGCCGTTCGCGAACGCCTCCGCGCGTCTGCGGAGGCGTTCCCCGTTCCAGGAGGCGCGATGCCGAACGCAGAGAAGCTCGAGAGGGTCGCGGCGCTGAAGCAGCGCATCGAGGGCTCGAACGCCCTCCTGCTCGCCGAGTACCGCGGCCTCACCGTGCACGACGCGACCGAGCTCCGACGGTCCCTGGCGGACCAGGCCCGTTTCTCGGTCGTGAAGAACACCCTGATGCAGCGGGCGGCCGGGGAGGCGGGGATCGAGGAGCTCGCATCGCTCTTCGTCGGGCCGACCGCGGTCGCATTCGTGCAGGGGGACGCCGTCCAGGCGGCGAAGACGGTGGTCGAGGCCGCCAGGCGCTTCCCGGCCCTGGTCCTGAAGGGCGGCTACCTCGAGGGGCGGGTGCTCTCGGTCGCCGAGGCGCAGGCCCTGGCAACGCTCGAGCCCCGAGAGGTCATGCTCTCGAAGGTCGCCGGGATGCTGAAGTCCGAGATGGCCCGCGCGGCCTCGATGTTCCAGGCGCTCCAGGGCCGGTTCGTCCGGCTGCTCGAGGCCTACAAGGACAAGCTCCCCGGCGAGGCGCCCGAAAAGGCGGTCGCGACCGCGGAGGCTGAGGCGCCCGAAGCCCCCGAAGCACCCGAAGCATCGGGGTCCCCAGAGCAGAGCGAGAGCGAGGAGGAGTAGGGCGATGGCGAAGATGAGCACCGACGAGCTGCTGGAGCAGTTCAAGGACATGACGCTGCTCGAGCTCTCGGACTTCATCAAGAGGTTCGAGGAGACCTTCGACGTCCAGGCGGCCGTCGCGGCCCCGATGATGGTGGCCGCCGGGGTGCCCGGCGCGGCGGCCGCCGAGGAGGCCGAGGAGCAGACCGAGTTCGACGTGATCCTGGCGAGCGCCGGCGACAAGAAGATCCAGGTGATCAAGGAGGTCCGCGCGCTCACCAGCCTCGGCCTGAAGGAGGCCAAGGACCTGGTGGACTCGGCCCCCAAGCCGGTCCTGGAGCGCGTCAACAAGGAGGCCGCCGAGCAGGCCAAGGAGAAGATCGAGGCCGCCGGCGGGACCGTCGAGATCAAGTAGCGGCTCGGCCCGTCCGAACGCCCGAGGCCGAAGGTCGCGTCACGGCGGGGCCGGGCCGGATGGCCCGGCCCCGCCGTTGCTTTGCCGACCTACCCTGCCGAGGGGTAGAGTCGCCGAGGCGCAACGTAGGGGGGCGAACGAACATGGAGACGACCGAGCGGACGTTCGGGCAGCGCCTGCGCGCGGCCCGCGTCCGAGCTGGGATGTCGCAGTCCGACCTCGAGGAGATCTCCGGGATCCCCAAGGCACGGCTGTCGCGGTACGAGAACGGGCACGTCGCACCGTCCATCCAGACGCTGGCGCGCCTGGCCAGGGCGCTGGGCGTCTCCGAGGCCTCGCTGCTCGGCGACGACCGCGCGCTGATGGAGGAGTTCTTCAACGTCATGACGGCGCGCGGGGTGCGGATCGGCTCGAGCGAGCAGGCGATCGCGCTCGGGAACGCCGTGGCCGACATCGCCCGGGCGCTCGGGATGGTGGACGAGAGCGCCGCGCAGGTCCCCACCGAGGCAGACCCGTCACCGGGGGACGCCTCGACCGCGTCCCTGGCCGCCCGTCTGACCTCGGCTTCCTCGGAGGGCCGATCGGCGGGTTGACCTGGGGGTTCAGCCGGAGTAATGTTCCGGGCGGTTCGGGGGCCCCACCCCGGGCTTGACGGTGCGCGCCTGCGCACTTAGACTACTCGTTTGCCGTGCCGCGTCCTGCATGCCCTGATCCCAGGCGTGTCGTTCACCCTAGGGGGGATAGTTCTTGCCTGACTCGCTCGCGCCTGTCCGAGACCGTGTCAGTTTCGCCAAGCTCCTCGAGGTCCTTCCGCTCCCCGATCTCGTGGGCATCCAGCGGGAGTCCTTCGAGTGGCTCCTCCAGGAGGGTCTGAAGGAGGTCCTCGAGGAGGTCTCTCCGATCGAGGACTTCACCGAGCAGTTCCAGCTCCATTTCGGGAAGCACACCTTCAAGGAGCAGAAGTTCTCCGAGGAGGAGTGCAAGGACAAGGACCAGACCTACAGCGCTCCGCTGTTCGTCGAGGCCATGTTCGTGAACAAGGCCACCGGCGAGATCAAAGAGCAGGAGGTCTTCATGGGGGACTTCCCCATGATGACGGAGCGGGGCACCTTCATCATCAACGGCACCGAGCGCGTGGTCGTGTCCCAGCTGGTGCGCTCTCCGGGGGTGTACTTCAGCCGTGAGCTGGACAAGACCTCGGACAAGGACGTCTACATCGCCAAGATCATCCCCAGCCGCGGGGCTTGGCTCGAGTTCGACGTCGACAAGAAGGACACGGTCGGCGTGCGGATCGACCGCAAGCGCCGGCAGAACGTCACGGTCCTGCTGAAGGCCCTGGGCTGGAGCGCGGACGAGATCCTGGAGCTGTTCGACGGGGCCGAGTCCATCCGCAACACGCTGGAGAAGGACCACTTCGAGACGCCCGAGGAGGCCCTGGAGGACATCTACCGCAAGCTGCGGCCGGGCGAGCCCCCCACGGCGGACTCGGCCCGGACGCTGCTCGAGAACCTGTTCTTCAACCACAAGCGGTACGACCTGGCTCGGGTGGGCCGCTACAAGGTGGGGAAGAAGCTCGAGGACGCCGAGGGCGTCCTGCTGAAGCAGCTCAAGCAGCGGGCCAAGGAGCTCGCCGAGCTCGACAACCCCGACAAGAAAGCTTGGGACCAGCCGCGCTTCCGCGTCTGGGGCGACCTGCAGAGGGACGAGCAGGGCGAGGGCGGGCCGAAGTACAAGGGCATCCTCGCCTACGAGGACATGCTCAAGACCGTCCGCTACCTCGTGAAGCTGCACGCGGGCGAGGAGGGGTTCGAGCAGGACGACATCGACCACTTCGGCAACCGCCGCCTGCGCAGCGTTGGCGAACTGATCCAGAACCAGATCCGGATCGGCCTGTCGCGGATGGAGCGCGTGGTGCGCGAGCGGATGACCACCCAGGACGTCGAGGCGATCACGCCCCAGACCCTGATCAACATCCGGCCGGTGGTGGCCTCGATCAAAGAGTTCTTCGGGACCAGCCAGCTCTCGCAGTTCATGGACCAGACCAACCCGCTGGCCGGGCTCACGCACAAGCGGCGCCTGTCGGCGCTCGGGCCCGGCGGGCTCTCGCGCGAGCGCGCGGGGTTCGAGGTCCGGGACGTGCACCCGAGCCACTATGGCCGGATGTGCCCGATCGAGACGCCGGAGGGCCCGAACATCGGCCTGATCGGCAGCCTGTCCACCTACGGGCGGATCAACGAGTACGGGTTCATCGAGACGCCCTACCGGCGCGTGGTGAAGGGCAAGGTCACCGACAAGATCGACTACCTGTCGGCCGACGAGGAGGACCGGTTCGTCATCGCCCAGGCCAACGCGCCGCTGAACCCGGACGGCACCTTCCAGAACGCCCAGGTCCTGGTCCGGCGCAAGGGCGGCGAGGTCGACCAGGTCTCGCCGGACGAGATCGACTACATGGACGTCTCGCCCAAGCAGATCATCTCCGTCGCCGCGGCCCTGATCCCGTTCCTGGAGCACGACGACGCCAACCGGGCCCTGATGGGCGCCAACATGCAGCGCCAGGCGGTGCCCCTCCTGCGCGCCGAGGCGCCGCTGGTGGGCACCGGGGTCGAGTTCCGTGCGGCCGTGGACGCGGGCGACGTGGTCCTGGCCGAGGAGGCCGGGGTGGTCGAGGACGTCTCGGCCGACCAGATCGTGGTCCGCGAGCGCAGCGGGACGCTGCGCACCTACCGGCTCCAGAAGTTCCGCCGGTCGAACCAGGGGACCTCGATGAACCAGAAGCCCCTGGTGAGGGAGGGCGACAAGATCGCGCGAGGCCAGGTGATCGCCGACGGTCCCTCCACCGAGGCCGGCGAGCTCGCGCTGGGACGCAACCTCGTCGTGGCCTACATGCCCTGGGAGGGCCACAACTACGAGGACGCGATCATCATCTCCGAGCGCCTGGTCAAGGACGACGTGCTGACCTCGGTGCACATCGAGGAGCACGAGGTGGACGCGCGGGACACCAAGCTCGGAGCCGAGGAGATCACGCGGGACATCCCGAACGTCTCCGAGGAGATCCTGAAGGACCTCGACGAGCGCGGGATCGTGCGGATCGGCGCCGAGGTCAATCCCGGCGACTACCTCGTGGGCAAGGTGACCCCGAAGGGCGAGACCGAGCTCACGCCCGAGGAGCGCCTGCTGCGCGCGATCTTCGGCGAGAAGGCGCGCGAGGTCCGCGACACCTCGCTCAAGGTCCCGCACGGCGAGAGCGGCAAGGTGATCGGGGTCCGCGTGTTCAGCCGGGAGGAGGGCGACGAGCTGCCCCCCGGCGTGAACGAGCTCGTCCGCGTGTACGTCGCCCAGAAGCGCAAGATCTCCGACGGCGACAAGCTCGCCGGCCGCCACGGGAACAAGGGCGTGATCTCGACGATCCTGCCCGAGGAGGACATGCCGTTCCTGGCCGACGGCACGCCGGTGGACATCATCCTGAACCCGCTCGGCGTCCCGTCCCGGATGAACCTGGGCCAGGTGCTCGAGGCGCATCTGGGCTGGGCCTCGATGGTCGGGTTCCGCAAGGAGGGCCAGGACTTCGAGGGCCCCGTGTACGTCTCGACGCCGGTGTTCGACGGCGCCCGAGAGGACGAGATCCTCGAGGCGATCCGTAGCGCTCACCCGAACAAGGACGGGGTGCGCCTGGTCGACGAGGTCGGCAAGGCGGTCCTGTTCGACGGGCGCACCGGCGAGCCGTACGAGGAGCCGGTGACGGTCGGGGTCGCCTACATCCTGAAGCTGCTCCACCTGGTGGACGACAAGATCCACGCGCGGTCCACCGGCCCCTACTCGATGATCACGCAGCAGCCGCTGGGCGGGAAGGCCCAGTTCGGCGGCCAGCGGTTCGGCGAGATGGAGGTCTGGGCGCTCGAGGCCTACGGCGCCGCGTACGCGCTCCAGGAGCTCCTCACGATCAAGTCCGACGACGTGCTCGGCCGCGTGAAGGTGTACGAGGCCATCGTCAAGGGCGAGAACATCCCCGAGCCCGGGATCCCCGAGTCCTTCAAGGTGCTGATCAAGGAGATGCAGTCCCTGTGCCTGAACGTCGAGGTCCGCTCGGCCGAGGGCGAGGAGATCGAGCTCAGGGAGACCGACGAGGACGTGTTCCGGGCCGCGGAGGAGCTCGGCATCGACCTGTCCCGGCGCGAGCCGGCCGGGGCGGACTACGACTAACGCTGGGAGGCGAGGCGCTCAGTGCTGGACGTCAACTACTTCGACGAGATCCGGATCGGCCTGGCCACCGCGGACCAGATCCGCGCGTGGTCCAACGGCGAGGTCAAGAAGCCGGAGACGATCAACTACCGGACGCTGAAGCCGGAGAAGGACGGCCTGTTCTGCGAGCGGATCTTCGGGCCGACGCGGGACTGGGAGTGCCACTGCGGCAAGTACAAGCGCGTCCGGTTCAAGGGCATCATCTGCGAGCGCTGCGGCGTGGAGATCACGCGGAGCAAGGTCCGCCGGGACCGGATGGGCCACATCGAGCTCGCCGCGCCCGTCACGCACATCTGGTACTTCAAGGGCGTCCCCTCGCGCCTCGGGTACCTGCTCGACATCGCGCCGAAGGACCTCGAGCGGATCATCTACTTCGCGGCCTACGTGATCACGCGCGTGGACGAGGAGCGCCGGCACAAGGACCTGCCGGAGATCGAGGCGGGGTTCGAGGAGGAGAAGCGCGAGCTCGAGGCCGACCGTGACGACCAGATCAAGGCGCGGCTCTCCGAGCTCGAGGAGCGCCTGCGCGAGCTCGAGGCCGAGGGGGCGAAGGCCGCCCAGCTCTCGGCGGCCCGCCGAGAGGCCCAGCGCGACATCGAGCGCATCACCGAGACCACCAAGCGCGAGACCGACCACCTGGACGAGGTGCTCGCCGCGTTCAAGGGGCTGAAGGTCAAGCAGCTCGTGGCCGACGACGCCGTGTACCGCTCGCTCCGCGAGCGCCTGGGCGACTACTTCGACGGCGGGATGGGCGCCGAGGCGATCAAGCGCCTGCTCCAGGATCTCAAGCTCGAGGAGGAGGCCGAGTCCCTTCGCGAGCAGATCGCCACCGGCAAGGGCACCCGGCGCCTGAAGGCGATCAAGCGCCTGAAGGTCGTGTCCAACTTCGTCGAGGGCAGGAACTCGCCGATGGGCATGGTGCTCGACGCGATCCCGGTGATCCCGCCGGACCTGCGCCCGATGGTGCAGCTGGACGGCGGCCGCTTCGCCACGAGCGACCTGAACGACCTGTACCGGCGGGTGATCAACCGGAACAACCGGCTGAAGCGGCTGCTCGACCTCCAGGCGCCCGAGATCATCGTGAACAACGAGAAGCGGATGCTCCAGGAGGCCGTCGACGCGCTGTTCGACAACGGCCGGCGCGGGCGTCCGGTGACCGGCCCCGGCAACCGGCCGCTCAAGTCGCTGTCGGACATGCTGAAGGGCAAGCAGGGCCGGTTCCGCCAGAACCTGCTGGGCAAGCGCGTGGACTACTCGGGCCGCTCGGTGATCGTCGTCGGCCCGGAGCTCCGCCTGCACCAGTGCGGCCTGCCCAAGCAGATGGCGCTCGAGCTGTTCAAGCCGTTCGTGATGAAGCGGCTGGTCGACCAAGGCCTGGCCCAGAACATCAAGAGCGCCAAGCGGATGGTCGAACGCGCCCGCCCGCAGGTGTGGGACGTGCTCGAGGAGGTCATCAAGGAGCACCCGGTGCTGCTGAACCGCGCGCCGACGCTCCACCGGCTGGGGATCCAGGCCTTCGAGCCCGTGCTGGTGGAGGGCAAGGCGATCCAGATCCACCCGCTGGTCTGCACCGCGTTCAACGCGGACTTCGACGGTGACCAGATGGCGGTGCACGTGCCGCTGTCCGCCGAGGCGCAGGCCGAGGCGCGCGTGCTGATGCTCTCGACCAACAACATCCTCTCGCCGGCGCACGGGCGCCCGATCGCCGTGCCCACGCAGGACATGGTGCTCGGGATCTACTACCTCACGCTCGAGCCGGAGTGGCGACCGAAGGACGAGGAGATCCCGCGGTTCTCCTCGGTCGACGAGGCGCTGATGGCCCTGGACCACCGCAAGGTGCGGCTGCACTCGGTGGTGAAGGTGCGGATGCCGGGCAAGGCCCTGCCGCCGGACCTGCTGCCCGAGACCGTCGAGGTCGACGGCGAGGGCAACGGCGCGCGGGTCCCCCTGATCGAGACCACGGTCGGGCGGCTGATCTTCAACCAGTGCTTCCCCGACACCGAGGAGTACGTGAACCGCCCGCTGCTCAAGGGCGACATCGGCCAATTGGTCGACGCCTGCGTGCACCGGTACGACCGCGCCCAGGTGGAGCAGATCCTCGACAGCCTGAAGAACGCGGGTTTCCACTACGCCACGCGGGCCGGCGTGACGCTCGGGATCGAGGACGTCACGACGCCGCCGGACAAGTCGAAGATCCTCGACGCCTACGAGGCGCGTGCGTCCAAGATCGAGACCCAGTACCGCAAGGGGATCATCACGGACGACGAGCGCCGGCAGGAGCTGATCGAGATCTGGACCCAGGCGACCGACGAGGTCAAGGACGCGATGGAGGCCCAGTTCGGCCGGACGAACCCGATCTACATGATGGCGAACTCCGGCGCCCGGGGGAACATCATGCAGATCCGCCAGATCGCCGGCATGCGCGGGCTGGTGGCCAACCCGAAGGGCGAGATCATCCCGCGGCCGATCAAGTCGAACTTCCGCGAGGGCCTCTCGGTGCTCGAGTACTTCATCTCGACGCACGGCGCCCGGAAGGGCTTGGCGGACACCGCGCTCCGGACGGCCGACTCCGGCTACCTCACCCGGCGCCTCGTGGACGTCGCCCAGGAGCTGATCGTCCGAGAGGAGGACTGCGGGACCGACCGTAGCGTCCCCGTGTGGGTCACGGTCGAGACGCCCAGGGGCGAGCGGGTGAAGAACCAGCACCTGGAGACCTCGCTGTTCGGCCGGGTCCTGGCCGAGGACGTGAAGGTCGAGCGGAAGAAGATCGCCTCCAAGGGCGACGAGGTGGACGACGTCCTGCTCGACCGGCTCGTGGAAGCGGGCGTGGACAGCGTGCGTGTGCGCTCGGCCACCACGTGCGAGGCCGAGTACGGCGTGTGCCGCCTGTGCTACGGATGGTCGCTCGCCACCGGGCGGCTCGTCGACATCGGCGAGTCGGTCGGCATCGTCGCGGCGCAGTCGATCGGCGAGCCGGGCACGCAGCTCACGATGCGCACGTTCCACACTGGCGGCGTGGCCGGCGAGGACATCACCCACGGTCTGCCGCGCGTGGTCGAGTTGTTCGAGGCCCGACGCCCGAAGGGTGAGGCCCAGATCACCGAGATCGCCGGGGCGGTTCAGGTCGAAGACGACGAGGAGAAGAAGGAGCGCCGGATCACCGTCACGTCCGAGGACGGCGCCGACGTCGTTCAGTACAAGGTGGGATTCCGGTCCCGGCTGCTGGTCGGCGACGGAGACCAGGTGGAGGTCGGACAGCAGCTCGTCGAGGGCTCCGTCAACCCCCATGACAAGCTGAAGGTGGAGGGGATCCAGGCGCTCCAGCACCACCTGGTGGAGGAGGTCCAGCAGGTGTACCGGAGCCAGGGCGTGACGATCCACGACAAGCACGTCGAGCTGATCGTGCGCCAGATGCTCCGGAAGGTGCAGATCATCGAGCCGGGGGACACGGAGTTCCTGCCGGGCGACCTCGTCGACCGACGCCGCTTCGAGGCCCAGAACCGCGAGACCGTCGAGAACGGCGGCCAGCCCGCGACGGCGCGTCCGCAGCTGCTCGGGATCACGAAGGCGTCGCTCGCCACGGACTCCTGGCTCTCGGCGGCCTCCTTCCAGGAGACGACCCGGGTGCTCACGGAGGCTGCGATCGGCGCGAAGTCCGACGGCCTGCTCGGGCTGAAGGAGAACGTGATCATCGGCAAGCTGATCCCGGCGGGCACGGGCATGGGCCGGTACCGGAGCGTCCAGGTCCGCATCAAGCCCGAGGCGATCCCCGAGTACTGGCTCGCGCGCCAGCGCGAGATCGCCGAGGCCCGCGAGGCCGAGGAGCCGGTCCTCGCGGGGCTGACCCGCGAGGAGGCCGAGCAGATGCTCGGCGGCTCGTTCGCGCCGGAAGAGTAGAGCTCGGGCGAGCAGCGCGACGGGGGCGGCCCCCGGGCCGCCCCCGGACGTTCCCCGGCGGCGGCTCAGGTCTCCCGGACCAGCTCGAGAAGGGCCGCGTGCACGGCCGGCGAACCAGCGAGGATGTCGCCGCTCAGGTACCCGGGTCCGCCGTCCCAGTCCGTGACCACCCCGCCCGCCTCCTGGATCAGCACCGCCCCCGCCGCCACGTCCCAGGGGGACAGGGCGAGCTCGAAGAACCCCTCGAACACACCGGCGGCCACCCAGGCGAGGTCCAGGGAGGCCGCGCCCGGTCGGCGGAGGTCCTCGAAGCGGCGCAGACAGGCCTCCATCGCCTCCAGGTACCGGGGCAACAGGTCCTTGCGCCGGAACGGGAACCCGGTGCCCACGACGGCCCGGCCGGGGTCGAGGCCGGAGACCCCCAGCGGCCGGGACGAGCCGTCGGCCCCGACCGCTCGGGCGCCGAGCCCCGTCGCGCCCACGTAGGTCGTTCCCAGGAAGGGGGCGTGGACCACGCCCACCACCGGGCGTCTGTCCTCGACGAGTCCCACCGAGACCCCCACGGCCGGGAAGCCGTGGAGGAAGTTCGTGGTCCCGTCGAGCGGGTCGACCACCCACGACCGTCCCCCCGAGCCCCCGAGCCACGGCCCGGACCCGGCGGACTCCTCCCCCAGGATGGGGATCCGAGGGGTCGCCTCCCGGAGGACCGCCGCGATCTCCCGCTCGCTGGCGCGGTCGACCTCCGTGACGTAGTCGCCGGCGGCCTTCTCCTCCGGCCTGGCCCGGCCCGCCCCCTCGAGCACGAGGCTCCCGCCGGCGCGCGCGGCGGACTCGGCGACCTCGAGGAGCACGCGCAGGTCCTCGGTCCTCTCCACGTCGCCCGGCACGCTAGCAGGCGGCGGGAGGCGGTCCTCCTGGACGGCCATCGTTCCGCATCGTGCGACCGTCTCCGATCGGTTCCGAGCGCGGCGACCTGCGGCGATGCCCAGTAGCGTCTGACCATTGCCAGCGCGGATCGCGATGATGGCGCCAGCTTCCTCCCGACCCGCACCCCTTCTCTGCCCCTCTCCCGCCCGTCTCCGGGCATGGTGGAAGAGGGGTGGAAGCG
>Ga0073934_10006832_pt1 | contig 16315 bp, 20 predicted proteins | sample LarsenN4metaG_FD_76834 | JGI IMG/M metagenome (GOLD analysis project Ga0073934, IMG submission 76834) | Hot spring sediment bacterial and archeal communities from British Columbia, Canada, to study Microbial Dark Matter (Phase II) - Larsen... ...
CCAGAACTTCATCGCCATCGCCTACCTGCGCATGTCCAAGCTCAAGCACCTGCCGGCCAGTCCGTTCGCGCCGGCGATGCCCCAGTGACAGTGTTGCTTTCCACACGAAACGACATGGAGCCCTCGGCACGCCCGTGCAGGGCCCCACGCTGTTCGGACAGGTCTGCTGGCTGCGGCGCGAGGCCGAGGGCGAGGCGGCGCTGACCGCCTGGCTCGGCGATGCGGCCGCGCTCTGGCGGCTGTCGGACGGCTTTCCGGCCGGCTTCCTGCCCCGCCCGCTGGTGCGCCCCCGCCCGCTCGCCCCCGCCGGGCTCGAACGGGTGAAGGAGATGCGGAAAAGGCGGTATGTCAGCCGCGCGGCCTTCCTTCGCCTGCGCGATGCCTGGGACGAGGGGCAGCTTCGCGACCAGGACACCGCCCGGGAACCCGATTGCCACCGCCAGATCACCCGCAACCACGTGGACCGGCGCGGCCAGGGCACGATCGAGGAAGGCGGGCTCTTCCGCCTTTCCGAGGACTGGCGCTTCGCCGACGAAGGCACACGGGATCTCGACCTTTATGTCGAGACGGCCGAGCCGCTCGTGCGGGTGCGCGCGTTCGTCGCCGAGCTCGGCCGCCGGGGCTACGGGCGGGGCGCAAGCCTCGGCCGGGGCCTCTGGGAGGTGGCGGAGGCCGTGGAAGAGACGGCGCTGCCGGACCATCCCGGCCCGCGACGGCTGAGCCTGTCGCGCGGCGTGCTCGACCCGGCCACGATGACGGCGGCGCTCTGGCGGGCCGAGCCGCAGGCCGGCCGGCTGGGCCCGCAGCTGTCCCTGGCCGGGGTCGCACCCTTCAAGCGGCCGGTGCTGCTGACCAGCCCCGGCGCCACCTTCGAGCCCGCCGGCCCCGGCCCCTTCGGCCGGCTCCTGCGCGGGGTGCATCCCGAAAGGCCCGAGGTGGTGGTAAATGCCCTGCACCTCGCCCTGCCCTTCCGCGAGGCCGCATGACCGGCGCGCAGTTCATCAGCCACCGCCTGGTGCTCGTGCCGCTGACCCCGATCCACATCGGCGGCGGCGAGGAGGCGCGGCTCCTGCCGCAGGACTACCGGCTGCGCGCGGGCCATGCCGAACGCATCGATCTGCGCGCAGTGCTGGCGCGCCTGAGCGAGCGCGAACGCGCCGCCTGGATCGCCGACATGGCGCGCGCCGGCGGCGATTCCGTCCGCAACATCCTGCGATCGCTGCAGGAGAAGGCCGGACCTTCCGAGATCATCGAGCGCATTCCCATCTCGGAAAACAGCGCAAGGGCCGTCGATCTTGCCGGAGAAGGTCAGGGCCGGCGCAATCAGATCGACGCCTTCTTCCGCGCCGGCGGCCGCCCGTGCCTGCCGGGGTCGAGCCTCAAGGGGGCGCTGCGTACCGCCTGGGCGGCCGAGATGGCCCGCCGCCGCGGGACGCCGCAGCTTCCGCCTCTGCAGGACTGGCGGCACATGCGCTCGAACGAACGCGCCCGCGTCGCGGCCGACACGGTCGCAAAGCTTCTTGATCCCCCGCGGGAACGTGATCCCAAACCAGGACGCCGGGCGCAGGATGCCGACCCCTTCCGCGACGTGGCAGTGGCCGATGCGGCGCTGCCGCAGGGGGCGACGCGCATCGACCCGGTGGCCACCTGGAAGCGCGGGCAACCGGCAGCGGGCGGCGGCCCCGCGCGCTTTGGCTTCGGCACCGTGGGCCAGATGCACCGCGAACGGATGCGCGCGGTCGCCGACGGCGGCGCGCCCCCCGTGGTCGGGATCGTCCTCGGCCTGCGCGACGGGGCCATGGCCAAGGAGGCGGCCGCGAAGGACCGCGGGAAGCGTCCGCAGCCCGACCGGGTGCCGGACGGCCTGTCTGCCCTTCTGGCCGCGCTCGAGGACCATCACGCGCCGCTCTGGCAGCGGGAGGTCGAGGAGACGTTCTTCGCCGGGGCGGCCGGCGACCGCCTGCGGCATGCCCTTGCCCTGTTCTCGTCCCTGCGTCGCGGCGGCGACGCGCCGCAGGCGGCGCTGGTCCGCATCGGCTGGGCCGCGCATGCCGAGGCCAAGTCGCTGGCCGGTCTGCGCCGCATCGAGCGGCCGCAGGCCAAGGGCGCGGGCCGCTTCGCCGCCGAGGGCAGCACGCGGCATGTGGTGAACCTCGCCGGCCACCCCCTGCCCTTCGGCTGGGCATTGCTCGTGCGGGCCGAGGCCTGGGAGGCGCAGGCGCCCCGGGCCTGGCTGCCCCCGCCGGCGGCCCGCCCGACGCCTCTTGCCGGCGGCGGCACGCGCGGGGCCGCGCCCGCCGACCCGCGGGTGCAGTCGGCGCTCGGCCAGCAGCTGCGCTTCCGCAAGGGCCAGAAGGTCACGATCGGCGGCGAGCAGGCCACGCTGCTCGCGGACGTGACCGCGGCGATGCAGCCCGGCGACGAGGTGCTGGTCAGCTTCGACGGTGACATCGACAAAGTGAAGGTCGGCAGGATCCAGGGACCCGCATGAGTGACGAAACCGGCAAGGCCGGAACCCTGATCCTGTCGGTCGGCGGCAGCCCGGCGCCGCTGCGGCTGACGATCGGATCGCGGCCCTGGGCGCGGGTGGTCTTCGTCGTCTCCGACGGGTCGGGCGGAAGCCCCTCCTCGCGCACACAGGTCGAAAACCCGGAGACCGGCGAGGGGCTGCGCCACCTGCCGGCCTGCCCGCAGGACATCTCCATCGTCGAGGTTCCCCCGGACGATCTCGACCGGGCGCTTTCCCTGGTGGACGCCGCGCTGTCGGCCGAACTTGCGCACGGGGTTCCGGTTACCGTCAACTACACCGGCGGCACCAAGACGATGACCGCGGCCCTGGTCCTGGCGGGCACGGCGCACGAGGGCGTGCGGCTCGAATTCGTCGCGGGCGAGCGGCGCGACCTTTCTCAGGTGCGGGCGGGCACCGAGCAGTTGACCGAGATGCCCGGGCATCTCCTCGGCGCGGCCAACCTCTTCGCCCTCGCCCGGGCCGAGACCGGCCGGCGCGCCTATGGCGCGGCGCGCGCGGTCGTCGCGCAGATCGGCACGGGGTTCGAACAGGCCCGGTCCTCGGGGCTCCGCCCACCCAAGAGCTGGCGGCAGCGCTGCGACGCGTGGAACCGCTGGCTGTCGGTGCTCGAGGCCTGGGACCGGTTCGATTTCGCCGCCGCAGGAAAGGCTCTGGACGAGGGGCTCAAGCAGGGGGCGCCCTGGGCGCGGCCGCTCGACGAGGAGGGGTTCGGCGCACGCCTGCGCGCCCTTGCGGAAGAGGCCCGCCAAGGCCCCGGCCCAGCGCTTTGCGAAGACCTCTGGCTCAATGCAGGGCGCCGAGCCGACCTCGGGCTTTACGACGACGCCATCGCCCGACTTTACCGGCTGGCCGAAGCCGCCGTCCAGGCGCGGCTGAATCGCTGTCACGGCATCGGGGATACAGGCGCGGTTCCGCGCGACAGGGTTCCGGAGCAGATTGCCGCCGGCTGCCACGTCCGCACCGATCCCAGGACCGGGCAGGAGGTGGTAGCGCTGCCCCTGTTTCGGGCGCTGGCGCTTCTGGCGCATCTCGACCCCGGTGATGGGCTCGCGGCGGCGTGGCCGCATGACGTGCAGGGCTTCGCCACGCCTGACTGGCAGAGAGGCCGCAACCGCTCGATCCTGGCCCACGGGTTCCGCCCGGCCGGCCGGGAGGACTGGGAGAAGGCCCGCGCCTGGTTCGACGAACGGCGCAAGGCGTTCTGGGAAGGGCTTCTCGGCCGGGAAACGGCCGCACAACTGCCCAGCATCCTACCCTGACACGCCAGCCGGCTACCGCCAGGTCCGCAGGACTGGTGGCTCGCTCCCTGTCTCGTCCCCTTTGCAGGGGTCGGCATCAGATTCCGGCCGATATCCATTCTCCTGTTGCGCCACTCTGCCAGAACCGCGCGATTGGCTGTCAGACAGGCCGTATCTGCGGCAGTCGCCCACGGACCAAGCGTGCCCAGTGCAGCAGAAAGGTCGCCGTCAGCTTCATTGAAGAGAGTAATGGTTGCAATTCAGGATGTTCCGGCCAGGCATGTCTATCCGGGGGCGAGGCAGCTGCTGCCGGTAGGTCTGCGCCCTACCCTTCAGGTGCTGACCCTTCGACGGGATTACTGTTGTCTGCGTGCTGTGATCCACTCCGAAAAGTCAGCGGTTATGGCGCGCCCCGACCTATCGGACTTCAGATGAGGGCTTCTTTGGCCGCTCTTGCCGAACAAGTCGCACGGGGTTGCACGAATCGATGATCGGCGAGTGCCGAACGGTATTTTCCGGGTGTCGCGGACCAGCACGATGTCGGGGCCTGCCTCGAGAAGGATGGTCCGGTCTGCCAAGGACAGTGCACGACCGTTTCAGCAGGTGGGCCAAGGCCGGCGTCTTGGTGCGGGTCCTCGAGACCCTCGCCGAGAGATCGCCCGACCGCATGTTTCCGATCGGCTCCTCCATCAACCGCGCCCACTGGCAGGCGGCGAAGGGGCGGGTCGGATCACACCCCATGTCGTTCTCTTGGGCGATCGTCACTGGCAGGCAGGACATGGCGGCCGTGGCGGGACTGGCCGCGCTGCATCCGCAACCGGGCGATATCGTGGCGGATTGGGAACGGGATGCCCCCGCCGCCCCGGGCCCGGATCGAGACCCGTGGCGGGCGCGCCCGCAGCCGGACCCGACGCGACCGGACAGTTCAGCGCTCCGCCGTTCCGGCGATCTCACGCGGGCGCTACCTGATCTTGCATTCCTGCAAGGAGCCCGGACACGTCCGCATGGCCGCCCCGCGCTGCGAAAGGGACCGCCCAGATCCATATGGGCGTCATCCTCATCACCGGATCGCGCCCCTCGATGTGCCGGAATGCATTACCGGTACGCATCCTAGGCCGCGGCCTTCATCATCCGCGCGATCAGGCCGTTCCCGCGCACGTAGTGCTGGAACAGCGCCGCGGCGATGTGGACGGCGACGAGGATGAAGAGGACGTTCTTGCCGGCCTCGTGCACGTCGGCGGCGCCCCGGCTGAGCGTGAACCAGGCGATGCTGCCCGTCAGCGGGATCCCGAGCAGGAGCAGGTAGAGCGTCGCATGCGTCACCGCCGCCGCCACCTTCTGGACCTGCCCCTCGCCCTCGGGCGGCGGCGGCACCCCGCGGCGGAAGCGCAGGACGAGGCGCCAGACCATGAAGGCAAAGATCAGCCAGCCGCCGATGATGTGCTGGGCGACGAGGAGGTCGAAGGGGGGTGTGCCGCCCTCGGTCAGGCTGCGGAAGGCCCCCGCGATCCCGTCATGCAGGACGAACTGGAGGACGACGAGGACGAAAACGGCCCAGTGGAGCAGGATCTGCGTGCGGGAATAGCCGGCGGGGGGCATCGGACCTCCTTTGAACCTCGGTGTCGCAGTCGGGAACGCTCTGCCCGTTCTACGGATCAGATGGCCGGTTCCGTCGCGGCGTCAACCCCGGCGGGGGCAGGCCGTCAGCAGTCGAGCGACATGCGCGCCTCGCCCGTGTCGCCGGGGATCCCGGTCCTGACCGAGCCGGGGCGGACGCGGCAGCCGGTCACGGTTTCGACCGCCGTCAGCATCAGCGCCGGCACGGCGGCGCGACCGGCGCGGCCGAGATAGCCAAGGCGCGTCACCTCGGCCCGCTCGCCGTCCTGCCAGACGACGAAATCGATGCCGGAGAGGGTGATCTCGTGCCGGGTCGCGCCGAAGAACTCCGGCGCCGGGCTGGCGCAGGCCGCCAGGGCGAGGATCAGGCATGAGGCAGGGGCGCGGCGCATGGGCGGAGCCTGCGCCGCGTCCGGTTAATGCATCCTGAACGCCGGCCCCGTCCGTCCGGGCTAAGGGCCGGGTTCAGTTCGGCGGCTTGTAGGCCTTCATCAGCGCCCCGGCGGCCTTCTGCGCCGCGGTGAATTCCTTCGAGGTGAAGGCCTGCACCGTCTTGAGCCCGGTCACCGCGCCGGAGGCGCCGGCCGCGATCAGCGCGGCGAGCATGCCGTTGAGGTCGTCGGCCTCGGCGATCATCAGGAAGTCGGTGTCGCCCGTGGTCAGGTAGAAATCGACGAGCTTGCCGCCCGACGCCTTGACCAGCGCACCGGTCGCGGCGGCGCGGTCCGAGGGCTTGGCGATCATGCCGCGCATGGCCTCGGCGGTGTAGCTTCCGGTGATGATGTAGCGTGCCATTCCTGTCCCCCCTTGCGGCGGGAGCGGGCGCGGCCGAACGCCGGCCGGGCCGTCCCGCGCGGCGCGAGGCTACCACGCGCGGCGGGCGTTGCGGAGCGGGATTGCGCGGGGGCCCGCCGGATACCGGGCGGACGGGATCAGTTCCAGAACCGGATCTTGCGCGCGAGGCCCATGGCGCCCGAGCCGATCGAGGAGGCCGAGGAGAAGCCGAACCCGCCCGAGGAGACGAACGAGTTGCCGCTGCCCCCGACCATCATGGAGCCGAGCCAGATCGCCAGACCGATGCAGAGCACGAAGAGCCACTTGACCATGAGGCGCCTCAGACGGATGTGCTGCGGCGGAGACTGCACCAGGAATCTGGCGACAGTTGGGCGCCGCGGCAGGGCGCCGGGACCGGTGTCCCACGCTGGGACATGGCTTCCGGCCGTTGAAAATCAATGGGTTGGCGGCTGCGTTAACCTTTCGTTCGGAAATGGCCGGGGCGGCGGCGGGCTGGCGCGGGGCGGTCGGGTGCCTGCGGAGCCGGACCGGGGGCCGCGCCGGGGCCGGCTTGGGGCCCGGCCGGGGCCGGGCCGGGGATTGCGGCGGTTCGGCCACATGCGGGTGCGGCCCTGCCCAGAACCACAAGATATCGTTGCATGCCCAAGCGATAGCGTATAGGGACGCGGGCACAGGTGCATGGACGCGGTGCGCTTCGGCCAAGGCCGACGGAACCCGGATACCGTGGGGTGTCCGGGTTCTGCGTTCCGGGATCCTCAGCTGCGGCGAGAGGCGCGGACCGGCGCCGCGCAGGAGCGCCGCGCGGAAGGGCCGCCCCGGAATCAGGAAAAGGCGCCAGGTGCCCGGACGCGGTCCGTGCAGTGCCCTTGCGGACACCCCTGACGCCTTCCTGACCCGTTCCGCCCGTTGCCAGGCTTCCCGGCCCAGTGCCCCGGTTCGTGGGAACCGAAGCTGTCCTCCGTCACCGCCCCGGCCTGCCCTTGCGGACCGCCCCGGACACTGGCGGAAGACCCGTGGCCCTTCCGGTCCTCCGGCACCGCGCCGCATCGGAGATGCCCGCTTGCCCGTCAGACGTTCCGGAACCACGCCCCGCCTCGTTTCTTGCGATCCGCTGCGGTAAGGAGACGTTCACCGCCCGGAGCGAGTCGCGCAAGCGAAAAGCGCGGCAGGGCGCAAGATTCCGGTGGGCAAATCCTTGATATTCCTTGGGGATTTCCGGTGGATAAGTCGGAATACGGGTGTGATTCCGGCCCCTTGGCGGGACCGGCGGCGCGTTGGGCTCGCACGCTCCGCGCGGCGGCCCGAGACAGGCGACCGGCGGGCGGACGGGTTGCGGACGGGCGGGTGGACCGCGCCGGCGGCGATGCTATGGTGGCCGCTGGGCAACCTGCGGTGGGGACGGGAATGAGACGGAACGGGTGGAGACTTGCGGCGGTGCTGGCGGCCTGTGCGGTTCTGGGCGGCTGCGCGCCGCTGATCGTCGGCGGCGCCGGCGTCGTCGTCGCCGACAAGGTGGCCGAGGACCAGAACGGCGGCGACGGGCTGTTCTGACGCCCGCGCGTCCGGCCGGGCGCGTCAGCCGAGCCGCGCCAGCGTTTCCGGGCAGGGCCGGCCGTCGAAGAAGGCATCGAGGATGGCGCGCATCGCGGCCGCGGCGGCGGGATCCGTGCCCCCGGCCGCGCGGGCGAAGAGCGTGGCCGAGGAGCGCAGCTTGAGCGCATCGACGGGGCCGAGGATGTCGGCCGCGGCGCGGTTTCGGTGGCCGAGCAGCGCCGCCGCGCAGTCCAGGAGCCGCCGGCGCAGGACCGGATCGGCGAGATAGGCGCGCGCCTCGGCGGCGTCCCCGATGCCGTAGAAGACCGCCGCCGGAGAGCGGCCGAGGCCGCGGAGCTGCGGCAGGACGAACCACATCCAGTGGCTCGTCTTGCGCCCGGCGCGCAGTTCTTCGAGCGGCGCCGGCCAGATCCGGTCCTGGGCGGCGCGGAAGCGGGCGAGGCCGGAATCCGGGTCGGAAGCGGGGCCGGAATCGGGGCCGGAATCGGGATCGGGTTCGGGCATGGCGCCTCAGCATCGCGCGGCGGGCGCCGGCCGGGCAAGGGCTGCGCGGCCCGTCGCGACGGGCCCCCTACCCGCCGGTGTGGCTCATGTGGCGGGCGACCTGGCCCGCGACGCGCTGGCGCGAATAGTCGAAGTCATGCCCCTTGGGCTTGCGCGCGATGGCGGCGCGGATCGCCTGCACGAGCAGCGCGTCGTCGGGCGAGGCGCGCAGCGGCGCGCGGAGATCGGCCATGTCCTCCTGCCCGAGGCACATGTAGAGCTCGCCCGTGCAGGTGAGGCGGACGCGGTTGCAGCTTTCGCAGAAGTTGTGGCTGAGGGGCGTGATGAAGCCGATCTTCTGCCCCGTCTCCTCGACCCGGACATAGCGCGCCGGCCCGCCGGTGCGTTCGGCCAGATCGGTGAGGCGGAAGCGCCCCTCGATGCGCGCCCTGAGGTCGCGGAGCGACCAGTACTGGTCGAGGCGCATCTCCTCGCCCATCTCGCCCATCGGCATGACCTCGATGAAGGTGAGGTCGTGGCCCTCGGCGGCGCACCAGTCGATGAGCGGGAAAAGCTCGTCCTCGTTGAAGCCCCTGAGCGCGACGGTGTTGATCTTGACGCGCATCCCGGCGGCCTTCGCGGCGCGGATCCCCTCCATCACCGGCGCGAGCCGCCCCCAGCGCGTGATCGCCTGGAACTTCGCCGGATCGAGCGTGTCGAGCGAGACGTTGATGCGGCGGATGCCGCAGGCGGCCAGCTCGCCGGCGAAGCGCGCGAGCTGCGAGCCGTTGGTCGTCAGCGTGAGTTCCTGCAGCGCGCCGCTGCCGAGATGGCGCGAGACGGCGCGGAAGAAGGTCATGATGTCGCGCCGCACCAGCGGCTCGCCGCCGGTGATGCGCAGCTTGCGCACGCCGAGGGTGACGAAGGCGGTGCAGAGCCGGTCCAGTTCCTCGAGCGTCAGCAGGTCCTTCTTGGGCAGGAAGGTCATGTGTTCCGACATGCAGTAGGTGCAGCGGAAGTCGCAGCGGTCGGTCACGGAGACGCGCAGGTAGGTGATCGGCCGCAGGAATGGATCGGTCAGCGGGGACATGACGGGCAAGGTTAGGCCCGGGGGCCGCGCGACGCAAGCGGGCAGCGGCGCGGGCCCGGCGGGGGCGCCCGCCCTGCCCTAGCCGCCGCAGTCGAGCTGGCCGTCGCGGAAGCCCGAGGGCGAGGGCCAGAGCGTGTAGCGCGCGCCCATCGCGCTTTCGCAGGTCAGGATCGGCAGGTTGTCGCCGTTGTTGTGGAACTGGCAGACGACGATGTCGCCATGCGCCTGGCCGGACAGGAAGTTCTCGCCCAGCGACCACGGCGCGAAGCGCAGCTTCAGGGGCAGCATCCCGCAGGCGCGCAGGGTCAGGGACTGGCCGTCGGGGTCGATGCGCACCTCGTCGTCGATGGCGCCGCGGGGGCTGGCGCCGTCGCGGCCGACGCGTTCGTAGAGGCCGCGGAAATAGTCGGGGCCGGGGGTGCCCGGCCCGGCCAGGGCGGGCGCGGCGGCGAGGGCGGCAACCAGGGCGATGGCGGGGGCCAGCGCGGCAGGGGCCAGCGCGGCGGCAGGGGCGGGCGCGGCGGCGCGGGGGGCGGTCATTCCGCCGCTGCCTGCCCGGCGGCCCGGGCCAGCGCCGGGCGGATCTCGGCCGCCAGCGCGCGTTCGGTGATCGGCCCGGCGAAGCGGGTGATGACGGTGCCGTCGCCGGCGATCACGAAGGTCTCGGGCACGCCGTAGAGGCCCCAGTCGATGCCGGTGCGTCCGCTGGTGTCGGCCACGTTCGCGGTGAAGGGGTCGCCGAGGCCGGCGAGGAAGCCCAGCGCGTCGTCGGGCCGGTCCTTGTAGTTGACGCCGTAGAGCGGGATGCCCTCGGCGGCGAGCGCCATCAGGTTGGGATGCTCGGCCCGGCAGGGGGCGCACCAGCTGGCCCAGAAGTTCACCAGCTTCACCCTGCCGTCGCGCAGCTCGGCATCGCCGAAGGCGGGCAGCGTGCCGAGCGGTTCGGCCGCCACCGGCGGCGCCGGCCGGCCGGCGAGCGCGGAGGGCAGCGCATCGGGATCGCCGGCGACGAGGCCCCAGAGGAAGAGGCCGAGGATGAGGCCGATCACCGCGACCGGGATGAAGAGCATCCACCTCATCGCGGGGTCCGGTCCGCTTCGCGTTCGGCAAGGGCGCGGCGGGCGCGGGCAGCCTGCCAGAGCGACAGCGCGACGAGCCCGCCGGTCAGGGCCAGCGTCACCCCCCAAGCGGCGAGGACGGCAAAGGCGTAGCGGCCGAGGTCGGGCATCATGCCATCCGCTCCCGCGCCGCGAGGGCGGCGAGCCGGCGCAGGCGGATCTCGGTCCGGGTGCGCAGGAGGACGAGCGCCACGAAGAGCAGCACGAAGCCGGCGAGGACGATGTAGAGCGGGGTGCGGAAGGCGTCGTCCATGCGCTGGCCCGGCGCCACCGACAGCGAGGCGCCCTGGTGCATCCCCTGGCTCCAGAAGTTCGCGGCATAGCGCGACAGGACCGCGAAGACCGAGCCGACGAGGCAGAGGATCGAGGTCATGTCGGCCGCGGTGTCGGGGTTCTCGACCGCCGACCACAGCGCCATGTAGCCGAGGTAGAACAGGAACAGGACGAGGAACGAGGTCAGGCGGGGATCCCATTCCCACCAGCTCCCCCAGACCGGCTGGCCCCAGAGCGCGCCGGTGACGAGCGCGCAGAGCGTCATCGTGGCGCCGACCGGCGCCGCCGCCTTGGCCGCCAGCGCCGAGACGTGGTGGCGGCGGACCAGCCAGACGAGCGAGGCGACGAGCATCATCAGCCAGGCGTTGATCGCCATCATCGCGGTCGGGACATGGACGTAGAGGATCTTGACGCTGGCGCCCTGGCGGTAGTCGTCGGGGGTCAGGAAGAAGCCCCAGAGGAGGCCCGATGCCAGCGTCGCGGCGGCAAGCGCCGCGACCCAGGGGAGCAGGCGCCCCGAGGTCTCCATGAACTTCGTCGGGTTGGCGTATTCCCACAGCGACATGGCGACCTTGCTAGCGGTTCGGGCGCGGCGGCTCAACTCACTTCGCCGCGGGGTCTAGCGCAGCGCCGCGCGCAGCGCCGCCGCGGTGGCGAAGGGCAGGACGGCGACGGCGCCGAGCGTGATTCCGGCGAGGAGCAGGAAGGGCGTGGCGGGCGCGGCGCCCTCGGCGGCACGGCGGACGGTCTCGGTGCCGAAGACGAGGGTCGGGATGTAGAGCGGCAGCACGAGCAGCGACAGGAGCAGCCCGCCGCGGCGCAGCCCGACGGTGAGCGCCGCGCCGAAGGCCCCGATCGCCGACAGGGCGGGCGTGCCGGCGAGGAGCGACAGGACGAGCCAGGCATGGGCCGGGCCGGGCAGGTGCAGCAGGAGCCCGAAGAGCGGCGCCGCGGCGACCAGCGGCAGGCCGGTCGTCAGCCAGTGCGCCAGCGCCTTCACCGCGGCCACGCCTTCGAGCGGCAGGGGCGAGGTGGCCAGCAGGTCGAGCGCGCCGTCCTCCCAGTCGAGGGCGAAGATGCGGTCGAGTGAGAGCAGGCAGGACAGCAGCGCGCCGACCCAGAGGATGCCGGGGGCGATGCGGCCGAGCAGGCCGCCCTCCGGCCCGGTGCCGAAGGCGACGAGGGTGACGAGGGCGAGGAAGAAGGCGGCCGCCAGCCCGAAGCCGCCGCCGGCGCGGACGGCAAGGCGCAGGTCGCGCAGGAGGAGCGCGCTCATCCGAATTCCCCCGCGTCGCGCCCGTCCGCGGCCGCCGCGGCGGCGGTGGCGCGGTGGGGCGTCAGGTCGATCGTCCGCAGGCCGGGCAGGCCGAGATCGGCATGGCTGGCGGCGAGCGCCGCGCCGCCCTGCGCGAGGTGGCGGGCGAGGACCGCGGCGAAGAGCGCGACCGAGGCCTCGTCGAGCGACACGGTCGGCTCGTCGAGCAGCCAGACCGGGCGGCCGGTGACCAGCAGCCGGGCGAGGCCGAGCCGCCGCCGCTGCCCGGCCGAGAGGCTTGCGGCGGGCCGCCGGGCGAGCGCGTCGAGGTTCATCGCCTGAAGCGCGGGCGCGATCCCCCCGGCTCTGAAGACGCGCGCCCAGAGGGTCAGGTTCTCGGCCACCGTCAGCGTGCCCTTCATGCCGTCGAGATGCCCGGCATAGGCGAAGCCGTCGGCGGGGGCGGCGATGGTGCCGGCGGCGGGCGGGGCGAGGCCGGCGATGGTGCGCAGGAGCGAAGTCTTGCCGATGCCGTTCGGGCCGCGCAGGACGACCGCCTCGCCGCGGGCGACGGCGAAGCTGACGCCGCGCAGGATGACGATGCCGCCGCGCGCGACCGCGAGGCCGGCGACGGCGAGGGCAGGCTCGGTTCTGTCCGGCGCGGTCATGGCGGCAAGCCTTGCCGCGCGGCGGAACGAAGCGCAAGGCGCAGGACGCGGGCGGCGGGCGGGCGGCGCAGCGGGCGGGCGGCGCGGCGGGCGGGCCGGGCGGCGGGGCGGCTAGTCCACCGGCAGCAGGGCCGCGGCGATGCGGCGGCCCTCGGCGAGCACGACGTTGTAGGTGCGCGCGGCGGCGGCGCTGTCCATCGCCTCGACCCCGAATCCCGCCGCCTCGAGCGCGCCGCGGAAGGCGGCCGGCGGATGGGCGATGACGCGGCCGGTGCCGACGAAGACCACGTCCACCGCGCCCGCGAGCGCGAGCAGCGGCGCGAGGTCGGCATAGCCGCCCCAGGCGACCGCGCGCGCCGCGGTGATCAGCATCGGCCCCCGGATGACGCTGCCCCCGGCGCGCCAGAAGCCCGGCCCGTAGCCATCGACCGGCCGGGCGGTGCCGAAGCTGACCTCGGTGAGGCGGCTCACGGCGTCTTGGCGAAGCGCGTGCCGGAGGGGCCGTCGGTCTTCTTCTCCCAGTCGCGCTTCACGCCGAGGAAGAGGACGATGTTCTTGGCCATGTAGATCGACGAATAGGTGCCGACGATGGTGCCGAAGAAGATCGCGAAGACGAAGCCGCGCAGCACGTCGCCGCCCCAGATCATCAGGATGACGAGCGCGATCAGCACCGTCATGCCGGTCATCAGCGTCCGGCTGAGGGTTTCGTTGCAGGTCAGGTTCATCAGGTCGCGCAGCGGCATCGTCTTGTACTTCATCAGGTTCTCGCGCAGCCGGTCGAAGACCACGACCTTGTCGTTGATCGAGTAGCCGAGGATCGTCAGCAGCGCGGCCACGATCGAGAGGTCGAAGCGGAGCTGGAAGAGCGCGAAGACGCCCACGGTCAGGATCACGTCGTGCAGGAGCGCGATGATGGTGCCGACGGCGAACTGCCATTCGAAGCGCAGCCAGATGTAGAACATCAGCCCCGCGGCGGCCGCGAGCAGGGCCAGCACCGCGTCGCGCACGAGCTCGCCCGAGACCTTGGCGCCGACGGTTTCGACCGACAGGACGCGCAGGTCGGGCGCGACTGTCCGGAGCGCGGACTCGACGGCGGCGAGATGTTCGGGCGACATCGTGGCATCGCCCTGCGCCTGGATGCGGATCATCGCGACATGCTGGTCGGGCCGGAAGCCGGGATCGAAGATCTCGGTGATGATGACATCGCCGGTCTCGAGCGCGGAAAGCGCGTCGCGGTAAGCACCGACATCGACGGGCTGGGCCGATTCGACCCGGATCGTCGTGCCGCCGGCGAAGTCGATGCCGTAGTTGAGCCCCATCACCGCCCAGGCGAGCAGCGACAGCACCATCGCCGCGACCGAGGCGCCGAAGGTGACCCATTGCCAGCGGAAGAAGTCGAAGCTGGTGACCTTGGGGACGAGGCGGATGCGCATGGGGTGTCCTCCTTCGTCAGACGTCGAGCGTCCTGGGTCGGCGCCAGTCGAACCAGGCGATGACGATCAGGCGGGTGACGTAGATCGCCGAAAGCAGCGTCGTCAGGATGCCGATGCCGAGCGTGACGGCGAAGCCGCGGATCGGCCCCGAGCCGAGCGCGAACATGATGATGGCGACAAGCAGCGTCGTCAGGTTCGAATCGATGATCGCCGAGAGCGCCCGCTCGAACCCCGCCTCGATGGTCCGCGCCGGTCCCTTGCCGGCGCGGATCTCGTCGCGCATGCGTTCGTAGATCAGCACGTTGGCATCGACCGCCATCCCCATCGTCAGCACGATCCCGGCGATGCCGGGCAGGGTCAGCGTGGCGCCGATCAGCGACAGGAGCGCGAAGATCATCGTCACGTTGAAGACGAGCGCGATGCAGGCGAAGAAGCCGAAGAGCCCGTAGGCGAGCACCATGAAGGCGAAGACGGCGGCCAGCGCGATCAGCGAGGCGGTGCGCCCGGCCTGGATCGAATCGGCGCCGAGTTCGGGCCCGATCGTGCGCTCCTCGATGAAGGTCAGCTCGGCCGGCAGCGCCCCGGCACGCAGCAGGATGGCGAGGTTGGTCGCCTCCTCGACGGTGAAGTTGCCGGTGATGATGCCCGAGCCGCCGGCGATATGGGCCTGGATCGTGGGCGCCGAGATCACCTCGCCGTCGAGGACGATGGCGAAGGGGTTGCCGATGTTCTCGGCGGTGTAGTCGCCGAACTTGCGCCCGCCGCTGGGGTTGAAGCGGAAGGCGACGGCGGGGCGCCCGTTCTGGTCGAAGTCGGGCTTGGCGTCCACCAGGTCCTCGCCGGTGACGACGGGCGCCCGTTCGAGGACGTAGAAGGTTTCGCTGTCGTTGGCGTCGGGCAGCAGGATCGCGTCGGCGCCGGGCGATTCGCCGGGGTTCCTGGTCAGCCGGACGACCGGGTGGAACGTGAGCTGCGCGGTGGTGCCGATGATCGCCTTGAGCTCCGCGGCGCTGCCGATGCCGGGCACCTGGATCAGGATGCGGTCCTCGCCCTGGCGCTGGATCGTCGGTTCGCGGGTGCCGACCTCGTCGACGCGGCGGCGCACGATCTCGACCGACTGCTGCATGGTGCGGCTGTCCATCGCGGCCTTCTCGGCGTCCGAGAGGGTGACGGTAAGGGTATCGCCCTCGCCGGTGACGACGAGGTCGTTCTCGCCGACCCCGGTCAGCGTCACCACCGGGCTGGCCAGGGCCTTCACCGCCTCGACCGCGGCGGGGAGGCCGGAGGGGTTCTCGATGCGGATGCGCAGCTCGCCGTCGGGGGCCGGGACGCGGCGGATGCCGCCGACCTGATCGCGGACCGCCGTCAGGGCCTTGCGCGCCTCGGGCCAGAGGCTTTCCATCCGGGTCTTGTAGACATCGGCCACCGCCACCTCGGCGAGGAGATGGGCGCCGCCGCGCAGGTCGAGCCCGAGATTGACGATGCGCGAGGGCAGCCAGGACGGCCACTGCGCCAGCGCGGCCGCGTCGGCCTCGGTGGTGGCGCCGGTCTGCTCGATGCGCCGGAGCGCGTCGTTATGCGCCTCGACGCGGGCGTAGAAGAGGTTCGGCACCGCGAAGATGACGGCCGCGAGGCACAGGCCCCAGACGAGGAGGCGTTTCCAGAGCGGAAGCTGCAGCATCTGCGATCAGTTCGAGTTGGCGGCGGCCGGCTCGGTCTTGGACAGGACCTGGGTGATCGTCGACTTGACCACGCGCACCTTGACGCCCTGGGCGATCTCGACCTCGACCTCGCCGTCGGCCTTGACGTTGGTGACCTTGCCGATCAGGCCGCCGCCGGTGACGACCTGGTCGCCCCGGCGCAGCGCCTCGACCATCGCGCGGTGTTCCTTGAGCTTCTTCTGCTGCGGCCGGATCAGCAGCAGGTACATGATGACGAAGATCAGGATCAGCGGCACGAACTGCGCGAGAACCGCGCCGCCGCTGGCCGATCCGGCGTCCTGCGCGTAGGCGGGGAAGATGAACATGAGGGCGTCCTTGCGATGGGGGCGCGGGAGCGGCGCGCTGGACGGCCGGCCCCGGAAAATTGGCGGGCAACCTATCCGCCGCCCCGGCGGTTGACAAGGCGACCGGCGCGGCGGGGCCGGGCACGAGAGCGCGAGCGGGCGGGCGCGGGACGTGCTATGGTCCCCGCCGGGGGTCGGACAGCCCCGGGGTGGCGGATGCGCACGGTCCTTCTTCTTGCCGGTCTGGCGGCCGTTC
>Ga0073934_10006833_pt1 | contig 16315 bp, 15 predicted proteins | sample LarsenN4metaG_FD_76834 | JGI IMG/M metagenome (GOLD analysis project Ga0073934, IMG submission 76834) | Hot spring sediment bacterial and archeal communities from British Columbia, Canada, to study Microbial Dark Matter (Phase II) - Larsen... ...
CATGCCGGTGTCGACGCTCGGCTTGGGCAGCGGGTGCATCACGCCGTCTTCGGTGCGGTTGAACTGCATGAAGACGTTGTTCCAGATCTCGATGTAGCGGTCGCCGTCGGCCTCGGGCGAGCCGGGCGGTCCGCCCGCGACCCCGGGGCCGTGGTCGTAGAAGATCTCGCTGCACGGACCGCAGGGGCCGGTGTCGCCCATCATCCAGAAGTTGTCCGACATGTAGCGGCCGCCCTTGTTGTCGCCGATGCGCACGATGCGCTCGGCCGGCAGCCCGATGACCTTCAGCCAGATGTCGTAGGCCTCGTCGTCCTCGGCATAGACCGTGGCCCACAGCTTGTCCTTCGGCAGCTTGAAGTGCTCGGTCAGCAGTTCCCACGCGTAGACCAGCGCGTCGTGCTTGAAGTAGTCGCCGAAGCTGAAGTTGCCGAGCATCTCGAAGAACGTGTGGTGGCGCGCGGTGTAGCCCACGTTCTCGAGGTCGTTGTGCTTGCCGCCGGCGCGGATGCACTTCTGCGCGGTGGCCGCGCGCGTGTAGGGCCGCTTGTCGAAGCCGAGGAACACGTCCTTGAACTGGTTCATCCCCGCGTTCGTGAACAGCAGGGTCGGATCGTCGCCGGGCACCACGGGGCTCGACGCCACGACCGTGTGGCCCTTGGACTCGAAGAACTTGAGGAAGGTGGAGCGGATCTCGGAGGCTTTCATCCGGGCTTCTTTCGGCGTGCGACCGCGCCAAGTGCTTGATGCGGCGAAGCTTTTCATTATAGGTGGGGGGTCATGCAGATCACCTGCGAGCCGCTCGGCCGCCGCCCGCGGCGCCTGCTGCGCAGCGCTTCGCGGACCTATCATTCGAGTCCTTCCGGCGACGCCTCGCCGCCTCCTTCTGCCCGCACTTCGGCCGCACCCACGCCGCACCGCCATGGACATGAAGTCATCCCCCCTCGCCGCCCTCGCCGACCCCACCTTGCTGAAGACCGACGCGCTCGTCGGCGGAGCCTGGGTCAAGGGCGGATCGCGCTTCGACGTGACCGACCCGGCCACCGGCGCGAAGCTCGCCGACGTGGCCAATCTCGGCCGCGCCGACACCGAAGCCGCGATCGCCGCGGCCGACGCGGCCTGGCCCGCGTGGCGCGCGAAGACCGCCAAGGAGCGCGCCGCGATCCTGATGCAGTGGTTCCGCCTGCTGCACCAGCACGCCGACGACCTGGCCCGCATCATGACCGCCGAGCAGGGCAAGCCGCTGGCCGAGGCGAAGGGCGAGGTGAGCTACGGCGCGAGCTTCATCGAGTGGTTCGCCGAGGAAGCCAAGCGCGTGTACGGCGAGACCATCCCGACCACCGACGCCAACAAGCGCTACCTCGTCGTCAAGCAGCCGATCGGCGTGTGCGCGGCCATCACGCCGTGGAACTTCCCGATCGCGATGATCACGCGCAAGGTCGCGCCGGCGCTGGCCGCCGGGTGCCCGGTGGTCATCAAGCCGGCCGAGCAGACGCCGCTGTCGGCGCTGGCCTGTGCCGAACTCGCGCAGCGCGCGGGCATGCCGGCCGGCGTGCTGAACATCGTCACCGCCGACGGCGAGGCCTCCATCGAGGTGGGCAAGGCGCTGTGCGAGAGCGACGCGGTGCGCCACCTGTCGTTCACCGGCTCCACCGAGGTGGGTCGCATCCTGATGCGCCAGTGCGCGCCGACCATCAAGAAGCTCAGCCTCGAGCTCGGCGGCAACGCGCCATTCATCGTGTTCGACGACGCCGACCTCGACAGCGCGGTCGAGGGCGCCATGGCCAGCAAGTACCGCAACGCCGGCCAGACCTGCGTGTGCGCGAACCGCCTGTACGTGCAGGACGGCGTGTACGACGCCTTCGTCGAGAAGCTCGCCGCCAGGGTGAAGGGCATCAAGGTCGGCAACGGCTTCGAGGCCGGCGTGAACCAGGGCCCGCTGATCGACGACCAGGCGATCGCCAAGGTCGAGCGCCACGTGGCCGACGCCACCGCCAAGGGCGCGCGGGTCGTCACCGGCGGCCGGCGCATCGGCGAGCGCTTCTACGAGCCCACCGTGCTGTCGGGCGTGACCAGCGACATGCTGTGCGCGCGCGAGGAGACCTTCGGCCCGGTGGCGCCGGTGTTCCGCTTCGAGACCGAGGCCGAAGTGATCGCGCTGGCCAACGCCACCGAGTTCGGCCTCGCGAGCTACTTCTATAGCCGCGACATCGGCCGCATCTTCCGCGTCGGCGAGGCGCTGGAGTACGGCATGGTCGGCATCAACACCGGCCTGATCTCCACCGCGGAAGTGCCCTTCGGCGGCGTCAAGCAGTCGGGCCTGGGGCGCGAAGGCGCGCACCACGGCATGGACGACTACGTCGAGATCAAGTACCTGTGCCTGGGCGACATCCTGAAGTGATGCGGGAGCCGCCGGGCCGCCGCAAGGGCCGGGCCGGAGCGCCCCCTCGGTAGGCAGCCGAGCGAAGCGAGCGTGGGGGCGCGCCCTCAGGCCCGCCGGGCCGCCCCAAGGGCCTGAGCGCCCCCTCGGGGGCAGCGAGCGAAGCGAGCGTGGGGGCGCGCGCTACTCGTTTGCGGCACCGCTCTTGCGGCGCTGCGCCGCCAGCGCCGCGGCCGAGGCGTGACGCAGCAGCGCATCAGGCTCGCTGCCATCGGCCGGATACAGCGCCACGCCCACGTGCGCGGCCACCGCGACCGACGCGCCGACCACGCCGAAGGGCTCGCGCAGCGCGCGCGCCAGCTTGATGGCCACGCGCTGCGCGTCGGCCGGCGCCTCGATCTTGGCCAGCAGCAGCGCGAACACGTCGCCGCCGAGCGCAGCCACCACGTCGCTGGAACGCACCGACGCGCGCAGCCGCACCGCGACCTTGCGCCGCACCACCTGCGCCGCCTCGGCGCCGTGCTGCGCGCCGATCGAATCGAGCCCGTCGACGCGCAGCACCAGCAGCGCCATCGGCGCCGGCTGGCGCGCCCGCAGCGCGACGAGCTGGCTCAGGTGCTCGACGAGCTGCGCCCGGTTGGGCAGCCCGGTGTGCAGGTCGGTCGACCACGCCTTGCGCGCGTCGCGCTCCACCGCCTTGCGGCGCACCGCGTGGCGCAGCCGGCGCTCGAGCGCCGCCGCATCGGCGAGCTCGTGCGGCAGCAGCAGGTCCTGCACGCCGGCCGCGATGGCGCGCTCGGCCAGCAGCTCGTCGGCCGCGGGCACGACCATCAGCACGGCCACGTCGCGCAGCAGCGGCACCCACGCCGGCGCCGACGCGACGGCCAGCGCGTCGGCCGACGGCAGTTCGAGCACCAGCGCGTCGAGCGGCTGCTGCGTCGCGCGTTCGAGCGCGGCGTCGGGTGTGGCGAGCCGCTCGAGCTCGACGCCGACCCACGACGCGCGGGCCTCGCCCACCCAGGCCACGCGCAGCGGTCGTCCGGCCGGCAGCGAAGAGGTCATCGGTCGTGGAGTGCCGCGACGGGGGCAGGCGCGTTCGGAGGTGGCGAAGGCCGGGGCGGAGATGGAGCGGGTGAAGGGAATCGACATCGGATCGTCGTGCCTACGAGAAATCGGCTAGCGCCGGTCCGCAGTCGGTCAGCGTCAGCGGCTACGCGCCGAATCGGAACTTGCTGGCCTCAAGGTATTCCTCTAGCAGTTCCATCCCGACCCATCGGCGGCCGAGCTTCTCGGCGACGGCGCCGGCCGTGTTCGAACCGGCGAACGGATCGACCACGAGGTCACCTTCATCGGTCAGGAGCTTGATGAAGAACTCGGGCAGCGCGGCTGGGAAGCGTGCCGGGTGAATTTTCGTTCCCGATTCTTTGCAGCGCGTGGTGTACGGATCGTTGGCCGCGTTGTTGCCCGCGATGAGCATGTCGTTCGCCAACTGGTCTTCCAACACGTTGGAAGGGATCGACCCGCCCGACTCGATCTTGTCGAAGGATGACGTGATGTTGTGGCCTGAGGGGCGCACCGCCGCCCTCACGCCTCGCTTCGCAAGCCGGATCATGTCCGCGCTGTAGGGCTTGAGCACGCGGCGGTTGTCGGCCTTCGGGAATGGGGTCTTGGACAGCCACCAGACGTGTTCGACCGAATCCTTGATCCGCACGCGGCGGACAGTGACCCACTCGGCAGGCACCGGCATCTTCGCGGGGTTGTACCAGTAGCACTCCTGGGCGAGGTGGAAGCCGAGTTCCTCCACCAGGGCGATCATCAGCTTGTAGTGGTACAGCGAGCGCGTCGGGGTGCCGGGGTTCCAACTCCCGCCGATGTTGAGCACGAAGCTGCCATCGTCGGCGAGCACGCGGTACACCTCCCGCGCGAACGGCAGAAACCAGCCCACGTAGTCAGCCTTACTGACGTTGCCGTACTCCTTCTTGAAGTGCAACGCGTAGGGCGGTGACGTGAACGCGAGGTTCACCGAACCGTCGGGCAGCGCCTTCAGCAGTTCCTGCGAGTCGCCCAGGTAGGCAGCGCCGGCCGTCGTTTCATAGAAGGGCTCCACGCCATGCATGAGGCCCTTCGGGTGCATCTGCGCCGGGGCGAACAGGCTGGGTTGTGGGGCGTCAACGATCTTGGTCATTCGAGGGGCGTGCGAAGTCCATTGCTACCATGCAGCTTTGTTGATTGTACCAAGAAATACGTTGACAAAGTCAACCCATTCCGCACCAACCTCGATTGACCCCGCAGGGTGGATCAGCCAAGCCGAAGCTGCACGCCTTCGCAGCGTAACCCGCCAAGCCATCGCCAAGCTGGTCGGTAGCGGCCGGCTGCGCACTGTCGTGGTCGGCGGCCGAACGTTTGTGAGCCGCGCGGACGTGATGGCGTTCGAGCCGCTGCCGCCTGGGCGCCCAAGGGGGACGGGCCGTGAGTAGCGCGACGCTGGACGCGATCCGGGAGCTACTCGGGCAGTGCACGCCGGAAGACGAAGCGGTGTTGTTCCGGGAGATGCGGGCGCGACACCTGATCCACGAGTTTGAACGGGTCATCGGTGCGCCAGCGGAGATGATTCTTGAGGCGGTGCACCGTGCTCCCGAGTTGACGCGCCGCATGCTGCGAGGCGTGATCGCCGATGCGGCCTTCCGCACCTTCGTCGTTCCGTCGGTTGCCCCGCATGGCTGGCGCGACGTGACGCCAGAAGGCAACTTCTCCTATGACTACAAGCTCGATGACGGCGCTGGCCCGGTGACGGTGCAGGTGAAGCTACAGCGCAGCGAGCGAGGCGCACCCGTCGTGAAGAACGGGACGCGGTACGGCTTCGCGGGCGAAGTCTTCATGACCGAGACACAGAAGACCCGCACCGGCACCGACGGCGAAGACAACCAGACACGCCCGTACCGCTATGGTGAGTTCGACATCCTCGCGGTGTCGATGCAGCCTTCCACGGGCAAGTGGGATCGCTACATGTACACCCTTGGGCGCTGGCTCCTGCCCGGCAAGAAGGCCGGCGAGATGGCGACCCTACAGCCGGTGTCGAAGGCGCCCGACGAGTGGTGGACGGACGACTTGCGAACCGCTGCGCAGTGGTTCCGAGCGGATGACGGCGGGAAGCGCATGAGCCTCGCGTCGAAGATGCCAGCGAAGAAGGCAAGGCGGCCGAAGAAGGCCTGAGCGGATCAGGGTCTAGCGGCACAGCGTAGTTGGGCCGGTAGCAGGGTAGAACTGCCTGACCGTGCTAGAAGCCCAGCAGTTGTGGGACTCATGGAGCGGGTGAAGGGAATCGAACCCTCGTATGCAGCTTGGGAAGCTGCCGTTCTGCCATTGAACTACACCCGCGGGTCGCGGCGATTATAGGGAGCGCCCTGCGGGTACCATGCGCGCCGCGCCGACCCCGACCTCGCTGCACGCCGCAGCCCGCGCCGCCGATGTCCGACCTGCCCGCGATCCGCCGTCCCGTCCGCAGCTTCGTGCGCCGCGCCGGCCGCATCGGGCCGGGCCAGGCGCGTGCGCTGGCCGAGCTGGGCCCGCGCTTCGTGCTGCCCTATCGTGCCGCCGCGCTCGACTGCGCGGCCGCGTTCGGGCGCAGCGCGCCGGTGGTGCTGGAGATCGGCTTCGGCATGGGCGACGCGACGGCGCGCATCGCGCAGGTCATGCCCGACACCGACTTCCTCGGCATCGAGGTGCACGAGCCCGGCGTGGGCGCGCTGCTCAAGCGCATCGGCGAGCTGGCGTTGTCGAACGTCCGCATCGTGCAGCACGACGCGGTCGAGGTGCTCGAGCACATGGTCGTGCCCGGCTCGCTGCACGGGGTGCACGTGTTCTTCCCCGACCCGTGGCACAAGAAGCGCCATCACAAGCGCCGGCTCGTCCAGCCGCGCTTCGCCGCGCTGCTCGCGTCGCGCATCGCGCCGGGCGGCTACCTGCACCTCGCCACCGACTGGGAGCCCTACGCGCAGCAGATGCTCGAGGTGCTGTCGGCCGAGCCGCTGCTCGTCAACACGGCCGAGGGCTACGCGCCGCGTCCGGCCTACCGGCCGCCGACGAAGTTCGAGCAGCGCGGCCTGCGGCTGGGCCACGGCGTGTGGGACCTGGTGTTCCGCCGGCGCTGAGCGCCGCCGGGTGCCGCAGCGCTCGCCGCTTCAGTCGATCGCGACCCAGACGCGCCCGCCGTCGATCTTCACCGGCCAGGTGGCGATCGGCTCGGTGGCCGGCTCGCAGGTGACGCGCCCGTCGCGAATGTCGAAGCGCGCCTGGTGCAGCGGGCACTCGATCTCGTGGCCGATGAGAAAGCCGTCGCACAGGCGCGCGTCGGCGTGCGTGCAGACGTTGTCGGTGGCGTAGACCTCGCCGTCGACGCGAAACAGCGCGAGTTCGCGCGGGCCCGCCGCGAACGCTGCGGTCACCGCCACCGCGTCGCCCTCGGCGAGGGCGGCGGCGTCGATCAGGTCGATCCAGCGGCTCATCGCGATCAGATCGGATAGATGATGGAGTTGGGGATCAGCTCGCTGTCGTACACCACGACGCGCGAGCGGAACTTCAGTCCTTCGGCGGTCCGCACGATGGTGTCGAGGTAGCGGCCGACGTTGAACACCGTGGTCGGCTGATCGAGCTTGGTGCGGAACACCGCGTAGTGCGCCTCGCACTCGATGCGCTCGGGCGCGGCGCGCAGCAGCACCGGCGCACCCACCACGTGGCGCTGGTAGTACGGATCGTGGAACAGCGTCTCCTTGATGCCGTACACGCGGTCGAGCATGCCGGCGCGGCTGTCGAAGGCCAGGGTCGCCAGCGGCAGTCCGCGCTCGTGGTTCTCGCGCGGCACCAGCCGGTACTCGCCGTCCTCGGTGAAGAACCCGGGCCATTCGCCGAAGCGGCCGGCGTCGATCGCCGCCGCATACGCGGCGTGCAGCTGCACCACCTCGAGCCAGGTCGTGGCCAGCTCGTGCACGCTCAGGCCTCCATCACGCGCCGCCAGTAGCGGTACATGCCACGGATCAAGGTCTCGGTGACGATGTGGTCGGTGTCGCCCACGTCGCGGCCGCCCAGCAGCGCGAGCGCCGAGCCGTCTTCGACCGCGTCGAAGTTCTGCTGCGAGAACTCGATCACCTCGCCGTCGTCGGCCGACACGAAGCCCGCCGGGCCGAACAGGTTCGCCTGGCGCAGCCGGCGCTCGCGCATCTCGGGCGTGTCGTCGGCGAAGCCGAAGTGCGTCCAGACGAAGTCGAACGCGCCCGGGCCGGCCGGCTGGATGTGGCGCGTCGACACGCTGTTGACCTGCTGCTGGACGATGAGGCTGGGGAACAGCGTGATCATCACCGCCGTCGGCGCGCCCCACCACGGCTCGTGCACGATGTCGAGGAAGCGCGGATCGTGCAGCTGCATGCCGGCCTTGAAGCTCGACACGGCGCTCACCTGCCCGGCGACACCCGCGTTGCCGCGCGTGGAGATCATCGCGGCGTGGCGGCCGTGCGCGTCCATGCGCAGCGCCGAGCGGTTGTCGGCGCGCCACAGGCCGAAGGTGACGAACCAGGTGTGCAGCAGCCCGGGGTGGTACGGGTCCTTGATGTTCTCCTGCATCAGCTTCCAGTTGCCCGGAATGCGCTGGCGGTTGTAGCCCAGCACCACCAGCTCGCGCCCGTCGAACAGGCGATCGAAGTACGGCAGCACGTTCGGGCCGACGTAGTCCTCGAACGGCTCGACGTCGGGATCGAACGACGCGAACACCACGCCGCCGCGCACGGCGACCTTCAGGCGCGTGAGGGAGTGGTTCGCGGTGTCGAAGTCGGGCGGCATGCCGCCTTGCACCTGCCCGTCCTGCCGCACGCCGCGCCGCAGCGGCACGCCCTGCAGGCGCCCGGTGAGGTCGTAGTTCCACTGGTGGTAGGGGCAGGTGAAGTCGCGCCGGTTGCCGTGGCGCTCGCGGCAAAAGCGCATGCCGCGGTGCGCGCACACGTTCTCCAGCACGTGCAGGCTGCCGTCCAGCGCGCGCACGAGGATCACCGAGCGCTCGCCGATCGCGCTGCGCTTGAAGTCGCCGGGATTCGGCACCTCGGCCTCGAGCCCGACGTAGCACCAGTGGCCGCGGTAGAAGAATCGCTGCAGCTCGCGCCGGTAGGTCGCTTCGTCGGCGTAGGCGCGAAACGGGATGCGCTCGGTGCCCTCGCCGGGCCAGCGCACGGCAGAGTCGTCGCCCGCGATGCGCTCGCTCATGGCGACAGGCCCTCGGCCGGGCCGCCCCGACGAGGGCGCACCCCCTCGGGGGGCAGCGAACGCAGCGAGCGCGGGGGCTTCACAGTCGTTCCTCGCGCCACAGGCCCAGCGCGCGCTGCACCGGGCGGTCGGAGAAGCTGAACAGCAGCACGTCGTCGCGCGCATGCAGCGCCAGCGCGTGCCACGACGGCACGACGAACACGTCGTTGGGCTCGAAGTCGAAGGTCCGCTCGCCGACCTGCGCATGGCCGCGGCCCTCGAGACACACCACGACCGTGCCGTCGGTGCGGCGCACCGGACGGGTCTCGAAGCCCGCGTCGAGTCGCTGCACGAAGACGCCGAGGGTCGGCATCGGCGACGCGCCGGTGGCCGGATTCACGAAGCGCATCTGGTGCGCGGTGTGCGGATCGGCGTCGCGCGCCGGCAGGCGTCGCAGCGCCGCGCGCGTCTGCTCGTACGGCCACACGAACAGCTTCGACGGCTGCGCCGGCGTGGCCTCGTGGTCGACCGGCAGCATGTTGGCGCCGTAGCGCGCCAGCGCGTCGCCTTCCGGTCGCGCCTCGGCCTGCACCCCGTCGGCCGACTTCTCGGCGAAGCCCGCGCCGAGAAAACGCACGATCGGGATGTCGAGGCCGTCGAGCCAGATCACCGGCTCGCGGCCGGGATGGCCGTGGTCGTGCCAGGTCCACGCGGGCGTGACGATGAAGTCGCCGCGCCGCATGGTCGTGCGCTCGCCGTCCACCGCCGTGCAGGCGCCTTCGCCGTCGAGCACCAGGCGCAGCGCGCTCTGCGTGTGGCGGTGCGCCGGCGCCACCTCGCCGGGCAGGATGAGCTGCAGCCCGGCGTACAGGCTGCCGGTGATGCACGACTGGCCGGCCAGCGCCGGGTTCTCGAGCACCAGCACGCGGCGCTCGGCCTCGGCCGCGCTGATGAGCTCGCCAGAGCGCAGCACCTGCGGCCGCACGTCGCGCCAGCGCCAGTGCGCCGGCACCGCCGGCGTGACGGGCTCGCGCGGCACCAGCGCGTGCAGCACCTCCCACAGCGGGGCCATGTGCAGCGGGGCGATGCGCTCGTAGAAGTCGCGGCGTGCGGCGCGGCGCTCGGCATCCATGGCGGACGATGATGCGGGATCACCCCGCCGCTGCCAACGCCGCGGCGCGAATACAGTGCATCACCGTCGTGAATGAGCCGGGTGCCGCCGCGTGAATCTGCGCGATCTCGACCTGAACCTGCTGGTGGTGCTGGAGCGGCTGCTGGCCGAGCGCAGCGTGTCGGGCGCGGCCGGCGCGCTCGGGCTGTCGCAGCCGGCGGTGAGCAACGCGCTGCGACGGCTGCGCGGCGCGCTCGGCGACGATCTGATGGTGCGCACGCCGCGCGGCATGGAGCCCACCCCGTTCGCGCGCTCGCTGGCCGAGCCGCTGAACGTCGCCCTCGCCACCCTGGCCGGCGCGCTGGAGCGGCGCGACAGCTTCGACCCCGCGAGCAGCCGCCGCGCCTTCCGCATCGCGATGACCGACATCGGCGAGATCTACTTCATGCCGGTGCTGGTGCGCACGCTGTCCGAGGCCGCGCCGGGCGTCACCGTGTCGACCGTGCGAGCCAGCGCCGCCGCGCTCAAGGAGGAGATGATCGACGGCAGCGTCGACCTCGCCGTCGGCCTGCTGCCCGAGCTGAAGGCCGGCTTCTTCCAGCGACGCCTGTTCACGCAGCGCTACGTCTGCCTGATGCGCCGGGGCCATCCGCTCGCGCGCCGGCCGCTGACGGTGGAACGCTTCGCCGCCGCCGAGCACGTGATGGTCGTGTCGCAGGGCACCGGCCACGGCGCGGTGGACGAGCTGATGCAGCGCCAGGGCATCGCGCGCCGCGTACGCCTGACCGTGCCGCACTTCGTGGCGGTGGGCCACATCGTCGCGGCGAGCGACCTGCTCGCCACCGTGCCGCAGAAGCTCGCCGAGCGGCTGACCGCGCCGTTCGGCCTGGTGTCGCAGCCGCACCCGGTGCCCCTGCCGCCGATCACCTTGCACCTGTTCTGGCACTCGCTGCGCCACCGCGACCCGGGCATCCGCTGGCTGCGCCAGCGCTTCATCGAGGTCTTCGCCGAGGACTGACCGGGCGGGCGAAGCGTCAGGCCTTCCAGTCGACCCAGCCGCCCCAGGCGGTGAGCAGCACCAGAGCGCCGAACACGATGCGGTACCACGCGAAGAGCGTGAAGTCGTGCGTCGACACGTAGCGGATCAGCCAGCGGATGCACAGCAGCGCGCTGGCGAACGCGAACACGAGGCCGACGGCGAACATCGGCGCGTCGGCGGCGCTCAGCGCGGCGCGCTCCTTCCACACCGAGTAGGCGCCCGCGCCCATCAACGTGGGGATGCCGAGGTAGAAGCTGAACTCGGTGGCCGCCTTGCGCGAGAAGCCGAAGATCATCGCGCCGATGATGGTGGCGCCCGAGCGGCTGGTGCCCGGGATCAGCGCGGCGCACTGCACGAGGCCGACCTTCAGCGCGTCGAGCACGGTCATGTCGTCCACCGTCTGCACGCGCGCGTGGCGCCGGCCTTCGAGGTCGCGCTCGCCGAAGGCGCGCTTGTGGCGGCGCTCGACCCACAGGATGATCAGGCCGCCCACGACGAAGGCCGTGGCCACCGGCACCGGGTGGAACAGGTTCGCCTTGATCGCGCTGCCCAGCAGCAGGCCGAACACCACGGCGGGCACGAAGGCGATCAGCACGTTGAGCGCGAAGCGCCGCGCCACCGGGTCGTGCCCCAGTCCGCGCACCGTGGCGCCGAGACGCACGCGGTACTCCCAGATCACGGCGCACATCGCGCCGGTCTGGATGGCGATCTCGAACACCTTGACGTTCGCGCCGGTGAAGTCGAGCAGCGAGGCCGCGAGGATCAGGTGCCCGGTCGACGAGATCGGCAGGAACTCGGTCAGCCCCTCGACCACGCCCATCACGGCGGCCTTCAGCAGCAACAGGGGATCCACGCGCGCTCCGCGAAAAAAGACGGCGGATGATAGCGACGCGATCTCGCGCGGCTGAGCCCCTCGACGCGGGGTGCAATCCCCGCGTCGTCATCGCACTGCGGGGTGCGATCCCCGCGTCGTCATCGCACTGCGGGGTGCGATCCCCGCGTCGTCACGTCACCGCGGCACCGGCTGCAAGGTGATCTGCACGCCGCGCGGCGTGACGTCGATGGCCGAGGGCCGGTACCCGCGGCCGGCCGCGGCGTCGAGTTGCTGCGCGGTGAACCGATGCACGGCCACGCCGTCGAGCACCGACTCCAGCAGCGGCGCGCCCAAGCGCTGCACGGTCTCGGCCGCCGCCTCGGGCATGCCGTCGACGCGCAGGCGCTGCACGCGCACGTCGACCAGGGTCACCGCCGACTGCGCGGCGTCGAAGCGCAGGCCCGACTCCAGCGACACCGCGACCGGATAGCGACGGCGCGACAGCCGCTCGTCGAGCGTGAGCTCGAGGTCGATGCCCAGCCGGTTGGACTCGGGCAGCAGCCGCACGCGCGGCGCGGCGATGCGCAGGTCGAACAGTTCGAGCAGCCGCCGATCGACCGGGAACCGCGCCGCCAGGCGCTGCGCCAGTTCGTCTTCGCCGATGGTGACGGTGCGCGGGCCGAGCAGCGACGCGCAGCCGGCGAGCATCGACATGGCGGCGAACGCGGCGCCCGACGCGGCGGCCCGCACGAAGGCGCGTCGGCTACTCATGCCGCAACGCCTCGATCGGCAGCAGCGAGGCCGCGCGCCGCGCCGGGTAGAAGCCGAAGAACACGCCCACCGCGCCGGCGAAGCCCGCGGCCAGCAGCACGGAGTTCGCGCTCATCGCCACCTGCCAGCCGGCGAACTCGGCCACCGCCCACGTGGCGGCCGCGCCGAGCGCGATGCCGATCGCGCCGCCCACGAGGCTCAGGGTCACCGCCTCGATCAGGAACTGCGCGAGGATGTCGCGCCCGCGCGCGCCCACGGCCATGCGCAGGCCGATCTCGCGCGTGCGCTCGGTCACGCTGACCAGCATGATGTTCATGATGCCGATGCCGCCGACCACGAGGCTCACGCCGGCCACGGCGGCGAGCAGCAAGGTCATCACGCGGCTCGACTCCTCCTGCGCCTGCAGCATCTCGGTGAGGTTGCGGATGCTGAAGTCGTCGTCCTGTCCCGGCTGCAGGCGATGACGCTGGCGCAGCAGCTCGCGGATGTTCTCGGTGGCCACCTGCATGCTCCGGCCCTCGAGCACCTTCACGTTGATCGAGCCCACGCGCTTGAGCCGGCCGGCGGCCGAGCCCTGGATGCGGTTGCGGAAGGTCGAGATCGGCACCAGCACGGTGTCGTCCTGGTCCTGGCCGATGGCGTTCTGGCCCTTGCGGTCGAGCACGCCGATCACCGTGAGCGGCACCTTGCGCACGCGGATCACCTGGTCCACCGGGTCGGCGTCGCCGAACAGCTCGCGCGCGACGGTCAGCCCGATCAGCGCCACCTTGCCCGAGCCCGAGACTTCGGCCGCCTCGAAGTTGCGCCCGGCGGCCAGCGGCCAGTCGCGCACCTCCAGGTACTCGGGTGTCGTGCCGAGCACCGACGTGCTCCAGTTCGCGTTGCCGGCCACCACCTGCGCGCCGGTGCGCAAGGTCGGCGCGACGGCCTGCACCTCGGGCACGTCGAGCGCGATCGCGCGCGCGTCTTCTTCGGTGAGCGACTGCCCGGTCTGCGCGCCGAGGCGCACGCCGCCTTGCGACACCGCGCCCGGCAGCACCAGCATGATGTTCGAGCCCAAGCCCTTGATCTGCTCCTCGACGCGCTGCTGCGCGCCGCTGCCGATGGCGATCATCGTGATCACCGCAGCCACGCCGATGATGATGCCGAGCATCGTGAGGATGCTGCGCAGCCAGTTGGCCGACAGCGCGCGCAGCGCCGAGCGCAGGGCGGCCAGGGTGTTCATGCCGCTGCCGCCTCGACGGCCGGCGGCCGCACCGGCGCCTGGCGGCGGTCTTCGAGCACGCGACCGTCGCGGAAGGTGATGCGCCGCGCGGCCCACGCCGCGATGTCCTGCTCGTGCGTGACGACGACCACCGTGATGCCCTGCGCGTGGAGCTCGGCGAGCAGCCGCAGGATCTCTTCGGAGGTCTGCGTGTCGAGCGCGCCGGTGGGTTCGTCGGCCAGGATGAGCGCCGGCCGGTTGACCAGCGCGCGCGCGATGGCCACGCGCTGCTGCTGCCCGCCCGACAGCTCGGCCGGCGTGTGGCCCGCGCGCTCGGCCAGCCCCACGCGCGCCAGCGCCTCCTGCGCGCGCCGCTGCCGCTCTGCCGGCTTGACGCCGGCGTAGACCATCGGCAGCTCCACGTTCTCGAGTGCCGACGTGCGCGGCAGCAGGTTGAACTGCTGGAACACGAAGCCGATGCGGCGGTTGCGCGTGGCGGCGAGTTCGTCGGCGGGCAGCGACTCGACCGGCACGCCGTCGAGCCGGTAGTGCCCCGAAGTCGGCCGGTCGAGGCAGCCGAGGATGTTCATCAGCGTGCTCTTGCCCGAACCCGACGCGCCCATCACCGCCACGAACTCGCCGGCCTCGATGTCGAGCGACACGCCGCGCAGCGCGTGCACGGTCTGCGCGCCGGTGACGTAGATCTTGGTCAGGTCGCGGGCCTCGATCAGCGCCACGTCGTGCGCTCCGCTCGCCGTGCCTGCGCTCGCGCCATCAGAACGGCGGCCGCAGCCCGCCGCCGGCCGGACGCGACCCCGCGTTGCCCTGCCCCGCGCCGAGCACGCCGGTGACGACCGTCGCGCCCTCCTTCAGCGCCGCCGCGTCGAGCGAGCCCGGCGGCACGACGAGCTCCGTGCTCACGCCGTCGCTGATGCCGAGACGCACCTCGTACGCGCGCGGCCTGCCGTCGTCGGCCAGCAGGTAGAGGCGCCCGCGCGTCGTCTGCCGCCCCGCCATCTCGGCGGCCAGCGCGGCGTAGCGGGTCTTCTGCTCGGGCGTGAGCTGCTCGGCGACCTGCGCACGCAGGTCGGCGACGAGGCGTTCGCGCGCCTTGGCGCGTTCGTCCTCGGGCAAGGCGCGCAGCTCGGCGAAGCGCGGGCGCGCCGCGGCGAAGATCGCGTCGACCTTCTGCGTCTGCTCCTGCGACAGCCCCAGCCCGGCGACGAGCCGGCCGCGCAGTTCGGCGAGCGGGCCGCCCGCGCCCGTCGCGGCAGCGGCCGGCGGCGCGCCGCCGTCGGGCGGCGGACTCGACGGCGCCGCGGCCGATGCGCCCGGCGCCGCCTGCGGCGGCTCGACACCCGCGATGCGCACGCGCAGCGCCGCGTTGGGCACCTTGAGCACCGCCTCGCGCGTGTCGGTGACGACGCGCACGTTGGCCGTCATGCCCGGCAGCAGCAGCGAGCCCGGGTTGGCGAACCCCACCACCACCGTGTAGGTCACCACGTTCTGCTGCGACGTGGCCGCCTTGCGGATCTGCCGCACCGTGCCTTCGAAGCTGCGGCCGGGGAACGCGTCGATCGTGAACGCGGCCTTCTGGCCCAGGCGCACGCGCGAGATGTCGGCCTCGTCGATCGACACCTCGACCTGCATGTCCGACAGGTTGCGCGCGATCACGAACAGCTCCGGCGCCTGCAGGCTGGCCGCGACCGTCTGCCCCACCTCGATGCTGCGCTTGATGACGATGCCGTCGACCGGCGAGCGGATCTGCGTGCGCTCCAGGTCGACCCGGGCCTGCGCGAGCTGCGCCTCGCGCTGCTTCACGATGGCCTCGGCGTTGCGCGCCTGCGCGCGCGCCACGTCGACCTGCGCCTGCGCCGCCTTCAGCGACTCGGCCAGGGTCGCCACCTTCGCGCGCGCGGCGTCGGCCTCGGCCGGCGAGATGAAGTTCTGCGCCACCAGGCCTTGCTTGCGGTCGAGGTCGCGCTGCGCCTCGGCGAGCTCGACCTGCGCGCGGCTCAGCTGCGCCAGCGCGCTCTGCACGTTGGCCTGCGCGGTGAGCACCGAGGCACGCGCGGCCTCGACGTCGGCGCCGGCCTGGCGCAGCCGGTATTCGAAGGTCTCGGGGTCGAGGCGCGCGATGAGCTGGCCCTGCTTCACCTCGCTGTTGAAGTCGGCGAACAGCTCCTTGATCTGCCCCGACACCTGCGAGCCCACCTGCACCTGCGACACCGGCGTCACCGTGCCCGACGCCGACACCACCGCCTGCAGGCCGCCGCGCTCGATCTTCGCGGTGCGGTAGCCGACCGCCGACGCGCCATCGCGCTGCGACCACCACCACCACGCAGCACCCGCCACGGCCGCGACGACGAGGGCCATTACGGTCCAGCGCGTGCGGGTCGAGGCCGAAGGCGTCATGGCCGGGGATTCTAGGGAGCGGCCGCCGCCGAGGCGCCCGCGCGGGATCAACTTCACGCAGGTTTACGCGCGCGACACGCCGGTGCGCCGCGCCGGCTCGCCGACCTCGGGACACCTGTCCCGACGGCGGCTTGTCGACCCGGGCAGACCCTTACCTCCGGTGGGGGTGTGGGGCCGAGGGGTGGGCGGAGAGAATGCGGCGCAGAAGAGATCGCGAGAAGAACTCGCGAAGCAAACGGGAGGGCCGTCGTGAGACTGGCGAGAGGGTTTGGGTTTGGGTTGGGCCGTGGTTGCGACGTGCCGGCGATGCCGCCGGCGTCGTGGCCGTGGCCGTGGCGGTGGCGGTGGCGGTGGCG
>Ga0073934_10006834_pt1 | contig 16315 bp, 18 predicted proteins | sample LarsenN4metaG_FD_76834 | JGI IMG/M metagenome (GOLD analysis project Ga0073934, IMG submission 76834) | Hot spring sediment bacterial and archeal communities from British Columbia, Canada, to study Microbial Dark Matter (Phase II) - Larsen... ...
ACCTCGGGGTTCATCAACTTCACCTTGGTCTGCGACTCAAACTGCGGGCCCGGGTGCTTCACGGAAACAATGGCCGTCAGGCCCTCGCGTGTATCGTCACCGGAAAAGTTCGGGTCGGCATCCTTCAGCAGGCCGTTCTTGCGCGCATAGTCGTTCACCACGCGGGTCAATGAGGATCGAAGGCCGGTGAGGTGCGTACCGCCGTCGACGGTGTTGATGGTGTTTGCGAAGGAATACACAGATTCAGTATAAGCATCAGTGTATTGAATGGCAGCCTCGATGCCGATATCATCCACCTCTTTTTCGACATGGACCACCGGGTGAAGTGTTTCGCGATTGCGATTCAGGTAACGAACGAAGGATGTAATGCCGCCTTCAAAGTAAAAGGTCATCTCGCGGTCAGCCCGTTCGTCCACAAAACGAATGGTCACACCGCGCGTGACGAAGGCCATTTCACGAAAACGCTGGACCAGTGTGTCAAAACGGTAGTCGATATCCTCGGTAAAGATCTGTCTGTCAAACTTGAAGGACTGTTTGGTACCGGACTCGTCCTTTTCGGCCTTGCCCACCTGTTTGATCTTGCCCTGAGGTACGCCGCGTTTATATTCCTGTCTCCATAATTTTCCATCACGCCTGATCTCGGTGATCATCCATTCAGAAAGCGCGTTCACCGCGCTGACACCCACCCCATGCAGACCACCGGAGACCTTGTACCCGCCGCCGCCGAATTTGCCGCCGGCGCCGATCACGGTCATGACCACATCCACGGTTTCCATCGGCTTTCCGCTGGCATCCTTTTTTGAAGGGTGAGGGCCCACTGGAATACCGCGCCCGTTATCTTCTATGGTCACACTGCTGTCTTCATGGATCGTGATATTGATCGATGTGCAGTATCCTCCCAGGGCCTCGTCAATCGCATTATCCACGACTTCGTAGACAAGATGGTGCAACGCCTTGATGTCGGTGCCGCCCACATACATGCCCGGGCGTTTGCGTACATGTTCAATGCCCTCAAGGGCCTGAATGGAACTTACGTCGTAATTTGCCTTTTTCTCTTTTTCAGCCATTTAAAGAACCTCCAGTTCACGCCTGTCTGGGCGTGTTTGTCTTCAATCGGTCGATCACATTTTGCAACCAGGCGGTCATATCGCGGTAATAGATGAAACTGCCCGCCAGCAGGGCGGTGCTTACGAATGCATGACCAAAGATGCCAACCAGCGTCATCCAGGAATCCTCGCTGGGACGAGTCCAAAGAAAATTGAGCCCCATTGACAGCAGGAAGATGGTCAGAACGAACATACTGCTGGTGGGCAGCGTAAAACGCGTCATCTGCACACTGCTGACGATGGATGTGATGAAATTCTGTTTCCTGAGAAAGATGCCATGCGGCCAGAAGAAAAGCGGCACAATGACCCACATCGACAGCAGGCTCAGGAACAGAAAGGCGATGTTTGCAAGGAACTCACTGACCTGGAACAGGAGCGTGAGCATCATGATCAATGGTCCAACGATCACGATGGACAGAATGAGCCACAGAATGGACAGCATCACAGTTTGCAGAATGGCGTGCAGAACGCGCACCGGTTGTGCATTGTCTGCCACGTTGATCAGCCCGGCTACGCTCCGAAAATACAGTCCTCCGCCAATCCAGCCGGCCAGGGTCAACAAAAGGAGCCACAGGATCAAATTCAAGGCAGTGACCTGCAGGATCAGAGGCTCGCCAAGCGGAGTAAGAATCGTCTCCTTGCTGAGCATGGAAACTCCGATGGGATACGTGCGCAGCAACCAGAAAAGATTGATGCGAGGCAGTGTTTCCTGGTACATTTGAATTGCCTCGGCTGCCTCAGCCGCAGAGATGCCGCTCCCATACCATGCAGTGGACATCTCGGAGAGCAATGGACTGAATAATCTATCCAGCCGCAGGCGCGGTCCAAGCCAGATGAACAGATCCAGCAGCAGGGGTAAAAGGATCACACTGATGCGGGCTGCAATGACGTCGAAACCTGCTTGAATGGAACTGATGATACCGGGTGGGGGAGGCAGCTTTTCGGTCCGTGTTGATTCCATAACCGATTGATTCTACCATATTGAACATCCCCCCAACTTGCACGGCGGCCTTTCCGCAGGGTACAATTTCCTCATGAATGAAAATCGTTCCTGGCTGCCCTCTGCCGACCGCCTGGGCATTGTGGTGGCCTCCGTGTTGTTGACCTATGCGCTCACGCGCATCATTCAATCCCCGCGTTTTACATTGTCAGTGACCCTGCCGGGTTTTTACTTTGCATATCCGCTTAGTCTCAGTACCGCCATGACCCTGCTGGCAGCGGCCCTCTCTACCACTGGCATGGACTGGATGATCCGCGATCATCCCTCACTGGGAAAGCGGTCGAACGTTGAACACCTGCTTCTTCCTACCCTTACCACCTTTGTGATTGGCGGTCTGCTGGGCGCGCTCCCGGACGGCGGGGCCTGGTGGGCTGCGCTCGGCCTGGGTGCCCTCCTGCTGGTGGGGGTGTATGTTGCCGAATACATCACGATGGAACCATCCTCTCCAAATTATGGTCTGGCACGCGCCGGGCTGACTGCGCTTGCCTTTGCGATCTTCCTGATCATGGTTACCGCCCTGCGTTTTACCGGCCCTCGCATGTTCCTGGTCGTCCCTGTGGTGTTTGTGGCGGCCGGCCTGATCAGCCTGCGGATCCTGCATCTCGACGGCACGGATCGTTGGGATTTCCCGTGGGCCGCAGGTATTGGCATCGTCTGTGCGCAGTTGGGGGCCGCCTTGCATTACTGGCCGCTCGTCCCAATTCAATTCGGGCTGGCGTTGACGGGACCGTTGTATGCATTGACCATTTTGTCTGGCGGGCTGAATACAGAAAACATTCCGTTGCGCAGGGCAGTGGCTGGCCCGCTGATCATTTTGGGCCTTGCTTGGGCGGCAGCCATCCTCATCCGGTGATGAACTCCCTTACGATCAAAAAAGAACAATTGGATCAGATGATACGACATGTGAGCCTGCATGCTCCTCTTGAAGCGTGTGGATTGCTGACAGGCAAAGGTTGCCTGGTGGAGAAGGTGATTGAGGTGAGGAACCAGGCTCAAAGTCCGGTGCGATACGTCATGGATCCAAGGTCACAGCTGGACGCGTTTCAGTGGATCGAATCTCAGGGTCTTGACCTGCTGGGCATATTCCATTCGCATCCGCATGGACCTGAAATTCCATCATCGACCGACATTATGGAGGCCGCCTACGAGGTTGTGCAGGTGATCCTCGTACAAAGAGATCAGGCCTGGCACGCACGCGGTTTCTGGATCGAAAACGGCAGATTCAGGGAAGTTCTTTTGAATGTACAATAGGCCGGCTGATGATGCAGAACCATCCACCTGCCAGCGTGTTTAATGAATAGAATAAATTCGGAGGAAATTCAATGCCACTTGTAACAGATATCGCGATCATCCTGCTTTCCTATGTGCTTGGGTCGATCCCTTTTGGTTTGCTGATTGTGAAGCTCAAAACCGGCAAGGATATTCGTGAAGTGGAAAGTGGACGCACAGGCGGCACCAATGCCATGCGCGCAGCAGGCTTTTGGGCGGGTTTCAGCACTGCCATGCTCGATATTCTGAAGGGCGCGATCGGTGCATGGGCCGCCCAATGGCTCGTGCCGGATCATTACTGGGTGCATGTGATCGCACCGCTGGCTGCCATCATCGGCCATAATTATTCGATCTTTCTGCCCGAGCGCGACGCAAATGGAAAGTTGATCCGCTTGCGCGGCGGGGCAGGCGGCGCGCCTTCTGTAGGGGGAGCCATGGGCATCTGGCCTGCCTCGATCCTGATCATCCTGCCGTTGGGTATGCTCACGTTCTTCACAATTGGAATCGCATCCATTACCACCATTGCAGTGGCGCTGTTCGCGATCGTTATTTTCATCCTGCGTGCAATGCAGGGAGCGCCGTGGGAATATGTATGGTATGGGGTTGGCGCGGAACTTCTGCTCATCTGGGCGCTGCGCCCGAACCTGAAGAAATTGTTCGAAGGAAATGAACGGGTTGTAAAATACAGTCTGAATGGCTGGCTGCGTGCAAGGCAGGAAGCCAAAGATCAAAAGGTATCGTAAACAAATCCCCGGTCAGCGCACCGGGGATTTGTTTTATTCCTCTTCACTGCTGCCAGGCTGTTCGACGCGCAGCACTTCGCCATGATGGTTGATCACGATGCGGAAGCCCATCATGCCCAGATAAGCCCGCATATCTTCCGGGATGCCGCTTTGCATCAAGGCATCGAACTGGCGGTCCATATTCTTGAGCTGATTCTCGATCATTGCCCTTGAAAAGGGATCATCCTGCCCGAGCATTTTGGCAGCTTGTTCTGAAAGCAGATCCTCACTGCCCTTCATCATTTCAGACATTTCCGTGAGCACGGCCCGGTCGATCTGTTCCGCAGGGATGTGACGCCGGAATCCTGCGTCATCCACCACATAGCATGGATCGTTTCCGATAAAAGCTGTTCCGACCGTGTTACCTGCCTCGTCAATGACGAGCCCTGTAAACAGAGGCTGGCGAGTCAACTAACTCTGCCTGCCTTCGATCGCAGCCAGCAGGATGCCGGCGGCCAGGCCCAGACGGCGGTCGAGACGTTTGCTGATGTCCATGCTGAAGTCGATGTTAAGCTGATAGGCAAAGGGATTGAATGCCTGCTTTAGATCTGCGACCCGATCGGCGCCCATTGTGATATCGTAGTTCTGAGGGATCAGGTTGGTGAGAAAACGTCGCAGCAGCGCCAGCCCCATGCTGTCTTCAAATAACTTGCCAATGACATTGTCGCCCACATCCAGGATTTCCCATTCATCGCGAAGGACGGAGGCAAGACCCTTGCGGCGAAGTGCGCCCACCTTTTGGCCGCTGGCGCTGTCCACTACATCGAAGGCGGCTGAGAAATCGATGATCTGACGCGCCTTGATCATCAGCACCTCCTGTGTCTTGCTTTCGTCCGAATATACGCGGATGTCCTCGCGCAGTTTGAACATCTTCTGTTCACTGAAGAGCACCAGTCTGCCGCTGGGATCGAAGAAGCGGAACTTGCCTGCCAGCGCAAATACCTGGCGTTTGAGTAGATAACGATCGAAGGAAAAAGCAGAGTTCATTTAATTTCTCCTGTTGGAATTTGATCGCCCTGAAATATTTCAGGACGTGGATGACTCAATAAGTACGCGCGTGCCCTCGCCGGGCAGGTGGAGATAAACGGTTCCGGGCGGGACGTTGGGACGGCTCCAGCGATACAGCCATTTCGCGTCCTCAGATTTCAAATTCACACACCCATGGCTGCGCGGCCGGCCGTAGTCGTTATGCCAGTAGGTGCCATGGAATGCGTTCCCGTAGCTGGTGAAAAAAGTGCACCATGGGACGCCAGGCAGGTTATAGATGTTGTTGACCGCATCACCGTCATTGGTCATATGCACGGAGGGACTCTTGTGATAGGTAAGGAATTCGCCGCTGGGAGTACGTGTACCCTTTCCGCCACTGGAGCATCGTGATGAAAAGACCATCGTATCGCCTTCGAAGGCGGTTACCATTTGTGTGGTCAGGTCCACGTGGATCAGTTTATCAGATTCAGGCACCTCGGGTGAGAGCAGGGTAAGCTCCTCGCTCGATACCAGACGCATGTTGTAATATGGAACGTAGAATGACACCTGAAGATGGCTGTCGTATATCTCATACCAAAGGCTTTTCTCCTCGCGGGTCACCACAACTTTTTTGACCCAGTGAGTCGTGCCATAGTACAGACGGTATCCATTCTTTGCATACGTATAAGGAGTCAATCTCGTTTCACTGATCGGAACGGTGATTTCGCCGATCTGTCCCTCCGCCGGGATTTCATACACCGGTCTGTTCATCCTTTTTTCAACAGGTTGCAGCCAGCCTGAATACGTATAGCCCCCATCCACTTCGTACCAGGCTTTGTTGTATGGGTTGCCTTCATCACCTTCCACTTCAGCGGTCAGCTTTACGATCTGATCCATGCCAAACACATGGATCTTCTTGGCATGGAAGGAGGGCGCATCGTACAATGGGATCCCGCTCCAGGTTATTCGCCCATGCGATGCGGGAGGCGCAGCCAGAGCGCGGCCGATCCCCATTTCGGAGAGGGCAAGCCCAAGTACGCCCGAGGCGGAAAGTTTTAGAAAATCACGGCGGGATATTTTTTCCATCATGGTGCAGGCCAGACGATACAAAGGATCAGAATTTTACTTAAAGGACGATCTCCACTTTCGTCCCAACACTTCCGAAGGAAAATTCCTTGTGGATCGGAACGATGGGAGTGGTCCAGCGGTAGAGCCATTTTGCAGCGGGCGCGGAGAGGTTGATGCATCCATGGCTGCGCGGCCGGCCGAAGTCATTGTGCCAGAAAGTGCCGTGAAAGGATATCCCACTTTCGGTCAGATACTGCACCCAGGGAACCCCCGGCAGGTCAAAACCGCTGGCAGCCAGATCACCTGCAGCCATGTGGCGTGAGGGACGCTTGTAATAGGTGATGTAGGCCCCCCTGGGCGTGCTGTATGTCCCTGCTCTGAACTTTGCGCCGGTTGAGACCGGCGTTGTAAATACCGGAACATCGTTTTCGTAGGCGATCACCAACTGCTTTTCCAGTTGCACCTCGATCTTTTTGTTCCTGTTCGGCACCTCGGGAGAAAGAGGAGCCAGCTCTTCGGATGACATGATGCGTACATGATCGGCTCGTGCGTAATAGAGCTTGTCCCATTTGTCATCACGGATTTGATACCATACCTGCCCCTCGTCATTGGTGGTCATCGACCTGACCCAATGCGTCGTTTCATAATACATGCGGTATGCCACCCGAGATGACTTGTTGGGTTCTTCATGGGCATCTGTGTAGGGCACACTGACCTCGGCGAGCAGGCCTTCACTGGGGATGTTTAAATGGGAAATCGGCGAATTCAGGATGGTTTTTACCGGCTGTACATTGCCTGAGTAGACATATCCTTCCACTGCATTCTCCCGGCCGATTTCGTACCATACGCGGTTGGGAGAATCAGCGTCATTGCTGATGGCCGTGTTGATGATGTTGAGCAATGTGTCGCGGTGACAGATGCGGATCTGAGCAGCCAGCACCGATGGCTGGTCGTACATCCATGCGATGCGCGACGTGACACGTCCCTGCTGCTGAAGGAGGGTTTGACCCCAATGACCGTTGAGCGGCCCGGGCACAAACAGACCTGCCATGCCCAGGCTGCTCAACTTTAGAAAATCCCGCCGCGTGAATTCACCTGGCTTCATCCTGCACTTACCAAAACTTCTCTAATAGTGTACGTTGACAACGGTGCCCACGGATGAGAAATTGTACAGCCATTCGGCATCTGGAATGGTCATGTTTACACAGCCATGGCTCATGGGAGTGCCAAAATTGTTATGCCAGTAGGTGCCGTGAATTCCATACCCTTTATAGAAGTACATCACATAAGGCACATCCGGAAGATAATAGCCCGGGCCGGACATGTCAGTGGAGCGCAACTTGATCCATACCTTGTATTTGCCGGTCACAGTTGGTGTCTGCCAGGTGCCGGTCGACACAACGAAGGAGTTTACGATGACATCGCCTGAATAGGCATATACACGTTGTTGTGAAAGATCCACATCGATCCAGTGTTCGCCGTCATAACTCGCAACGGCAGGGGGTGAATATGGGGCCACAGTGGGCTGGACGTATTCTGATGTAGGTGTATCTGCGACGATCTCTGCATATGCGATCCCCGGCGTTTCAGCGGCTGGCTGCAGAGGCTGGGTGGGCGTGATCTCCGGTGTATTCGAAGGCAGCACGAGGGACTCAGCGGTTGGCACCGCTGTCTGTGCCTCGGGCAAGACTGCGCCAACACTCAACTCCTCCGTTGGTGTGGGTTCGGGATTGATCGCAAAGACCGCAGGCTCAGTTGCAACATCCATCGCGTTCGCAGGCTGGACCACCCCTGCCGGCGTATAGGTTGGCTTTGCAATCATCACCTGCGCGAAGGACTGCCACGGCGTTGGCTGCGCGATGGGGGAGGATGAAATGTTCAGAATCGAAGCCAGGGCCGGTGACGTCACTGCAGACCAGGCTGCGAACAGGAAGACGGCGCATCCCATGACGACCAGAAATATCGGGAATAGATAACTGCGCCGCCTGGGCCTGGGACGCGGTTGTGGCCGGTGCTGGCCTGTTGAACCCTTATTCGTTTGCGGTGTGCCGCCAGGTCTCTGCATCATGGCTGATGATTCCTTCTGTTCAATGAACAACGCCTTATGGATTATAAACCCTTCCATCGGTGCTGGATTTTCTGATTACCATTCGATCTCCACCGGTATGCCAATCTCGGCCCAGTCGTACAACAATTGTGATTCATATGTACCGAGCACGATGCATCCATACGATATGGGTGTTCCCAAATACCCCTCCCATAGTTGCACACCGTTCGGCAGGATCGGCAGCGCATGGATGCCATTTTGCAGACCGGCGGACCAGTAAATCCCCAGCCAGTTTGGCATGCGGATATCCCAGGTGGAGCCGTACGCACTCGGGATCTTGTTCAGCACCTTGAAGCTGCCGGTGCTGGTGGAATTGTTCATGCCTGTGGATGCAACAAAATCGAACACCAGGGTGTCGCCTTCGTACACATACATGTACTGATCAGAGATGTCCACCAGGATGCGTTTGTTCCCGGAATATTCCGGGATCTCAGTGTCTTCGGTTGTACTATCCACTCCAGATGCAAGGTCCACTGTGATCGATGTGTCGACGCCGGTTTCCTCGATGATCTGCGCTGTGATTTCGGTTGGAATGGAGGTGGGAGCCGGCGTTGGTGTGGGTGTATAGGCTGCTTTTGGAATCACGACATACCCCTGAAATGGCGCCTGGGTTGGTGGGGATGCTGCATTCCAATTTTGGATCCGCGACACTACAGGGGAGGAAGTGACCAGCCAGGCGGTCGCGGCGACGAGGACAAAAGCGCCTGTCAGCGTCAGCCAGAGTGAAAGGAAATTCCTGCGCGCTGAGGCCTCTGATCGATTCATGGTGTAAATGTGGCTGCCGGTGTGGGCAGCACACTCTCGTTGTTAACGAAACACAATATGCCGTCCGTCACGCCTTCCGCAACACGGCTGGTCTCCTTGGTCAGGATCTCACGGTCGAGATATAGAAAACCGGTTTCGATGATGGCGGTGATGGTGTTCGGATCGATTTCTGAGAATGCGTGATACTCGCGCATATCGCCTGTGATGCTGCCTGCATGGAAGGTGAGTTGTGTGGCACGCTGGTAGCGGTCTGTAAGACAGGCGGTCAGACGCTGGGCGCGATTGGTATCGCGCGTTTCCATCGATGCCGCCACCTTGAAGCCGGTGGCTTGATCGTTGACATACTCACAAGAATCGTTATGGATCGATACCAGGGCCACGGCCCGGTACCCATTGAGGCGTGTGTCGAACTCATTCAGGAGATCCACCTGGAACCCGCGGCTTACAAGGCTGTCGCGCACCATCATGGCGATCTCCAGGTTTACGTCCGCCTCAGTGAGGGTCACCTCTCCGTTCTCATCGGTGCAGACGGCTCCTGAGTCGTTGCCATTGTGTCCGGCCACGATCCCGATGCGCAGTTGAGGCTGGGCCGTGGTGATCATGTCGTTCACACCGGGCTGTGGGGTAAGCATCAACCGTAACTGTTCCTGGAGGTTGCTGGTGAACAAGCTGTTCGGCGTCCAGGCCGTAAAGAGGGTTGCAAGCAGGACCGAAATCCAGAGGGTGGTGAAGAAGGCATTGGCCGGCCGTGGAATCGGGCGGGCAGTTTGGTCTTTTGTAGATTCCATGTTCTATATCATGATATTCCGTAAAAAAGGAACGCGCAAGGGCAGAATTATGGCTTTCACTTTGTCAATTTGTACACACGAATTATTTACTTGACGCTCGCACTCCCCGCCATTATGATGAATTCCAACATGGAAAATCCAATCACGACCACCCTCGACCCCGAATCGCTGCGCGGCGCGATGCGTGCATGGTCAGCCGGAGTGACAGTGGTGACTGCCACTCACGCAGGCAGCCGACATGGCATGACCGTCAACTCATTTACATCCATTTCCCTCGCCCCGGCCATCATTACGATTGCGCTGCAGGGGTCCACCCGCACCCATGAACTGGTGGTTCAGGCACAGGCCTTTGGCGTCACAATTCTTTCGGCAGAACAGGTCCACTTATCTGATCTCTTTGCAGGCAAAGCCCCGGAAGTGCAGGATCGTTTTGCAGATCTGCAGATCGAAACACTCGTGACCGGATCACCCCTGATTGTCGGTGGGCTTGCATGGATGGATTGTCGTGTTTTACAGACTTATGCCGCAGGCTTGAACACCCTGTTTATTGCAGAAGTGGTGGCGGCGCGCGGTAATGGGGATGGCCAACCCCTTATCTATCACAACCGCAAGTATTGGGGATTAAAGTAATACTTGATCATGGAAAAGATGCTGACGGATGATGAAAAAACGGTCCTGCTGCGACTTGCTCGTGAAGCGATCGAACATCGTGTCCGCGGCAGGAAACTCCCAACGCTGGATCAGAGCCGGCTCACACCTGCACTGCGGGCTTCAGGCGCGAGTTTTGTGACCCTGACCATCAACAAAATGTTAAGGGGCTGCATTGGCACGCTGGATGCTTATCAACCTCTTGCCGAGGATGTGCGTGAACATGCTGTAGCCGCCGCCTTGGAGGACCCACGTTTTTCACCACTGCGTGAAGATGAATTGAGCGAGGTCCGCATTGAAATCTCACGGCTGACCACACCTGAAGCATTGGAGTATTCATCCGGTGTTGAACTGCTCAAAAAACTGCGGCCCCACGTCGATGGAGTGATCCTGAAGGATGGGCGACGGCGTGCCACCTATCTTCCACAGGTATGGGAGAAACTACCGGAGCCGACGGATTTTTTGGACAGCCTCTGCGAAAAAATGGGCGCCCGGCCCGGACTGTGGCGGGATACAAAGTTGCAAGTTTATGTCTATCAGGTCGAAGAATTTCACGAATTGAATTAGAATACAATCCATGGCTGAAACGCTTCCAGAACCTCCTGAAAATTCCATGTTCCAGGATGCAGTGGAGGCATTGCGCCGGGGGGATCGTACGCGTGCCAAGGACATCATCACCGGGCTGCTCAAGGAAGACCAGAATAACCCAACATACTGGGTCTGGTTGAGCGCCGCTGTTGACAACTCAAAGGAACGAGTCTACTGTCTGCAAACAGCGCTCAGGCTGGACCCGTCCAATGCCCCGGCCAAACGCGGCCTGGTCCTGCTTGGGGCGCTCGAACCCGATGAAAACGTTCAGCCTTTCCTGATGAGCCGCCCGCGGGCCTGGGAGGAAAAACTTTTGCTGGCCAATGAAAAGCCCAGGGAACGCCTTGGGTTGAAGGGAATCACGCGCAACCCAATGGTGCGTTTGTTGGGAATGGTGGTTCTGGGAACAGGCTTGTGTGCAGCGGTTGTGTTTGGTTTCATTCTGCCAAACCGCGCCAATGTCCGCCCAACCAGTACGATCACGCCAGGCCCATCGCCGACCTTTACCTTCACGCCCACCTTGCTGGGCGCAGCACCAGCTGCCACTTCCACATATCTTGGCCCTACACCTTTATGGATGCTTCTTCCTTCAACATATACCCCGACTCCCCTGTACATAAATACGCCGCGTGACCCACTTACCTTTGACCAGAATCGACTGGCAAAGGAGGCGTTTGCAAAAGGGGATTGGGATGCCTACATCGAAAACATGGAATTGATCGCAAAGATGGAACCGAACTCTGCTGATGTTCAATATTATCTCGGTGAAGCCTATCGTTTCAAGGGAGAGGCCAGCAATGCGCTGGAGGCCTATAACAACGCCCTGCGCATTGATCCGGAGTTCGGGCCGCCTTATCTGGGGCTTGCCCGTGCAAGACTGATACAGGACCCGAACGTAAATGTTGAATATCTGTTCAATGAGGCCATTGCCCGCGACCCGAATTTCGGTGAAATATACCTTGAAAGGGCCAGATACTTTATCAGGAAGGGTGACCCTGAGGCTGCCATTGTGGATCTGAACCGGGCAGACCGCATCATGCCGGAGTCAGCCGTTGTATTTCTGGAATACGCCAATGCCTATCTTGCACTGGACGACCATGAGAATGCTTTAAAGTCTGCCGAGAAATCCTATTCGCTCGACATTACCAATCTTGCCGTGTACCCATTACTCGGTGAGTTGTATCTGGCAAGCGGGGAATATCAAAAAAGTATAGACGCTCTTCAGCTTTATGTGGTTTATCGCGATGAAGACGCACTTGCCTTTGCCCGGCTGGGTCAGGCCTATTACGAGCTGGAAGACTACGAAGCGGCATTGGCAAACTTCGATACCGCCTTTGCATTAAACCCAACGGGCCTGAGAAGGTTTTACCTCTATCGCGGGCTTGCGAATCTTTCACTTGATAATGTGGACAGGGCGGTGGAAGACCTTGAACGGGCTTATGAGCTTGAAGAGAGCTCGTTCGAGGTGAATCTCGGGCTGGTACGGGCTTATTTTATACAGGAAAAGTTTGGAAATGCCTTCCTGAAGGTCGAGGCACTGCTGGCGCTGGCTGAGACTGACGAAGAGATAGCAGTCGCTCTGTACTGGAGGGCCTTGATTCAGGAAAAACGCGGCGAAACCCAGGATGCCACTCGTACCTGGCAGGACCTGCTTGCAATGGACGATGATGCGCTCACCCCTCAGATGCGACTTGAAGCAGAGATGCATCTCAGGGCAGTGATCACGCCGACGAACACGCCCAGACCGCCGACAAGAACACCCACCCCGTAAGAAGGCTGGTTATTTCTTGATTTTCTTCTTCAGGAACGAATGCATGTTCTTGAGGACCTGTTTCCATTCCATTTCTGCATCCAGTTTGCGTTGAATATCTGCAGATCGCTGGCGCATGATGCCGATCACACGCTCATCCTCTTCCGCGTCGAGCCAGAACCCATGACCATTTTCGTGGCAGTAATCCAGCCGCAGATCGTAGAGGCGATACTGGAATTCGAACATCACACCGGCGCAATGGGGACAATGAAACTCTGATTGTCTCTGCGAATGGATCAATGATCCTTTTCGGGCATCGTCCTCGAAAACCACATCCTCAAGGCGGTCGAGTTCATGCACATCCAGCCACATGCCGCGGCAGTTGGGGCAGGAATCCACTTCGATCATCCCCTTGTAATATTTTTGGACCAGTTCCGTTCCGCATTTTGGGCAGTTCATGTCACATTCTCCTGCATCAACGGACCTATCAGGTGTTCTGCTGAATTTTCATTGGGGTGCAGATCGGCCCACAGTAAAAATTCTGCATTTCCCTTCGGCCCCAGCAATGGCGATTTGACCAGACCAAGCAGCCCCAGCCCCTGGCTTTTTGCAAATACAAGCAGATCGAGCAGCACCTGCCTGTGGATCTGGGAGTCGCGTATCACACCATCGCCACGCGATACATCCTTTTTCCCGGCTTCGAATTGTGGCTTGATCAGGCAGATCAATTGACCATTCAACGTCAGCCAGTTCCTGACCACTGGAAGGAGAATTTTCAACGAGATGAAGGACGCGTCAATCGTAGCCATATCGATCTTTTCAGGAAGAAATTCGAGAAAGCGGGCGTTGATCTGCTCCATTACCACCACGCGTGGATCGTTGCGCAGCTTCCAGTGAAGGATTCCCTTGCCCACATCGATGGCGTACACCTTCGCCGCTCCATGCTGCAGCAGGCAATCGGTGAAGCCGCCCGTTGAGGCTCCCACATCCGCGCAGATCAACCCATGTACATCGATCTTGAAGGCCTGCAACGCGCCTTCGAGTTTTTCACCGCCGCGCGAAACGAAACGCGGGCCAGCGTCGATCGTCAGCGTTGCTTCGCTTTGGACGGCCGTGGCAGGCTTCAACACCACCTGATCGTTCACCCGTACCTGGCCAGCCATGATCGTTGCCTGTGCCTTGGCACGCGACTCAGCCAGTCCGCGTTCCACCAAAAGAAGATCTAGCCTTACTTTGGGCATGAAAATATTGTATCAGGTAAAATATCCATATGTTAACCGCCCTTGTTAAAACCATGCGTCCGCGGCAATGGTCCAAGAACATTTTCATTTTTGCCGCCCTTGTCTTCGATAAACAGCTCCTGAATCCCGATGCCTTTCTTCATACCCTGGCCGGTGTTGTCCTCTTCTGTCTGATCTCTTCGGCGGTCTATGTCTTTAATGATATTTCGGATGTAAAGGAGGACCGTGAGCATCCGAGGAAAAAGGGCCGGCCGATTGCTTCGGGAAAGCTCCCACTGGGAGCTGCCTGGGCCGCCGGCATCCTGCTGGTGGCAGGCACGTTGGCGCTGGCCTATTTTTTCCTGCCCGTCGCGTTCACTGCGGTCCTGACGATCTACTTCGTTCTTAACATCGCGTATACCAAATGGCTGAAGCACATACCGATCGTGGATGTACTGGTGCTGGCTGCCGGCTTTGTGCTGCGCGTGCACGCCGGTGTAACGCTGATCGAAGTGGAAAGATTCTCACCCTGGCTGTATGTGGTGATGACCATGCTCTCGCTTTTCCTTGGGTTTGGGAAGCGTCGCGCCGAGCTTGCCCTGCTTGCGGATGGAGCCGGCTCGCATCGCAAAGTGCTTGAGGGATACACACTGCCACTGCTTGATCAGTACATCATGATGGTGTCTGGCATGACCATCGTTGCCTATTCGCTCTACACATTCTCGGCGCCGAATGTGCCGGAGAACCACAGTATGATGCTCACGATCCCGTTCGTTGTATATATGATCTTTCGTTATCAATACCTGGTCGAGATCGAACACGCCGGCGGCGCACCCGAGGATGTGCTGTTACTGGATCGCCCTTTTCAGATCGCGATGGTCCTTTGGGCTGTCACGGTGATCGCGATCTTTTATTTTTCGTGAAGGCTTCGGCGCCCGGGAAGATCATCCTCTTCGGTGAGCACGCGGTGGTGTACAACCGCCCGGCGCTCGCCGTTCCTGTTGCTCAGGTCCATGCAGACGTGGAAGTGGTGACTTCGCCCCGCCAGGGAATCTGGATCAACGCCCCGGGCATCGATCTTCACGCTGACCTGGCTGCGCTTCCAGCGGACCATCCCATTGGTTCTGTGATTCACGGGCTTTTTCATCTCCTCAAGCTCTCGCCCCCTCCCAGCCTGGAAATCAATATTTCATCCACCATTCCCGTGGCTTCAGGTCTGGGTTCCGGCGCGGCCGTATCTGTGGCGTTGGCGCGGGCGCTGGCGCTTTATCTTCAGCGGCCCATGAGCGATGAACAGCTGAACGCCCTTGCTTATGAGATCGAAAAGCTCCACCATGGCACACCATCGGGGATCGATAACACTGTCATCACCTATGCAAGGCCGGTTTTTTTCATCAAGGGGAGACCGATCGAAACGTTCAAGGTAGGGATGCCATTTACCATCGTAATCGGCGACACGGGCATTCCCGCGCCTACCAAGGAGTCCGTGGGTGATGTGCGCAGGCTGTGGACCGAGGATAAGGACAAGTTCGAGAAGATCTTTGACGACATCAAGCAGATTTCCTTATCCGCCCGCCGTGCCATCCAAGATGGGGTGCCTGGCCAGCTTGGATCGTTGATGGATCAAAATCACGAGCTGCTGCAAAGGCTCACGGTCTCCTCGCCCGAACTGGACAACCTGGTCGTTGCGGCGCGGAACGCAGGCGCCTCCGGCGCCAAGATGAGCGGCGGCGGCCGCGGTGGCAACATGATCGCACTCGTGGAAAAGGAAAAGGCGGAGACCGTGGCACAGGCGCTGATCTCCGCCAGGGCAGTACGAACGATTGTTACAGATATAGTGTAGGAATGGCTGTCCGGCCCTGCATTAGATTACACCTAATTTCTTCCCAACCTTCTTGAACGCTTCGAGGCCTTTATCCAGGTCATCCTTTGCATGCGCGGCGGAGATCATCACGCGGATGCGCGCCTTTCCTTGAGCGACAGTAGGGAAGCCGATGGCCATGGCAAACACGCCGGCCTCGAACAGCTCACGGCTGAACTGCTGGGCAAGCGGCGCTTCTCCGAGCATGACGGGCGTGATCGGTGTTTCGCTCACGCCGGTGTTGAAGCCAAGATTTTTCATTTCTGCCTTGAAGTATTTCGCGTTATCCCAAAGTTTGTCCACCAGTTGTGTGGAATCTTCGAGCAGGTCCACCGCCGCGAGACAGGCCGCGGTATCCGGCACGGTCATCGCGGAGGAGAACAGGAAGGGCCGCCCG
>Ga0073934_10006835_pt1 | contig 16314 bp, 10 predicted proteins | sample LarsenN4metaG_FD_76834 | JGI IMG/M metagenome (GOLD analysis project Ga0073934, IMG submission 76834) | Hot spring sediment bacterial and archeal communities from British Columbia, Canada, to study Microbial Dark Matter (Phase II) - Larsen... ...
GACAACATGCTGGCCGTGCTTTCGTATCGAAATGCAACCGCTTCGATCAGGTCCAGCGCATTGGAAGTTGAAGGCGGTGAACGCCGGCACCTCGTGGTTTGCGGGACCGAGGGCACGTTTCACATTCAGCCGCTGGACAACCCAGCTGCACGGATCGCCCTCAGCCAGCCGCGCGACGCATTTCGCAAGGGCTACCAGGATGTGCGCTTTCCGAAGTACACGCGCTATGTGGACGACGCGGCGGACATGGCTCGCATTATCCGCGGCGAAAAGGAGAGCGATTTTTCCTACGAGCATGACCTGACCGTGCAGGAAACGCTGCTGCAAGCCTGCGGCCTGCCGATTCCAAAGGACTAACGTGGAGGAACTTCGATGAATTCGACCGGCAATCGACGCAATTTTTTGAGGGAAGCAACCACCGTCGGCCTTGGCGCCATGTCGGCACTGTCGATTCGTGGCGATGTGCCGCCCAGCGAGCGGATCGTCTGCGCGGTGATCGGTGTCCGTGGGCGGGGCCGGTCGTTCTACCCTGCCCTCGCTTCGCGCAAGGACACCACCGTTGCAGCACTTTGCGATATCGATGCAGGCGTGTTGGCGAATGCGATCGGCGGGGTCGAAAAAGCGCAAGGAAAGGCGCCGCAAACCATTGAGGATTTTCGCCGCATCATTGAGGACAAATCGATCCACGCCGTCGTGATTACGACGCCGCACCACTGGCATGCGCCGATTGCACTTCGAGCACTGATGGCCGGCAAGCACGTCTACGTCGAAAAGCCGATGTCGCACGTGTATCGCGAAGGACAGCGATTGGTCGAGGCCGCCCGGGTGAACAAGTGCGTGCTGCAACATGGCACGCAAATGCGGTCGAGCGAAGTCACGGCCAAGGCTCGTGAGATCCTCGACTCCGGATTGCTCGGTGAGATCAAAATGGCCAAGGCCTGGAACGTGCAGAAGCATTCGCATCGGCCGGCGGGGCCGGATGCGCCGACGCCCAAGGGCGTCAATTACGACATGTGGCTTGGCCCCGCGCCGGAACGCAAGTTCAACCCAAACCGCTTTCACGGCAACTGGCAGTGGTATCGCGACTACGGCAACGGCGACATCGGCAACGACGGCATCCACGACATCGACATGGCCTGCATGGGCCTTGGCGTCGACCGCTTGCCGATCCGCATCACCGCTCACGGCAGCAGGATCGATCTCAAAGGCGAACGCGAATATCCGGACAACATGATGGTCACCTACCAGTACGACAACGACAAGGTGCTCATCTACGAAGATCGTGGCTGGACCCATTACGGCATGGACGGTTTCGACAGCGGCAACGCCTTCTACGGGACCAAGGGTTACATGATCTTTTCCCGACGCGGCTATTTCCAGGTCTACCTCGACCGCAAGGGAACAAAGGGTCCCGGCATCCAGGGCGGCGACACCGGCGGCGACCGGCATCTGCAAAACTTTCTCGATTGTGTTCGCTCCGGCAAGACGCCCAACGCCGACGGTCTCACAGCACATCGTTCATGTGCCCTCGTGCACCTCGGCGAAATCGCCTATCGCCTCGAACGGGTGCTGAAGTTCGATCCGAATACCGAAACCGTTATCGGCGACAAGGAAGCCGACGCCATGCTGACGAAGGAATACCGCAAACCGTGGGATATGTCCGTCGGTTCGTAAACCCGATTCCGTCCGGAATTGCAAACTAGATCGCGATGCGTCAGGTATTGTGTACGGCCTGGATTCTACTGCTCGTGGCGGCTCTGCTCCGCGCGCAACAACCTTCGTTGCCGGTCAACGCGAAGGAGATGGCAGCTCTCCGCACGGATGCCTGGGCCGAAGCGGCGTTGCGGCATCCGGACGGGCCCGGCTACGAGTTCTTCAAGGACCTGCTGCCGCCGTTGCGATATGTGAATACGGCGTTTCGGCACTATCCAATCGTGTTGTGCGCTCCGGGCAAACCAGTCAAGGCCCGCTGGATCAGCAACGGCAGCGGCGTCAATCTTCGGGCCGCAAAGCCGCCAATGTGGCGCGAAGTCGGCACGCCGACATCGTTTCATGTGGGGAAAGAAGTTGAATCATTCGGCTCGAACTCCGAGCGATTAGACGGTCCGAAGTACCTGGACGGTTATCTACCCGTCGTACAAGTCGCCTGCTCATTGGGAGAAGCGACTTACGAACAAGAGGCGTTTGCTCCAACATCCTCTCCGCTTGCCGATCATGGTGCGATCCTGGTGCGATTCACCGTTCGAAAAGCGCCCGGCGTCGTTGCGGCACAAATCGAAGCGAAAGCAAGTCTCAAGTCTACCGACAACTCGCTGCAGGACGCTCAAGGCAGGACCCTGGTTCAGTTCGGCTCCGGATGGACCTGGGATGCGGAGAAAAAACAGCTTTCGGTGTCGCTCAAAGCCGACACATCCGCCGACCTATTGATTTTGACCAGGCCAATGCAGGCCCTTGCCCCATCTGCCGTTGATTACACGAAGGAGCGGCAAACTTGCGTGGAAACCTGGAAAGCCTTGCTCGCTCGCGGCAGCGCATTCGAAATCCCGGAACCGATCGTGCAAAACGCCTGGCGCGCCCTCGTCGTGGGCAATCATCTGATCGCTGTCGGCGACCGGATGAACTATAGCGCCGGCAATGCCTACGACCACCTCTACGAAGGCGAATGCGGCGATGCCGTTCGCAGTTTGATGCTTTTTGGCCACACACGCGACGCCCGGGCAATGGTTGGCCCGCTCTTGGACTTCGACCGAAAGGCGACGCGATTCCACGTCGCCGGGCACAAGCTGCAATTGCTCGCGCATTACTATTGGGTGACGCGCGACGCCGAGTACATCCGCGAAAAACGAGCGGTATGGGAGCCGGTCGTCGCATTTATTCGCAATAGCCGAAAGACCGAGAACGGGCTGTTGCCGAAGGACAACTACGCCGGCGACATTAACCAGCAAATCTATTCGCTCAATTCGAATGCGAACTGCTGGCGTGGATTGCGCGACATGGCGGCGGTCCTGGAGGACATGGGCGAACGCGACGTTGCTGGCGGCCTGCGAAAAGAGGTCGAGGGATTTCGCAAGGTGATTCTGAACGCGGTGGCGAAAAGCGAGCGCAACGATGTCAAGCCGCCGTTTATTCCATTGTCGCTTTTTGGGAACGAGGAACCGCACGATCCTCTCACCGCCACTCGAACGGGCAGTTACTATGACTTGATGATTCCATACGTGCTTGGCTCGGACTTGTTCGCCGGGCACGAACGCGAAAGCTGGATCATCGATTATCTGCGTGAGCATGGCGGGCTCGCGATGGGCATGATTCGCAGCATGCCGCACCAGGGAGAGTTCAAGGACGAGCCCGGCGTCAATGTTCTGTACGGCTTGCGCTACAACCTGACGCTACTGCGTCGCGGCGACCGCGATCATGCACTCGTCGGCTTTTACGGACATCTCGCCCAGGCCATGACGCGCGACACATTTATCGGCGGCGAGGGCTCGCGGTTTTTTCACGGCGATCGACATGGCCGATCGTTCTACTTGCCTCCCAACAGTGCAAGCAACGCAACGTTTCTGACGACGCTGCGGTACCTCTTGATTCAGGACTGGGACCTCGATTTCGACGGCCGGCCTGACACTTTGCGGCTGCTCGACGCGATTCCACCGCGCTGGCTGGCGGACGGAAAAGCAATTTCTGTGCAGCGGGCGCCGTCCGCATTTGGCGAGATTTCGGTTCGAGTCGAATCGCGACTGAGTCGCGACCGCGAAGTCGTCGTCACGCTGAAACCGCCCTCCCGGTCCGCGAAGAAATTGCAGGTCCGGCTACCCGATCCGCCCGGATACCGCATCATCAAAGTGACTCGTGGAGACATGCTCCAGCCGCGGGACGAAGAGGGCCGCGTCGAGATTCGTGACTGTACTGCGGAAACAGTGATTCGTTTTTCGGTGGAGCGGAAGCAATGAGGAATAACGAAGTGAAATCTGGTCTCGACCGTCGTGCTTTTCTAGCTGCATCGGCGTCAAGCATTACGGCGGTTGCGCTCTGCCGCAACGGGCAGTCGGAAGAGTCAAAGCCACGCGGGCTGGTCGTCGGTCAGGCCGAAGGCGCCGCGACCGGCAATGCGGTGCTCGCGCAAGGCGGCAACGCGGTTGACGCGGCCGTCGCTGCTGCTCTCGTCGCGGGCGTCGTCGCCGTTCCTTCCACCGGCATCGGCGGCTACGGCGGCAGCATCGTCATCGCGACGCCTGAGGGCAACGTATCTGCCATCGACTTCAACTCGACCGCGCCGGCCGCGGCAAAACCGGACATGTTTGGACCCGAAGCTGTAAAGGCCCGGGTCAACGCTCACGGCTGGTTGGCAGCGGGCGTTCCGGGTGTCTTGGCTGGCCTGCAGATGGCGCTGGACAAGTTCGGATCGAAACCTTTCGCCGAATTGGTCAAACCCGCGATTCAATTCGCAACGGACGGATTTCGTGTCAGTGCGGGACTGGCGCGCGCGATCAAGAATGCAGAGAGTCGCTTCGCGAAAGATGCGGGATCGTCCAGGCTTTTCATCCGCAATGGCAAACTCCTGGTCGAGGGCGACCGGTTTCAGAATCCCGACCTTGGTCGGATGCTTGCGAAGCTGGCCGATTCGGGACGAGTCGATGATTTCTATCACGGCGATACCTCGAAAAAAATTGCCGCCGCCTTTCAAGCGAATGGCGGACTCGTCACTGCGGAAGATCTGCGGAGCTATCGGCCGATCGAAATAGCTCCGCTGACGCTCGACTGGCAGGGGCATACGATCTTGACGCCGCCGCCGACATCCGGCGGACTCACGGTCGTACAGGCACTCGGCATACTCAAGGCACTCGACTGGGCAAAAGGGGACTTGAATGATCCAGCCGCCGCGCACGCCCGGCTCGAAGCGCTGCGGATCGCCTGGTCGGACAGACTGAAGTTCCTGGGCGACCCGAAAAAAGTCGACGTGCCCATCGAGCGGCTTTTGTCGCAAAAGTACGCGTCGCAATGTGCCGATCGTGTCGCTGCCGCCGTGAAATCCGGCAAACCGGTGGAAGCGCAGACGGACGGCAGGCCGGCGAACGGAACGATCCACCTGACAGCAGCGGATGCCAACGGAATGATGGTGGCGCTGACGTTTACGCACGGCGAGGCGTTCGGTGCGCAAGTCACCGTCGATGGCTTGGGACTGATCCTCGGCCACGGCATGTCGCGATTCGAGCCGAAGCCAGGCCATCCAAATTCGCCTGGACCGGGCAAGCGGCCGCTGCACAATATGTGTCCAACGATCGTGCTGAAGGATGGTAAGCCGATCCTCGCGTTGGGCGCCACCGGCGGACGAAGAATCCCGAATACGCTGTTCGACGTTCTCACCTATTACGTCGGAGAGCGACGGTTACTGTCCGACGCGGTCGCGGCGCCACGAATGCACACCGAAGGCGACCTGGCGCTGACGCTGGAAGCGAAATGGCCGGAGGCCATCGTCGAGCGGTGCAAGAAAGCAGGCTATCGCATCAAAACCGGCCCCGGTGCGAATCTCAACGCGATTGTCCGCGATCCGAAAACCGGGGCCTTCCAATTCGCCCAACGATAGAAAAGGTGGCAAGGTCACAACGGCCCCGCCAGGACACTCCGAAGCTCGTACTATGACAAACTCAGGTCAGTGAAATGTCCAAAGTGTGCCAGGTCCACTCTTTCCGCCAGCGCTTTGCCGACCTGGCACAGCTCGGGCATGTGATCGACCGAATCGAGTGCACAAACCGATTTCGGATCGATGCCGCGAATGCCGAGTTCCGATAGCCCGGCTTTCGTTAGCTCGACCTCGTAACGAGCGTACAGGAAGTCGCGGCCCAAATTCTGTCTCAGCGGAATCGCTCTTCCATCGGAATCGCGCGGCACGAGGTCGCCGCACTCACTATCCAGAATCCGCCCAAAGGTGCATCGTCCGATCGTGCGGCAATTAATGTCCTGGTCGAATTGTGCCTGCGACACGACGGCCTGCAGGGTGGTCAATGCCGCCTTCGCAAGATTCGTTTCCGGATCGAGCGCCGTAGTTCCAAGGATGGGAGAGGTGCCGGTGCCGACGGAAACAACCAACAGATTCTCTTCTCCGCGAGGCCACCCGAGGCAATAGGCCGGCTCCGTGGCCATGCGCGCCAATAGAAACGCGGGATTGTTATACGGCGTCGTTCCCCCATCCACGAAAACGAATGCCTGCGACGGATCGTTCGCGTCCCACTGAATCACTTCGGGCGGAAAATAGAGCGGAGCGGCCGTGCTGGCGCGGACAATTTTCCAGAGCGGAATTCGCAAATTGCAGTCCGGTCTCGCAAGGTCGTTGAATTTCGCCGCGGGGTTGCTGCTGATCGGCCAGGCGGAGTCGGTAGTTGTGTTTCGCGTCACCACCAGCAACAGGCACTTGAGAGACTTTTTGTCGGGATCGCTCACGTTCGCGGTTGGCGGCGTTAGATCGGTCTTGTCGCCGTAGATCTCCTGCAACTTTCGTTGCAAGGCGCCGCTGTCGTAGAGGCTTTTCCACAGGTCGTACCAGCGCCGGCGCGAAAAGGCCAGGGCGCCAAACTCTCCGTAGAAACGCAGGATCTCTGCCGTGGACATGCCGATCGCCAGTGCGGCAGCGATGATGGCGCCGGTCGAAGTGCCGCCGATGTAATCGAAGAATTGACAGAGTCGAAAATTGTCGCCGGCATGGTAATGTGCGCGAAGCTTCTGTTCGAGCCGGGCCAGCACCTGCAATGTGATGAGTCCGCGAATGCCGCCGCCGTCGAGCGCGAGCATGCGCCGCGGCCGCTGCAAGCGATATCGGTTTGCAAGCAGCCCCCATGCGTCCCAGTTTGTCGAGGACGATTCGCTCATGTGCGTCCGGCCGTTGGAGTCCAAGCAATTGTAGCGGACAGGAACTGAAAACTCGAACGAAACTTCGAATATGAACTAACTGAAAGGCAACCGATCGAGGCGGTAGGGCGCATATTTGCCTGCTTGATACGCGCCTTCAATTCGTTGGCCGCACGGGCGGCGGTCCGACTCCAAAACCAAACAGCTTGGGCTCAAACCCCTTCGATTCGCCAGCCAATTGGGCCGCCACCGATGCCGTCCGCTTCTCGATGAAGCGGCGGGGCGGCATCGTCTGGCCGAACTGGCCGCCGCCGAAGACCATTCCCGGACCTCCGCCTCGTCCCTCTTTGCGTGCGGCAACGGCCGTGGCCTCTTTCGCTCGCGGCTCTTTGAGCGACGCTTCAATTTTGTCCAGGATTTCGAGCAGTTTTTGTTTGGTGAAACTAGTCGCGGCAAGTTCTTTGATAATCGCCAGGTATCTTTCCTTGTGTTCCTTGATCGCAAATATGCGGTCGATCAATTTGTTTTTGCCGGCGTGCGGATGGTGGATGCTGAGTTCCACCAACTGCTCCGGCATGCCGGCCGCAGGCCAGGTCGCGAGCGACAGGTCCAAATCCCATGGAATAAACACAAACCTGTTCGTCGCCGGAACCAGATAGAGATAATAGTTGTGCCCAAAACCCAGATAACTGTCCATGTTCGACAACAAAGCGTTGGCGGCGATGAATCTCAAGAAGGCGTCGACGTCGAGATAGGAGCCAATCTCTTTGGCAAACGCCTCGTCGGTTCCGCTGCTAATCAGTCGGGTGAAGTCGATCAGCCTCTTTTTCTGTTCGTCCGTCGGCGGATCCTTGGGTTTGTAGCGGTTCTCATATGCTCTCCAGGCCGAACCGAAATGGGCCAGGCCTCCTTGCAATCCTTCGGGCTTGAGCAGCATTCCACTGCCGTCCTTGAAATGCATCTTGAGGAAGCCTTTGTTGACCTGCTCGGTCAGCGTGTAGACTCCGACAAACTCCTTGTCATACTTGCCGGGGACGGTGAGCGTGAGTTCCAGAGTGGCGGTTCGCGGCGCCGGAACGCCCGCGGCCCGGAAGAACGCATAGGACAATGCCTCGCGCGCCTTGGTTGGATCGCTGACGCCGCAATGGAGATTGAGCATCGTCAGTCCGTCGAGCTTTTGGCCGGCAACGTTCCGGTCGATATCGAACTTCATAGACTTCTTCAGCGACTGGGCCGCGGCCATGTACGTGTAATTGCCCTTGTATCGAATGCCGATGTCCTTGAACGTCTGGCCGTCAAACTCGAGGTCGCCCTGCGACCATGGAAAATTCACTCCGAACGTGTTGCGATGCGTGCCCTCCGGCGCCTGGCGCGGCGGCCCAAATCCAGGCGGTCCAAAACCGCCGCCGCCGGCAGGCGTTAATGCCGCAAACTGCTTCTCGCTCATCGTCACGTGGAACTGCACGACCTTGTCCGTGCCAAATACGCGGTCGCCCGGTGCGGCAGGTTTTGGTTCTGCCGAGAGAGCCGGAATCGAAACCGCAACGTACAGCGGCAGGAACACAGCCAACCGGGCCAAGGATCGGCTCATCGCAGCGCACCCTGGATCGACGTGATTATGAGTGAGGTGAGAAGAGCATACCGACTCAGTCATGAGAAGTAAATGAATCCGCCATGCGACGAATCACAACCGTCGCCGCCCAAGGCAAAGCGCTGGACTTCAATGAATCGTCGCACACTGGACCGCATTACGTTGAAGGAAGCAGAGCAAGTGTTGGAACAGGAGGCGAAGAGGCGGCGCGGCGGGAGGGGGAGGTGATTGCTGATACGAACCCGCGTCGCCGGCACGGAGAACAATGTTTTCACCGCTGCCGCGGTTTTGGTAAGCTTCATAGATCGACGGCGGGGCTTGGCTCGGTTGCGTCGATGACGTTCCCGATTCGGCTCTGGCCCGAAGCCAACTGAATGCAATCTCGATGTGTCAAAAGGGGCCAGACGTGGTAAGGATTCGGATTTCGCCTGAGAACTGGGGGCGTGTCTGGCGCGAACTGGTTGCGTCCGGCCCAGTTTCGCGCGTTAGCGCCGAGCGCGAGTACATTCTCAGCCAGGACCAAGTCCGGCTGCTACGGACCAGGAAACTGCCGTTCGAAGTGATCCCGACCAGCAATGGCCGTCCCTCGACGGACGAGCGTCACGCCTAAGGCGGCGCGTCGTTACGACATTTTTCTTCCGCTCACATTCAATGCCCTATTTCCTCTCGCGCAGCGAGCGGTGCGCGAACGGCCAATGCCGGTTCGTCCCGCATCAAGCCGATTTCAATTTCCTTCGGCGGCTGCTGCATTGCTTCGGGTTGGCGCTGCCGTGCCTTGTGTCGAGAATCTTCTCGGTGCTCAGAATCAGGCGACGGCCGACGGCGGCGGCGTAGCGCCAGATCGTGTCAAGCGTCGGGTTTTTGTTGTGGCCGTTCTCGAGCCGCGACAAAGCGGGCTGGTCGATTCCACAGCGGCGCGAGACTTCGGCCAAAGTCAATCCCGCGGCTTCACGGGCACGTTTGACTTCGTCCAACAGAGGCCGTAGCTGCCGGTATTCGCCGCGCAGATCGAAGGCGGCCCCTTCCCCGGTGGCAATCAACTCTTCGGGAGACGGGCGCCAGGTCCGAAACTTCTCTCGGATGGCCTGATGTCTCGCCCGGTCCGCAGCCGACCATTGTGCGCGTTTGGCAGCCTGATTATTTTTCATCGCTTCCTTCTCCTCGCGAGTGCAGCGACGATTGCACTCCCAGCCGCGACGCCGTTCCTTTCACCCACAACGCCGATCCGAGCAATGTACCGCGATTGACGCTGCGACGAAACGCAGCCAGGTCACTGGCCTCGATGGGACTCGAACCCATACGACCTTACGGTCAGGGGATTTTAAGTCCCCAGCGTCTGCCATTCCGCCACGAGGCCTGTTTGCAAGTATCTAAAAAGACAGAGGAACTTCAAGCGGATCAGGTTCTGCCTGCCTATTGCCGATTTCGCTGGTTTGGGCAGTGAATAAATCAACTGGTTGTCGCAGTTCGCAGCCCCGGCACCGATTGCGCCAGCAGTTCGTCGATCTTTTCGACGAACACAATCTCCATGTCGCGGCGGACTTCGTCGGGCAACTCGCGGACGTCTTTCTCATTGTCGCGCGGCAGGATCACGCGCCGCAGGCCGGCCCGGCGTGCCGCCATCACTTTTTCCTTGACCCCGCCAATCGGCATGACGAGCCCGGAAAGTGTGATTTCACCCGTCATGGCCGTATCGCTGCGTACGGGCACTCCGGAGTAGAGCGATGCCAGGGCGCTGACGAGCGCCACTCCGGCCGAGGGGCCGTCTTTGGGCACGGCGCCTGCCGGAACATGGATGTGTACGCCGGAATTGTGAATCTGAGTCGGGTCGATGCCGAGTTCGGCGGCGTGCGACCAGACATAGGTTTGCGCCGCTTTGGCGGACTCGCGCATTACATCGCCGAGTTGGCCGGTCAAACGCAACTTGCGAAATCCAGGCAACCGACTGGCCTCGACATAGAGCACTTCGCCGCCCACTTCGGTCCATGCAAGCCCGGTCGCCATGCCGGGCGGCATCTCCTTGCGTGCCCGGTCCGGCAGGAAAAGTTCCGGGCCGAGCAGATCGTTTAGCTGCTCCGGCTCAATCTTCACCGGATCGGTGTGCCCTTCTGCGAATCGAATCGCGACTTTGCGGGCCAGGCGGCCCAGCGAGCGCTCTAATTGCCGGCAACCGGCTTCGCGCGTGTAATGCTTGATCACGTGCCGCAACGCGTCGTCCGAAAGGGTCACTTGATCCGCCTTCAACCCGGTGTCTTGCAGTACGCGAGGAATCAAGTAGCGCCGGGCGATTTCGAATTTCTCTTCCTCGCTGTAACCGGTAAGACGCAGCACTTCCATGCGGTCGAGGAGCGGGCGCGGCAGCGGGTCGAGCGCGTTGGCGGTGCCGATGAACAGGACTTTCGACAGGTCGAACGGCAAATCGAGGTAGTTGTCGCGGAATGTGTGATTCTGCGCGGGGTCGAGAATCTCCAGAAGCGCCGAGGACGGATCGCCGCGAAAATCGCGGCCGAGCTTGTCGATTTCATCGAGCATCAGGAGCGGGTTGTTGACGCCAGCCCGCCGGATCGCCTGGATAATGCGGCCCGGCATCGCACCGATATAGGTGCGGCGATGGCCGCGAAGCTCTGCTTCATCGTGCAGGCCGCCCAGGCTCATGCGTTCGAATTTTCGGCCGAGCGAGCGGGCGATCGATTGTCCGAGCGAGGTTTTGCCGACGCCGGGCGGACCGACAAAACAGAGGATCGGCGCCTTCGCTTGCGGGTTCAATTTGAGGACGGCCAGATGTTCGACGATGCGCTGTTTGACATCCTTCAGATCGAAATGATCCTCGTCGAGGATCGCCCGCGTGCGCTCCAGGTCCAAAACGTCGGTGGTGCTTTTTTTCCAGGGCAATTCCAGGATCAACTCGAGATGCGCGCGAGTGACCTGATGGTCGGGGGCCATCGACGGAAGTCGATCCAGCCGAGCCAGGCCGCGCTCGGCTTCTTTGCGGACTTCGTCCGGCAACTCCGTTTCCTGCAGCCGCTGGCGGAGCGCTTCGACTTCGGCCTTCTCCGGACTCTTCTCGCCGAGTTCGTCCTGAATCGCCCGCATTTGTTGGCGAAGCATGTACTCGCGCTGTTCCTTGCTGATTTCGGTTTGCGCCTGCGTGGTGATTTTTTGCCGTAGTTCGAGGACCTGGACTTCGTGAGCCAAATATCCGTGCAATAACTGAAGCGCCGCCAGCCGAGTGTTGGACTCGAGCAACGCCTGCTCTTTTTGCACGTCCAGGCTGAGCATCGAGCCGAGGAGATAAACGAGCCGGATCGGATCCGGACTGCCGGCGACCAGTTGCTGAAAGCTCGGCTGAGCCTGCGGCTGGGCGATTTCAATCGCGCGATTGGCAAGGTCGATTACGGATCGGTACAGCGCGTCGATTTCCGGACTTGCATCTTCCGTGATCGGTTTGGGTTCGCACCGCGCTACGAGATACGCGCCCTTTACTTCGTATTCGACAATGGCAACTCGCTCGACTCCTTGGACCAGGAGTTCGAGCGTTTCCTCCGAACGCGCCATCTTCTTGATGATGGCACGAGTGCCAACGTTAAACAGCTGATCTGGCGAGGGGGGATCGGTTTCGCCATTGCGCTGGGCGACGCACAAAAGCGTTTTTTCTTCGCCGCCAAGCGCTGCCTCGACCGCCGCCACCGACCCTGGCCTGCCCACGGACAGCGGGGCAAAGAGAAAAGGAAACAGCACCGTATTCTTTAACGGCAGAACGGGCAAGGTGGCGGGCGAGTGGGCAGGCGCGGCGGGTGTCGGTTCGGGCAGAGGAACGATCGGTTCTTCGTTCACGTGCCGGCCTCCTCGATGCGAACGAGAAGCATTCCATCGCGGTACTCAGTTGTGATTCGGGCACTCGAAAGATCGCCCGGAACCTCGACGCGGCGCTCAAAGCGCGAATAGGTGATTTCCATGTGATAATGCCGGCAACCTTCTTCCATCAGGCTGTCGCGTCTCGCCCCGCGAACCGTCAGCGCATTGCCGGCCACGCTCCACTCGACGTCCTTCGGATGGACGCCGGCCAAATCGAACTTCACGAGCCAGCCGTTTCGCGACCGATAGACATCGACCGACGGCTGCCATTCCGGTTGCCGGGCCGTTTGAGCGCCGGGCAAAAAGAGGGGCAAGAATCGAAATGCATCGCGTGCCATGACAATGCCGTGCCGGGATCGCCCCGGCGTTAAACATCCAACTCCTCCGCGACGGCCAGCGCCGCGGAGTCCATGATGAAACGATACCGCTGCGATGGGTCTTTGCCAAGAAGCTCGACGAAGGCGGCATCGGCCTCGAGATTGGAATCGACGTGAACCTGCAACAGCACGCGTTCGCGGGGATCGAGCGTGGTGAGCTTGAGTTCGTCCGGGTTCATTTCACCCAGGCCTTTGAACCGTCCGACTTCCACCTTCGCGTTCGACCGCAAGCCGGCCAGGATTTCTTCCTTGTGTGCGTCGTCGCGAGCCCAGTAGGTTTCCTTGCCGACGACGATCTTGTAGAGAGGCGGCTGGGCCAGATAGACATGCCCCTTGCGGATCAGGTCGGGCATGTGGCGGAAAAAGAAGGCGAGCAGCAAGGTCGAAATATGGCAGCCGTCCGCATCGGCATCCATGAGCAGGATGATTTTGCCGTAGCGCAGATTGTCCAAATTGAACTTGTCGCCGGCGCCGGTCCCAATGGCCGTGACCAGGTCGTTCAACTCCTGGTTGAGAAGCACCTTGTTGAGCGCCAATCCTTCGGAATTGAGAATCTTTCCACGCAACGGCAAAACGGCCTGGGTCTTATTGTTCCGCCCCTGCTTCGCGGAGCCGCCGGCGGAATCGCCTTCGACGATGAACAGTTCCGTATGATCGAAGTTGCTCGAGGTGCAATCGGCCAGCTTGCCGGGGAGGTTCAGGCGCCGGCTTCCCGCCGATTTGCGCTTCACCTCGGTGGCGGCTTCGCGCGATGCCAGCCGGGCGCGGGCTGCCAGGATGATGCGGCCGACGATTTGATCGGCCGCATTCATATTCGCGTTGAGCCACGCTTCCAGAGCGGGGCGCATGAAGTTGTCCACGTTCGCAGTCATTTCGGGATTGTGGAGCTTCTCTTTCGTCTGCCCCTGAAATTGCGGTTCGCGGACGAACACGGAAAGGATGCCGACGATGCCTTCGCGAATGTCGCCGGCGGTAATTTCCAGTCCCTTCAGTTTGACGCGATCCTGATGCGTCTCCATGAAATTGCGGACCGCGCGCACGATGGCGCTTTTGAAGCCGTTTTCGTGCGTGCCGCCATCGACCGTGCGAATGCCGTTGACGTACGATCGAACGTTTTCTTCGGTCGATTCGGTCCACTGCAACGCGACTTCGATCTTCTCGCCTTCGTTGCGGGCCAGGGTAAACGGCACATCCGTGACCGTCGGCTTTTGTCCCGCGGCGACGAGCTTCGTCAAAAAACCTGGTATGCCTTCGGGATGAGCCAGGTCGATCGTTTCGCCGCTGATTTCATTCTTGAAAGTGAACTTGAGGCCATTGTGAATAAAGGCCATGTCTTCGAGCCGAGTTTTGATCAACTCAGGATCGAAGCGCGTTGTTTTGAAGATCGTCTCATCGGGCTCGAAGTAGATGACCGTGCCGTGACCGCGAAACGGTCCAACCTTGGTCAGCTTGCTGGTTGGTTTGCCGCGAGCGAACGATTGCTCCCATTCGTAGCCGTCACGTCGGACATTGGCGACCAGTTTCTTGGAAAGCGCATTGACGACCGACGAACCGACGCCGTGCAAGCCGCCGGAATGCACGTAATTGTCGCCTTCGCCGAACTTCGCCCCGGAGTGCAGCGTCGTCAGCAAGAGTTCCAGCGCGGGCTTTTTGTATTTGGGATGATTGTCCACGGGGATGCCGCGGCCATTGTCGGTCACGGTGACCGAGGTCCCGTTCTTGTGAAGCGTGACCGAGATGTGGTCCGCGAAGTCGTTGAGGTACTCATCGACGGCGTTGTCGATGATTTCCCACAACAGGTGATGAAGACCCTTCCCGTCCACGCTGCCGATGTACATCGACGGTCGCTTGCGGACCGGTTCGAGTCCTTCGAGGACAGTGATGTCACGAGCCGTGTACTTGGAAGATTGTAAAGCGGTCATGTACTTACTTTCTCATTCCCTTGAGAGTCATGTTGATTTGAACGTTCCAGCTTTCAGCAATTAGTACGCAAAAATCTCGTCCACGGGAATACGCCAGCCGGGGACTCTTTGGCTCCGTTGTTTCAGCCACATCCATTCTAACCGAACAGCGACCCTGTGCCATTCTTCTCAGGCCTGCCTTTGCCGTTGCTCTTGCCCTCTTCGTACTCCTCCCATTTCACGAGTTCGATCGGCGCCGGAACGACGCGTACAAAGTTGGTTCTCGTCACCGCCTTGAAGCCCTTGCCGGCGCGGCTGACAATCTCCCGGCTGCCGTGAAACTCGAGCGTCTTGCCGCCGCTCGTTTCCATGATGAGCGCGTCGTTTTGATTGTGAATCAACGCCCCGCCGAGGCAGAGGTCGTTGTCGGCCAGCTTGATTCCGATCACGCCTTTGCCGACGCCGGAAAGTACGTTGACCTGTTCGATGGGGAAATGAATGACGTGTCCTTCCTGAGAAGCGAGGAACATCGTCTTGTGCTCTTTGGTCGGCATCGCGACAAGCACCACTTTGTCGCCTTCGTCCAATCGAACGTAGCGCCGGCCGTTCTTGGTGGATTCGACGCGAAATGGCGCAAACGGAATGCGCAACACCTGGCCGAATGCGGTGGCAACGAGCAAGTAGGGCCCCGGAGGATCGCCAGCCGCTGGCTTGGCGGCCGCGGGCACAAAGCGTTCATCGGTGCTGAAGGCGCCGACGACGCGCACGTTGTCGTCGAGGCTGAAAAACTTGCTGATCGGTTCGCCGTAGCCGCTGCTGGCGGGCACCTCGTTGATCCGCATCGTATACGCGGTGCCGTCGTCGGTGAGGATCACCACGTGATCGAGTGTATTGCCTGGCGCCACGGCCAGGACCGAATCGCCGTCGCGCACCCGAGTGCTTTCGATGGAAGCGAGACGGCCCACTCGCTTGATCCAACCGTCACGAGTCAAAACAACGTTCGTGTTTTCCTTGATGATGTAGGCTTCCGGGTCGAACTCGAGCATGTCCTCATCGGTCGCCATCCGGGACCGGCGGCGGTCGCCGAACTTTTCGCCCAGTTCGTTCAGTTCGCGCTTGACCACGGTCCACAATCGCGATTTGGAAGCCAGAATCGCCTCGATCTCCGCCGCATCTTTTTTCTTTTCGCGAAGCTCATCCAAAATCTTGCGAATTTCCATCTGCGCGATCTTGTACAACTGAGCGTCGAGAATCGCGGTCGTCTGTTCCTCGTCCAGCTTGAACGCCTTCATCAGCTTCTCGGCGGCGTCGGCCTTGCCCGAGCTTTCGCGGATCATCTTGATCGCGCGATCCAGCGCGTCGAAGATAATTTTGAACCCTTCGAGAATGTGAATCCGCCGGCGCAGTTGTTCCAGTTCGTACTCAAAACGTTTCTTGACCGTTTCGAGCCGGAAATCGAGGAAATGCTGGAGCATTTCCTTGAGTCCCACGCGCTGCGGGCTCAGCTTGCCGTTCTCATCCGGAACCAGGCAGGTAAAGTTGCACGCGAAGTTCTGCTGCAGAGCCGTGTGCTTGTACAGGTAGGCCATCACGAGTTGCGGGTCGGCATCGGGCCGCAACTCCAGCGCGATCCGTAAGCCGTCCTTTTCGTTCGACTCGTTGGTGAGGCTCAACAGTTGCGGCAGCTTCCGCTCGTCGATGTGAACGCCGATCTCTTCTTCGAGTTTTCCCTTCTCCACGGCATAGGGAA
>Ga0073934_10006836_pt1 | contig 16313 bp, 16 predicted proteins | sample LarsenN4metaG_FD_76834 | JGI IMG/M metagenome (GOLD analysis project Ga0073934, IMG submission 76834) | Hot spring sediment bacterial and archeal communities from British Columbia, Canada, to study Microbial Dark Matter (Phase II) - Larsen... ...
CGGGTAGAAATTCTGGCCGTCGCCCACGCGCGACGACGGCCTGGATACTGGCTCGGTCGGTAGCTGGTCCATGCTCAATCTAACTCCAGCATGCAGGCGACGGCCTCCGGCCGCGGCTGATACCGAACGTTAGGGCGCAGCGACTCCGGTTGCACGATGCCCCGAGGACGCGTAGATTGATTGCATGGCACGCACGATTCCCATCGACGATCTGACCGCTGAAGAGCGCATCGACCTGATCGGCAAGCTCTGGGATAGCCTCGATCCCGCCCTGGCGACGCCGATCACGCCGGCGTTGGCGGCCGAGCTGGATCGCCGCGAGGCTGAGGCTGATGCCGCACCTGACGCCGGCGACGCGTGGCCGGAGATTCGGGACGACCTGCGCAAGAAGTTGCCGTAGGTGCGGCGGCTCCGGGTTCGCGGGGCGGCGCGGGCCGAGATTGCTGCTGCATTCACCCAGGTATCTCGAGCGATCACCTGCGGCCGCAGGGCGGTTCCTGGAGGCGGTGGATGAGGTCCTACGGCTCATCGAGGAGGCGCCGGAGCGCCGTCCGATCATTTGCGGTCGCCTGCGTCGCGTGCTCTTGCGGCGGTTTCCCTACGGCGTCTACTACAAGACCTACCCCTCAACCATCAGCGTCGTTAGTGTCATTCATGGCCATCGGCATCCGGACACGTGGTTCGGACGGGCTGCGCCCGAACGCGGCAATGCACCTACCAAAGCGGGCCCACCATCGGTGCACATCGAGAGTTCGCGTTGGCCCGCTTTGCAGGTGATTACCAGGCCGTCAGCCCGCCCCGCTCGAAGGGCGGGCAGTATCATTGAGAAGGTTCCTCCACAGATACAGACGAGGAGGACGGCGTGGAAGCCAACTGCATTCGAGCTCGATTCTGGACAACCTGTGAACGGGCTGGACATTCGCGGCTTCGCGGCACGCTACGGCGGGCATCTGGTGTTGGACCGGCTCTCCCTGGACGTGCCGGCCGGGAGCTTCGTCGGCCTGGTCGGCACGTCGGGGGGCGGGAGGAGTACCTTGCTGCGGGCGATCGCCGAAGGTCGCGACGAGGCGGCCGGTCTGCTGCGAGAAAAGGGCGGAACCGAGCAGGCGTGGCTCCCGTCGCGGCAGAATCGGGTCTCGGCCCGATAGGCACGGAGGCTCGATCCTGCTATCTTGTGAAGGATTTTTGATCATTGTAATCATCATAATTTCCTGAATCAGACCGATGGCGTTCGCAGCACAACATCCGACCCGTATCCGGCTGCTGCAGGCGCTGCGGCGCGGCGGGTGCACGCTGGCCGACCTCCAACGCGAGACCGGCCTGTCACGGGCGGCCGTCCGGCATCATCTGTTGCGACTGGAAAGGGATGGGCTGGTCGCCGAAACTCCCTCCCGCGCACCGCGTGGCCGCCCGCCCCTCATCTTTCGATACCAGCCCCCGGCCCCGAGCGACGGCAGGTCACCCGGCCTTGCCCTCTCCGTTCTGGCTGCGATGCTGGCTGCGGCCCGGCGCCGTTCACCACGGCACGTCGGTGCCCTGCTCGCCGCGGCCGCCGGCTACGTGGGGAGCGGCCGGCGCGAGATCCGGGAGATTCCGGATCCGGAGGCACGCCTGCGCGCAGCGCTGGCCGTCTTGTTCGACCCGGCGACAACTGAGGTGCGGCGTGCCGGCGACGCCTTCTCGGTTGCCGTGTGCAGCTGCCCCCTGCTCCCCGCCGCTCTGCGCTCCCCGGAACTGTGCCATCTCTGTCCGACGGTGCTCCGCCGGCTCGCTGGCTTCCGGCTTGAGCGACGGCGGTGCATCGCCCAGGGCGACCGCCGGTGCGTGTACCTCGCCACGGTGACACACCGCGCCACCGCGGCACACGGCGACCGCGCCGGCAATCAGGTCGGTGGACGTGGGAGGGCGTGAGGGCTTGAGGCGACATCTCGCCGCGACGGCGATCCTGTGGGCCGCGCTCACTGCAGTGGGTTTCTGGGCCGCCGTCCGGGCCGATGTCCTCCCCTCGGCCGCCGCTCGCGAGGCGGTCATCATCGACGATGCCTTCCGCCTGCTGATGCTGCTGGGCGTTCCTGTCTTCACCTTTGTGCTTGCCGTGCTGCTCTACAGCCTGGCCCGTTTCCGGGTTCGCGGGGAGCCCCAGCAGGACGGTCCGCCGCTGTTCGGGCGGGGGGCCGTGCCGTGGATCTGGCTGCTGGTCACCTCTGCCCTGGCCGTGTATGTGATCTTCAATCCGGGGCTGCGCGGCCTGGCGGAGTTGCGGGCCCATCCCACGGCCGACCTGGTGGTCCGGGTGGAAGGATCCCGCTGGCTGTGGAAGTTCTCCTACCCGCAGCACGGCGTCACCGCGAGGGAGGTCGTCCTCCCCGTGAACCGGCGGGTCCGGTTCGACGTCACGGCAACCGATGTCCTGCACTCGTTCTGGATCCCCGCGTTCCGGGTGAAGATCGACGCGGTGCCGGGCATGGTCACGCATGTCCTGGTGACGCCCACCGCCACGGGCTCGTTTGAGGACAACTTTCACCTGCGGCTGCAGTGCGCGGAGCTGTGCGGGCTGGGCCATCATCTCATGCGCAGCCCGGTCCGCGTGGTGGAGCCGGCAGAGTTCGACGCCTGGGTGGCCGGGTTGACGCCGCCGTGAGGGAGGGACACCAGACGTCGTGGCGTTGATGCCGCTGGTCAAGGGCGTGGTCTTCGGAATCGCAGGCTTCCTCCTCGGCGCAGGCGCGACCATGCTTGCGGCGGGAGCCCTGGGACGGGCGGCCCCTCCGCTGGAGGCGGCGATCTCGATCGGCTACCTGCTCGGACTGGCCGGCTGGCTGCTCGGTGTCGGCGGGTGGGACTACTGGGCGCGCGGATGGTTCGGCCTCCCTCTGCGTGTCTCCCGCGTACACGGCCGGCAGCGGTACTTCCACTTCACCACCGACCACAAGGTCATCGGAGTGCAGTACCTGGTCACCTTCGTGATCCTGTTCCTGCTGGCCGGGTTGTTCGCCATGCTGATGCGCGTCGAGCTCGCGGCGCCCGGACAGACGATCATGACGGCCGGTCGCTACACCCACGTCATGAGCCTGCACGGGATCATCATGATCGCCGTGTCGGTGGCCACCATCATCGGGGGGCTGGGCAACTTCGCGGTCCCGCTGCTGATCGGGGCGGACGACATGGCGTTCCCCCGCCTCAACGCGTTGAGCTACTGGCTGGTCCCGCCCGTGGCGGTACTGCTGGTAGCGACCTTCTTCACCGGCGGGTTCGACACCGGCTGGACCGCCTATCCGCCGCTCAGTGTCGTCAACGCCACCGGACAGGTGCTGTTCAACCTGGCGGTGATCACTTTCGGCCTCTCTTCGATTGTGGGCGGCCTGAACTTCCTGGCGACGATCGTCCGTCTGCGGGCGCCGGGGATGACCTGGGGCCGGCTGCCGGTCTTTGTCTGGTCAATCTTCGCCGCCTCCCTCATCAGCCTCACGGCCACCCAGTTCCTGGCCGCGGCGCTGCTGATGGTCCTGCTGGACCGCACCGCCGGCATGGCCTTCTTCGCCGCAGCCCGGGGCGGGGCGCCGCTGCTGTACCAGCATGTGTTCTGGTTCTACTCTCATCCGGCCGTGTATATCATGATCCTGCCGGCCTTCGGGATTGCCCTGGAGGTGCTGACGCACTTCTCCCGCAAGCCCCTGTACGCGTACCGGTGGGTGGTTGCCGGCTTCCTGGGCATCGTCGCGCTGAGCTTTCTGGTGTGGGCGCACCACCTCTACACGAGCGGGATGCCGGACTACCTGCACGGGCCGTTCATGGCCACGACGGAACTGATCTCCATCCCCACGGGGCTGGTCTTCCTCTCCGCGCTGGGCACCATCTGGATGGGCAGGTTGTGGCTGCGGACGCCGATGCTCTTCGCCCTGGGGTTCCTGTTCAACTTCCTCATCGGCGGCATCACGGGCATCTTCAATGCGGACGTCCCCACCGATCTCCACCTGCAGGACACGTACTTCGTGGTAAGCCATTTTCACTACACGCTGATGGGGGGCATGATCTTCGGCCTGCTCGCCGGCGTCTACTACTGGTTCCCCAAGATCACCGGCCGGATGTATGATGAGCGGCTCGGGCGGCTGCACTTCTGGTGGATGTTCGTGAGCTACAACGCGACGTTTCTCCCGATGTTCTGGCTGGGGATGTTCGGCATGAACCGGCGGATCGCCGACTATCCGGTCCCGCTCGGCCCGGTCAACCTGTTTGTGTCCATCGCGGCGTTTCTGCTCGGTAGCAGCTTCCTTGTGTTTGTCTACAACATGGTGTGGTCGTGGGCCCGCGGTCCGCAGGCTGCCGGCAACCCGTGGCAGGCCCGGACGCTGGAATGGCAGGTACCCTCGCCGCCGCCGGAGGGAAACTTTCCCGCGCCGCCGCAGGTGACGGGTCATCCGTACGACTACGGCGTCCCCGGCGCCGTGCACGCCGTGGTCGCGGTGGGCGGAGCGGCGGGACAGGACTCCGGGCAGGAGGATGAACGCTGATGGCGGCGCCGACGAAGAGCGGAGGACTTCGCCTGGGCTGGCGGGTCTTGATCGCCCTGTTGCTGCTCACGGCGCTCGAGGTGCCGATCGCCTTTCGCGTGCCCCGGCCGCTCCCCTACCTGCTCCTGATCAACCTGATCGACGCCTGGCTGATCCTGCAGTACTTCATGCACCTGTCCCAGCTGTGGCGTCCGGAGGAGTGAGCGGATGGACGCGGTCACCGCCCTGCACGCCCCCGCCCGCCGGCTCCGTACCCGACGGGCCGGGCTGTGGCTGTTCTTCATCTCGGAGGGATTCCTGTTCCTGGCGCTCATCAGCAGCCGCTACTACCTGCTGGGTCTGTTCCGGCCGGCCGAACTGAACCAGGGCCTCGGCGTAGGGATTACCGGCGTCCTCCTGCTGAGCAGCCTCACGGCCTACCGCGCTGAGATCTCCATCGCCTGGGGCGACCTCCCGCGGTGCGCGCGCAACCTCCTGGCGACGATCCTGTTGGGCGCGTTGTTCCTCGTTGGTGTGGGGCTGGAGTGGGCGGAGGCCTTCGCGTATTTCCCGCCCGGGGATCGCTTCGGGACGATCTTCTTCACCCTGACGGGGATGCACGGGTTGCACGTGCTCAGCGGCGTCGTGCTGCTGGTCGGAGTGTACCTCCACGGCCGGCGCGGCCGGTACGATGCGAAAGACTACTGGCCGGTCGAGGGCGCCGTGAAGTACTGGCACTACGTGGACGTGGTCTGGGTCTTCATCTATCCTACGCTCTACCTCGTCACGCCGTAACGGGCTTCCGAAGGGGAGCGAGGCTGGTCATTTCCAAACCATCTTCTCCGCCCTGTCTCGTTTCCGTGAACGTCGCAGATGAGACTCTGCCGAGGGGCGCGGCGAGGACGCGAGCGGCAGGGTCACGGTGAACGTCGTGCCGGTGCCCGGGGTGGATGCCACCCAAACGTCTCCTCGCATGGCTCTCATCAACGAGGCGGCGATGGCCAGTCCGAGACCGACGCCTTCTGATCCTGGCCGGGCCCGCGCGCCTCGGTAGAATCGTTCGAAGACGTGGGGCAGATCCTCCGGCGGGATCCCCGGTCCCGTGTCGGTGACGGAGATGATGCCCCGGTCCCCATCCCGCCGGGCCTGGAGCGTAATGCGAACGTCCTCACCCCCGTGGATCGCCGCGTTGGTGATCAAGTTCGTCAGCACCTGGAGCAGCCGTTCGGGGTCGGCCAGGACGCTCAGCCCGGGTTCCGCGTGCACCTCCACACGGCGGGGCGCCAGGACCATACTCCGGAGGAGGGCTTCCCGGAGGACCAGGTCGGCGTCGACCGGCGTGACGGCCAGGGCCGCGCCTTCGTCCAGCCGGGCCAGGAGCAAGAGGTCCCGCACGATCCGGGCTACGCGGTTGAGTTCTTCGGTGGCGATGGCGATGGAGCGGCGCTCGTCCACTGATGCGGCGCCCGAGGCCAGGAGGTCGAGGTGACCGAGGGCGATCGTCAGCGGCGTCCGAAGCTCATGAGCCGCGTCAGCCAGGAATCGCTGCTGTGAACGGAAGGCTTCCTGGACGCGCGCCAGCATCCGATCAAAGGCGGCCGCCAGACGCCCCACCTCGTCCATCGGGCCGTTCGCCGGGATCCGGCGTGAGAGGTCCTGGCTGGACTGAATCGACTCCACCTGCTGCAGCATCCGCGTCAGCGGGGTCAGCGACTGACCGACGGCCAGGTAGCCCACGGCCAGGGCCAGGACCAGGCCGAGCGCGCTCGGCAGGACGATTCTCCACGTGAGGGCGTCCAGCGTGGCATGGAGCCGGGTCTTCGCGGCGGCGACCACCAGCGTGCCGACCGGTGCATCGTCCATGATCAGGGGGATCGCGGCCACGCGGATCCGCGCACCAGGCCCGTCCACGATACGCCACCGCGGCGTCGTGGCTGTCAGGATCGCGCCGATGCCGTCCACCTTCGCCAGGTCGAGCCGACCGGCGGTGCTCCACACCTGCCCTTCATTGGTGCGCACCGCGACGGCTTCATCCGGCGCCGCGGCCCGGGTGCCGAGCCAGTCGCGGGCCCGCGCCGCCAGGTCCGCCGACGCGCTGACCCGCCGGGCCGGGCCGTCGCGGAACTCCAGCGCAGTGGCGAGGATGCGCACATCCAGGTCGCGCGTCAGGTAAGTGTGCGTCAGGTTGAGCGTCAGGCCGGCGACAAACACCAGCGTCGCGGCCACGAGCAGGCCCTGAGTCAGGGCAAGGCGGTCGCGCAACGGCAGCGACAGCCTACGGGCAGTCATCGCTGCGCTTCCCATTCGCGCCGGATCGCGCGGGATAGGCCGGAGCGGCCGGCGGAGGGGAGAGGAAGGCGTCCAGGGGCCGGCAGATGACGGGCGGTCCGCCCGCCGCCGCTGTTGATTCCGGGCCGGCATACTCCTGCGAAGTGCCCGTGCCCACAACAATCACGGGCAACGCCACCTCTCCACCGGTGCGGAAGCGGGCGCCCGCCAGCGCCACGCCGGCGACGAAGAACGCCGCCGCCGTCACCGCGGCCAGGGCGGCCTTCAGGTCTGCCGTCATGAGGGCGGTTTCCCCCGGGCGCCGGCAGGCACGACGAATCGGTAGCCGACGCCTCGTACGGTTTCAATGAACGACGCGCCGACCTTCTGCCGGAGCGCGGCCACGTAGACATCGACGACGTTGGAGCTGGGATCGGACTCCAGATTCCAGACCATCTGCAGCAACTGCGGCCGTGTCAGGACGTGTCCAGGGTTGCGCAGAAAGGCCGCCAGCAGGGTCAGCTCGCGGGTCGACATCGCGACCTCGCGGCCGTTCAGGAACACCCGGTGGGCCGCGAGGTCCACGATCAGCGACCCTGCGCTGAGCATGGCGCCGTCGGGGCTGCGGGCGCGCAGGCGGGCACGGATCCTCGCCGCGAGTTCCTCGATGGCCACGGGTTTGGTGATGTAGTCATCGGCACCTGCCTCGAGCCCGCCGACTTTCGTCGTCAAGTCGCCCAGGGCGGTCAGGACGATGATGGGAAGACGCGGCTTGATGACGCGGATCTCCTCCAGGAGTTCCATCCCGCGCCGGTCCGGCAGCCGCAGGTCGAGCAGCACGATATCCACATCGAGTTTGCGCACCAGGTCCAGGCCCGACTCTCCGTCCGGGGCGGAAAGCACGGCGAAACCCCTCGCCCCGAGCCCGCGCTCTACGACCTCCTGGATGCGGGGATCGTCCTCGATCAGGAGTACCTGCACGGATGTCACGCCGGCGCGCCCCTTCATCTACACTACTGCCCTGGCAGGAGGCGTTCCGCCCACACCGGCCATGCCGGTTCCTCGCTGTCGGGCAGGGCACGGCCGAGCAGGGCGAGGGCGTCGAGCGCAGTACGCGGCCGGAGGCGCGCGTCCGGATCCATTAACGTGAGGATAGCATCCTCCACGGCCTGCGGGATCGTCGGGTTGGACGCCCGCAGGGGTTCCGCCCGGGTGGTCAGCTGCGGATAGACGCGTTCTCGTCCTTCCCCCGTTGTGAGGAACGGAAGGACGCCGGTAGCGGCCTGATAGAGCGTGACCCCCAACGCAAAGAGATCCATCGAGGGCGAGGCTGGCTCCCCGCGGATCTGCTCCGGTGCCATGAACGGCGGCGTTCCGCGGGGCCGGCCTTCACCGCCGGGTTCGCCGGTCCGGCGGGCGATATCGAAGTCGAGCAGGACGACGCGGCCATCGCGCAGCGCGATGTTGCGGGGTTTGAGGTCGAGGTGGACGATGCCCCGCCCATGGACGTAGCGCAGGACGCCGGCGATCTGCATGCCCAGCCGGACGAGGTCGCCGGGCGGCATGGGGCCGTGCTCCAGCATCTGGTCCAGCGTCGGACCCTCCACATACTCGAAGACCAGGTGCGGCAGAGAGGCCTCCACCCCCGGCTCCAACAGGCGTTGAATCGCCGGGTGGGTGAGGGAAGCGACGGTTGTCGCTTCCCTTGCCAGGGCCCGACGGGTGCGGGGCTCATTCCGCTGGCTGGGGCGCGCGACCTTCAGCGCCACCGCCGTCCACCGGGAAGCGGACCAGGCCAGCCACATCTCGCACCGCCGGCCCGCGCCCAGGGGCGCGCACGCATGGAGTCCGGGGAATACCTCGTCGCCCGGCTGGAAGTCCCAGGCGTCGCCGGGCGCCTCCCGCCTGGAGAACACTGCGCCTTCGCAACCGCGGGCGGCTGTCCGCATGCGCCTCTCCCCCCGAAATGGATCACCGGCGGCGACCCGGCCGGCGGGTGATCCATGCGCTGAGAAGCAACGGGGGACGGCGTGAAGCCGTCCCCCAGCCCTGAGCTACAGAGTCGTAGTCGTACCGATCGTTGCCGGTGTCGGGGGCGTGGGAGGCGTGGGAGCGGTCCCCGCACTGCCACCGCTGCCGCTGTTCCCGCCATGGAAGAGCACCGGGACCCCCTTGATCTTCATCGCGCGTCACCTCCTTTCGTCTCCGCGTGACGGCAGGCTCAGCGTTGGGGTTGTGACCCCCGCGACGAGCGTCGCGCGTCGAACCGGGCCGCCGTCCTCGACGATGCGTCCATCGCGCAGCACGACAAGACGCGACGCGATTTCCGTGCAGCGCAGATCATGCGAAACGATGATGACCGTCCGGCCCCGGGCCGTCCGCCGGAGCGCATCGATGACCTGTGCACCCGCGCCGGCATCGAGCCCACTGGTGGGTTCGTCCAGGAGCAGGACGGGCGCATCGCGCAGGAGCGCGCGGGCCAGAGCGATCCTGCGGCGCTGTCCTCCGGACAGGCGTATCCCGTCCTCGCCCACGGGCGTGTCGTACCCCGCGGGCAGCGATGCCGCGAACTCCTCGACCATTGCCGCCCGCCCGGCAGCGACGACCGCCTCGTCCACGGCACCGGGGCGACCGAAACGGATGTTGTCGGCGATGGTCCCGTCGAGAATCCACGGATCCTGCGGGACCAGGGCGAACTGCCGCCGCAGCCATGCCAGGTCGAGCCGCCGGAGGTCCGTCCCGCCCAATGTGATCCTGCCGCCGTCCGGATCGTAGAAACGGAGCAGCAGCCACAGCAGCGTGGATTTGCCGGCCCCGCTGGGGCCGACGATGGCCAGGGTCTCGCCCGGTTCAATGCCAAGGGAGATCCTGCGCAGCACCGGGACCAATGGGCGGTAGGCGAATGCGACGTCGTCTATCTCGATCGGCGCAGGTCCTGGCGATGCCGAGCGGCTGCGACCGACCGCGAGGACCCGAGGGGATTCCACATCGTCGTCCTCTTCTTCCAGGAGCTCCCGGAGCCGCTCCCAGCTCGCCGCGCCCTTCGCCAGGTCGCTGCCCAGCCTGGCCAGGGACCGGATGGGCCGGTACAGGCTGCCGAGATAGGTGAGAATGACGAGCAGTTCCCCGATGCTCATCCGCGCCGCCAGCACCGCCTGGACCCCGACGAAGAGAATGAGCGCTCCGCCGCCCGCCAGGATCAGGTCGGCAGCGATGCTGAACAGGGCCTGCACTCGGAGCGTCTGTAGTGAGGTCGTGACGACGGCCTGGCCGGCCTGCCGGAAGGTGCGATCCTCCTCCTGCTCACGGCCGAAAGCGCGGACGGCTCGGATGTGCCGCAGCCGCTCCACCGCCCAGGCGGCGAGTCCGGCCTGTCGATCCCGCGCTTCTCGCTGCAGGGTCTTGATGCGTGGTGTTGTGCTGAAGACGAGGAGGACCAGTCCCGGGACGATGTCCAGAGCGGCCAGCGCCAACTGGACGTCCAGCCACACCATGACGGTAAAGACGCCGGCCAGGGTCAGGACGTCGGACGCCACGTGCTGAACGGTCGAGGCGACGATGTCCTGGATGCGGGAGATGTCAGTCGTAAGCCGCGCGACCAGTTCGCCGGACTGATGCCGGTCGTGGAATCGCAGGGATCGGCGCTGCAGACGGGCAAATGCGGCTGCGCGCAGGTCGGCGCCCAGGCTTTCAGTGGCCGATCCCACCAGCCACGCCCGCAGGAAACGGAGTCCCCCCGCAACGGCGACGAGGCCCAGCCCCATCAACGCGGCGGCGGCGGTCAGGCCCAGCGGGGACAATCGGTTGAGCGGCGCGAACGGGCCGCCCACCGGCGCGCGGCCGATCACATGGTCGACGGCGATCTTCAGGGGCCAGGGGGCGGCCAGGTCGAACGTGGCCAGGAGCAGCGTCAGGCCGCCGGAGAGGATGAGCGGCGCCAGGTACGGACGGGCATGCGGCCGGAGGCGACTCCAGAGATGCAGCATCGTCTTCTCCGCATTCTTCCCCCGTCCCATGATGCGCCGCTGAACGCTCCATGAGAGTTCGTTCATGATATGGGAATGTTACGCCTCGACGCAGGCAGGGTTCGTGGAGGCTTTCGGGTGGATCAGACGGCCGTGCGGGTGGCCAGCCCGTCGGCGTCGAGGACTTCGACCGCGCCCCGGCCGACGGAAAGCAAACCCCGGCGGCCGAAGTCCTCGAGCAGGCGGCTGATGACCTCGCGGGAACTCCCCAGCTCCGCCGCGATCTCCTGATGGGTGATGCGAATCGGGTTCTGGACGCGCGCCCGGGCCAGCAGAAAGGAGGCGACACGGGCATCCATCCGGCGGAACACCACTTCGTCCACGATCTCCATCACGCTGGCCAGCCGCTGGGAGAGCAGATCGAAGACGAACTCGCGCCACAGGTCGAAGCGGTGGACCCAGCGACGAAATGACTGGGCGGGGATCATGACCGCCTCGGCGTCCTGTTCGACGGTGGCGATGGCCGGGAAGGTCTTCCGGTTCAGGATGGCGCTGGCAGTCAACACGCAGGATTCGCCCGAACCAAAACGATAGAGTGTGATCTCCCTCCCCGTCTCACCGATTTTGTAGACGCGCACCACTCCTGCCAGGAGCAGCGCGATGCCGTCCACATTGTCGCCTTCCTGGAAGACATCCCTGCCGGCGGGAATGTGCGCAAAGGAGGCGTTCTGCCTGAACTCGCGCACCAACTGCGGGTCGGCGCGCTGCAGGACGGGCAGGGCGCGGGCGATCCGAGTGAAATACCCTCTCCGCCCGATTGTCATCTCGCCAGAGGGCGGATAGTCTGGTCCAAACACTATGTGCGTTTAAACAGTTGAAACCTTGCCTACGTCCGCCCCGACGCGCGTCCGGATCATGCGGATTCTCCGCCAATCGTGGGGGGCCACGTTGAGCGACCTCCGCCGCGAGATCGGCCTCTCTCCAACGGCGCTGCGGCAGCAGTTGACCCTTCTGGAACGGGATGGTCTGGTCCAAAGAGCCCTGGCCCGCGGGCGGCCCGGGCGGCCTGCCATCGTCTATCAGCCGACCACCGCGGCCGGACCAGGCTCCGAGGAGGGGTTTGCCGCCTTGCTGACCGCCGTCCTCAGGACCATGGAAGAGCAGGGGCCGGAGCGGTTCGGGCAGATCCTCGAGGGCGTCGCCACCCGCCTGGCCGCTGACCACGGCCGTATCGCCCGCATCCCACATGCAGAAGTCCGCATCAGGGCGGCGCTCGCGGTCCTGTTCGATGTCGCCGACGAGGCCGCCGTCACCGGCGGCGGGCGGGAGTATGAGATCGTCCTGCGCACCTGCTCCCTCCTTCCCGTGGCGCAGCAGTTCCGCGGTCTCTGCGCCATCACGCGCCGGTTGCTCGGCACCCTCGTCGGCGCGGACGTCGAGCAGCTGGAGTCCATCGCGCAGGGAGCGCCGCGCTGCCGATTCAGGTTGACGCTTCCCGGCGACGCTGGCGCAGCGACCTGAGCCCAGGGGGGGTCCTATGGATGAGCCAGTAGATCCTCCGGCATCGCGCGGGCAGGACCGGAGCACAGCCGGTGAATCCGGCTCTCACGGTCTCACGCGGCGCGAGTTCCTCAGCGGTGCGGGGGCGACGCTCGCCGGCCTGGCCATGGCGCAGTCGCTGCCGCTGCGTCTGCTGCAGCCCTCGGCCACCGTCGACAATCCGCTGGGGTTCTATCCCGACCGCAACTGGGAGAAGGTCTACCGCGACCAGTATCGCTACGACGGCAGCTTCACGTTCGTCTGCTCTCCCAACGACACCCACCACTGCCGGCTGCGCGCGTTCGTGCGCAACGGCGTCATCATGCGCATCGAGCAGAACTACGACGTCCAGCGCTACGCCGACCTCTACGGGAACACGGCGACGCCGCACTGGAATCCCCGCGGCTGCCTCAAGGGCTACACCTTCCACCGCCGCGTCTACGGCCCGCACCGGCTGAAGTATCCCATGGTGCGCAAAGGGTGGAAGCAGTGGGCCGACGACGGCTTCCCGGCCCTGACGGCGGCCCTGAGGGCGAAGTACCGCTTCGACAGCCGCGGCACCGATGAGTTCGCGCGCCTCTCCTGGGGCCAGGTCTACGACTACATCGGCAAGGCCTTCATCGCCATCGCCCGGAGGTACAGCGGTCCGCAGGGCGCCCGGCACCTCCTCGCCCAGGGCTACGCTCCGGAGATGGTGGAGGCGATGCACGGATCCGGGGTGCGCACCTTCAAATTCCGCGGGGGGATGGGGCTGCTGGGCGTGATCGGCAAGTACGGGCTGTGGCGCGCCGCCAACATGATGGCCCTGCTGGACGCCCACGTCCGCCAGGTGGGGCCGGAGGCGGCGCTGGGCGCCCGCAAGTGGAGCAACTACACCTGGCACGGCGATCAGGCCCCCGGGCAGCCCTTCGTGCACGGGCTGCAGGCGTCCGACGTCGACTTCAACGAGCTGCGTCACGCCCGGCTGCACATCCAGATCGGCAAGAACCTGATCGAGAACAAGATGCCGGAGAGCCACTTCTTCAACGAGCTGATGGAGCGGGGGGCGCGGATCGTCGTCATCACCCCGGAATACAGCCCGCCCGCGGTCAAGGCCGACTACTGGATGCCGGTCAGGCCGCAGACCGATGCCGCGCTGTTCCTGGGCATCACGCGGCTGATGATGGACAACCGCTGGTACGATGAGACCTTCGTCACGCGGTTCACGGACTTCCCGCTGCTCATCCGCACGGACACGTTGCAACGGTTGCGGGCTGCGGACGTCTTTCCGGGATACCGCCCCGGACTGGATCCTGCGGGCCCGAGTTTCACGCGCCAGAACCTGAAACCCGACCAGTACCAGAAGCTGGGGGACTTCGTGATCTTCGATCGCAGGAGCCGGAAGCTGCACCCCATCACCCGCGACCAGGTCGGCGAGCGGATGGCGCAGGCCGGCCTGGATCCCGATCTCCTCTGGCGCGGCAGGGTGAAGCTGGTCGACGGCCGTGAAGTGGAATGTCTCACGTTGTGGCAGGCCTACCGGGACCACCTCCGCGACTACGACCTGAACACCGTGGCCGAGATCACGCACACGCCCAAAGAGATGATCCGGCGCCTGGCCCGGGATATCGCCACGATCAGGCCGGTGGCCATACACATCGGCGAGGGGATCAACCACTGGTTCCACGCCACCCTGGCCAACCGGGCCTTCTACCTGCCGCTCATGCTCACCGGCAACATCGGGATCCCCGGGGCCGGGTGCCACACCTGGGCCGGCAACTACAAGGCCGGCATCTTCCAGGGGTCACCCTGGACCGGCCCGGGCATCACAGGGTGGCTCTTCGAGGACCCCTTCCGCGCCGCGCTCGACCCCGCGACCCACGGCAGGGAGATCAAGGTGCGGAAGTACCTCAAGGACGAGGAGCCGGCCTACTGGGACCACGGGGATGTGCCGCTGATCGTCGACACGCCCAGGCGCGGTCGCCGGGTCTTCACCGGTCAGACGCACATGCCCACGCCCACCAAAGTGATCTGGTACAACAACGTCAACATCATCAACAACGCCAAGTGGGCCTACGGCGTCATCAAGAACGTGAACCCCAACGTCGAGCTGATCATCAACCAGGACATCGAGATGACGGCCAGCGCCGAGTACGCCGACGTCATCCTGCCGGCCAACTCCTGGGTCGAGTTTGAAACGCATGAGCTGACGGCGTCGTGCAGCAATCCCTTCCTGCAGATCTGGAAGGGCGGGATCAAGCCCCTGTATGACTCCAAGGACGACGGCCTGATCATCGCCGAGGTCGCCGCCAAGCTGACGGAGCTGACCGGCGACCGGCGCTTCCGCGACTACTTCCGGTTCCTGCTGGAGGGGCGCCCCGACGTCTACATCCAGCGCATCCTCGACAGCTCCACCTCCACGGTGGGCTATCGCGCCGCCGACGTGATCAGCGGGAAGTACGGCGAGCCCGGCGCGGCGCTGATGCTCTTCCGCACCTACCCGCGGGTCCCGTTCTACGAGCAGATTCACGACAGCGAGCCCTTCTACACGGACACCGGCCGGCTGAACAGCTACTGCGATATCCCCGAGGCGATTGAGTACGGAGAGAACTTCATCGTGCACCGCGAGGGGCCGGAGGCGACGCCCTACCTGCCCAACGTCATCGTCAGCTCCAACGCCCTGGTCCGGCCCGAGGACTACGGCATTCCCCTGGACGCGCTGCACTGGGACCAGCGGACGGTGCGCAACGTCAAGATGGCCTGGCGTGACGCGAAGCAGACGAAGAACCCGCTGTGGGAACGGGGATACCGCTTCTACCTCCTCACGCCCAAGACGCGGCACCGCGTGCACTCCAGCTGGAGTACGGTGGACTGGAACATGATCTGGGACAGCAACTTCGGGGACCCGTACCGGCTGGACCGGCGCACCCCGGGCGTGGGCGAGCACCAGCTGCACATCCACCCGCAGGCGGCCAAGGACCTGGGGATCAACGACGGCGACTACGTCTACGTGGACGCCTACGCCGCCGATCGTCCCTACATCGGCTGGAAGCCCACCGATCCCTTCTACCGCGTGGCCCGCTGCATGGTGCGTGTGCGGTTCAACCCGGCCTATCCCTACAGCGTCCTGATGATGAAGCACGCGCCGTTCATGGCCACGGAGAAGTCCGTGCGGGCGCACGAGACCCGGCCGGACAAGCTGGCCCGGTCGGCGGACACCGGCTATCAGGCCAACCTCCGCTACGGCAGCCAGCAGTCCGTCACGCGGGACTGGCTCATGCCGATGCACCAGACCGACACCCTCTTTCACAAGTCCAAGGGAACATTGGCCTTCATCTTCGGGGGCGAGGCGGACAACCACGCCGTGAACACGGTGCCCAAGGAGACCCTGGTGAAGATCACCAAGGCAGAGGACGGCGGCATCGGCGCCGAGGGACTCTGGGAGCCGGCCCGCACCGGTTTCACCCCCGGAGGCGAGGGCGACTTCATGAAGCGCTACCTTGCCGGCACGCTGGTGCGCGTCCAGAGGCGGTGACCGGGATGGCCGCGAAACCCTTCGAGCCCGACGACCCGCTGGCCCTGGTCGGGGTCACCGTCCCCACCGATGACGGCGGGCTGGACGAGATGGCCCGCTGCCTGATCGAGGAGTACCTGCGGGAAGGGTGGGAGGAAGACCGTCTGCTCGCCCTCTTTCGCAATCCCTTCTACCGGACTCCACACATCATCTACCGCGCGCGGGGCGAGGGGTTTGTGCGTCAGCTCATCGAGGAGGTCCGCGCCCGCTGGGCGGGCTGGCGGGCGGTCCTGGAGCCGAAGGAGGCGGACGGCGATGCCTGAGGTCTACAACTGGCAGCTCGGGCGGAAGATGACCTACCGCTTCCCGGAGCGCCACCCCCGCCGGCAGTTCGCCGCGGTCTTCAACATCAACCGCTGCATCGGCTGTCAGACGTGCACGATGGCGTGCAAGAGCACCTGGACCTTCAGCCGGGGCCAGGAGTACATGTGGTGGAACAACGTCGAGACCAAGCCCTACGGCGGCTATCCGCAGTTCTGGGACGTGAAGGCCCTGGAG